>WNFC01025552.1_pt1 | contig 11612 bp, 11 predicted proteins | sample 5400541 | NCBI WGS metagenome assembly WNFC01 (sample SAMN13153342, study PRJNA577476) | soil metagenome | isolation source: 120 cm saprolite under Douglas fir tree site 2 hole 2 replicate 1 | place: USA:California | collected 2015-04-18
CTTCTTCCATGCTCATCCAGGGGCATTGGCGTACAGCTTCGGTATGCTCGGCTGTGATCTGCACTGCGGCTATTGCCAGAATTGGGTGACCTCGCAAGCCTTGCGCGACCCCGCTGCTGTTGTCGGCCCGATGCGCGTCACGCCCGCAGAACTTGTTCATGACGCCTTGCGCCTGGGAGGCAGAGTCATCGTCAGCACGTATAACGAGCCGCTGATCACGAGTGAATGGGCCATCGCCGTCTTCAAGGAAGCGCGCGTCTCTGGATTGGTGACCGGTTTTGTTTCCAACGGAAACGGCACCCCACAGGTTCTCGAATACGTGCGGCCGTGGGTGGATCTTTACAAGGTGGACCTAAAGAGCTTTGATGACCGCCACTATCGGCAACTCGGCGGGCGCTTACAGCCCATCCTGGATACCATTCGACGGTTGCACGAGATGGGATTCTGGCTGGAGATCGTTACGCTGGTGATTCCCGGGTTCAACGACTCCGACGACGAACTGACTCGCCTGGCCGAGTTCCTGGCGGGCGTATCGCTGGACATTCCTTGGCATGTGACGGCCTTTCACAAAGACTACAAAATGACTGATCCAGAGAACACCAGCGCGGAAACTCTGATACGCGCTGCGGAGATGGGCAAGAAGGCAGGCTTGCGTTACGTCTATGCCGGGAACTTGCCAGGCATAGTCGGCGACTGGGAGAACACGCGTTGCCCGAACTGCCGGGAGCTGCTCATTGAACGTTACGGTTGTCTGATCACAGGCTACTTCCTCACGCCTCAAGGTTGCTGCCCATCTTGTGCCGCCAGCATTCCAGGACGGTGGGATCCCGAGTTTCGGGGACAGATTACAGATCGTCCCTTTGTTCCGCGGATGCGCTCCCGATCAGATTTTTCTGTACTCGACCCCTCCGACTGTGATTGACGAGGTCGCCTGCTTCAGGCCATGGCTTCAGTCTGCGAAGAGAGGTCAAGAGAAGGTTGGGTCTGATTCGGTAAGCGGATCAGAAATGGGTGCTCTTGACTTCGTGGGCCATTGAAAATAGCCTCGGCTTAATTCACTTCACTCGGACCAAGCAAGATTTCGATTCGTCAAGTCAAAGGAGGTTTGAGATGGGAAAGATCAACTGGGCACGGGTGTTGCTCGGCGGTTTACTCGCCGGTTTCATCATCAACATATTCGAATATGTCACGAACGGAGTGGTGCTCGCGGCCGATTGGGATGCGGCAATGAAAGCTCTCGGTCGACACTTATCCCTGAGCGCGATAGCTATCTTTATTGTCGGGGGCTTCATCGGAGGAATCGCAGCGATCTGGTTATATGCGGCTGCCCGTCCACGGTTCGGTGCCGGTCCTAAAACCGCGGCGTTGACAGGGTTCGCTTACTGGGTGGTCGGATACGCGCTGCCCACTCTCGGCCAGATGCCATTGGGATTGTTTCCGAAGCGTCTGTTAGCGGTTGGCAGCATCGCCGGCCTGGTCGAAATCATCGTGGCCAGTCTAGTGGGTGCTTGGCTGTACAAGGAATAATCGCAGGAAACTGCTTCACTGATTTCTTCAGCGCAAAGCAAGCTCAAGCTCGTTGGCGAGTTCCTCCGTAGAATGATCGGGATAACCAATAGGCTCGTCCGGGCCGATGATGGCGTTCACATTCTGAAAAGAAACGATCCAAGGTAGTACCGGATCGGAAAAGCCAACTTTTTGAGCTTCGCCTCCTATCAGGCAGTAGCCGTGTCGCTAAGCAGTCTAGTATGTGTGATCGGGTCAGGCTGACTTTTTCGGCTTAGAGTGAAGACGGAACAGGGGGAATAGCCGGGAGTAATGCTACGATAGCGATTGAGGCCGCAATCCCCACCCGCACGAGAATTTCTTCACCCTGCTTCTCGGGCAAACGGAGGGAGAGGGCACGGTCCGAAGACGTGCCCTGATACTGCGAACAATCAAATGAGAACGCTAGTGCAATTAGTCGCGCTCTCGGCGTGCGTCATCCGCGTCCTCGGCAAGATCGGTTAAGAATGCAAAGAACTCCTTGGACTGGCCGATGAAGAGACCCATGTCCTTCAAGAACTTGACCACGCCCATAGCAATGCCCTTGGTCTCCGTTGGCCGGATAATGGAGCACACTGGCAGGTCTCGGCTGAGAAATGGGCAGGGTTCGGGCATGATCAGGTTTGACTTCAGATCCTCACCGGCAGAACTGAAATCTGGAAAAGTCACCGAGACGTTGGTCACAGGATCGACGGCAGTCAAAGCAGGCGCATTGCCTGCCTTGTCCGACCAGGTTTGGAAGTGCATCGTCTCCGTGGGTCCGATGCTGATTAGAATTCGGAGCACTTCCACACTCGAGGCCCTCTGTGCCATCGAAGGATAGAGGCTGTTACCGCCTTGTTCGATCGTCGGGAAGTGGAAGGCGGCGGTATTTGCAATCGCCTGGAGAAAATTGGGATCCGAGGTGTCGCTATCGGTCCTGGGAATTGCCGTATGTTGCCCAACGGCCAAAGAGGGAATGGCTGGGGGGAAAGTGTCGCCAAAATCGGGATTCTTGGTGTCGCTGCGGTACCGAGTCCACCAACTGGTGTCCAAGGTGAGCTGCGTGAGGTTTGTGAGCCGGAGCTTTCCGCTCGACCCAGTGGCGGTGCTGCCAGGCAGCGCGCGGAACTTCTCTAAGTCAACGGGATCCGCCTTCTTGGAGACCAGATACGCGTTGAGGAAGTCTTGATGAGTGAACTCATCATCGGTATTATCGTGGATGTACACGGCCATATCCGCATCAAGCACTGTCAGGGCATTGGTATAGGGGACGTTGCCGCTCCCACCGGGGACTTCGGTGTCCTGGACTCCTCCTAATTCGTTGTACTGCACCCAGAAGTCGGTCTCGAGGATTTCCGCCGCGGCTGCAAACCGCAGCAAGGCAGCATCCCCGGGAGTGAGCCTGCCGCTCTTTTCTTCAGGACCCTCCTGATCAAACGCGGAGAGCCCTTTTGCAAAAAGGCCTGTGCCCAGTGTCGCAGCGCTTGCGGCAACAGCACCTCTTTTGAGAAACGAACGTCGATTGGAGCCCGTCTTGACACTTCGTAGAACTGGATTTGTCATTTGAGTTTCTCCTCAGCATAAAAGTAGGCCGTTGAGGAGATCAGGCAGCGGGCTGGTACCCCGGCGATCTCTTGCGCGTGTAACCTTAGGCGAAAGGAAAAGGAAAGTTGTCACCTTCGCGTTTGCGGGGTGTAATTTCTCTGTCACTAAAGAGAACCCACACAAATGATCTTGGAAGATTTTGCAAGAAGTCGACACTCGCGCGACGTGAGTCCCCCCACGGTAACGATAAGAACACTGATCGGGCAATTAGAAGTCAAACTCAAGCCTCTAAATCTAGGCAGGCCAGAGGGAATACCATGTCGGCTCTGGTCGGAAGGTCTGGCGCGGGCTACTTGGTCCCTTCCGGAATCAGGAGACTGTGGTCTCCGACGGAGTAGCCCGCAATGATGGGATGTGCATTTTTCATGCCACGCACGGAGCATCCGCTCAAGGTTCAATGCCGACCTAACTTCAAGATGCGGTGATACATGTGGTTGAAACCGACAGGTGGTCAGCTGCGGCCCCCGAGTCTGTATTTGCGACAAGGGCAGGAATCTGCCAAAGTCGTGCAATTATTTTTCTGACCCTCAAGCTATTCCATGACAATGAAGGCTTGCCCGTCGTGTTCGCCGACGTCATAAATCGCGCAGATGTTGGGATGATTCAGGGCAGAGGGGGTATGCGCCTCACGCTGGAATCCGGCGAGTGCATGCATTGATCACGCTCACTCGCTACAATTCCTTCTGACTCAACGTGAATGTCTCCTGTCTCATAGGGTGACAGTTTCACGTTGCCGTTAAGGGGTGACAGAATTAGGGGGCTAAGACATACATAAAGCCCTGATCTTGACAGGCTGTATCCGGGAGAGGAAAATCGGGTTTCCTGGCAGGGTGTGATTGTGGTCCAAACTCTATTGGCCCTAGGCCTAGCCGAGGTCGATATGACTAAAATTGGTGTGTTCAATTGAAAACCTAAATGCAAATGTGTCTTCTCAAATTTCTCCACCCTCATGTAACCCTGGAGGTATATGCACCCAGTTCAACGCTTCTGAATGTCGATTCCGTAAGGAGGAGCTATGCGACCGTTTTTCAAGATTTCGATTCTTCTGCCTGCTCTGTTTTTTCTGATGGGAACTCTGGCCTTGGCTCAAAAGAAGCCTGTCGTCCCTGCTCACCATCGAGAGTTGCTCAGCGGGGGTTCTATTGAAAATGAAGTCGATCTAGGTTCGCTATCACCCGGCCCTTCAAGCCCTACTCGAACTGAGCAGCCGTCTCAGGTGGGTCCGAATATTCGTGTTAACGACCCCCAACAGCCATTCCCTAAGGGCTTATTGGGCCGGAGCGAGACGACAATAGCCGCCTCCGCTGACGGACTTTTCCTCGTGGTCGGTTTCAACGACGCTCAGGGTTTTTGTGGTCCTCCATTTGGTGTTCACTGCAAACCCGAAAAACCGCCGGGACTTTCCGGTTTCGCTTTCTCCAGCGATGGCGGCCTCACCTGGACCGACGGCGGAGCGCCAGACCCAAGGCGTTTCAATAAGGTTTTCACCCGCGGCGACCCTTGGCTGGACCGAGGTGGCCTTGACAATGCCACCCTCTTTTACGCCAACCTAGCTGTGGATGCCATCACGGCGGCGCCCTTAGGCATAAGCGTCCACCGTGGCCATTTCAGCGACAGCACATTCAACTGGGAAGATGTGCGTGTGCTGGCGCCCTCAAATCCAAACGACTTCTTCGATAAGGAGGCCGTCACCGCGGCGAAGGACGGGAGCGGCGCTGGCTACGTCTCTTACACAAATTTCATCGCGTTGCCATGCCCAGCATTTCCGAATACCTTTGGTGCGTTCGGACAGATCGAGGTGTTTCGCACACACGATGGCGGCGACACCTACCAGAGGCCGGTGATCGTAAGCGCGGATAAGACAAACGCTGACCCGGCCGATCCCAACTGCGGCAACACGGGCGTGCTGCAGCAAAGCTCAGCTCCGGCGATCGGACCCACCGGCGAGGTGTACGTCGCGTGGCAGTTAGGTCCCACGTTTACGAGCACTGGAGTATCCACGCTCCAGTAGCGGTGGCGAGCATCAATTCCATGCGGCAGAACTCACCGGTCGGTTACAATCGCAACCGTATCAATGATCATCCGCGGATCGCGGTGGCCACTTCTGGATCTTTCAAAGGGCGGGTCTACGCCGTTTTTTACAGCGCAGTCAGCCCTGTGACGGCCGCATCGGTAGTGGACTGTCCCGCCGGGCTTCCCAGTACAGCGGTCTGCATCGACCAGAATCTTGACTCCTCCCAGGTCTTCATCAGTTTTTCAGACGACCAGGGTTTGACTTGGACCACGCCAGCCCCGATAACCTCTCCGGTACCGGATACGGGAGTCAAGCGGTGGTGGCCGGTGGTAAATGTTGGGCCGGATGGCAGCGTCAATGTCGTCTACTACGAGAGCCAGGAAACCGACACTGCTTCCAACCCGGAGTGCATTAAAGGCGTTGGCGGAGGCATGTTCCGGGTGGGAACGGCAAACTCGCTGGTAGATACCTTCTGGGTGCAGTCGGTGGATGGCGGAAGCAGTTTCGCCACGCCCGTGAGGGTCACCACGGCTACTTCTAACTGGTGCACCACCGTCAGCAACATTCGCCCCAATTTCGGGGACTATATCGGCAGCACCACAAGCACCACCGGTGGAAACAAGATCCTGCCAGTTTGGGCCGACGGCCGTAATGGTGTGCCGGATACTTTCTTTGCCGCCATTTTGCCCTAACCATAACGGAGAGGAGGGGGCGGAGAAGATGACCCGCCCCCGTCTGTAGTGCAGGATATTCCAGTAAGTTTTTCCTCTACCCGTGCCGCCAGTGCTCCTTGGGTCTTCGCTACACGCGCGGCGCTTCTGTGGGCACGTATTCTAGGATCCACTCCAGCACCGGATCAGGCCCGTCCCTGTACTCTGCCCATGAAGGAATGATTTCCTCGTCGGGCTGGATCACATTCTCGCGAGTTTCGACAAATCTATAGTACCGAGTAGAAAACGGCCGCTGTGTCGAAAGTCTTTCCTTTTCGCGCCGTCACCAAAACGGGAAGCGAAATGCCTGGGACAGAGCGGCATAGCCCTGTGCCAGAAACTGCCGAAACGCCATCCGGAGGTTCCTCTCTGCGACGGCGGTTACTCGCCACAAACGGCGCAGTGTCGGCTGAAGATCTACAGCTGCCGGTTTGTCGGCAACCCAGAAACTATCCAGAAACGGGGTTGTGGGAAGCCACAGCGAGATTTTGGGCGAATTGTCGGCCATTCAGAAACAATCACGAGCACATGCGCTTTGCAGCTAGGCAGTAGCTAGCCGGCTGTCCGACCGCGCTCGGGCATCGGACGCCCACCGTCGGAAGACCAATCGCACTTGTTTGTGCTAGCCCCAACAACACGACTAGGTCACCCATATAAGGTAGATTTCTGTCCTGCGATTAGGGGATTGACGGGATTGACGTTTGTTGGCTGTGCTTCCATGCTCTGGTTAGGCAGGAACGAAACGTGTTTCCTGCCGGCCCTACAGTGCGGGCCGTAGACCACTTGTCCAGAGCACCGCTTGGATCATTGAGATGCTCGCTATCATCCGACGAGGCGAGCGACAAACGCCGACTACAGGAGCCGTTGATTTTAGAAGTGAAACTAGTGAGCGCTCTTGGCGCCTAGGGGGATACCCAACGAAGCAAAAGTGAGGCACGATGTTTCTACTAGCTCTAATCGGGATTCAGTCCAGCGACCCTCCGATAGAGGCACTGCCACAGGAGTCTGTGTCATATGTCCCTACCCACTGGCCGATCCGACAGACGAATCCCGATAGAAGTCGCGGTGGAGCTTGCTCGTCCAGATGCTTCGCAGCTCGAAGAGACGGCCATTGCCCAAAACGTGAGCGCTCACGGGATGCGGGTTGCGACGGAACACGTCTGGCGCCCAGGGGACTCCGTGCTGCTAGGGTCTCCGGAGTCTGGCGTCCGTATCCGGGCACGCGTCGTTTATTGTCAGCGCATAGAAAACAACAGGTTTGCTGTCGGCTTGGAACTTTTGGCCCCGCTGGGAGAGGGGACCAAGCCGCTTTAGCTCGCCGCGAGAATCATTCCAGAAGTTTATATGTCGGACATACCCGGGGGTTCAGGCTACGCCGCGTTTTTCCCGCTGTCATCCTGAATTCCCCGCGGCGCCAGGCCTATGAGCTCCTCCTCATTCGTGCGTCTCCCATCGCATTGCGGGCATCTCCACAGGCGAAAACCCCGTTTCTCCAGATCGACTTCAGCGAGATACATGGGCGTCCCATCATGGGGACATCGGACTCTGGGAACCATGTCCAGCCCATTTGTGTTTCCACTCTGGCTCGGGATGAAGTATCCACGATAGATGCTGTAGTGGACGAGACAACCGGGCTGCGTACAGGCATACGCGAGCGTATGTTTAGTATCATCCGCGCTGTTCAAGAGGCTCTGATTGAGCCTCATCTCCGCGTGATGCTCGTGACAAAGCGGGCGAAGTTCCTTGCTCGGCTGGGTAGCAGGCATAGGCCCTCCTCTAGGACACCTCCAAATGAGTTTCCGCCGGAGACGGTGTACCAGTGGAACACGCTGGTTCCGTTTGATTTTGGAGTTGTACCCCAGTATGGTCTTTCATACGCTGGCGGCGTTCAGGTGTCAAGACGCAATTCCCTGGTGGTACAGAAATTAAGCGGGTAAGAAGTGGTGGAGTGCGAGCATTTGTGTATTCTGTCGCACGGCGAGAGCAGATTCGTAAGGAAGGATTTGTCGGCTTGCGAGACAAGTCTCAAGCAGCTTTCAATGGTCACCTTCCGCGGCCCGCTTATGCAACGTTGAGTGGGGTCAACGCAAGAACGTGTCAGAAAAATAGCTTGATTCCAGGACGGTTCTTTTCATAAATCAACGTCGCAAACCGAAGAAAATCACCGCCCGGGGACAAATCAGTGCCTGCAATTCAGCCTTACAAAAACCGTCGATCAAAGCGGATTGTCCTGAAAAAGAGCGCCAGTCTTGTCATCAATCTTGAACGAATTCCCAAAAGGGTTCCCTGCCTCATAGTCGATAGCTCGGCAGAAGGGTTTAGACTCAAGGGGACTTTCCGACTGAAACGCGGACAAGTTGTCGAAATCATCCCAGACGAAGACCCCCTGAACATTTGGAAGTGTCACGTGATATGGGTCGGCAAACCAGGATCTAGGCAGGAAGGACAGGTGGGCCTGCAGCTTCTGAATCCTGCTGTGAACCTGCGGGGCGCATAACCTCTATTCCAGCCTCAGCCCGCGCCTTGAGAGCACGGCGCGGCTCTTGACTACGATTTCCGTCATGTCGACAGGCTACTACAGCATCAACAACGTACAGCAGCGGAGTCACTCGCTCCCAAACACTGCTTATCTTCGTAGATCGCTCAAGTTGTTATCGTGCTTGATTCCATAAAATGCAGATAATCCTTCTTGAACCAGTGAATCATCGCCGCTCAAACAGGCTGTGGAGCGGAAAAGCCGATCACAATAGAATCTGCAGCTGCAATCACCGCAGCATCCAATCCAAAGGCTTCATCGTTGCCCAGCACGGACCTGACGTGGTGACCGCGGGATTCAAGCACTCGAGCGCGGATTACGAGCGGGCCTCGGTAGTACGCGACTTGCAAAATGTTAGCCACTACTGGGCTCCGTGGGGACTAAGAGGGCTTACTCCGTTTGCGGCTCTGCAACACCTGTTTTGTGTGCAGCAGCACGACTACGTCATTCACCACAGTTCTTCTTATCTTTTCACTGAGGGGGGCGTCAAAAACTGCACTGTAACTCTAAGACCTATCGGCAATGAGAGCGGATTGCCCTCTAAGCCGATCACGGCCTCAAGGATATCGCGGTCGCTCTTGTCAGATGGATCGCCCGTGGAGATGTTCTTCCGACCCATCATTGCAGATATTCTCACCACCGACCCATTGAGCCTCTTTCCATCAAGAGCGTCTGCCTGGATAACTACCTTCTGCCCGAGCGACACTTTATCTACATCTCTCTCGTCTATCTCCGCCTTAATGTGCCGGGAAGAAGTATCCGCGAGACTAAATAATGGGCGGGGAGTGACTGTGCTGAAAGACTCGCCGCGTCTGGCAAAGACCCTCAAAACGGTTCCGTCGATCGGAGCAAGGATTGAGCACTTCTCGATACGTTCCTGGACCGTACGAGCGCGACCCTCCGCCGCGAGCACCTCTGCGTCGGCTCGCGCCTTATCTTCCTGCAACGGAGGCGCGGCAAGTAATTCCTCAGTTCGAACAGCGGCTTTGAGGTTGGCATCTGCGACCCCCAGATCACGGACAGCCTGTTCATAAGATGACCGGGAAATCTGCTCCTTTTGATAAAGAGCGCGCTGCATCTCTAATCGCGATTTGGCCTCTTCAAATGTAGCGCGGGCCGCTGCCGTTTTTTCAATCGCTATCTTCTTCTCCTCGTCACGCGCACCCCGCAGAATCCGGGTTCTCGCCTGGCGCGCGCCATCGGCCTCGGCTGCCGCAGTTTGTAAACTCGCTTGCAAATCATCACAGCCAATCTCGCCAAGTAAGGTTCCTCTCTTTACGAACTGACCTTCTTTTACGTGGACAGCCTTCAGGATGCCATCCGCAGCAGCCCCTACTTGCGTCGTTTCCGAAGCTCCCTCGACTCTTCCGGGGGAGGCGAAGACAACAGTCGCGGCTGCGCTATCGGAGCCTATCCCACGGGCCTGCACCGAATTCCTGTTCCGCGTTGTCCCCAGGAACGCGACAACCACGATGACCAGGACAATCGCGGAAACACCAATGCCCCACCTGATGCGGGCCGTCATGAGTTTTTCTCCTCTTGTTCTACTTGGCCATCGCATAGGTTGATTGTGCGATCGGCAAATTCCTGCCATCGCGGATCGTGCGTTACAACAACAACAGTTCTCCCATCGTCATCAACTTGATTTCGGAGAAGTTGACAGATACTTCTTCCCGCCTGAGCATCCAGCGATGCAGTCGGCTCATCCGCTAGAAGAATGGGAGGATTTCCGGCCAAGGCCCGTGCAATTGCAACCCGCTGCTTTTCCCCCGGACTGAGTTCGTATGGCTCTTGGTTGAGCTTTTCCCCCAAACCGAATCGAACGAGTAAATCTTTTGCCATCTCCATTCGGCCAGGCAGGGTTGGATCACGAAGTTCAAAGCCAAGAGCAACATTGTCAATCGCGGAAAGGGAGTGAAAAAGTCGAAAGGCTTGGAAGACAAAACTGATTTTCTTTTGCCGGACAGCCGTCCTCTCCGCTTCGCTCAGTCCGTTTACTGCGACACCATCCACGAAGACTGTCCCTTCATCGGGCGACAATAAACAGCCAAGCAGAGATAGCAATGTGGTTTTCCCACTGCCAGAGGGTCCCATAACCAGAGAAAGTGTGCCACGTTCAAAGAATTGCGAAACGCCCCGCAGCGCACGGACTTGTGCCTCCCGCTTGCCGAACGAGACACTTGCGCCTTCAACTCCCAGGAAGTGATTAGGCACGGAACACCCTCCCCGGCTCAACTGTGAGGGCGCTTCGAACAGAAGCAATCGACGCCAGCGAGCACATGGCCAAACTCGGCAGGACCATGACCAGGAGTAACCACCAAGGCGTATAAATCCAGGGAATCAGTGATTTTGCATAGCCAATGCAGGGAACGACCGCCAGCAAACCCAGAACGCTGCCGAGCGCCCCGCAAATCAGGGCTTGTGTAAGCACGATGCGCGCCACGAACGTTTGCGACGCCCCAAGAGCTTTCAATGTCGCGTATTCCTCGATGTTCTCCATTGTGTTCGCGTAGACGGTCTGGGATACAACCACAAGGCCGATCAGAAAGCCCAGCACTGCGGCGGTTAGAATTGCGCCCCCGGCCCCGGTTTTTATCGTCCAGTACGTGCGGGATTTGCGCTCAAACTCATCTCGGGTGAGTACATCGACTTCTGGAAGGCGCTGCCTGAGGTTCCGCTGTACGTCCGAGATCGAATACGCCCTGTCGACACGCAAGAGAATGTACATGGCCTCTTCAGGACCAAACCCCATATATCGAGTGGCATTCCGGTACGAAGTAAACAGAAACGGGACACCAAGGAACGCTCCGTATCCGTCAATCTGACGTTCGATACTGGCACGGTGCCGGTTTACTTCCACTTCTGCCGGCATTGCCGTCACTTGAATCAGGTCCCGATCACTCACGTCGTAAAGGACCGCATCAGGCGACATCCCTTCGGCTAACCCAGAGGCATTGGGAACCGGGAACCGCTTTCCTGCATTGGAATCCGCACCAACCAGGGCTACAACCTGCTGCTTTCCGTTTGGTGTGCGGTACACGGCAAAAGCCATGCAAACTCGACTCGTTTCCAGCACACCTGGAACGCCGGCAGCCATCTCTCTGACTCGGCCTTCGATGGGAGTTCCAAACTCAAATGCCTGCACTCCTCTCGCGGTAATCCAGATGTCGGAGTCGCTGGCATCTATCAGCCTGGATGCTGCCCGCAAAAAGCCGACCAA
>WNFC01037761.1_pt1 | contig 11612 bp, 12 predicted proteins | sample 5400541 | NCBI WGS metagenome assembly WNFC01 (sample SAMN13153342, study PRJNA577476) | soil metagenome | isolation source: 120 cm saprolite under Douglas fir tree site 2 hole 2 replicate 1 | place: USA:California | collected 2015-04-18
AACCTTGCGGCCCTTATTAATCTGTCGGAATCAAGGATCTACAGTGGGAAATTTCACAATTTGAACCCTGATCACGGCTTGTGTGTCGCGCAGGCTTCTATGATCATGGCCATCCTCCCTGCGTGCGTCGCCCGAAGCATTTCTCAGCGTTGAAACTGACTCGGTCTATAGGGTGATCGTTGCTGCTCTCATGGTTGTTCTTCAGGTACATTCACAAATTCACAAATTTTGGGGCATGTCCCTGAGCTCACGATGATAAAATCAGACCTGGGCGACATTCCAAGATCCTGGTTCAGCCATTTTCACAGCGTCTAAAAAGTCTTGGGTGATGTTCATTGTCCGCGCTCTCTCTCTGATGTGACCGTGATGAGCATCACTGATGTTTTAATAGCTCCTTGCTTCCCCGTATTTTACCTTTTTGGGCTACTTGCTAGGGTCCATAGTGGTATGGATACCTGCTGTCTAGCTTGTCGGAGCATCTGTTCATCAACCCCCCCGATAGGTTGTTACGTCCCGCCCGGACTCCGTCTGGGCTTATAACGGACTTTACTGCTTCTTCAAATCGACCGTCACGTACGAGATCATCCCGTGACATCATGTGTAAGGTTAACAACACAATTTATTTCTAGGTGGTATTACCTGGGCCCATTCTCCTGCCTTGTGCTGTTGGCGGTGACTGGCGTACTAGAGTGTGAGCCTTGGCTTGATCATCGATCTTCCAGAAATTCATAGAGGACTCCCAGTTGTCGTCGTGATTCAATGGTATCGACGATGGTATCGCATGAAAAAAGCATTCCCATTGGCGGATAGGAAAGCACAGATACTCATTTGCTTCCGTGCTTGCCTATTCAGCGTGTATACCTGGCTGGCATTTGTGTACGTCTCACATCTGATGGTTCGCCTGTATCCTGATGGTATCTTAGCGCGTCGGTATCATTTCGAGCGAATGGGACCCCGAGCGTGTCTTATTTATCTGAGGCAGGGCGTGAGTGGCTTCATCAATTGAGTTGCGTACTATTGGGCTCAAATTTTTCAGTCCCATTGGTCGCGTTTCTTGTCTTTGGGACGCAGAAGGTGAGCGAGGAAGCAACAGTGGTATGAGCTGGTCTGGACAAATTTTTGGAACAGGATATTCTTGATGCTTGGGGGATTCGAAGGGCAGCGCCTCAAGGAACCTCCGCGGCAACATCCGACCAACCACAAGCAACTAGCCCAGTCTCCACTGCGAGTGAAGATAGTGCTTTCTCTGGCCCGCAAGAACCATGACGCCACCCCCTACGAAGCTCAGACCAACGATGGAGCATTAGCTCGAAGAAAATGACTTCAGCATCGCACATTTCGATGTGACATCAACATATCGCCCACAATGCCTTTAGGCCAGGGAATAGCACGCTACACGATCCGCGCAAATGCCTGCATTAAGATGGATGTACAAGTGCAATACGTCGTCCGAAGCTAGCAGGCAGTCAGGCTCCTCCTCTGGGAGTGAAGGATGAGAAGCGAGAGGGAGAACGACGGGATATGGGTACTTACACGAGAATGTTGTTACTGCAGGTTGTAGATATAAATATTAACTGCGGGAACGAGGAATTCTACGAAATCGTTGACACTTACATGGGAATATGAATGAGCTTGACCAGATAACCGATGAACCCCATGACAGCGAAACCGATAGCGACGGCCTTAGAAATCTGAACAAACTCTACGCGTCAAAATGGCGCATTAATGGGTGCTCCGGTACGGTAATAAGCATAATGTGAAGACCTTTTCGAGACGGTTTTGTGCATCGAACGAGAAACTGTGGAAGTTATGAGCGAGGGGAGTGAGTGACGACGCTGAATGACAAACCTGGTTGCCCTCGCGAATAAACTCCTGTGGACCCTCGATAAACTCTTGAAATTTCTCGGACATTATGTAGGAGGGGGAGGGAAGAATGAAAGACTGAGAGGTACGAAGTGAAGGTGCGTGTCGTTAAACGAGCCGTTGACGTGGTCCCAGCCTTCCTGATTTCTCACGCTCTCCGTTGCGGCCACCCATGCATGTTCTCACCTAGAATCTTTCCCCGATACCGCTCTCTTTTAACCCAGTCTTACATTTTTAATCACTTCCCCACCCTTGAATGGCGTGTACGTCCTTCCAGCTCAACCGCCGCTCGTCCTCCCCTCCAAGACCTCGCCTCGCAGCTACGCGAGCATATCTGGCATTGTAGCGCTTCGCCCCTACACGCGACCCACGACCTCCACTTTGCCTACCGGTCACTGCGCCGAGCTCTTCGCGACGCTGGGCGCGTCCAGTCTCCCGATGACGTTCGTGGCCTGCTCACACGAGCAGACTTGAACAACGCACTCGACGTCCTCGCCACTTCTGCCAACCTAGATGACTTCCTTCTTATCATAGACTTGCTTGACGACATGACGCCTGTTTTTGGTCATGTTGTCACAGCAGATACCCACCTCACCGTTGTCCGTGCTCTTGCGGACAGAGGCCACACAGTCGCCCTTCTAAAATGGCTCTCGACGATGCCTGCCAAGCCAGGGAATATCCAACCCACGTTGGAGTTTTGGCACATCTTCATGGACCACTGTCTTGTGCACAGTAATATCCAGACGATGTCTCGAGGGACCCATATCATGCTATCGCAAGGCCATCCTGCGAACAACGCGACTTACAAGTTTCTCATCCGAAAAGTATTTATGTCCTCATCCCACCATTTCCTTTGGACGATCCGGATCATCAATCACATTTCACGCTCAAAGCTCCCATTTGACGACACACTCCTCGCCATGATGTTGGAAGGCTTTAATAGCCTAGGCTTACCCTCACAGGCCGCAAGAGTCGAGCAGCTGTACCGCTCACGGTTTTTGGACAGCAAGCAGCCGCCTCCCGCGCGACGTGGTCACGATTTCAACATGCAACTTGCTCGAAGGTTTTCTACTCAAGGCCAGGGGGCTGCAGTGCAGTTGTATCGGTCTCTTCGTGAACAAGGGTTCCAACCGTCTCAAGCCACTTTGACCTCTCTGCTCTACGATGCGCGTAAAGCGGAGGACATCGCATTTTGGGAACAGACATTTGGGATCAAGGCGGGGTCTCGCGTTTGGTCCAAGGTCATCCGGAACGCTTTACTGTTGCGGTCTCCTCCCGCAGTTCTGGAGATTTATCGTGCCGCGAGAGCTGCGGGAGTACCCGTAGATTTGGCTCTTGCAGAGCCCGTAATTCGTTCTTTCTGTTCGTCTTCTTTACAGCCCCCCACCGATGCAGCCCTCGACTTGGCGGTCAAGATATACCGAGAGATTGAAGAGGTCCCACACTACGAGGCCAGGGCAACAAGTTTTGGTCAGCAAGTGGCACTTTTTCAGACCCTCCTCCGTGCTCTTTCGACCTCCGCCAATAAAACGAAGTATATGCCCGTCGCCATCGACCTCCTAGAAGAGATGAAACGACTTGGACTCTCGGATAGTGCGCACGTAACGTCGCTCGTCATCCTCCTCATGCGATCCACGTCCACCTTTGCGGAGGCGTTCGACGCCTACAAGACTGTTCGCGAACGCACGCAGATATCGTTCCAGGCAAAGGGCTATGCGGCCATACTCCACACCTTCACGACCCTCAAATTCGACAATCGCACCATCCCGCCCTGGCAAGACTACTTCCAGATCGTGAATGACATGCAAGAGGACGGGGGACCCGTCCTCCCGCACCTCTACACGAACATGCTCCGGCAGATGACGCGCATGGCCGTGCGAGCGAGGGCGTCCGACCCGGACTACATACCCAGCCTGCAGAAGATCGTGCACGCCGCGCGCGACGTACAGCATCTCCTCAGCATCAGCGCCAGCGCGACGCTCGACACGCCGTTCTGGAACCAGCTCATGGACACGTACCAGCGCGCGGGCGCGTTCGAGGATGCGCGGCGGATATGGGACAAGCTGTTTCACGAGGGTCACGCGGACGCCACGAGCGTGAGCATCATCTTCGACGCCTGCGGGCACGCGCGCGCCGGCCGCACGGCCGTGCAGATCTTCGCCAGCCTCCGCGCGAGCGGTCACAAGCTCAACCTGCGCAACTGGCACGCCTGGCTGGAGTGCCTTTGTCGCATTGGCCAGGTCGATGACGCTGCGCGGTATTTCTGCCTTGAGATGGGGAGCGGGTCGCACGGCGTGCCGCCTGATGAGGAGGGCGCACGCATTCTTCTCAAGTTTGCGAACCAGCGCGACGTAGGAGACGAGGTGCGCGTGCGCATACAACGGTTCTTACCCGCGCTCTGGGGGAAGCTTCCGCCGGACGTCGTGCAGGGTCATCACTAGAGCACTCGAGCGCGCATGCGTGATGGTCTCCTCACCGACAAATAATAGTTGTCGAGGTTGAATCAAGTATGTGGTACAGTGCTACCTAGGGACTGTCCTGCCTACTAATAACGATCCGAAGCGAGGACCTGGTTTTGCGAGATCCATCACGGGTTGTGCCGTCTGCTCGACAGCTGGTACGCCAAACTGTAACAAACTCTCGGTCCGCGTATCCTTCGTGGAGGACTTGTTGGATCGTGTTGGTATTTTTGATGCTACGGGGGGCAAGAGAGGCGCCAATAGGATCTGAGTGCGTAGTAGGTGCTGTCCTATAACAGCAACCCACAAAGTCAGAAGCCACCGGAGGAACCGCAAGTCCCAGACTTTTGCTTGTGAATCATGGTGGTCCCCCGAGGCTTGGTAGTCTGTTGCCCACACATCAACAAGGGAGGCGGTAAAACGCCCGACAGTCGTCATAGCGATGTCGGAGTGCTGCGATCGAGAAGGGTTCGTCGGTGTATCCACGGAATGTAAATAGGAAGCCAACAATAACAACGCCTGCATCAGGGACCAGGAGGGCTGGGACGGGGCTATGCAGAGGGTCAATTGAACCGTCGAAACAAAAACAAGCTCTCGGGTATCTCACAATCACTGTGATTATGGGCACGTCGGGAGGTGTTCTGGTAATCTGCCAAGACCGCTGTCACCACGAACTCTCTCCACCGATTGACGGTCTGTTCACGCAGCGTCGAGATGTCGCCGTGGAAATCTGGTTTCAGGTCGGTCGTAAGAATGACGTAATTGTGTACGGGTCCGAGTGAGGGCGGTGCGCCGGACGTACCAATGTCAATGCCCGTTTTGCACTCGAGATGGGAGTAGAAAGGAGACGCATGAAGCGCCTGAGTAAGTCGACTCAAAAAGGCGAGCGAGCGGACATCAGCGTCTGCGCGTCACCGCAAGTTAACTCTCAGTCAGCGGACGAAGAAGCTTCTACAAAACGTACCGCTCCCCGAGTTTAGCTTGGCAATATTCGAGGACATGGCGTGGAGAATGGCCTTGCAACAGTCTTCCGCGAGCGGCGCGTAGGCCTCGCGTAGCTTCTCCGTCAGTTTTCTGGTGACGACGCAAACGTGAGTGTTGTTCAGGGAGACGAAGAAATAAACAAGCCTACCCCTCGGAGTCTTCTTGCAAAGCTTTTGCACCGTTTTCGAGGGAAGACACGATCTTGTGGAGTAGAGGTGTTCGGCCGGTGACTTGTCGCTGGAGCGTCGATTCATATTTTCGGAACGAGGAAACCAAGGATGGTCCCACACCAATATCAAAAGAGGGAGGCGCGAGAGGCTGGAATAGGAACTTTGCAGGAGTGCTCTCTGTTTACAGACAGTCCGATCAGAAGTACCGTTTGCAAAAAAGCGTTTGTAAACATACCTAGAAGAGCCTCGTTCGAGCCGTCTTGCAGCTGCAGCAAGGCGTTTTGCAGCTCATCGCGGAAATCGTCTTGCATGTCTCCCAGCGCCGTCCTCAAGATCGCCACTGCTCGGCCATGCACAACTTCATCAACGACCTCCGCTAGCCCCTGTCTCTCTTCGTCCTCGAGTTTTTTGGCTCCGAGCCAGTCACCGAACCATGAGCGCACAGCCCACACTTCTCTCAACGTCCGCAGCTCGGCAAACCAACCTTTGGAAACGCTCCGCAATTCTGCCACTGCTTTGGAAAACCACTCGCTTAGCAGTCTAGCGAGTTGTACAGAGGACACAGATGACGTCGCGGAAGCCAAATCTACAAAGGGTTTGTACGACCGGATGTTGGATGGGAGCAGGACAAAGTGAGAGGCTGAGGGTAGAGTGGAGAGAAGATGCTGCGTGGACATCCGGAGATCTGACGGTAAGGAGTGGTCCTGGGGGGATACATCTAACTGGATGAAGGAAAGGACGCGAGACATGAGGGATGGATCTTCATGGTCCCGATTGTAGAATACGTCGCGCGCTACTCCAACAGTCGAGGCTATGGCCTCAAGGACGCCTTCGACACCGCCATTCAGGGAAGAACCGTTGAGTAAAGATTTCGGGCTTCGCGATAGGGTCGCCTGTAAGCTTCTTGCCCGCTGTGCAAGGAAGATAGAGAGTACGTCTAACAATGGCCGAGATTCAAGGAGATGTAACGTTAGGAGGGTCGAGCAGACGTCCTAGAGAACGGATTGGCGAAAAGTCAAGGGATGGCAGACGGGTCGTACCTCTAAGGACGCATTTGAATCACGAAGGGAAAGAGTCGCCTTGTACGTGATTTGGGCCCGCAACGGGGCGACGGTATCCCACTGCCGCTGAACGAGAGGGAATTGCTCCTGTGGCATGTCATGAACACTGGCAACGGTAATCCATAAGCAGGTCCACGTACCTGTATATCGATGCCAAAGGACGCCCAATCACCCTCGTCTTCAGTGTCGTCCCGCACCAACGCTTGGTAAATGATACGGGCCAGGAGAAGCAGCCACCCTGCGTGCAAATATCTTTTCTTCTCAAGGAGACGCCATATATGTTCTGGGGTGTCAAGTAAAAGCTTCACGTGGGCAGCTACGGACTGCAGTATCCGCAACTGTGTATCTTGTAGATCGCCGGTGTTATTAACGCAGGGGCCGCGATGGACGGAAGTGCATGCCTTACCATCGTTTCCTCCACCAATTGATTTCCGTGTTACCTGAGGTATCTCGGCCGGAATTGATAACTTGACGTCTTCGAGGGCGTCCAGGGTATCTTGTGAAGACTGCGCGATGGATACAATGGAGGATGATGCCTGCAAGAGGTCGCGGTAGCGTTCCCTGCGCTTTCAAATTCGAGTTCCAGAAAAACCAGATAGTGCAGTATACGGGTACGCACCCGACCATGAGCCGTAGTTCTTCTTGCTTGGCGTCCGCATCGGCCCTGTCGCACGGAGCTTAGAGTCAACGTGAAAAGCCGGAGGCAATTGTGAGGAGGTATGACGCACAGAAGCCGTCGGTGGACGTGCATCACCTCTGATACGGTCAATCTTGTGAACAACTCATCTGGGTTTTCGACAGGGGGACCGTGCAGGTGCCGAGAGGGTGCGAGGAATGACGCGTTTCGTGGGGTCCATGACGAAGTAGGGGTTTGAAAGGTTGGTAACGGTGACAATCGCGAGGTACCTTTGGAGAGCTGGTACGGTCCCGCGGATGAAGGAGGGGGAGTGGAGACAGACAGAGTGGACGGGCGTCGCGCCATGCGAGTTGGACCCAAGACGCGGATGCGGACGGCGCTGCACGGGCGCGGAACTTTCACTCGTGACCCGACCGCACCACTCGTTTAATACACAACCCACGTATGCCCAGGCAAAACACCAGCGTCACCTTACGGTAAGTTAATATGATAAGGCATGAGAAGTTACGATCGCGACCCTGTGTAGATACACATAATTCGACAAACATCAAAAGCCGACTGGTTACAGGCTCGCCCGTCCACCTGTACCCAAATCCCCGCCCTCATTTTCATCTGGTGTTTTTGTTGTCTCGGGTTTCGATGGAGTAATAGATGGCTGCGGACGGGATGGCTGCGCAGGAGAGGGTGTATTCGCGGGGTTTGCGAGTCTCTGATCAAGTGCCTTCAATGCCATGGCCCTGAAAGAATATATTAATATCTACATTCCAGAACGCGAAGAAAGGAGGACGAACCTCCTTCGCTCGGCCTCAGCACGCGCACTTCCAGGGTGGGTGTGGTTGGCTTCCAAGTCCGCTCCCCCACTTGGAATGAGATGAAATCGTGACGCGTATTTGTACGTCGTGTTCGCAACGAATGTTATCGGGGTACTGATGAGGAGACCAGGTATTTAAGAGCAGGTCTCGTCAGTGAATAGGGACTTACTGCAAGAACGGCGGAAACGAGTTGACCAAAGCAAACGTCTCACTGCGATCGCCATATGTCGGACCGCCACTCAAGGTTTCATTGGTGTTTTTCTTATAGAATCGGAGCCATATCCACGAGACCAACCACCCAAACTGGATGAGTATAAACGGACACTGAAACCCGATTATGCACATCACGAGAGAAAACATGAGATATGCCATCGGAAGCGTCTGGGAGGAGATTAGTTGGAACCTTCAGTGACAGAACAAGCTACAAATCATACCTTGACGCGAGCTCTGAAGACCCCAAAGACCTGTACTTGATGTTCGGGGATCAGTTGAGTGAAAGCAACCAGGACTCCAATTTGCACGGCCATTTGTCCATGATATTGCATGGCGTATCTAAAAAAGCGTCAGTACCTGCCTATACAGAAACGATGCAACGCACAGGAAAAGGTCGGCATTTTTGAACAAGACAAACTCGATCCAATTCAGGCCGAATGCAATGAGATTTGAAAAGGTGGCCGTGACTACGACGAACTTGATAGTCTCGATAGCACCCCACAATCGCTCTAAGTAACGTAGACAAGGAGGAATGGCGATGAGCGTAAAGACGAGCTGTAATATTGTGTTACATGTGGTGTTTGGTTTAAAGCATAGGTGGCGACGAACCTCATATACGCTCGTCTCGACAAAGACGGAAGTGAAGAAAGTCCACGGATAGAAGAGACTCGAGCCAGGTACGAGTGTAAGGTATGGAACGGGGTAACTGGCTTCACTTTTCCATTGTGGATAGAGATAGAGGAGAGAGAGCACGACCGTCGCGGCGGTGAAGAAACGTGTCACCGGTGGAATTGACGCGATGAGTTGTATCGGAGAGAACACGGCCATTAAAATAATGAAATCCTCGGGTGGATTCGTTGATGACGGCAGAGGAAAGCGGAGAACGAGGAGGGGTTGTCGTGTTGTCGTTGCCGATGCAAAGCTTGGGTGCGTGGCCACGTGCCCAGCCTTTTACACCGGCCAAGCCCGAGTCAAGTCGGCTTGTCTCTCACGACCATGTCAGAGTACGACTTACGCCTAGGCGGTTCCCTTAAGCTCAAACGGACTGCCGAAGACGGTGGGGTGAAAAAGTGTGTCTTCATTTATCCCTACCCATCTGATTTCATTCATCTCATTCAACACAGGAAGAGGAAGCGTAAGGTCGACAACACTGGGAAGGGTGCTATACAGGATGAGGAGCCCGCCAAAGCATCACCATCCGGGAGCAACAGGAATTCTCCTGGCATTGCTGGTGCTAGTGATGAGCGAAAGACAGCTGCTGAGAAACGCTTCCAGGAAGTTCAGCGGAAACGGGTGCGTCTGTTTGTCTTGTCCCGTCGCATCATGTATTTATCAACCTGTGCCACGCAGCTTGCCGATAAAGTGAAGAAAATGGCAGGAAAGACGCATAAGGACCGCGTTCACGAGCTCAACGCGAAGCTCGAGGCGCTTAGTGAACACCATGACATTCCAAAGGTATATACCACTGGCAAGTTCTCGGCACCTCATCTAATCACATCATCTGTTAGGTGGGTCCTGGATAAGGTTGGCGTGGAGCATCCCGGAGTGTCGCCGCGCAGTTCTTTCCTTATGCTGTGCAGTGGCCTGTGCCCTGTTGGTCGATGTTATGTTCGAATCAATACCCTTCTCAACGATAGCTGTCGAAAATTACGCCTTGCGCGTCCCAGAAATCTAGAGACGTCGAGCGCACGGTCTCGGAGTGGTCCCCAGTGATTGTACTTAATATTGGCCGCGTGCCCGGGGTTGTTATTGTATCGTGTTTGTGCATCGACTTGAAATAGATGACGAGATGTAAAGTCGGCGCGTGAAACCGCGTCTACTTCTTGCGCCAACCATCATCACGGCGTCTTTCCTTCAACACAAAGTATCATGAGGATGCCTCCTATTGAGCCTGCCCCCGATAAGAAGGGCCACCTCTGCCCTCCTTCATGCGCTACTCATCCTAGAGATCGCTGGGAGTCCCTCTTCGTGTTCTCTTTCATAACCAGATTCACACAACTACGAGGAAAGGTGGAAGGCCTAAACTCCCCCATGGAGTGCGTGAATCTCCCTATACATCTCCTAACGTTTCCTCAATGTCGCGCCAATCCCGCAGTTTCGAGGAAGCTCTCCTCTCACACGAGCCCCATGCCGTCATGACGCAGATACTCACGCGTTTTGTCCTAAATCTGAGACCTGGCACGCGTAATATTAGGTGAGTCGGCTCCCTACCGTCTTTCTTGACCCAGGAAACACGGATAGATCATTTCGTATCTCAACAGCATGGACCAAATATCGAGCACACTATCAGGAGTACTCGCCGAGTACTCGAAGACTTCAGAGAGAACAGTATTCTGGGACGATAATCTCGGAGCAAATGTGGACCCGTTCAAAGATGTGGACGGTGGGTTCTTTGCGGCGGACTGGGACACAAAAGTCTGTCTCGCAATCACATGTTTTTCGTGTCCTTGACGGCCACTTTATTGTCCTAGCTCAAAGTTTTGCGCCAACTGGTCGAGCTGCAGTTAGCCCACAGCACGGGGATCAAAAGCCTCATTGATCGCGCGTGGGGCGTGGGCCACGTCAAGCACAAAAAGAAAGAGCCCGCTGATGTTCCCATCCCAGACCCCTCCGACCCGTTCAGTCGCGAGAGTCTGACGTACAGTCCCGTAGGGCATGACAGCTCAAGGAAGCGGTACTGGGTTGTCGATGGTGCGTGCACACCTCTTTCCCCCCCTCGGGCGGTATTTGCGTATGTTTGGGCTGATCCTGACCATCCTGTGCTTTCCTTTCTTCTCCAACGGTGCGGCGTTCGCCGTCCGGTATCTTATCTCAACCTACGATGTCGCACTCGCCCGTGGTCGTGATCCGCGCTCAGACTCACCTAGGGTCTACCTGTCGACCAACCCCTGGAAGGTCACATCAAGTTTTCAAACTATATCCTCTACGAGAGAGGAATACATTGCTTTGATCGAAAAACTAAAAGCGTCTGCACCTCCCAAGCCTAAGTTGAAAGTGGAGTTTGCGCACCAAAATCTCATAGCAACCCTCGAAGGGCGCTTAGAAGCTGTGGATAAAGAAATTACGGTGCGTATTCTTACGGAATGCTGTGAACCACTTCTGTCACCTGTGATACTTCTCCCCCAATGTTTGTGTGGCTTACATTTATTTTCAGCGGTTACAGCGGGCACGCAAAAAGGCTGAGCAGCGCAATCTTTTCCTTGCTCAAGCCGAAATCAGGCAAACACGAACGCGGCGGCAAACTCACAGACCTGATTATGTTTACTACGATATGGAAGGCAGTGACGTATGTTTTTTTTTTGGTCTAGGCTGGGATATCGTCGAACTATTGCGTCACAGGATGAAAAGGACGACGAATACAAATATCAGGAGAACCATATTTCTGCGGACGAGGACGCAGACTTCATGAATTC
>WNFC01008059.1_pt1 | contig 11611 bp, 13 predicted proteins | sample 5400541 | NCBI WGS metagenome assembly WNFC01 (sample SAMN13153342, study PRJNA577476) | soil metagenome | isolation source: 120 cm saprolite under Douglas fir tree site 2 hole 2 replicate 1 | place: USA:California | collected 2015-04-18
CCTTTATGGAGCTTGAAAGATGCATCGAATGGCTTTCCTATTTCAAGCGTCCCATGGCACGAAAAATGGGCAAACCGATGGTCCTGGAGTCCTTTCACAACGGCAGAAGGTGTAGCCTTCTTGGAGACAAGGGTGGTTACCCTCGTTTTGAGATGTTGTATGAACAAGATCTCTTCCCACGCCCTTGGCATAGATTCATCCGGCTGAGCTACTAGAAGTATTGACGGCTTTTCGAGCGTATGCGAGCCCGGTTGGCGCGATTCGATGAGTGCCGAGAGAGTTGGAGTATATGAAGGGATGTACAGGTCCGAGAAGTACAGTCTATGGGGCCCGTCTAATCGAATCGGTCCCATTGCATGGAGGGGAAGTGAGCAGAAGACAGATGTTGGGCACCACCAAACGCGGGATTGTTCCGGCACGTTCAACTCGTGGAGCCTCTGGATCACTGGACGGCCAACAAGGTCGTAAAGGCTCTCGAGCACAGAAGCCAATACATCCGCGTATTCCTCTGAATCTAGGCCTCCCTTTCGTGCGGCGAACAGCTGGTCCTTCAAACCCTTCGCGCGATCATAGAAGTTGTCGGTCGTCAGAATCAGAGAGGGAGGAGAATCGCGAAGGAGAATGATGATGTCGGAACGCCACCTACAGTGGTTGATGATGATGACTGGTCCATGCGCAGCAGCAGAACGTAGTGTGTCAAATGAAGGTGTCGTTAAGAAAGTCTCGAAACCTGGCAGGGCCCGGATCTTCATTATGAGCCAATCACGTTCCTCGACGAGTTTGCGTTGTTTCACCACGAGGTGACCGAGCGGGTCCATTCCACCGCTACGATCGCCTTCGCCAGAATCCATCCAAATACCTGGGAAAATTGACGTTGTCAGTGCCTCGAGGTCCTGATTGACAGTTGTGAATTTCCTGGCCAAAGGCGAGTTGACTTCTCCGAGTTGATCGATTGATGTGCGAAGGTCACGCATCTCAGACAAGAGTAAGCCTCTCCCTCGTTCCAGAGTCTCGATGGCCTGCTCGAGTTGACCCATGTGAACCTGATACGACGCATAGTCCAACGGCAGTGTCTCGTAATCACCGCGCATAGTGACAAGACGAAAATGTTGTATCTCGAGGGTTGGGGCAAAGGTCAGGGAGTCCCGCATTAGCGAGATGGCTTTCATATACGCGATAGAGACGGAGATGTGCTTGGAGATTCGTGCAATGTTTGCCCATTGACATGAGACTTCAAATCGATCAGGTATTTTTGCATACGGATTATTAACAGCCAGGGGGAACAGCTGCATAATTTCGTCGAAGTCCTCTCTCTGATGGAGTAACCACCACCGGAGGGATAAGGACGAAATAAGAGTTCGAACGAGGCGAAAGTGGCTCCATTGTGTACCTGGTATTTGGAGTATACTACGATGCACGGCGATTGATTCGTTGAGATGTTCGGGATTACGTGTATGACCGAACAAACGGTGGAGGAGGTCGCCCGACGCGACGGCAAAGAAATGGGACACCAAATCATTGGGATCCGGTTGGTGCGACGCAAGGAAGAGTCGGCAATACCTGAGAGCCTCTTCAATGCCTGCTGCATCGGTGATGTGACACGTGGAGATACAGGCGTTAATCTGTTGAATCCGATCTGCCGTCCTCGTTGAAGGAGACTGAGACTCGATGGCATCTGACTTAGCAAGAGACGCAGCCAAGCGAGAGAACGAGGGAATATCGACAACTTCCGGATACTTGGAATCCGCATCTTGAACGCGATTTGTGACCCCGAATTCGTCGAAGCGTATCCTCTCGATTCTCGCCAAGGACTGAAGACGGCCAGGACGACGGGGGTCGTCAAGAGAAATCGTGTTGAGAAAAGATCGACTGCGGAGAATGGCCTCTTCTAAATATTCTGGGTTTCCATAAAACGCCCATCGAAGCGCTGTAAGCGATCCGGCAAAACTCGAAGCCAGTTCCACATTTGGACTTGAACTAGCAATCATCTTGTCCAGGATCGACATTGCCTCCTCATAATCACCAAGTGATCGATTTGCAAGGAAGCGATAGGAGAGAGAGAGGACAAACACAACCGTAACGTTGCCCAAATCTGGTAGGCGTATGATCGCTTCACGTAGGCATTCGATGGCCTTGTCTGGAGGTGGTCTCCCTAATGCTATGGGTTGGTCATGAATGGCTTCGGCCAACGCTATTATAGCATCAATCACGAGGGCTTCTGAGACGCCCGAGGTGAGAAGCTCGTGACAGAGGATCGCCATCTCCTCGATATCCTGCATCGGGTTGAGAGACCCCAAGTTCACCTGAGCAGCTAAGGCCCGCACGAAGGATGTTATGATGTCAATGCGTGTGACGCGGGAGGTTCCCAGTGACTGGCCTCGAAGGTAACGAAGGTACTTCACACAGTACCGGACATCGCTGGGTTGCTTGAGCTTCTGTGAGCGACGAAAAAGGGCCACCGTGAGGAAAAAGAAGACTTCAATGGGATTTGGGCCATATTGAGTCGAGAAGCCGAATGGTAAGAATAGGGCATGGGCAAATTGAAGGATTGAAGTGTCGAGATCTCGCTCGTCATCTGATAACGTAGCGCGCTGGAGTCGCGTTATGGCGAGAACTGAAAGCCAGCCACGGCTCAGAGGATGGGAATGGGGTATTGATGAAAGGATATCTTGGCCATCGGTAATGATGTTGTCAATGTCATCAATGGAAGCTATAAGGAGAGCCTGAGAATAAGATACAGTCCAAGACAACCCAAGCGTTTGGAAAGGCGGAGAAGGGCTCAGAACTCACGCTGTGGCATTTCCATGACTAAAACCCTAAAAACCTCCTACGTGATCCACAAATGGTCAGACGATGACCTGGCTGTTGGGTTGGCAAGAAAGGTGCTGATTGCCTTGATGAATGCTACTCCCAACCACCTACGATACTTTGTCCGGCAAAGCACATGCCTTACTGCAACACGTGTGATGTGTCAAGCGGAATGACTTGTCGCTCCGAGACAAGCACACCACATGCCCACCCCAAATTTCCTAATCTGGGAAACAATCACAGAATTGCAGTCTTGGCTGCTCTCATGCTAATAAATGATCTACATGCTATCAAGTCACAGTCTGCTTACATGGGAATGTAGACCCTGCAGGTCCTAATGTCAGTGCCAACTTCTACTGGTCAACCACAACCACATGTGGGAATTGTCAACATGGCTACAAACAGAACTCATCCTTATTCTGCCTGTAGCCATGCTGACAATCCCACATGTTATTGTGGTTGACCAGTAGAAACTGGCACCAACATTACCACCTGCAGGGTCTACATTCCCATGTTAAGTGGACTGTGACTTGAGGGACCCTCGGGGACCCAACTCATTCTGAGCACCCGTGCCCATCCCTGTCAATTCCCGTCCCCACGCACCCGGGAGCGGGGCGAGGGATCTCGCAAGAACCCAGCGACTTGTGGCTATGGCAGGAACCTAGGGGGCGACATGAACTGAGGCTTGTGGTTGTGGCGTGTTCTCGTTGTGTGAGTGTGTAGTCTGTTGTTGCTGTTGCGCCTTGGATGTCGCATCGCAGGTCGTCGCGCATGTCGCCACGTTGTCGTGTCGTTGTCACTGCATTGTCATCGAGTTGTCGCATGGAGCGTTGTCATGTTTTGCGTCGCACGTTGTTGTCGTGTCGTCGGCACTGACGTCGTGTTGCGTGGTCGTGTTGTCGTAGTCGTAGTCGTAGTAGTCATCCACTGTCATAATTGTAGTCATCGTGTGTTGTTATTGTGTTGTCGCTGGTGTCGTGTGAGCCGGTGTGTTGTTGTTGTCGTAGTTATCGTCACATCGTCGTAAATATACTTGTCATGGGCTGTCGTCGTGTCTGCTGCGGTGTCGTCGCTGGTGTCGCGTTGTTGGTGTCATTGTAATCGCAGTTGTCATGTCGTCACTGAGTTCGTCCTTGTTGGCAACAAGGACGAACACAGCGATGACACGACGACCACGATTACAATGACTCGTCACATTGTTGTTGTTGTTGTTGTTGTTGTTGTTGAATCTGCAGGAGTTGAAAGTTGAGACGCACCAACGAGTGGAGCGCTGTGGGCCACACGGACGCCACATGTGCCCTGACCAAGGGTTACCGCTGGCGTCGAACTCGTTAATGTGGGTGAGAAAGCCGCCACCACGGAGACAGACGCGCTGGAGCCCCAGGCTGAGGACGACGCATGGCGGGGACTCGGAATGCAGATGCGAGGGAGAACGACAGTGGGCGAGCGGAGGCCACAGGCACTGCCACAAGATGCCCGGCCAGGTCACTGCACAGGATGCTGCCAGTACGAGTGGGCGTGCTGGCTGCCTTGAGGAAGAACGACGCGGCCACCTTGGTGATGAGTTGGTGTCATGTCGCCACTGTCACGTGCACTCGCACGCGAGGGGAGTCAATGTCAAAAGGCTGAGACGGAGCGGGGTGCGGCCGATGGTGGCAAATCGAGGGCGGGGGCGAGTGACATGGTGGCACTGTACTGTATTGCCCGATTTGGGCATACGAGTGCCACAACGGTGGACTTTGTGGGGAGTGACTACTGTGACCAAAGGTAGATGCCGTAATATAAAATGCAATGCCTTGCTCCTCGCCCCTATCTAGCTCACAATGAGAAGGAGACCACTATTCAGCATGAGTACATTGATCTGATTGGAGAGGCATCTGCAAAGTGGCCCAACTGGGAGGCGGGAAAATATATTTATGTTTGTACCACATCACCTGGTCTCAGAGAATGGTCAAATGGACGAACAGGCTGTTCGTCCATTTGACCATTCTCTAAAAAACAGTCTGATGAACGCATCATGACGAGGATCTTCAAGAGAGATTCCATCAAGCAAGGTACGAAGGAGGTCAATCACTTGCTCTAAACACTTTGGCTCCCCAGACGCATGAAATTGAATATATGAAAATTTGACAGCGGTCCTCAAAGCCATTTCCTGGTATGGACTCGGTGTACAGTCATTCACCCAGGTATCGACCAGCTGAGTAAGCTACCTCACAAAGGACCAGTCACAGTTTGTCACAGGGGCAATAAGATTTTGCATTCAAGCACCGACTGACATTTGTCACATGATTTGTGGCGCGAGATCTATCAGGCATTATGCAATTTTGGGGGGGAGGGACAAAACTGTTCGAATATGCATAAAAAAAGAAAAAACATGAACGCTTGACTTTTGATATTTCTGCAGCAGACATAAGAAAAAGAATTTATTGATGGAGCCAGCGTCAAGATCAAGATCAACAAAACACCACGCATTTGTTTGATGCTCATCGGACCACATGAGAATAGAGTTCTGCCGAGATGCCACTCTGACTCAGCAATGCAAACTCTAACCTTCAGCGTGAGTTTGTGTGACATTCCCTCAAACAAGGGAATTCATGAAATCTCAGTCAATTTCCTCAAAAAAAACACAAAACTCTTCACATTGATGCCTACTTCATCCCTGAACTAAGAGTGAAACTTCAATTTTATTTGTTTTGTGTATAGACTCAGTGGTCCATATCCCAATCGCTTAACTCACTTATTAAGCGCTGGTCCAAACCTGGGTGAATCACTGTATCTCCAGGGCCACGAAAACTAATAGCTTTATCTAGGATGGCCATCCCTACATTGTAATCATCATCCAAATAAGTCAGATAGAAGCAATGAAAGAGAGATTTGGCAAGCACGACTGATGGAAACCTCGTGCAAATCTGGTAGGCGTATAATTGCTGTCCGTAGGCAGCCAATTCCGTTCTCGGAAGGAACTTGCGTTTCAAAGGGTTCTTTGACGCGACCATGAAAGGTCTTCACAAAGGTCACAATGGGACCGATTAGGGAGTTTGTCGAGATGTCAGAGTTGAGAAGATCGTCGCAGAGGTCTGTCATCTCCTCGATGTCCTCGTCCACATCCCCAAGCTCTAATTCCACCTGGGCCACCAACACGTGGACAAGAGTTGCCGCTACAGGAAAGGAAAAGAGATCGGGGACTTCATGCCGTTGTCCACACAGATAGCGAAGGTACATAATGCAACACTTGACATCTTCGGGGCGCCTGTTATTCCTCCATTGTTGGGCAATGAGTGAAGAACCGGAGGCAAGCCGAACGCTAAGCGCGCAACGCATTATTATGACCGATTGTACTGTAGAATACAAGGGAACTTAGTTGTTAATATTCACATTTCTCTACATCATTGTACTCCTCTTCAGATGGCCAATTTCTGACCAGAGAAGAATATCGGTAACCGGTACGTAATTTCTGGGGTGGTGCGCAAAAGCTCTGCCCGATTGATGTGGGCTGCCGATCCCAAGATGTCCCGAAATCCACGTTATGCATGGCAGAAATGTGGAATCTCAAAAAGGAGCTGCCCCCCATATGATGGTCGCGCTTGCCAGGTGGGCGATGGGCGTGGCGAGCAGCACGGAGGTGGCGAAACAGCACGCCGACGTTGTAATCGTGCCCCTGTTGGTTGGCAGCGTGACGACTGGGACAGCCGCCGTAAGCTTTTCCTCATAATCATAATACGGTACAGCAATATGTATGATATGGTCTTTAAAAATGGCGGCGACTGCAGGAAATGATTCATATTCAACATTGAAACAACTAAGACCACCATCTGGATGAATCAGCATCCTACGGCCACGTTTGGGAAGTTCATCATTCCGTCAGTCACTGGTCTCTTGTCCTCAACTCCGAGTCGTCTCCGCCCTGAAAGGGCCTACTGCATAACCATCACGCGCCCAGGCAACGCAGTCACCGTCTTTTCCCCCGGCGGCACGAGCCAGATCTAGGAGGACAAGGACGATGGATACGGCAGCGCGTCCGGTCTCGGCCTCGTATGATGTGGCCGTGCCTAGGTTTGGTCGTGGCGGCAGCGGTGGTGGTGGTGGTGGTGAGGTACCTGGGTTGGAGAATGGCGGATTCTGACCAGGGTTGTGGCTAACGCTGGAGGTTGTCGGCCTGACCCATCCATGTCATCGGCGACTGCGGCGGTGAGTGGCCAATGACTGCGTGGCAGACAGCAAGTTGGCAATCAATGAAGTGGCTAGGGCCCGGCTGGGGCAGATGATGAGGCGCAGCGGTAGTGCTGACACACGGCAGACACGAGGCGCTCTGGGGAGAGAAAGCGAGAAAGCGTGAAAACAAACTGGAGGTAGAGCAGCGGCTGACATAGAAACGACCGCGGGATATTGAGAGGGGACAATAGGTCTCACACGAGCACACCGAACGTAGGAAGGGCAAAGCGATGTATTGTTGGCGTGCGCAGCGCTCGACTGAATACTCACATAGGTGAAAAACTTTCGGGGAGCGTCATGAAACGACGCCATTCGGCCGAAGGTGTATGTATGCCATCATCGCGTGGGGAAATAAGGCAGGAATATCGAGGAATAAAACGTCGTAGCCAATGATGGGCGCCATGACGTGGCGTCAAAGATAGAAGAAAGGGAGGGAAGCAACGCAGATTGCGTCGTCCCTTATTGATGGGCGGACACGTGCTGATGGCACGTCGGGATCGACTGGGAGCAATTACGGGCCACGCAAGTCGACAAAACGCAAAGTCCGAGAGTCGTTCGATATTTCTAGTCGGTAGATGCGATAGATCGCCGAGACATTACAGTGGGGTGAACGATAGTGAAGCGACGGGAAAAAATAATAAAATACTGTTGAAAATCAGGCTCGTAGACACCCCAAGGATGTGAGAAAGGTGTGGGACGTACTTCAGACCTTTGTTAGCTACACCAGCCTTTTGACACCTTCACTCGCGTCGGGGTTTCCTGCAGTATCATGCTCACGCTGCGCGCGCCGTGCTGCCTTCTCTGCCTTGATGCGCTCAAGCTCTTGGCGTACGGAGGCATGGTTGGTTGGAATATTGTTACTACGCGCCGTTCTCTCCTCAGAGGGGAATATCCGGTCTTTATACTGAAGAGACGGATCGATGGTTATACGACACGCGACAAAGCTGATTAGAGGTACCCACTGGCATCACGTTTGTCTGGTACCATTCTGGGTCACCGTAGTGAAGAAAAACGAGTACTGGAAAGAAGACGTAGACGGCAAACTTGAATACCTCTAGGTTTGGCCCTGCCATCCGAGTTGCCGCTCAATGCACGGGACAGAGTTAGTTGAACCACCCGCGGCCCGAACGCGTCGACTGCATATGCAGAATCTACAAGTACATTACAACACTCCTGACATACTTCCTTCCGGACACCACTACACCGTATTTGTACTTCATCCTTCTCTTACAACATTCGACACAAACTGCGCATGTACCCGTCACCCTGGGCGCATGCCTTTAACAGGTCTTCGCATAGGTGCCAGAGTCTTTCTGGCCGCCTTCAACTTCGTGTGCCTCAAGCCGACCGTGGGCACCTTCGTGCGAGCTGAGCTTTCCGTGGTGCTTGCCGAGCGTAGTGAGGGCATGAGCGGCGGAGTCTTGTTTGGTGAGGTCTTCTGTAATCTCGACCTATCGACCTGATGAACGTGGATGGCGGTAGCAACGTGCGCTGATACATACAATATCACAAACGAGGCGGTCCAAAAGAGCCTCTGTAAAGTTCTCTTTCACGACAACACGTAGAATGTCGACTTGGTTTAAATCAGGGGCAAGATCATAATTTGGGACGATCCTGAAAATCGGAGTGGGTAACGCCCCCGGAGCCTACTAATGCAGCAACGCACCATCCTTTCGCGCGGAGCAGGGTCTGGATCCACTTCTGTCGGACATCTGGATACTTTCGCTGGAATTCATCTGAGAATCGGAAAGCTACGACAGGGAGCCCCGGTTCGTATAGCTGGATTCGAAGTCAGCGAACGCGCACCGCAGTCATCAAAAGGGAAGCTAACCTCAACGTCTTCTCCCAAGTGATCGGTGACGGTGGTAATACCAGCAGAACATCCGGCTGGACGATGGATGTCACTCAGCACCGTATAGAAGCCAGTTTTCTCGAGGGCACGGGAAAGCGTGCGGGCGTTCTTGAGGTCCGCCAGAGCAACATCGCGGTAGCCTTGGAAACCGAGATGAAGGAAATTGAAATATTGAGCTATGATAGGATGCGCAGGCCGCGAGAAGTTTAACGAGAAGGAATATTCCACGGAACCAAGGTAGTGGAGCTCAAAAATGAGATCTTTCGGAAGATATTTCGCTGAGCGCCAGATGACCCAGCCCACCCCAACGTATGCGAGGCCAAATTTGTGTCCGGATGTATTAATGGAGACAACACGCGGAATTTTGAAGTCCCATTCTAGTTTGGGTGTTGCAAAGGGAGCAAAAAAGCCCCCAGATGCACCGTCCACTGCAATCACTTGTTATCAGTATATTGATCAGTCACAAGTCACGACTCATTACCGTGGATTGGAACGGAGTGGCCCGTCTCCTTCTCGTACTCATCCAGTAGATCTGCCATCTCCTTCACCGGTTCATAATGGCCAGTATAGGTGCCTGAGGATGGAAGTTAGAGAGAATATGAATCCATAACCGGAAACATTCATACTGCCGAGGATCACGTAGACACCGATGGTATTTTCGTCGACATATTGCATAGCTCTCTTCGGGTCAAGTCGATACTTGCTCTCAACGGAGACTGGGACAAGCCGCATCTCTACGTCAAAGTAGCGAGCGAATTTCTCGAGAGCCACCTGGGCGTTAGCGCCCATGACAATGTTGGGACCAGGCTCGTGGATAGATTTGCCAGCGGCTTTGCGTTTCTCCTGCCAGATGCGCTTCATAGCCAAACCACCAAGTTGGATTGCCTCTGAAGAGCCGGTAGTTGCAGTGCCTACGGCATGGTGATGCGAGGGTGCATGCCAAAGCTCGGACAATATGGAAATGCCTGCGGAGACGCGTTAACAGGGGATAGAAGAACCGAAATTACTCACAGCGAGTGTGGATGTCCTGTGTTATTGGATATTCGTCCTGGTCAATCAAGTTCTTGGAGATATTCTCCAACATGAGCTTGTCCACGATGGGAGGCATCCAGGTCTGCACGAAAGAAGCCAAATTCAGCAGCGGGCAGCCGTCCAGAGAGAGTTCGTCATGAATAATCTGATAGGCAGTCTCTGTGTCGACACCCTGTGATCACATCAGTCTGAGGTTTAAGGAGAATATAGAAGAGTGCCACTTGCGGTAGACGGTATTTTGTACTTTGGTAGAGACGAGGTGCCATAACGGGCACCGTAGCGGGCTGCCGTGGAATGATGGACCGCATCTTGGTCAGAGCTTGTCAAGTGAAAGGCGGTTCGTGGCTTGACGGCCTTGTCCTATAGAATTTAGGAGAGATATCGCAAGCAGAGATGATAATCGGTCGGTCGCTTACCCTAGATTCCCTAAGGATGTGCTCTGGGTTGATGTGCTATGAAAGACGAGGTCAGCATCATGATGGATAGAAGTGAGGAAGGAAAGAGTAAACGCACCTTTGAAAGTGCCATGATTAGAGGAAGGGGTGTGAGAGGAGGTTCAGCAGGAGACAGATGCGTTTATATCCTATCCGCCTCAGGCTTGGCTGTACTCAGGAGTCGAGTAGCGCCCCTGACGTCATACCGCGCTTCGGAGAGACTTGACTGGTCTCAGCGACGGTGTAGGTGTATGCAATGAAATCCGTCAATCAAAACGAGATGGGACTAGAACAGGCTAGATTCTCGTCCCCAAACGACTCGTTTTCACGAGCCTCGAGTGGTTTTGAGTCGCTTAGTCTGAGGTCTGAGCAGCGGCAACGTAACCCACTCTCACGGTCGTCGTATGCCAGTGCCCTAAGTCCTACAGTATCTATCGAGAGCCTGAACCCATTGCAGAGTTGGTCTTTTCCCTCGTCTGAAAACTGGGCGCAGAGGGCGCAGAGACGGCGCCACTGCGTTCATTTCTGCCCTGACCGTTGATGCCGAGCGGCATTTCAGGTGCCGCCCTTCCATCTCAAACACTTTCGATGACTTTTTGAGACAAAAATAGCCACCCGGAGTTGCAGAAGTCCGATTATCTGGTCATCTGAACATGCGCATCATGAACGTCTCCCCCGATCTCACCCGCTAAACTGTCCTTGAATTTCTTCTGATATTGGTTGCACCCCAATTGACACGTTTCCACCGCATGTAGCCACACTAGTCACCACACCCTGTGTCGGCGGGCGCAATGTTGAGGTATTTGCTGTAGTATTTTGTCTGTGGAGCGTAGACGGAGCAAAAAAAACGCCTACCCAACGTAGTAGATGACGCTAAGACAGGTCGCTTCCTTTGGTGGAAACGAGGCGAGTCACGACGCACGAGTACCGTCGCAGTGGAAATTAATCAATTATCATGATCTAATTGTAGAATCGTCCACCAGAAGAGTCCGGGTTGCGCCTGAGACCGCCAATCCACGACAGCGAAATACCGGGAAAAGGTTCACCACAGCTTAAGCATTCGGCACACTTGGTTATGATTAATGTACAGTATTACTAGTAGGCACCAGGTACTTATGTGCGAGCAACTGATGGCACTACACCAACCACCGCACGTGCGGTATTGACGCGGTTGATCTATGATATAGTAGTGGGGATATATAAGAAAGAATCCGATGAGAAGGTTATAAGCATACTGATACTGTACAAGAATACCACCCAACGAGACTTGCTT
>WNFC01008466.1_pt1 | contig 11610 bp, 10 predicted proteins | sample 5400541 | NCBI WGS metagenome assembly WNFC01 (sample SAMN13153342, study PRJNA577476) | soil metagenome | isolation source: 120 cm saprolite under Douglas fir tree site 2 hole 2 replicate 1 | place: USA:California | collected 2015-04-18
ATGGGAGGGAAAGCATGGGCGATCGGCTCAAAGACAAGGTGGCTTTGGTTTCGGGGCAGGATCGAGCGGCCCGGGGTGGGGCAACGGCAAGGCGACGGCGGTGCTCTTCGCCCGCGAGGGAGCAAAGGTCCTCGCTGCTGACCTCAAGCTCGATGCCGCCGTCGAGACCAAACGGATCATCGAGAGCGAGGGCGGCATCTGCATGGCGGTAGCCGGAGACGTATGCCCTGCCGATCACGTCACTGCGATAGTCGATACCTGCTTGACGGCATTTGGCCGGATCGAGGTACTGCACAACAATGTCGGCATCGTTGAACTCGGCAGTCCTGTAGAGACCAGCGAGGAGAGTTGGGACCGGGTCAGCGACGTGAACTTGAAAAGCATGTTCCTGACCTGGAAGCAGGTGCTTCCGCAGACGGAGCAGCAGGGCAAGGGGGCGATCGTCAAACGCCTCCGTTTCGGCATTCAGTTCACTCGAGTCATTGCGCTCCAATACGCCCGGTCGGGCATCCGCGCGAACACGATCCTGCCGGGGATGATGAACACGCCGATGGTCCACGCCGCCGAGGTCATCGCTGCTTATGGCGGCAGCGCCGAAGAAATGGTCCGCCGTCGTGACGGGCAGTGTCCGATAGGGCACATGGGCGATGCTTGGGACGTCGCCTACGCGGCGCTGTTCCTCGCCTCCGACGAGGCCGAGTACATTACCGGTACGGAACTGGTCGTCGACGGCGGACTTACGGTCAACTGCGTCTAAGACGCGTGACTGCCGAACGCCGAGAGAAGGACGGCGAACCGCTGTCGCGATGGCGACATTCGCGAACACGAGGCTGGCGTGCCGAGACTGAGTTCGAGTGAGACAGGAGCTGTAGGTGCCAGTTTAGCGAAATCTCCTATAGGGATTCTCTATAGGAGATTTCGCTAAACTGGTAGCGTGTCCCGGACAGCGGGAAAGACACGGAACAAAGTCCATCACGGTGGACGATCGGGAGGAGGAAGAGATGGAAGCCCATCGCATCGACCGCTTCGGCAGCGTTGGCGGCATCGTCCTGCGATCGAGCAAGGATCCCCGGCCCGGGCCGGAGGAGATCCTGATGCGAGTGCGCGCAAGCTCGCTCAATTACCGCGACCTGATGGTCCTCAAAGGCGGCGGTCGCGGTCAGACAAAGCTCGGCGTCGTGCCGCTTTCGGACGGCGCGGGCGAGGTCGCTGCCATCGGCGAGGGGGTCACACGGGTCAAGATTGGCGACCGAATTGCCGGTTGCTTCCACCCGCGGTGGTTCGGCGGGCCGATCAAGCCCGATTATCTGACCGACCGGCTCGGTGCCAACCTAGACGGGATGCTGGCGGAATACGCGGTTTTAAGCGAGGAGGCGCTCGTACACCCGCCGAGCCACCTCTCCTTCGAGGAGGCCGCGACTTTGCCCTGCGCGGCGGTGACCGCTTGGGTGGCGCTGACGGGCCATCGGCAGGTGACCGCAGGCGACACGGTCTTGACGCAGGGTTCGGGAGGCGTCTCGGTCTTTGCTCTGCAATTCGCCCAGATCTTGGGCGCGCGAGTGATCGCGACGACCTCGACCGCGGAAAAGGGTGAGCGGCTCAAGGCACTGGGTGCCTCCGAGGCGATCAACTACACCGAGACGCCGGATTGGGACGAAAAGGCGCGAACTGACCGATGGCCGCGGCGTCGATTGCGCCGTCGAGATCGGCGGACCTGGAACGATCTCAAGATCGCTGAAGGCCTTGGCCGTGGGCGGACATGTCAGCCTGATCGGCGCGAGCCTGTCGCCATCGGGAACGATGCTCGACCCCTTACTGCTGACCGGCCGTGGCATTACCGTCGGTGCGATCAGCGTCGGACGCCGCGCCGATTTCGAGGCGGTGAACCGGGCCATCGTACTGCATCGCTTGCACCCCGTGATCGACCGGACATTCCCGTTCGCCGAGGCCACGGAAGCCTACCGGCGTTTCGAGGGCCGCGGTCATTTCGGCAAGGTCGTGTTCACGCACGGCTGAGGAATAGGATGGGAGGTCACGGAGCCTCGCTTCCCCGAACGAGAAGGCTGACGTCTTAGAAATATCAGCTCGAAGAAGAGGCGGCTGCGAGTGCAGCAGAATCTTCCATAGAGGCGTCCTCGCAGCAGCAAGAGATGGCACTATTTTCCTCGACAGTGGCGCTGCTATAATCGGCGTAAGCAAAGTTCCGAATCCCAAGGGAGAGACGGCGATGGAGACGATGAGCGTCAACAGGCGGCAACTCTTTCGCTATACGGGTGCCGCGCTGGGAACCTCGACCCTCGGTGCGCTCGGTTTTTCGGCGCGCCCGGCACTGGCTGAGGTCAGGGCCTTCAAGCTGGCGCGGACGACCGAGACGCGCAACACCTGCCCCTATTGCTCGGTCAGCTGCGGCGTCATCATGTACGGCCTCGGCGATAAGGCGAAGAACGCCAAATCGTCGATCGTCCACATCGAAGGCGATCCCGACCATCCGATCAACCGCGGCACGCTCTGTCCGAAGGGCGCCGCGTTGCTCGACTTCATCAAGGCGCCGACCCGGCTGCTCTATCCTGAATATCGGGCGCCGGGCTCAGCCGAGTGGAAGCGGGTCTCTTGGGACTGGGCGATGGCGCGCATCGCCAAGCTCGTCAAGGAGGACCGCGACAAGAACTTCATCGCCAAGAACAAGGACGGAACCACCGTCAACCGCTGGGTGTCGACGGGGTTTCTCGCCGCGTCAGCAACGACCAACGAGACCGCGTTCCTGACTTACAAGATCGCGCGCAGCCTGGGGATCGTCGCCTTCGACAACCAAGCCAGGGTTTGACACGGCCCAACGGTGGCCAGTTTGGCCCCAACATTCGGCCGTGGCGCGATGACCAACACTTGGGCGGACATCAAGAACAGCAATCTCGTCGTGATTATGGGCGGCAATGCCGCCGAGGCGCATCCCTGCGGCTTCAAATGGGTGACCGAAGCCAAGGCGCACAACAAGGCCAAGCTGATCGTCGTCGATCCGCGCTTTACTCGCTCCGCTGCGGTCGCGGATTTGTATGTCCCGATCCGTGCCGGGAGCGACATCGCCTGGCTCGGCGGCCTGATCAACCACCTGCTGACCAACGACAAGATCCAGCACGAGTACGTCAAGGCCTACACCAACGCCGCGTTCATCGTGAAAGCGGGCTTTGGGTTCTCGGACGGGCTGTTCACCGGGTATGACGCGCAGAAACGCGACTACGACCGGTCGAGCTGGTCCTATGAGCTCGACGACGACGGCTATGCCAAAATCGACGAGACCTTGCAGGACCCGCGCTGCGTCTTCCAGCTGATGAAGACGCATTACGCGCGATACACCGCCGAGATGGTCGAGCGCATTTGCGGCTCCCCCAAGGACAAGCTCGTCCAGGCCTGGCAATGGATCGCCGAGACCTCCGCGCCAGACCGGGCGATGACCAGCATGTATGCGCTCGGCTGGACGCAGCACTCCAAAGGCTCGCAGAACATCCGAACCATGGCGATGGTCCAGCTGCTGCTCGGCAATATTGGGGTCGCCGGCGGCGGCATGAATGCGCTGCGCGGCCACTCCAATATCCAAGGGCTGACCGATCTCGGGCTGATGAGCAATCTGATCCCCGGCTACATGACGCTGCCGAGCGAGAAGGAGGTCAGCAAGGCGACCTATCTGCAGAGCCGTGGCTTCAAGCCGCTGCGGCCGGGACAGCTCAGCTACTGGCAGAACTACCCCAAATTCTTTGTCAGCTTCCAGAAGTCCATGTACGGCAAGGAAGCGACCGCGGACAACGATTTCCGCTACGACTGGCTGCCAAAGCTCGATGTCTCCTACGACGTATTGCGGGTCTTCGAGCTGATGCACCAGGGCAAGATCAACGGCTATTTCTGCCAAGGGTTCAACCCGCTGATGGCGTTCCCCAACAAGATGAAGCTGATCAACGCCCTGAGCCAGCTCAAGTTCCTCGTGGTGATGGACCCGCTGGCCACCGAGACGGCCAGCTTCTGGGAGAACCACGGGCAGTACAACGACGTCGATCCGTCGAAGATCCAGACCGAGGTGTTCCGGCTGCCGACGACCTGCTTTGCCGAGGAGGACGGCTCGCTGACCAATTCCGGTCGCTGGCTGCAGTGGCATTGGAAAGGCGCCGACGGCCCTGGGGAAAGCCGCAGCGACATCGTCATCATGACCGACCTGTTCCTGCGCTTGCGCGACATGTACCGCAAGGAGGGCGGCGCCTTCCCCGAGCCGGTCCTCGGCTTGCACTGGCCCTACAAGCTCGTCGACACGCCGAGCCCGGAAGAAATCGCGCGCGAGGTCAACGGCTACGTCGTTGAAGACATAACCGATCCGAAGGACGCTTCGGTCGTACAGTTGCGGGCGGGGCAGCAGCTCGACGGTTTCGCGCAGCTGCGCGACGACGGCAAGACGGCGTGCGGCTGCTGGATCTACTCCGGTTCTTTCACTGAGAAGGGAAATCAGATGGCACGGCGCGACAATTCGGACCCGTACGATTCGGGCCTCGCGCCGGGCTGGGCCTGGGCGTGGCCGGTCAATCGCCGGATCCTCTACAACCGCGCCTCTTGCGACCGCGACGGAAAGCCGTGGAACCCGCGGCACAAAGTCATCGAGTGGAACGGCAAGGCATGGGCCGGCGCCGACGTCCCGGATTACCCGCCGGCGACGAAGCCCGAAGCGGGGATGAACCCGTTCATCATGAATCCGGAGGGTGTCGCGCGCTTGTTCACCCTCGGCATGATGCGAGACGGCCCGTTCCCCGAGCATTACGAGCCCTTCGAAGCGCCGGTCGCCAATGCGCTGCACCCGAAAGTCAATGCCAACCCGGTCGCCCGCGTGTTCAAGGGCGATCTCGAGGTCTTTGGCACGGCGGACGACTATCCCTATGTCGCGACGACCTACCGTCTGACCGAGCATTTCCATTACTGGTCCAAACACTGCCATATCAATGCGACCTTGCAGCCGCAGCAGTTCGTCGAGATTGGCGAGGCGCTCGCCAAGGAGAAGGGCATCAATAACGGGGACCAGATAAAAGTCCGCAGCAACCGCGGCCAGATCGTCGCGGTGGCGGTGGTGACCAAGCGCATCCGCCCGCTCAAAGTCGACGGCAAGACGATCCACACGGTCGGCATCCCGATCCATTGGGGTTTCACGGGCCAGACGAAGAAGGGTTACGCCGCCAACATGCTGACGCCCTATGTCGGCGATGCGAACATTGAGACGCCCGAATACAAGGCGTTTCTGGTCGACGTCGAAAAAGCGGCGCCCTCGGTCTAGGGAGACATAACGATGTCAACCTTGCAGTCCCTCGACATCACTCGCCGCTCGGCCACTACGAGCCCATCGCCGAGCGTGCGCGAGACCGAAGAGGTCGCCAAGCTGATCGACATCTCGAAATGCATCGGCTGCAAGGCTTGTCAGGCGGCTTGCTACGAGTGGAACGATTTGCGCGACGAGATCGGGGTCAATGTCGGGGTCTACGATAATCCGCCCGACCTGACCGATAACAGCTGGACCTTGATGCGCTTCACCGAGGTCGAAGAGGACGGCAACCTCGAATGGCTGATCCGCAAGGACGGCTGCATGCATTGCGCCGATCCCGGCTGTCTGAAGGCCTGCCCGGCGCCGGGTGCGATCGTCCAATATTCGAACGGCATCGTCGACTTTATCTCCGAGAACTGCATCGGCTGCGGTTATTGCGTCAAGGGTTGCCCGTTCAATATCCCGCGCATCTCCAAGAAGGACCAGAAGGCCTACAAGTGCACCTTGTGTTCCGACCGCGTCTCGGTCGGCCTCGAACCGGCCTGCGCCAAAGCCTGCCCGACCCAGGCGATCTCGTTCGGCACCAAGAACGACATGATCGAGTTCGCCCAATCTCGCATCGTCGACCTCAACGAGCGTGGCTACGACAAGGCCGGACTCTATGATCCGCCCGGAGTCGGCGGCACCCACGTCATGTATGTCCTTCAGCATGCCGACCGGCCGGAGCTTTACGCGGACCTCCCCAAGGATCCGAAAATCAGCCCGCTGGTCGAGGCTTGGAAGGGAGCCGCCAAGCCGCTTGCCTTGGTCGGACTGGGACTCACCGCCTTGTTTGGCTTTTTGCACTATGTCACCGCCGGCCCGAACGAGGTCGACGAGACGGACGAGGAGCAGGCGAAGAAGACGATCGACGAGCGAGGCGATCGGCGAGACGGCCGATGATCGAGCGTAAGCACGGCACCGTGGGCCGTTACACACCGGCCGCTCGTGCCAATCATTGGCTGAATGCGATTATCCTCGTTCTCCTCGCGTTGAGCGGGATGTCGCTGTTCCATCCGGCGCTGTTTTTCCTGACCGATTTGTTCGGCGGCGGGACCTGGACTCGCATCCTTCATCCGTGGATGGGGATCGCCCTGGTGTTGACCTTCTCCGGTCTGTTCTTCCGTTTCTGGCGGTACAATCTGTGGGTGCGCGACGACAGCCTGTGGATGCAGCACATCGGCGACGTGGTCGCCAAGGACGACGAGAACATTCCTGAGGTCGGCCGTTACAACGCCGGCCAGAAGATCCTGTTCTGGGGCATGACGGTCCTAATCCTGATCCTCGCCGCGAGCGGCATCGTCATGTGGGATGCGCGGTTCGGCCACTATTTCACAATCGAGCAGAAACGCGTCGCGGCCGTCGCTCACGCCGCGGCGGCGGTTCTCACAATCGGGCTGTGGATCGTCCATGTCTATGCGGCGATCTGGATCAAAGGCACGGTTCGCGCGATGACACAGGGCTCGGTCACCGGCGGATGGGCTTGGAAACACCACCGCAAATGGCTTCGCGAAGAGGTCGCCAAAGAACCGAGATGACCCCGCCGAGAACGATCTCCGATCCGATCGACATCGGCAAGGTCCCAAAGCCGCCGCTGATCCTCCTGCCTGATCCGAAAGTGGTGTTTGCCCGCCGTGGCGACCGTTTCGCCCGCCTCGCCGCCGGCAGCGCGATGGCCGATTTTCTCTCCTTCATGGCGGCGATCGTCGGCGCCCAGGCGGCTGCGCTCAAAACGCTGACGGCCAACATCCCATCGCAGGCTTTTCCGAGGCAGGGCACGGCACCCCTCGATCGTGCGAAATGGCGGCCGGACCGCTCTTGGCAGCACGCCCTTGGGGTACTTCTCGACCGGCTCCGCGCAACGGCGCTCAGCGAGGAGACGCGCGCCGCGCTCGAATGCCTTGTTGGGCAAGACGCCGATGCCCTCGATATGCTTGCCGAGAAGGCCGTGCGCTTCGAAAGCGGCGAGGCGGAGCCGGCCCAGGCCTGCCTCGCCTTCGCCGCGCTGCAGGTCTGTTGGACACGCATGGCGAGCCTGCTTGCTCCCGAGGATGTCAACCTCCCGGAGGGGGGCGTCGCCTGCCCCGTATGCGGCTCGCCGCCGGTCGCCAGCGTCGTGCACTCGGCCGGATCGCTGGCGGGCGTTCGCTTCCTCGTCTGTTCGCTTTGTGCGGCAGAATGGCACTTGGTGCGCATCAAATGTGCTACCTGCGCCTCGACCGGGGGCATCGCCTATCTCGAGATCGAGGGCGCCGGCGGACTGGTCAAGGCGGAGACCTGCGAGCAGTGCCGGAGCTATACGAAAATCGTCTACACGGAAAAAGATCCCAGGGCCGAGCCCTTTGCCGACGATCTGGCGAGTTTAGGGCTCGACGTGCTGGTCGACGAAGCCGGCTGGAACCGAGCTAACCCCAACCCCTTTCTTCTTCCCGGCGGCGGCTAACAGCCGGCTTCTCACATGATTATCGGCACCGCCGGCCACATCGATCACGGCAAGACGGCATTGGTTCGCGCGCTGACTGGCGTAGATACCGACCGGCTGCCCGCGGAGAAGGCTCGCGGCATCACGATCGATCTCGGCTTCGCCTATCGCCCGGTGCCAGGGGCTGAAACCTTGGGCTTCGTCGATGTCCCGGGTCATGAGAACTTTATCCACAACATGCTGGCAGGCGCGATCGGGATCGACTTTGTGCTGCTGGTCGTCGCCGCTGATGACGGACCGATGCCGCAGACCCGCGAGCACCTGCAGATCATCGATCTGCTCGGTATCGAGCGCGGCGTCGTCGTGTTGAGTAAAAGCGACCTCGTTACCACTGAACGGACCGCCACGGTCGCCGCCGAGGTTCGCCAGTTGCTCGGCCGGACGAGCCTGGCCACGGCCGAGATCGTACCGGTCTCGATTGTCACCGGTGAAGGGGTTGCCGCGCTCGCAGCGAGTCTTCTGAACGCCGCGCGAGCCATGCCGTTGGGGCGCCCAGGTGGCCGCTTTCGCCTTGGGGTCGACCGCTGCTTCTCGCTGCCCGGCATCGGCACGGTCGTCACCGGCACGGTGTTCGCGGGCGCGGTCCGGGCCGGAGACAAGGTTCTCCTCTCGCCGTCAGGTCTCGCAGCGCGTGTGCGCGGCCTGCACGCCCAGAACGCGGCTGCGGCGCAAGGGGTTGCGGGCCAACGCTGCGCGCTCAATCTCGTCGGTGCAGACATCGACAAGGACAGGATCCACCGCGGCGATTGGGTGCTCGACGAGGTGCTTCATCTGCCGTCGGACCGCATCGACGCGCGAATCCGCCTATTGCCAAACGAGGAGCGACCGCTGCGGCAGGGGTGCCCAGTCCACCTCCACATCGGCGCCGCCCGCGTTCCGGCGCGGATTCTCGTCCTCGATCGCGGCAGCCTGCCGCCGGGCGAAGAGGCCCTCGCCCAGATCGTGCTCGATCGTCCTGTCGCTGCGCTCCACGGTGACCGGATCGTGTTCCGCGATCATGCGGCGCGACGAACCATGGGCGGCGGCACGGTCCTCGACCCGTGGCCGCCCGAGCGCGGACGACGGCGGCCGCAGCGCCTGGCGACACTGGCCGCGATGGGCGAACTGGATCCGGGCCAAGCCCTCTCGCGTCTCGCTTCCGCTGATCCGGGCTGGGTCAATCTCGGACGCTTCGCCCGCGCGCGCAATCTGACCGCGGAGCAGGCTGTGGAGCTCTGGCGCGTCACGGACATCGTGTGTGTCGAATCAGGCGGCGCCGCGTTCGGTTTCGGCCGCAAGCATTGGCAGCTTCTGGCGCAGGCGACCGTCGCAGCGTTGGCTGGCCACCATGAGAACGCCGGCGACAGCCCAGGCCTTGAGACGCACCGCCTCCGCCTCGCAGTCGACATCCGGCTGCCATCCGATGTTTTCGCTGCTGCAATTGCCGAGATGGTCCGCGACGGCACTCTGCAGCGTGATGGGCCATGGCTCAAGCTCGCCTCCCACTCCGTACGACTGACACCGGCGGATGAGCGGCTGTGGGCGTGCATCCGCCCTGTGATGGAACGCAGCCGCTTTCAGCCGCCGCGGGTGCGGGACTTCTCCCGAGAGCTTGGTGCGGGTGAGGATGAGGTGCGGCAGCTCCTCCGTCGCCTCGCCCGCATGGGGAAGCTCGTCGAGGTTGCCCACGACCACTTCTATCCGCGGGCAACCGTGGCGGAACTGGCCGCATCCGCGCGATGGCTCGCCAACGGAAACTCGGACGGCGATATCACCGCGGCGGCGTTCCGCGATCGCATCGGTACGGGACGTAAACTTGCGATCCAGATCCTCGAGTTCTTCGACCGGACCGGCATCACCGTGCGCGAGGGAGATTTGAGGCGGATCAGGAACGACCGGCTGACGATTTTCGGCGAGCCGGGGAAGTGATCGGGGTATGCCATGACACGTCCTTATCTCGATCAGCTGCGCGCCGTCGCGCAGGCTTCCGAGCACGCGGAGGCAGAGTTCCGGCGATATGCAGAGTGTCGGCTCGAAACGATGAGCGCCGAGCGCGTCCGCGCTTATCGGCGCTGTCAGATGGTCGGCGATATGATCGAGAGTGCGTTGCCGGTGGCGGCACTGACTGAATGTATCGCAGCCCAGATCGGTTGCGTTCTCGCCCAAGCTGGTTGGTCGGAGAGCGACGGCGGCTATGACGAGGTGAGCGAGCAGCTCGGCCGTGTGGCGGCGCTTGTGCACGCCGATCTGCACGGCGAGCCCGACGTATCGTCGATGGTGGTGGCGGCGCTGGCGGCGTTCGAGAACTGGTATCGCGAGCGCTTCGGCACGGAATTCCCGGTGCTGCACCCGCGCGAGATGAACGTCTTCCAGCCGCTCGTGGATTTCTGAATGGGATGGCCGGCGCGCGGCCGCCCGGAAGTTGGTCGGCCCAGGACGTCAGCAGCCGGCGCCGCAACCCGTGAAGTTTGCCAGCCGCATCAATTTGAGGTAGGGCTCGCCGACTTTGTGACCCGGAGTCAACAGCGCTTTGGCGGCATGCCAGTCGTCCGGCCGCAAGACGACGAGCCAAGCAGCCCCGTAGGGATCGGTATGCGCCAGCCCGGGCTGTTCCATGATGGCATCGTTGCTGCGGACGATTTCGGCCGGGAAGGCGACTTTTGCCGGCCCGACGAACTTTCCGGATTCGAACACGGCGCACGCGTTCCCGGCGGCGAGCCGGCGGCCCGCGCGCTTCGGTGTCACCGCGACGACGGTGCCCGCCATAGCCACGGCAACGGAAGTCACGCCGACCTCGACCAGCCCGTCGGCAACTTCCCGATACCACACTTGCCGTTCGACGTCGTAGAACAGCTCGTCAGGTAGCGCACACCCGTTAACCACCGGCATCGGGACTCGCTCTCAGTAGCTCAAGACGCGATACTCGTCGCTCATCACCCGATCGATCAGATATGCAGTGCCGACGATGCCGGCGCATTCCGGGATCAGGTCAGTCTGATCCATGTCGAACAACTCGAGATTGCCGGCGCATGCATAAAACTTGGCACCGAGCCCGTGCGCGTCCTTGATAAAGTCGTACACCGATTTGTCGGCGCCCGGCTTGACGGTCAGAGCCTCGGCCACGCCCCGCTTCATCAGGCACCCCGCCGCACCAGCGCAAACAACCTCGACCGCGAAATCCATCGCAGCTGCGACAGCCGCCTGAAAAAACGGGGAACCCAGCTCGGCGTGGTTGCGCGGGTCGGTATTTGAAAGCACTATCAGCAGGTTCCGGGGCATGGCCGCAATCATGAGCCGTTCTCCCACCGGTGACAAGACGTGGCTGCAAGTGATCGACGTCGGATCGGCATCGGCAGTCGATACGCTGGCGGTCGCCTATGGCATCGCTTCACGGCTGGGCCCCGATGGCGATCCCGTTCTGGTTCTTGCCGACCCGATCGAGCCGTTTCTCTGTGCCGGCGCCAACGAGGACATCGAACAGAGGATCGATCTTTCGTTCTGCCGGGCTGAAGGCATCCCTGTCCTGCGGCGCAGGATCGGCGGGCGTGCCATTTACATCGATCGCGACCAGCTGATCTTTCATGTCATCGTGCCGGTATCGCTCGCGCCGCGGCCGACAGCTCGGATAATGCCGCGGCTCGTCACCGCGATGATCGAGACGGTTCGCGATTTTGGCCTCGCCGCCAGGTTGCGCGATCCGAGCGACGTTCTCGTCGGAGGCCGCAAGATCGCGGGCGCCGCCGGAGCCGAGATCGGCGACGCTGTAGTGGTCGGCGGCACATTCCTCTTCAACTTTGATAGCGCTCGGATGGTCTGCTGTCTC
>WNFC01008065.1_pt1 | contig 11608 bp, 8 predicted proteins | sample 5400541 | NCBI WGS metagenome assembly WNFC01 (sample SAMN13153342, study PRJNA577476) | soil metagenome | isolation source: 120 cm saprolite under Douglas fir tree site 2 hole 2 replicate 1 | place: USA:California | collected 2015-04-18
CAGATCCGCACCCCAAACCTTGGGGTCTGTTAGGGGGATGTAAAACATCAAATGCGGAAGCCAATGCCCGGCGGAGTCGTTTAGGTACCCTTGGCTCGACATCATGTAGCACATTGCGCCCGGTTCCAGGGCTGGCAGTTCTTTCGTCGCGAATGCCTTGATACCATCGATAATCTGAGCTTTGGACAGTCCAGCCAATACCAACTCCGTCCTCTTGATCGTGAGCGGCAGGATGGATCGCACCGCCGGTGGGTTGAAACAGATCGGACCTCGCATCTTGGGGTTCCAGAACTGCGCGAAGTCAAAGGGAGACATCCATGATCGCTCTACGACGCACACGAAACCGTTCTTGCCTTTGATCGCCGTTTCGTAGCCATGTCGTCCGAGGATCAAGACTCCGGCATCGCCGGAGATGGAGTCCGGCGCAGCACTGCGCGCCAGCTTTATCTCCTCGCTGCGATCTGGCATCAGGTATTGTTCGAGCGGGGCCATGCTCGGATACGGTTTTTTGGTGTCCTGAGCTTTTGCTTCCCACGCCGCAACCAACATGACGACCACAGCGATGCTCGCTAATGCGCTCGTCCTCATGCTTTTTCGTTCCATGACTTCTCCTGATTCTGAAGATCACAGCACCGGTGAGGGGTGATGCTGCTCCGGCTCAGCAGTATACATTAGGTGCCGGAGGACGTTGCCGGCCGGGTGCCCCAGGTTGCGCTTTTCTACCTGGGGCTTTGGTTTCTCCCAAAGTCGCCCACTGCTAGCAGGGGGCTCTTCTCCCTTTTCTAATTTCTAGTTTCTAGTTTCAATTTGGGGTGCCTACTCTGAAAGTCTCCAATCATTACAAGCCAAACGATCGATATCACATGAACATCAGAAAACGTCCCGCCTGTCCCCGATTTCCCCTCCCCTCAAGCCGAACTTATCAGGAGCTAGGAACTGCGCCAATCGAAAGGTTGGCGAATGGACAACCGTTCCTGCCAGGACGGCACCACTTACTAATTTAAATGATAATTTAGCGAATGTGAATGCGACGCGACAACATTCTTCATTTACTGGCAAGCTGGAAGAGAAGGAATACTTCGTTCCGGCTATTTACCTGTTGCAAGGCATACTCCTATCGGCACTTCCGCTTCTGCCGTCGATGGACAAGCCTTTCTCATTCACCCGGAATTTGTGGCACGCCGGAGCGCCTTGGTCCGAGAACTTTTTCTACCTGCCCATGGCGGCAGGTTTAATACTCATTGCCGCTTCATTTTTGCGCAATTCGGAGCGGGGCGCTTCTGGAATGCTTGCGCTCCAGGGAACACTGGCAGGATTTTGGTTTGGAATCTTCACGCTTCTTGCCTCGGCGGATACCCTCGTGTACCGCAAGAGCCCTGTCCAGGACTCCACCTCCGGAATCTTAGGAGCCGGCGCTGTTGATGCAGTTCTCCTCGCCCTCTTCTTTTCTCCTCTAATCTTCACTTTCTTATATGCGCTGAAGGATCTGCGGCAGATCGAAAATGCTACGGCGATCCTGATGCGGCTCATGGCAGGTTGTTGTGAAATTGCATTGCTGCGGGTGTTTCGGTGGCAAGAAACTGGGCTTTCCGTTGGAGGCTCGCTGTTCCTGATCTGCGTTTGTGGTGTCTATCTCCTGACGGCTTTTCATCCGCCTTCGATTTACGTGTATGCTGCGAGGGCGGGCGCGACATGTTCTTTGCTCGCCGTGATCGTTACTAGTTTTTTCTTGGCCATTCCCGATTTTTCAGGCCTTTCCCCGGTTACACGGCAGCGCTCCGATTTGCTTCTCATACTGCTGGTCAATGCCGTTCTTGCGATTGCGAGCGCCGTAGCCTTAAATTCAAATTCGTCCCGGCAAAAAATCCCTGGTTAGTGTTGTTGGCGTGCCGGGTGACAGACGGGAAGTTTCCCCTACTCTGAAAGTCCCCAATCATTACGAGCCAAACGATCGATATCACATGAACATCAGAAAGCGCCCCGTCTGTCCCCGATTTCCCGCCCGTGCACCCGGCGCGGGATAAAAGGCAGTTAGGGGCCTGTCACGGTCAACGCTCGCTGCAAGGATTCTTGAAAATCTGAATGCCCGAAGGGCACGGGGGCACCGGTTGGGCTGGCAAGCAGGCGGACGCGGCCGGGAAACTGCGCGCTCATCCTTGAGAGAGGCGAGCCGGATTCAGGGGCGCGAGTAAGGCAGTAAATGACCTGAAGCCTTCGATTGGCGCGGAGCGCGAGGTCGAAGAGTTCATAGATGTAAGGGTCTCCGAAGCGGAAACCGATTGCGATCAGGAACTCGTATTCCAACAAAACGGATTTCAGCAGTTGGTGCAACGTGACGAAGGGCTCTTCTTCAGGAATACTCTTGTAGCCGAAATAGAGGAGAGTGTCGTGCGGCGTTGGCATCCCCCAGCCAGTTTCAACAGGTCGGCCACTGGCATCTTTCTTCCAGGTGATTGAGCCGTGTAGTTTGGCTAGTTTTATCAGTCTAACCCCTGGAATCGGTTTTTCTTCAAGCAGCTCCGCTTGCCACCGCCCAGGCCTTTCCTGGGAAAAGCCAGTGAGGGTGCGGGCCTGTTTGAAGAGCGCGCTATTGCCGTCGCGCCAGAATTGAAAGAGTTGTTCGAGGAGTCCGTCGTAGTTCGTCGCAAAGACATGTAAAGGGTCTGTGTCTGGAACAACCATATCGACGAGCTTAAAGAGATGGTTATGTGGTGCAGTCGCAAGGACATGCGGGTCTACTTCAGTTGCGTAGGCCTTAACGATTTCGTCTTTTAGCTTCGAAATTAGTTCATCTGCCCGCATCTCCAAGCCTCTGTGGTTCGATACAACAACAGGTCGGGCGTCACCATCGATGTTCTGAATCGTTTGGGCTTTGTCGAGAATCTCCAGCCACCCAAATAGTTTTTCCGCATTGAAAGCGGGCCACTTCAGGTTCTCCTGAGTGCCCTCGTGGATCGAGATCTTCCGGGCCAGTTGGGAACAGAGCTCGTCGAGCAAACCGCCCCGCCGAGGCCATGCATGTTCAAAGAATGAATCGACTGCAGGAAAGTTCGCAAAATGTGACGCCCCCGCCCCAAGTAGAAGAGCCGCGCGGGCTGACAAGGGTCGCTCCATTCTTATAATTATAGGCTAAAGCTGGGATGCCGGGGGACAGACGGGAAGTTTCCCTACTCTGAAAGTCTCCAATCACTAGGAGCCAAACGATCGATATCACATGAACATCAGAAAACGTCCCGCCTGCCCCACGATTTCCCCTCCCGATTCCCCTAGTCCGCCTCCTGGCGGCTCATCTTACAGGGTGTAACTTATGTCCTGAGGCATAGAGCAAGCTCGACGCCCGAAATGGTGTGGTCGCGCGAAAGAACCGCGCGAATACGGGATTTGAAATGCGGCTTTTTCTCCTGGGTGATACGGGGCATGGGAAGGAAGGATAAGGAAGTTTGAAAAGCGAGGTTTATTTGATTATAACGTATTCGGGAACAACCCGGAGGAACCGATGGCGTTAAAAGAAACAAGTTTGGGCGTAATTGACAAGATGAGCCAGGCAGAGTTGAAAAGGGCGATTGTGATGTGTTTTGAGTACGCCCCTGATGCGACGCCGATAGACCGCCTCGCGGTTCTTCAAGAAGCCGAATTCTATACGAGGGAATTGGAACGGCGTCGCGATTCCTGGACTTCCATCAGAGATTTGGCTCTCGAAATTGCCGTCATAGCGCTAATCGGGTGGGAGATCCATATGAGCTATCGGGGCGAACGGCTTGATTCGCAGAACTTTGAGAAAGAGCAGGTGGTGTTTGCGAATCTCGAAGCGAGTTCGGCCGCGACGGCCGGCACCTTGATCGAGCTCGAAAAAACGTCCAAACAAATGAACGAAGCCGTACAGACGGAATTGGCCGTCGCGTATGAAGTTTCGCTCAATGTGAAATTCGACATCACGACCGACCGAATCATCATAACGAACGAGGGACGGACCAACGTGACGTTGTGGGGAAGTAAGGTGGAGAAAAGCGGAATAGTTATGGAAAAAGGGCCGCGGACGCTCACACCGGGCGTGCCGTATTTGATCACTGGTCATGAGGTAACTGCGGGACTTACGGGCGTAGTCCCGAAAGGAGGCTTTCCGCCCGTGCCGTTCGTGATGTTCATAAAGAACGAGCGGGGGGAAGAATTCGTGGCGCGGTACGAGTTTGCGCAAATGTTAATGATGGGGCCGAGCCAAATCCAGCCGATCATGCTCTCGATAACGCCGTTCGAATGGAGCAAGAAACGTTAGTTCGTTCATGCGTCTTCAGAGTAGCGGAGCCACTTGCCTTTCTTTCGTTGCGGGTTCTGCGCGATTTGGACGATTAGAACACAAGATTTACAGTACCCAGAGAGGACAAACAATGTCGGAATCATTAAAAATGCTGCGTACAGAAGAGGGACAAACGAACGCCGTATTCGCCTGCTTTGGGTCGGCAGTACAACACGCCCAGCTTTTCGAGGAAGAGTTAAGAACGTTTCTGGCAAGCTACGAGAAGCTGAGAGGAAAAACGTTGAAAGCAGGAGCGGCTACCACGAGACCGATCAAGCAGGGCAAAAAGACCATGGGGGGCCTTCTGAGGGACGTGGGAAAGTACGTCCGGTTCGATGAAAAGAGAATCGTCCTAAAGCTGGAAAAGGTTTTGGAGCGACGAAATTTTCTTATGCATCATTTTTTCCTCGAAAGAGACGAGGGCTTTAAGACGCGGAACGGTCGAAACCGATTGCTTCAAGAACTTATTGGAATAGAAGAGGAACTGGATACGGTGCGAGGGTGGATAGCGGGGTTGCGGGTGGCAATGGAAGAGATGCTGTCGAATCCAGGCAAAGTGCGGCTCGTAAGGGATGAAGAAGTCCTATTCAGCGCAAACGTGGAGGTGCCGGATGAGATCTAACCGGGTCGTAAAAGTTCCTTCAGCTTATCGCCAATTACGCGTCGTCCGCTACCCGCTTCCACTTGCCGGGTGCCGCACCCTACGGTTTTCAGGGCGCGGATTTTGATTTTCCGACTTTTGTTCATCGATATCCCTCGTCCTGTTTCTTGGCTCTTCTGCATCCCACCAGTTACAATAGATTGTTTGCATGTGTGGTAAGAAAGCAACCCCTTGCGAACGTAGTTCTAGTGACTGTCAGGAACGGCGATACCCCAAATGGAAGCAGCACAAATACTAGACCGCGTCGTCGCCAGATTTATCGGCACCAAGCACGAGCGCGACATCAAGAAACTGATGCCCGTCATCGCGGCCATCAATGCGCGCGAAGCCGAAGTGCAACCGCTAAGCAATGAAGGACTCAAGACTCGTTTTGCGGAACTTCGTGCTCAGGTGCAAGAGCAGCTGAAAGACGCCGATCCAGCAGAATCCGCGTACAAAGAGCAGTTGCAGCAAGCGCTGGAGCCTGCGATTGTGCCGGCGTTTGCGTTGGTCCGCGAAGCCGGCCGCCGCTTTCTGAACATGCGCCATTTTGATGTGCAGCTGATCGGCGGCATCGTGCTGCACGAATGCAAAATTTCGGAGATGAAGACCGGCGAAGGCAAGACGCTTGTAGCCACGCTGCCCGCCGTTCTCAACGCGCTGGCCGGGCGCGGCGTTCACATTGTCACCGTCAACGATTACCTGGCGCGCCGCGACGCGGAATGGATGAGCCCGCTGTACAAGGCTCTGGGATTGAGCGTCGGCGTGATCGTTCATGATCTCGATGACGAGCAGCGCCGCGCCGCCTATGGCGCGGACATTACTTACGGCACCAACAACGAATTCGGCTTCGACTATCTGCGCGACAACATGAAGTACGATCTGGCGCAATGCGTTCAGCGCGGACATCAATTCGCCATCGTCGACGAAGTGGACTCCATCCTCATCGACGAAGCGCGTACCCCTCTGATTATTTCCGGCCCATCGGAAGAATCCACCGATAAGTACGCCAAAATCGACAAGATTATTCCCAAGCTGATTCAGGATATCGACTACACGCTGGACGAAAAGCACCGCACCGCAACGCTCACGGAAGAAGGATTTGCCAAGTGCGAGCGCCTCCTCTCCCTGACGAATATGTCCGATCCGGCGAACATCGATATCATGCACCACGTCTACCAGGCGTTGCGTGCGCATACGCTTTACAAAAATGACGTGGACTACGTCGTGAAAGACGGTGAAGTAATCATCGTCGATGAATTCACGGGCCGCCAGATGCCTGGGCGCCGCTGGTCCGACGGTTTGCACCAGGCCGTGGAAGCCAAGGAAGGCGTGAAGATCGAGCGAGAAAATCAGACGCTCGCGACGATTACGTTCCAGAATTATTTCCGCATGTACAAGAAACTTTCGGGCATGACCGGAACGGCGGAAACGGAAGCCGCGGAGTTCGGCAAAATTTACAATTTGGACGTCACGGTCATTCCGACGAACCGCAACTTGATCCGCATCGAGGCTGCCGACGTTGTCTACCGCACGGAAAAAGAAAAGTTTGAAGCCGTGGTCAACGGCATCCTGCAGGAAGACAACTCGCTCTCGAACGGCATTCGCCAATACCACGAGCGCGGCCAGCCAGTGCTTGTGGGCACAATTTCCATCGAGAAATCCGAGGCCATCGCGGAATTGCTGAAAAAAGGCGGAGTCCCGCACCAGGTTCTGAACGCCAAGCAGCACGAACGCGAATCGCGCGTCGTTGCCCAAGCTGGGCGCAAAGGCGCAGTCACCGTGGCGACCAACATGGCCGGCCGCGGAACCGATATTTTGCTTGGCGGCAATCCCGAGCAAATGACGCGCGATCATTTTCTGAAAAACAAACTGGCGATGCCGTACGCCGCGGCTCCGGCGGTGATTGCCGCTGATCCTGCCGATGGCAATGGCGCTCAGCCCGCGATCCCCATGGTGCTTTTCCAGAATGAAGGCAAGATTTTCCAGGTGCCGGCGGATCAGTGGAAGCCCGTGTTCGAACAGTTTGCGGGGCAATGCAAATCGGAACACGATGAAGTCGTCGCGCTCGGCGGACTGCACATCCTGGGTACCGAACGCCACGAGGCGCGGCGCATCGATAACCAGTTGCGCGGCCGCGCAGGGCGCCAGGGCGATCCCGGCTCTTCGCGATTTTTTCTTTCTCTCGAAGACGATTTGATGCGCATCTTCGGCGGCGAGCGCATTAGGGCGCTGATGTTCCGCCTGGGCATGACCGAAGGTGTGCCCATCGAATCGAGGATGATATCGAGCCGCATCGAGAAGGCGCAGCAATCGGTCGAAGCACAGAATTTCGATGCCCGCAAACATCTTCTCGAGTACGACGACGTGATGAACAAACAGCGCGAAACGATTTATGCGATTCGCCGCTCCGCGTTGGAAGGCAAAGACCAGCGCGATTACGTCCTGGGAATCGCGGAAGACGTGGTGCGCGAGCTTGCCGAAACGTTCTGCCCGCGCGAACAGCATCCCGATCAATGGAACACGACGCAGTTTCTCGCGGAGAGCAACGCGCAGTTTGGCATTGACATGAAGTCGGCGGGCGCCGATCCCGGCACGCTGAGCCACGAACAGCTTGCCGACGCCGCTGCCGAAGCCGTCAAGAAGCGTTACGAGGAAAAAGAAAAACAGTTCGGCCCGGACCTGATGCGGTGGCTCGAGCGCCGCATCATTCTCGACGTCGTCGATTCGCAGTGGAAAGACCACTTGCTCTCGCTAGACCACTTGAAAGAAGGCATCGGGCTGCGCGGTTACGCGCAGAAAGATCCCATCGTCGAGTTCAAGAAAGAAGCGTTCACGCTCTTCGAAGACATGATGGCGCGCATCGACAATGAAACGATTCGCTATCTCTTCCACATTCAGATGCAGCAGGGCGAGCAGCCGCCGGGTGGGAGACAGCCTCAGCAGGAACCGCCGCGCACGCCGCCGCAAAGCGCCGCTGCCGCCGTCGCAAGCGCCGCGGCGCGTGCCAGCGAGCCGCAACAATTGCCCTCCGTGGCCCGCGAAATCGAACGCCGCCAGCAGCGCCAGCAAAAAGATTTGCAGTATCAGACCGGGCCAGCGCAGGCGGAAGCGCCGAAACCGGTTCGCGCAGGAGCGAAAGTGGGGCGCAACGATCCTTGTCCTTGTGGATCGGGGAAAAAATACAAGAAGTGCCACGGCGCGTGAGTAGGACGGATATTCTTGTCTGTTCCACATTTGTGGAAGGCATCTGCGAAAAATTTATTGTGATCGATTGACGGAGGACAGGCAAGAATGCCTGTCCTACCAAAGAGGAAACAAATGCCACCAGGTCCAGCACCTATGCAGCAGCCGGAACGCCAGCCGATTCCTGGCGTGAAGAATCTCGTCGCTGTCGCGAGCGGCAAAGGCGGCGTCGGCAAAACCACCGTCGCCGTGAATCTCGCGCTGGCTTTGGCGAAGCTTGGTAACAAAGTTGGTTTGCTGGACGCCGACGTGTATGGACCGAATGTGCCGATTATGCTGGGCGCGACGCAGCAGCCGGAAGCCACGGCGGACAAGCACATCATTCCTGTTCAATCGCAAGGGCTGAAGATGATTTCCATGGGCTTGCTGAATCCTGGCGATAAGCCGATGATCTGGCGAGGGCCGATGCTGCACAGCGTGATCACGCAATTCTTGCGCAGCGTCGAATGGGGCGAGCTAGATTATTTGATCATTGATCTTCCGCCCGGGACGGGAGATGTGCAGTTGACGCTGATTCAGACGGTGGCGGTTACTGGCGCTGTGCTGGTGACCACTCCATCAACCGTCGCGCTTGCGGATGTGCGCAAGGCTATCGAAATGTTTCGCCAGGTAAATGTGGAAGTGCTGGGCGTGGTCGAGAACATGAGCACGTTTGCTTGCCCGCACTGCGGCAAGGCGGTGGACATTTTTGGCCACGGCGAAGGATCGAAAACCGCAATCGCTTATGGCGTTCCGGTTCTGGGCGAAGTTGAGATTGATCCGCGTATTCGTATCGGCGGGGACACCGGCAAACCGGTTGCCGCGTTCGGCGAAGATGGCGCGGGCGCGAAGAGTCTATATAATGTCGCGCGCGCCGTGGCCGCTCGTCTGGCCGAAGTGGCTGGGACCACCGGCGGCCCCGCGGTTCAGATCGATTGAAACTTTACGCTTCTTTTGTTTTGCCCGGATTTTTCAGCGCTTCGATCTTTGCAAGCAGACAATTGCGGCACAGGCATCCTTCGTCGCCAGTAGGCATTGGGACGTGCGGCAGTTCCGCGCACCAACACCCAGCCTCCTGCTGGCAGGTCATCGCGGCACCGCATTGTGCGCAACGTTTTTCCACGGAGCGATGATGGCTCAGTTGCGGCGCGCCGTCCAGCGATGTGAGTTTTGAGAGTAGCAGACGGAAAAGCGGCAGCCCTTCGACTGCGCTCAGGACAAGCAAGCTGCCGCACTCCCAAATAAGATACGGCGGCCGCGTTTCCTTGTCAGTCGGGCGACGCGGATGATATCTTGACGTGATTCGCTGTGCGCGATTTCTAGCGTAGAGCGCAATAAATTGCGCCACTACAAAGAGATAGCGCTGCCTGCACCTAGCCAGGGTAAATTAGCGCAAGGCCGAAGGACAAAGTTGGCTCGACAACCCGACATTAGGCCGTATCGCGGTAAGCATCCGCAAATCGCGGCTTCGGCTTATATTGATCCCGCCGCCGTGATTATCGGTGACGTGGTGATTGGCGAGGATTCGAGCGTTTGGCCTTGTTCGGTGATTCGCGGCGATGTGCACTACATTCGCATCGGGGCACGCACCAATATTCAGGACGGCTCGGTGCTACACGTCATGCGCGATGAGTATCCGCTGATTCTTGGCGACGATGTGACCATCGGCCATTCGGTAACGCTGCATGGTTGCACCATCGAGCCGCGCTGCTTGATTGGTATGGGCGCGGTCATTTTGAATGGTGTAACGATTGGCGCGGGAAGCATCGTGGCGGCAGGCACGCTTATAACGGAGCGCATCGCGATTCCCGCAGGCAGCCTGGTCATGGGCTCGCCGGGAAAAGTGAAGCGCGCTCTGACAGGCATCGATCAAGCATCGATTGACGCGTACGCGAAGCGCTACGTGGAGTACAAAAACATTTATCGCGAGGAACCCACGGCGTGAGCGAAGGCGCAGTCAAGAAAGAAGAAAAGCCGCGCAAGTTTCAAGCCATCCGCGGCACGCGCGACTTGCTGCCGCCCGAGACCGCACTGTGGAACCGCGTCGAGCAGGCTGCCCATGCGGTTTTTGGCACCTTCGGCTTCGGCGAAATTCGCCTGCCTATCTTCGAGCCAACTGAGCTTTTTGCCAAGTCAATCGGAGAAGAAACAGACGTCGTTTCTAAGGAGATGTACACGTTCGAGGCGTACACCGATAAGTTTGTCGCAGTGTTTTCCGAAATGAGAAGAATATTGGTCAAGGAGGACATTGGGAGTAAGAACCCGATATTGAGGAATCTGCAGGAGGAGTTCAAGCTAGAATCAAAGCGTGGTACTTCCCTCACGCTTCGCCCCGAGGCCACCGCTTCCGTCTGCCGCGCGTACATCGAACACAACATGCAGCAACTGCCGCAGCCGGTAAAGCTGTACTACATGGGGCCGATGTTCCGGCGGGAGCGCCCGCAGAAGGGGCGCTACCGGCAGTTCTACCAGATTGGCGCGGAGGTGCTGGGAGGCAGCGATGCACCTGCCATTGACGCTGAAGTGATCGAAATGGTTATGACGTTTTTCGACCGACTGGAGTTGCAGGGCGTTCAACTGGACATCAACTCTATCGGAGACAGGAATTGCCGGCCGAAATACGTCGAGCTGCTGCGCGCCGAGCTTCTGAAAGTGAAGGACAAGCTTGGGCCGGACAGCCAGCGGCGCATCGAAACGAATCCGCTGCGCGTTCTCGATTCCAAACTCGAAAGCGAGCAGGGCATCATCGCTACGCTGCCGCGCATCGCCGATCACCTCTGCGAAGATTGCGCTTCGCACTACGCGGCCGTAAAGCATCAGCTTGAAATGCGCGGCGTGATCTACCGCGAGAATTGGCGGCTGGTGCGCGGGCTGGACTACTACATGCGTACGACGTTCGAAATTACGGCGCAAGGCTTAGGCTCGCAAAATGCTGTGTGCGGCGGCGGGCGCTACGATGGGCTGGTAGAATTGCTGGGCGGGCCGCCAACCAAGGGCATCGGCTTTGCCATTGGTGAAGACCGCTTGATCCTGTCCCTGCAAGAAAGCGGCAAGGGTACAGTGACAACAGGCCGCGACGTGTACATCGCCTGGATGGGGGAACGGGCGCACGCGACTGCTATCCGCGCCGCGAAAGACCTACGCAAAGCGGGCTTCAGCGTAGAGCTGCCACCCGTCGAACAAAAGTTCGGCAAAGCGCTCGGCCAGGCGGACAAACTCGGCGCGAAGTACGCGCTGATTCTCGGCGATAATGAAGTATCCGAAGGCTTGTGGACGCTGAAGACGCTGGCGGACGGCTCGCAGGTGAGGTACACCGAACCGGATTTGCTGGAACATTTGCGCAAGCAGAGAGCGCTGTCATCCTGAGGCTATCCGATAAGGATAGTTGAAGGATCTCAATGTCGGATACGCCTCGGTGCGATGATCAGTTGAGATGCTTCGCTGCGCTC
>WNFC01008069.1_pt1 | contig 11604 bp, 11 predicted proteins | sample 5400541 | NCBI WGS metagenome assembly WNFC01 (sample SAMN13153342, study PRJNA577476) | soil metagenome | isolation source: 120 cm saprolite under Douglas fir tree site 2 hole 2 replicate 1 | place: USA:California | collected 2015-04-18
GTACTGGTCGAAACTTTCCTACCAAGTCTTCATGCAAGGGTACGAGCCTTACCCCGAGGTCTCGATTTGAATCTGGATACTGTAGCTGAAGACCTTGTGCAATTACCGCCATTCCGGCTTGGGCCTGAGGCAAAGTCACGTCGGGTTTAAGACGTCCAATCACATAAAAACCGAGATTGCCGCGTGTGGTTATCTCTTCGCGAAAATCGGGGCGCAGAAAAGTGATCAAGACCCACAATTCCGCTTCTGAATCAGGAAACTGAAAACTGGGTGGCATGATGCCAACCACCTCGTAACTGTAGCCGTCCAAAGTGATCGACCTGCCTATCGCGTTTGGATTGGAACCGAACGAGCGCGACCACAGCGAGTAGCTCAGCAGTACCGCCTGCTGATTGCGAGCGCTGGCGAGGGATCGGCCATTGTCGGGACGGATGCCAAGGGTTTCGAAGAAATCAGATGACACGACTTCGCCCTTCACATGTTCCGGTTGAGAGGTTCCTCCTAGGTTAAAGGTCTTGTCTTCGTATGCGGCGAGGCTCGCGAAAAAATGGTTTTGTTGGCACCAATCCACGAAGTCTGGGTAGGATGTGGTTCCGTACAGAGCACGTGAGGTGAGATCGTACGCGCCAGCCTTCACAAGGCGTTCAGCATGTGGATAAGGCAACGGCCGAAGTAGCACTGCATCCAGAATACTGAACACGCCGGTATTGGCGCCGATGCCGAGGGCAAACGTGAGCACGGCGACAGCGGTGAAACCGGGGTTCTTGCGAAGTTGTCGGAGACCGTAGCGGCAATCGAAGGCCAAGGAGTGGATCCAATTGCCAATCCGTTCTTCGCGGACTTGTTCTTTTACCTGTTCGATTCCGCCAAGTTCGACCCTTGCGGCTCGCTGCGCTTCCTGAGGCGACATGCCAGCACGGATGTTTTCCTCGGTCAGCATTTCGAGGTGGGAATGAACTTCCAGGTCGAGATCTGTATCCACGCGATCAATTACGAAGAGATTTCGCAGGAAACTTCGGACTTTCACAAAGAGCGGCATACTGGACTCCTTCTACGAAGCTTCCCAAGCTTGCGTGATCGCAAAAAAACCGCCGGCGCGATTCTCGCATTCTATTCATATCTCAGGGCGATCATGGGGTCGACACGGGTGGCGCGGCGGGCTGGAATGAGGCAGGCAAGAATGCCTACAAAAAAAGCTAGGAAAGCTATGGCAGCGAAGGTAGAGGGATCGGTGGTGGAGACGCCCCAGATCTGACTGGCTAGAAAACGTGTGAGGAAATAACTGGCGAACAGGCCGAACAGGATACCGAAGAGGATGAGGCGCATACCTTTTTTCACAACCAGAGTGAGGATTTGCTCGGCTTGGGCCCCCAGGGCCATGCGGATACCGATTTCGTGGGTCTGCGTTGCGACGGTGTAGGAGATGACGCTGAAGACGCCAGCGGCGACGAGAAGGAGGGCGATCGCCGCAAAGGTGCAGAGAGTGATGAGGAGGAAGCGGGGCCGAGCGTAGTAATAATGCTCGAGACGGGTCGCAATGGTTCCGGCTTCGCCGGTGGCAACATTGGTATCGACCGCGGAAATCTCAGCGCGAATCTGCTGAAGAATTGCAGCTGGGTTGCCGGTGATGCTAACGATGATGCCGCGTGGCGGAGCGCTCGCTAATGTGCCGGGCAGATAGATTTCGGGCCTGGGCAGGTCCTGTAAGCCGCTATTCTTGGCGTCGGCTACGACGCCAAGAATCTTGAAATACGGATCATGGGGCCAATCGGGCCAGGTTTCATAGTCGCTGAACCTGACTTGCTGGCCGATGGGGTTCTCTTCGCCGAAACGATCACGGACGAATGTGCGGTTGACGATCACGACGTGGCGGGCAGAATCGACGTCATTTTGAGAGAAAAGAGTTCCCCGAAGCAGGGGCAGGCCTAGAGTTTGGAAGTAGCCCTCGGTGCAGAAGTTGGCCGCAGTGTTTCTATTCAGAGGAGGCGTTTTTCCGCTTATGACGACTGTTGTCCAACCAAACGTGTAGGGCGGGAAATTGGTAGTTTCGGTGGCGGCCAAGACGCCCGGAACTTGGTCAATGCGATCCAGAACCTTGCGGAAGAAAAAATGCTTTTGCTGCACGCTGTCGTCTTGGCCTTCTGGCCATGAAAGATCCGCATAAACAACCTTCGAAGGATTGAAACCTAGATTCACATTTTGGAGCGCGAAGAGGCTGCGCATGATCAGACCAGAACAGATTGACAGAATGATTGAGAGAGCAACCTCAGCGACGACCAAGGAGTGACGAAGTTTGCCGTGGCGGGCGTCAGCACTCACTCCCTTTCCGCTGCCGGTCAGCGCGATTTGCGCGTCGGCGCGAAGGGCATACAGGGCAGGAGCTAATCCGCAAATTACCGTGGTCACGATTGTCGCGCAGAGGGAAAAGAGCAAAACGGCCGGGCTAAGAGTGATGACTGCTTCGGGCGGGATGGTATCCGGAGGGATCACGGCAACCATTGCTTTCAATCCGAGATAAGCGAACAGGCAACCGAGAGCGCAACTGGCAAGCGCTAGCGAGAAACTCTCGACCAACAGTTGGCTAATCAGGCGAAGACGATTTGCACCCAAAGCGGAGCGAATGCCGAATTCTCTTTCTCGCGTTGTGGCACGCGCGAGGAGGAGGTTGGCGACATTGCTGCACGCGATGAGGAGCAACATCGTGACCCCGGCCATTAACGCGAAGAGGCCGAACTTGAAGTCACCACCGACAGACTGGCTGTGGAAGGTGTTGACTACAATTTTGAAGTGAGGGGGAAAGTAGATAGGATCGGCGTTTTGAAACGGCTTAGCGATGAGTTGGAGGTCCGCAGCAGCAGTTTCGGGGCTGACGCCGGGCTTGAGGTGACCGACAGCCCAGATTTCGTTTGACACAATTCCAGCGCCTGGCACAAAAGTATCTCTGGTGATATCCAGAGGCAGCCAGAGATCGCAACCGCCAATTTGAAAGCGCGGAGGCATGATGCCGACTAAGGTCATGGGAGTGGCATTGAGGGTGTGGGTGCTGCCGAGGATGTTCGGGTCGCGATGGAAGAGCTTGGTCCAAAGTCTGTAACTGATCACGAAAACGGGAGGGGCGCCAGGCTTGCCGTCTAAGTCAGTGAGGGGCCTTCCGAGGAGGGGTGGTATGCCTAGGGATTCGAACGTGCCGGGCGTGATCGAACCGCCGGACAATTCCTCGGTGCCATGGCTGCGGGTGAAGTGGATCCCACGGTAGACCAGGCCGAACATGTCGTCGAAGGTGTGATTCTGTTCCTTGAAATCGACGAAGGCCGCGGCGGGAAAGCGCCATGCTCTGAATTGTTCTGCGGAAAAAACGACGAAGGTGGCGAGGCGTTTGGCATTCTTATAGGGATAGGGATTGAGGAGAGCGCCATCGATGACACTGAAGATGGCTGTGGTGGAGCCGATGCCGAGAGCGAGGGTCAGGATTGCGACCGCCGAGAATCCGGGGTTCTTGCGGAGTTGTCGGACAGCGTAGCGGCAATCCGAGATCACGGAGCGGAGCCAGTTGCCGACCCGTTCTTCGCGAACTTGTTCTTTTACCTGTTCGACGCCTCCAATTTCGATCCGCGCCGCTCGTTGGGCTTCTTTCGGTGACATGCCTGCGCGAATGTTTTCCTCGACCAGCATTGCGAGGTGAGAGTGAACTTCTTGGTCGAGGTCTGCTTCCACACGATGAGACAAAAAGAGATTTCGCAGGAAACTTCGGGCTTTCACAAAGAGCGGCATACTAAGTATCTCTCTACGACGTTTCCAAAGCTTGAGCAATAGCCCAGGAAATGCGGCCCCATCGTTTGGTTTCAACTTCGAGTTGATTCCGACCGGCCTTGGTCAAGCGGTAGTATTTCGCGCGGCGGTTGTTTTCGGAGTCTCCCCAAAAGGAGGAAATCCAACCCTCTTCCTCCATCCGGTGCAGAGCGGGAAAGAGTGAGCCTGGTTTAACATCAAAAGTGCCGCCCGTGATCTGCTGGATTCTGCGCGAGACCCCCAATCCGTGCATCTCGCCGGCGACGAGCGATTTCAAGATCAGCAGGTCCAAAGTCCCTTGGAGAAGACTAGTCGGTTCGGAATGCAAGATTCATCTCCTATCGACATTCTTAGGAATAATGCCGATTCACATATAGAGTGTCAATAGGAGGCGAGCCATCGAAGGGTCGTCACTAGCCACAAACGGGGTTCGAGGAGATCTCTGGCCATGTCCTCGAAGCGGACTTCTGGACCGCGGGGCAAACCTACAGCCAAAAGCCGTGCGCGCCCCACTGGCAGAATTACTTTCGAGCACGCTGCCACGCGACCGGTGTTGGGGATTCTAACGAATGACATTGGTGCGTATGTGTTCTATACAGGCTCACATAATTAAAAGGACATAATGGCTAACAAAAAGGAAGAAGAGAAGGGCGGATCAGGTCCGGATAGGATTGCATCTCTCCAAACACTCGCGTCAACGTCCCCTCCAGCTCGGCTAGGTTGACGTAGTAGCGGTTGTGAGTGCCATTCTTTCGCGTGTATTGCCAGAGTCGCTCGGTGGGATTGAACTCCGGGGAGTAGGGTGGCAATTGGTGCACCTCCAACCAGTCACGATTCGCATCGAACCAATTCCCCACCTCCTCTTTCTTGTGATAGGAGGCGCCATCCTGAATCAAAATCGCTCCGCGGTGCCGATACGGTTCGGCAAGTTGTTCGAGGAATGCCAAATAGGTCAAGGCATTGAAGACCGGTTCCTGCCGGTAATGAAATCGTGTGTCCCACAGTTCGATGGCACCTAGAATCTTTACGTTCTTGCGTTGCCCCGTGACGGGGACCTCCGGCGCGTGTCCCACCCGACTCCAGGTAGCGTGCAGAGTAGAGTCCTGCCGGAAACTGGCTTCGTCGGTAAAAATTAGCGCTCGACCTTCTTTTTTCGTTTTTTTTTAAGGTTTGGATAGGTATAGCGCTGCCAACGGTCTTGGGCCCCAGCATTGGCACGTGCCAAGCGGCGGCGTGGACGTTGCACCGAGAAGCCCAACTCATGCATCAGCCTGCACACATGTCCGGGATGATAATGGATTCCGAACTCTTCTTCGATCACCCAAGCAATCATGGGTGAGGTCCATATCCCGCAATCCAATCCGTAGGCCACGGGCCCACTATCGAGAATATCTCCAAGCTGTTCGCGTTGTTGCTCGTTCAGATTTCGCGGTCGACCGGAACGATGCCCTTCGAGCAAGCCCTCCACACCATAGGTTTGGTACCGCGACAACCACTCGGACACACGAGAGCGCGGGGCTTGGAGAATGCCAGCCAATTCGCCGCTGGTACGCCCTTTGCAGTTCAGCACGACCGCTTGCAGTCGCTTGGCCACCCGATAGGCGCCGTCCTGTTCTGCTTGTTTACGGAGGCGGACCAACCGGTTATAGGTCTTCGGGTGTAACCACAGTAGTCGAGGTTGCATGGCCACGAGTATGCCATACTATCCCGAGTATGTCCCTTTATTTATGTAAGTCTGTATAGCACTAACTCCGACACCTGGTCGGGAACTTCCTCAAGAAGCCAATGGGATCTTCCCTCGAGCTTTTTAAATTGGTATGGCCCGGACACGTATCTTGCGGTGTCAATCGCGGCTGTCTCACCAAGGGCAAGATCCTGTGAGCCCCAAATGTACAGAGCCGGGACGTTAATCTTTCCGATCCGGACTTCGGGGTTCAACGCGCGATACCAGTTAAGGACTGAAGTGAGAGCGCCGGGTAGTGCAAGCCGACGGATGTTTTCACTAATTGCTGAATCAGATAGCTTCCCTTGATAAACGCCTCGCAAGCGCTGATAGTCGTCAGCTTGGAATAAATTCTCAGCGACACCGCCGGGCAATCGGAAAAGAGAGATGTACTTCGAACGCTGCTTCTGATCCTCATCAGCCTCAATAGCATTGAAGAATGCATCTGGATGCGGAGTGGATAAGGCGCTCAACGATAGAAGGCAGTCTGGATGTCTAGCGGCAAGCTCCCAAGCCAACAGAGCGCCCCAGTCGTGACCAACAAGGTGATAGCGTCGATGACCTAGCGCGTTAACAAAGCCCTGAACGTCAGAGAGGAGGTGCTCGATCGTGTAGTCCTTCACCTCTTGCGGACGTGCCTCGGAGGAATAGCCGCGTTGATCTACGGCCACAGCGCGGAAACCTGCTTCCGAGATCGGACGCATCACATCAAGCCATGCGTTCGCAAACTCAGGAAAGCGATGTAAAAACAGCACAAGATCGCCATTTACAGGACCCGCCGATAGAGCGCTGAACCGAAAGCCTTGAACCTCGATCACAGTCTTCTCAACGTTGTTTAGTGGTTTCATCGATTTTCCAAGATGCATGGCAACAGCAGGCCGAAGGATAAAAGCAGAGACATCTTACGATAAAGACTTCGCCGACTTACGCGGGGAAACAGGGTAACGGATAGATTGAACTATCGCGGATCATAGAAATTATCGGGAAATGGGGTTCGAAAGTATCGCAGCGCCAACAGCACTCCGTGATGCTGCATCTCCTCCAAGCGGACTTCGGGCCCTGAGTAATTTCCTGATAGCTCGTAACCTAGCTATAGCTAGGACTTATACCCTATCTGATCGGCTAAACTTAGCTCTGGCACGCACTCCCGGCGACAAACTCGGTCCGTATGAAATTGTTGCGCCTATTCGTAGAGACGGCATGGGGGCGCACGACGCGCGCCGCGAGCCAGGGAAAAGCGACAACTTCGGTTTTACCGATCCAAACAACGGCAACAGCACGAAGTTGACAGTCTTCTTTTTCGCCGAGCTCAGGCGAGGTCGAAGCGATCGTGATTCATCACTTTGGTCCACGCCGCCACGAAGTCTTTCACGAACTTCTCCTTCGAATCCGCCCACGCATAGACTTCCGCGAGAGCGCGCAGCTGGGAGTTCGAACCGAAGATCAGGTCGACACGGGTGCCGGTCCACTTGACCTCGTTCGTCTTCCGGTCGCGTCCCTCGTACACGCCTTCAGAGCCATTGCACGGTTGCCATTGCGTGCTCATGTCGAGCAGGTTGACGAAGAAATCATTCGTCAGCGTCTCCGGCCGCTTGGTGAAGACGCCGTGCGTCGAATTCCCGACATTTGCTCCCAGAACGCGCAGGCCGCCGACGAGAACGGTCATCTCCGGGGCGGTAAGCCTCAGCAATTGCGCACGATCCACCAAGCGTTCCTCTGCCGATAGACCCTGGCTAGCGCGGAAATAGTTGCGGAACCCATCCGCCACCGGTTCGAGCGGCTCGAAGGAGTCGACGTCAGTTTGTTCTTGCGAGGCATCCATGCGCCCCGGGGTGAAGGGGACCTTGACGTCGTATCCGGCAGCCTTCGCGGCTTTCTCAACCGCCGCACAGCCGCCGAGAACGACCAGGTCAGCCAGTGAGACCTTTTTTCCGCCAGACTGTGAAGCGTTGAACTCCTTCTGTATCGCTTCGAGCTTTTGCAGCACCTTTGCCAGTTGAGCCGGCTCGTTGACTTCCCAGTCTTTTTGCGGCGCGAGGCGAATGCGCGCACCGTTCGCTCCACCGCGCTTATCCGAGCCGCGGAACGTCGACGTCGACGCCCAAGCCGTCGACACCAGCTCGGAAACGGACAGCCCTGACGCGAGGATTTTCGCCTTCAGAGCGGGGATGTCCTGCGCCCCGATCAGCGGATGATTCACAGCGGGGATCGGATCTTGCCACGATAGTATCTCCTTCGGAACAAGGGGGCCGAGGTAACGCACGATCGGTCCCATATCGCGGTGCGTCAGCTTGAACCACGCCCGGGCAAACGCATCTGCGAACTGTTCCGGATGCTCGTAGAAGCGGCGCGAAATTTTTTCGTAAGCAGGATCGAACCGCAAGGAGAGGTCGGTGGTCAGCATGGATGGTGCGCGACGCTTTGAGGAATCGTGCGGATTCGGCACGGTACCGGCGCCTGCGCCATTTTTCGGTGTCCACTGGTGCGCACCGGCCGGGCTCTTGGTCAGTTCCCATTCGTAGCCGAACAGGTTCTCGAAAAAGTTGTTGCTCCATTTCGTCGGTGTCGTAGTCCAAATGACTTCCAGGCCGCTGCCGATCGCGTCGCCACCCTTGCCCGAGCGAAATTTGCCCTTCCAGCCGAGGCCCTGCTCCTCGATGCTGGCGGATTCCGGCTCCGGGCCCACCAGTGCCGCATCGCCAGCACCGTGGGTTTTGCCGAAGCTGTGCCCGCCGGCAATCAGCGCAACCGTTTCTTCGTCGTTCATTGCCATACGGCGGAACGTTTCGCGAATATCCTTGGCCGCCGCGATGGGATCCGGCTTGCCGTTCGGCCCTTCCGGATTCACATAGATCAGACCCATTTGCACGGCAGCGAGCGGATTCTGAAGATCACGGTCGCCGCTGTAGCGCTCATCGGCCAGCCACTTGCCTTCCGGGCCCCAGAAGACGTCCTCTTCGGGCTCCCACACATCCGCGCGCCCGCCGCCAAAACCGAACGTCTTGAAGCCCATCGACTCGAGGGCGACGTTGCCCGCAAGAATCATCAGATCGGCCCAGGAGATCTTCCGGCCGTATTTCTGCTTGATCGGCCAAAGCAGCCGGCGGGCCTTATCGAGGTTCACGTTGTCCGGCCAACTGTTGAGCGGCGCGAAGCGCTGCTGGCCCGCTCCGGCACCGCCGCGGCCGTCGCCGATGCGGTACGTGCCGGCGCTGTGCCACGCCATTCGAATGAACAGACCCCCGTAGTGGCCAAAGTCGGCCGGCCACCAATCCTGCGAGTCCGTCATCAAGGCATGAAGGTCCTTGATCACGGCATTCAGGTCGAGACTCTTGAATTCCTTGCCATAGTCGAACTCCTCGCCCATCGGACTCGACAGGGCGGAGTGCTGGTGAAGAATCTCAAGGCCCAACTGCTTCGGCCACCAGTCACGGTTCGTGTGTGCGGTGGTTCCCTGGGAAAACGGGCACTTGGATTCAGTTGGCGCCCCCGCTGAGGTGGTAAGTTCTTTGTCCATATCTTCACCTTCCTTCGAATTAGTCAAAAACTGTTACGAACTTCAAACGCATTCTCGGTTCCCCATTCGCGCAATCGCCGCCGCGCTTGCTCACGCCCCTTCGAAAACTAACGGGAAGTGCGCCGCGGAGCGCACTTCGTGCAGAGTCCCCGGAAAATGAGTTCGCATTCGCGAAGCATCCGCTTACCGAGAGAGCGCGAGGCAGGCCTGGGCACGTCGTACCACTCGAGGTCCTCAACATTGCCGCAGCGGTCGCAGATGAAGTGGTGATGTCGCATGCCTTTCGCATCAAATCGCGCGGCGCGGCCCTCGACGGCCACTTCACGTACCAAACCCGCCTGCACCAAGTCCCGCAAATTGTTATAAGTCGTAGCCCTGGAAGAGCGCGGATCCACTCGATTCACGGCTTCGAAGATTTCCGCAGCCGTGGGATGACTGTTGTGTTCCATCAAGAATGCCATCACGGCATAGCGCTGCGAAGTGCACCGCAACCCGCTGCCGTCGAAGAACCGTTTAATCGCCTTGGCGTCCATCAAATATTTAGACTATGTCTAATGTGAGATTTAGTCAAGACTTGTGCTTTTGGTTGCTGCTGCGAGCAGAAAACTGGCGAATGCCATATTGAGTATCACCTGTAGCCATGTTGGGCTCCTCCTGCGCGAAGCCTAGACCCATACCTGCCAAAGGTCTAATATATCGTCGCTATTGGACCCATAGGGAAAAGAAAGCAAAACTCCCTGGCGACCGAGCTGAAACATGGAACTCCATCAATTGCGCTACTTTTGTGCGGTCGCGCACAACGGTAACTTCACGCGCGCCGCCAAAGCCGAGAATGTGGCGCAACCCTCACTATCACAACAGATTCTGAAGCTTGAAGCTGAACTCGGTGCCAAGCTTTTCGATCGTTTCCCGCGCTGTGCAAGATTAACTCAATTTGGAAGGACGTTCCTCTTCAGGGCGGAGGCCATCCTCAGACAGGTCGGCGATGCAAGAACCGAAATTGAAGAGATGGCGGGTGCGGAAAAAGGAAGAGTAGTCATTGGAGTGATTCCGACCATCGCGCCGTATTTTCTGCCGCCAGTGCTTGCAGGTTTCACGCGCCAACATCCGACCATAGCTGTCAGCGTTATGGAAGAAACCACTCCCATTCTGCTGGAGCGCTTGCACGATGGGCGGATTGATCTCGCCTTAATTGCGCTGCCCGTACGAGGAGAAGAGTTGATTTGTGAGGATCTTTTCCGCGAACCGTTCTTTGTCGTTGTACCACCGAAGCATCATTTGGCATCAAGAAAAATGATTGATTTGCAAGAGATTAGAACTGATCCTTTTTTGCTTCTAAAAGAAGGCCACTGTTTTCGTGAGAATGTGATCATGGCTTGCCGCGAGTCAAAGCTGCAGCCAAACCTGGTCTTTGAAAGTGGTCAGTTTTCAACGATTCTTGCGATGGTATCCGCAGGGATGGGACTTTCAGTAGTCCCGGCCATGGCAGTCGCGAATCGGCAGAGGTGCAAGTTCATACGGATCAGAGATCAACGGGTAAGTAGAAGAGTGGGTTTGGCGCAGCTGAAACACCATTTCGCGACTGTGGCGCACCGAGCGCTGGTGGAGCACCTGAGGCATGGCGCCCGTGAACGCTGCATGTACCGGTCTTCGAGAACATCACAAATTCCCTTGGTTTCGGCTCGCTGCACGGACCAGAAAGCGACCCAATAGGATCAAATCTCGGCAGAAGATCCCAAACCGTGGACGACGTTCCTAGTGACGATGGGATGATTAAAATACTTGGGTCTCTGGGGGGCTGGCCACAAACGGGGTTCGAGGAGATCGGAGCGCGTGCGGCGATCCTAGCCATCGCGTTTCCTCCAAGCGGACTTCGGGTTCATGTCTTCGAGCCCAACGATGTGTTCCCCTATCGGCCTCCATCACTGTGTACGAACTTTCCTTCTCCGTTCTTGAGTAGTTCCGGCAAATAATTTATCACTTCCCTTGATCGCCCCGGACGCCGGTGGCTGCTTGACTCGGCGATTATCGCATGGTTAACTCCCGCTTATGTTGCCAGACGTTCGCCACATCTGGGGCATGGCATTCACTCTATATGACGTGATGCGAGTCGCCGCGATCGCGGCAGCGCTGGGGATTTGCGTGCTTTTGAACCGGCGCCGGGGAATTTCCTCGTTCAAGACTTTGCTGATTGCGGCGGTTTGCGTGCCGGTATCCATCGGAGCGGCGCGCCTGCTGAATGCGATTGAGTATGGCGCGACACGGACGAACTGGCATTCGGATGCGATTAGGATTCGTTTATTCCTCGGGCGGTACATTCGCCGCAGCGGCGTAGGTGGCAGCTGAGTATCACTTGCGACGGTAGCCAGCGCAATTCTGAACTAATGTGTCAAAAAGAAGTGGCGCGCCCCAGCTTGGGACGTGCCGGAGAGAAAGCATTTTGCCTGGTTCTTTGACTTCTTCAAGGACGCGGCCTAAGATTCCCAGAAATAGGCGGTACCCTCCCATGACCGGCCAAACGTTCGGCCATTATCGCATCCTCGAAAAAATTGGCACCGGGGGAATGGGCGAAGTC
>WNFC01008072.1_pt1 | contig 11604 bp, 10 predicted proteins | sample 5400541 | NCBI WGS metagenome assembly WNFC01 (sample SAMN13153342, study PRJNA577476) | soil metagenome | isolation source: 120 cm saprolite under Douglas fir tree site 2 hole 2 replicate 1 | place: USA:California | collected 2015-04-18
ATCCCGCTGACGTTCATCCAGCGTCATTGCCGGGCTTGACCCGGCAATCCATCTTTATGCGAAGAAGATGGACCCGCGGGTCAAGCCCGCGGGTGACGGCGCGAAGAGGTGGATCAACTTCATCGGGATATGCTCTAGAACCCAACGGAACCTCATCCTGAGGAGCCGTGCGCAGCACGGCGTCTCGAAGGATGGCCGCCGGCACGATCTCGCTTGTGGCCGTCCTTCGAGACGCCCGCTTCGCGGGCAACTCAGGACGAGGTTGATGGATGACATCGATATGATTCGAACTTCGGAAACGCTCTACGAGTGGCGGCTCCTGGTCGCGGACGGCCGCAAGGCGGGCCATACCTATTCGCAACCCGATCTCATCATCGCCACAACGGCGCTTCATCACGGCCTGACGGTGGTATCGCGCGACACCAGCGACTTTAAGAAGGCGCGCGTTCCGGTTGTCAATCCGTGGCGCGAGACCGGGGCATAAGCCCGTTATGGAATAGTCCAGGCGCCGGCATCCACGACGAGGATCAGGCTTGTGCTTGCAGCCAAACCGGGCTTAACCTTTGCGCCATGGCGGCGCCGCCGGCTTGCGGGCAACAAAGGCAATCGAAGCTTGATCCGAGAGGAAACCTCATGCGATTTTCGAATCCATTCCGTCTGTTAGCGCTCGCCGTGGCGGCGCTTGGCCTCGCCTGCAGTGCGGCGCGCGCCCAGGATTACCCCACCAAGCCGGTGAAATGGGTGGTGCCTTATCCGCCCGGCGGCACCACCGACATTCTGGCCCGGCTCATCGGTCAATATCTCTCCGAGCACCTCGGCCAGCAATTCGTGATCGATAACCGTCCGGGCGCCGGCAACAACATCGGCACCGAAGTGGTGGTGAACGCGCCGCCCGACGGCTACACGCTGCTCCTGGTCAACCCCGCCAACGGCATCAATGCGACGCTCTACAAGAAGCTTCCGTTCAACGTCCTGCGCGACATCGCTCCGGTCGCCGGCATCACCCGCGTGCCAAACGTGATGGAGGTCAATCCCAATTTCCCGGCGAAGACGGTGGCGGAATTCATCACCTACGGCAAGGCCAATCCCGGCAAGATCAACATGGCCTCGTCCGGCAACGGCACGTCGGTGCACCTGTCGGGCGAATTGTTCATGGCAATGACCGGGGTCAAGATGACCCACGTCCCCTATCGCGGCGCCGGGCCGGCGCTCACCGATCTGATCGGCGGCACCACCGACGTGCTGTTCGACAATATGCCGTCGTCGATCGAGTTCATCAAATCCGGCAAGCTGCGCGCCCTTGCGGTCACCACCGAAACCCGCAACGAGGCGCTGCCCGATGTGCCGGTCGTCGCCGATACGGTGCCGGGCTATGAGGCGAGCGCCTGGTTCGGCATCGGGGCGCCGAAGGGCACGCCCGCCAATATCGTCGGAAAGATCAACAAATCCGTCAATGACGCGCTTGCGGATCCGAAGATGAAGGTGCGGCTCGCCGACCTCGGCGGCATTCCGATGGGCGGCACACCAGCCGACTTCGGCAAGGTGATGACGTCCGAAACCGCCAAATGGGAGAAGGCCGTCAAGTTCTCCGGCGCCTCGATCGAGTAGCCGGTCCGTGAGGACCGCGTAGGATGGGTTGAGCCACCGGGTCTGGCCTTCGGCCGGCCCGATGATAAACTCCGCGAAACCCATCAACGGCCTTTCAATCTGGCCCACCTTTGATGGGTTTCGCTTCTGCTCAACCCATCCTACACGTGCCATGACCTGCTTCCATGACCTGCTTCCCATGACCCGCAAACGCCCTGAAGAACTACGCAGCCACCGCTGGTTCGGCGTCAACGACCTGCGCTCATTCGGCCATCGCTCGCGCCTGCGCCAGTTCGGCTACGATCCGGAGGATTGGAACGGCAAGCCGGTGATCGGCATCATCAACACGTGGAGCGACATCAACGCGTGTCACGGACACCTGCGCGCGCGGGCGGAGGACGTGAAGCGCGGCATCCAGCAGGCGGGCGGGCTGGCGATCGAGCTGCCGGCAATGTCGCTCGCCGAGCCGATGGTGAAGCCCTCCACCATGCTCTATCGGAATTTTCTCGCCATGGAGACCGAGGAGCTGCTGCGCAGCCATCCGATCGACGGCGCCGTGCTGATGGGGGGCTGCGACAAGACCACGCCGGGCCTGGTGATGGGGGCGATCAGCATGGGGCTGCCGGCGATCTACGTGCCGGCCGGGCCGTCGCTGCGCGGCAACTGGCGCGGCGAGACTCTTGGCTCCGGCTCCGACGCCTGGAAATATTGGGACGAGAAACGCGCCGGCCGCATCACCGAGAAGGAGTGGGCCGAGATCGAGGGCGGCATCTCGCGCAGCTTCGGCACCTGCATGGTGATGGGCACCGCCGCCACCATGATGGCCATCACCGAGGCGCTGGGGCTCGCTTTGCCGGGCGCATCGTCGATACCGGCGGTCGATTCGAGCCACATCCGCATGTGCGCAGCCGCCGGGCGCCGCATCGTCGATATGGTGTGGGAGGATCTCACGCCGGCCCGCATCCTCACGCCGGCATCGTTCGACAATGCCATCCGGGTTCACATGGCGATGGGCGGCTCGACCAACGCCATCATCCATCTGGTGGCGATGGCGCGTCGGGCCGGCATCGCGCTCGACATGAAGCGCTTCGACGATATTTCGCGCGAAGTGCCGGTGCTCGCGAACGTGCGGCCTTCCGGCAAATACCTGATGGAGGATTTCTATTATGCGGGCGGCATCCGCGGCCTGATGGCTGAACTACGTGAGCGCCTCGACCTCACCTGCCTGACGGTGACCGGCAAGCCGCTCGCCGACGGCATCGATGGCGCCAAGGTGCATCTGCGCGACATCATCCATTCGCTCAACGACCCGATCTCGACGGCCGGCGCGACGGCGGTGCTGACCGGCAACCTGGCGCCGCGCGGTTGCGTCATGAAGCCATCCGCGGCCGATCCGCGGCTGCTCAAACACCGCGGCCCGGCGCTTGCGTTCGAGGACTACAACCACATGGCCCGTGAGATCGACCGCGACGATCTTGCCGTCACCCCGGACCACGTCATTGTGCTCAAGAATGCCGGTCCCAAGGGCGGACCCGGCATGCCCGAGTGGGGGATGCTGCCGATCCCCAGGAAGCTCGTGCAGGCGGGCGTGCGCGACATGCTGCGCCTCTCCGACGGCCGCATGAGCGGCACCAGCTACGGCGCCTGCATCCTGCATGTGGCGCCGGAAAGCTACGTGGGCGGGCCGCTTGCTTTCGTGCAGACCGGCGATGAGATCGAGGTCGACGCCGATGCGCGGCGCATCCATCTCCACGTCGCCGACGAAGAACTCGCGCGCCGCCGCAGCGCCTGGCGCCCGCCGGCGCCGCATTACCAGCGCGGATACGGGGCGATGTATTCGGCCCATATCGGGCAGGCCGACGAGGGCTGCGATTTCGATTTCCTGCTTGCGGGGGAGAGCACTCCGGAGCCGGAGATTCATTGATACGTGCAGTATCTATGCTGCTGCAAAAACGCTACGCTGGGGATCACAGCCGCATTTTCTTTCAAAAATGTTCGGCCCGTATGGGAGGTGCGCTATGAAATTGTCTCGACGCGAGACCATGCAGTTTTCCGCCGCGGCCGTCGCCGGATTGTCGCTTGCGGGGCTCACGCCTGAGGCCGCCGCGGCTCAAGCGGGGCCGCAGCCCGAGGGCTTGGTGGACACCCAGCTTCGCAACATCTCGACGCTGCCGCTCAAGCCCGACGGCTCGGCCGTCGAGTACATGCCCCAGGAAGCGGGCGCGATCACCGGCGTGCTGTGGCGCACCAAGAACCAGACGCCTGACGGCGAGTACGATGTCCGCAAGATGAAGGTCAAGATTGACGCGCGGGGCACCGCGAAGCTGTCCGGCACCTTGACCTTCGATGTTCTCGAAAAGCTGCCGCGGCACTCCTACGTGGTTCGGCTGCAATGCGGCGCCCCGATGCCGCGCGGCACCGTTAAATGGACGGGCGTGCGCTTTTCCGACTTTGCTCAGGCGATCGGCGCCCAGAACTTCGCTCACTATGGCAGGCTGGTGGGCTCGGACGGATATTTCATCGACGAGGACATGACGACGCTCATGCACCCGCAGGTCGTCCTGGCATGGCAGCTCAATGACGAGCCGATACCGCCGCAGCACGGCGCGCCGCTGCGCCTCATCGTTCCGTTCCGCTACGGCGCGCGCAGCCTCAAGGCGATCACGGAGATTGCGTTCACCGCGACGTCGTTCACGCCGCCGAAGCCGTGGCCGACGTGAGGGGGATCAGCTGTAGGGTGGGCAAAGGCGGCCGAGTCATAGCCGCATTGGCATGGCGCACATTCCGCCGTGCCCACCGATGAGGCCTCGTAACGGTGGGCACGCTTCGCTTTGCCCACCCCACGGGCTGGCCCTCTGATCCCTGATGACTGATTCCTGATCACCGTAACCCGAACACCGCGACGAATGCCGAGGGCTGGTAGAGCACGGCGCCGCGCAGGTCCGCTTCGCCGCCCGCCACCACCGCAACGTATTGCCTGCCGCCGGCCCCGAAGGTCATGGGCGGCGCAGTGATCGGCGTTCCGAGGCTGAAACTCCACAATTCCTTGACCGTATCGGCATCGTAGGCCGAGAAGCGGCCGGTGGAATGCCCGGTGAAGACGAGGTCGCCCTCAGTCGACAGCATTCCGGACTGGTTCGGCGCCGGATACTGCGTCCTGCCGACGATCTTGCCGGTGCGCACGTCGAGCGCCCACAGGGCGCCATGCGCGGTGGCGCGACCCTGTTCCTGGCAGCACATGCGCAGGCCAACCCAGTCCTTCTTTTCGTCCATCGGGGTCTGCACGATGGTGCCGCCGGAGCAGCCTTCGGCGCCGGACACATAGGCGATCATGCGCTTGGCGTCGAACGTCGGCGGGAAGAACGTGGGCGAGCCGTTGTACCACGGACAGGCTTCCTGTCCGGGCTTGCCGCGCCGCTGGCCGATCCCGGCATAGCGCTGCACGTCGCTCGCCGGATCGTAGTCGAGCGGCTTGCCGGTCTTGGGGTCGATGCCTTTGGTCCAGGTCACCTTCTCCTGGTATTGGTCGGCGCGGATGAACTGGCCGCTGGCGCGGTCGAGCGTGTAGTAGAAGCCATTGCGGGAGAAGTTCGCCACCACCTTGCGGGTCTCGCCGTTGATGGTCGCCTCGTAGAGCATCTTGGGGCTTGGCGTGTCGAAATCCCAATGCTCGTTGGGCGTCTCCTGGAAGAACCATACGATCTTGCCGGTATCGGCGTCGACCGCCAGCGTGCTCGCGGTGTAGAGGTTGTCGCCCGGGCGATATTCGGGATCGAAGGTCGGGAAGGCGTCGCCGGTGCCGAAATAGAGGAGATTGGTGGCAGGATCGTAGGAGGCGGTCTGCCACACGCTGGCGCCGCCGATGCGCCAGGCATTGTGATTGTCCTTCCAAGTTTCGGAGCCGGGCTCGCCCGGAGCCGGAATCGTGAAGGTGCGCCACGCGAGCTCGCCGGTTTTGATGTCGAAGCCGCCGATCCAGCTCCTGGTGCCGAGAGAGCCGCCGGTCGACTCACCCTGCACGAGGAGTTCGCGGCCGGCTGCGGTCTTGATGGCCAAGGGCGCGCCGGAGAACGCCTGAGTTTTCGACGGGGTGCCGGTCTTAGGGTCCGTCGGCGCCGCCGCCTGCACCTCCCAGACCACCTCGCCGGTGTCCCGGTTGAGCGCGATCAGGCGCGCATCATAGCTGGAAAGGAATATATTGTTGCCGTACATGGCGAGGCCGCGGGTGGTCCGCGACACCCGGATTTTCGGATCGTAGCGCCACAGCGGGATCGCCTGCGTCCCGCTGCGCACGTCGAATTTCATCACCCGCGACCAGGTATCGGTCACGTACATGTAGCCATCGTCGACGAGCGGAGTGGATTCCTCCTTGCCCCGCATGATGCCTCCGGTCGAGCGGCCGCCGATGGAGAATGCGTATTTGAGTTCAAGATTTTTGACGGTGTCGCGGTTGATCTCCTGGAGCGAGGAGTGGCGGGAATTGTCGTAATCGTGATGGATCATGAGCCAGTTTTGCGGCTCGTCGCTTGCGTTCACGAGCCGCTGCGGCGTCACGTCGGCGGCGATTGCCGGCGCAATCGCAACGAGGCCGATCGACCACAAGGCGGCCAGGATTATGTTGCGAGGCATGTCCTCCCTCCAGGTTTTGATTTTCAGCAAATTCTCTCAATCGTTGCTTTGAAATCGAGAGACGTAGACTGCGCTGTAGATTGCGCTGTCTTGGCATTCGTCGCAAGGACACGCCGGTCGATTGCCTACCCGCAGTTGCAACGCTCACCTCAGCGGCCCGCTTGCTTCGAGCGGCCGTCGCAAACCATAATCGCTCCGGCATGGGCGGCATATTCATTGGCCGCTATGCGGCGGCCGGTTCTCCGGATAGTATGGGCAAACTGGGCAGATTATGGCTTCGAAGCCGTATTGCTGACGGGAGATTAGCTGGTGACGATGAAAGCTGACGTGGTGGCCTTGGCCCGTCTCATTCGTTATTCGGAGGAGGAGGCTCTGCGCCTTGGCGTCTCGGGGGTCGTGGTCGAATGTCTCCGGATGGCCGCCATCGAGCTCACCAACACGATCGAGACGGGGTGTTCGACGGGAAGCCCCCCGGCTGCGAAGGCGGCTCGGATAAATTGAGTGCCGGGACCAGGCGTCGAACAGCAGGAGCCCATGCGGGCTATCTGCTCGCCGACGGCTAGCGGTGCCAAACGGCAAGCAGTCGATTTTTGGTATGAAATTACCTGCAATCACGTCTCGCTGCGCCATCCTGGCCGCCAATGCCCCGAAAAAGCCTTCTTTGGTGATGATGGGCGCCCCGAAATCACGTAATGGTTCCAATTTCGTAAACGTAGACGTTGAGTAAAATTACAAGTACGTTTAAGTAATTCATGCCTCGTCCCAGCGCTACACGTCGTCGAGTCGAGCTAAAACTTGGTCAAGTCTAACGTCAAGGAAAGTAGTGGTGCGTTAATGCCTCATCCAATCGATGTCATTGTTGGAAAGCGTATTCGGTTGCGTCGATTGCAACTGTCGTTTTCGCAAACCGACCTGGGACAAAAGCTCGGTGTCGCGTTTCAACAAGTGCAGAAATATGAAAAGGGAACCAACCGGGTGAGTTGCAGCCGGCTCTATGAAATTTCGAAGATTCTGGACGTCCCGGTGACCTATTTCTTTTCCGCGTCCGGTGATGCCGGCATCGAAGTTGCCGTCGCAGAACAACTCGATGTGCCGGAACTCAAGGACGGCTTCCGGCTCATGAGCGCATTCCGGCAAATCCAGAACAACGCCGTTCGGAAAAACATCATCTCGCTGGTGGAGACCGTCGCCACGGCGGCGAAAGCCGACGCCGCAACCTGATGGCGACCTGAGGATGACGTAGGGGCGACCCTGGGGGCGACCCTTGTGGTCGCCCCGTTGCCGGCGGACGCAATGGACCGCTTAAGATGGCCCTGATCGTGCCCCATTGATGCCGTCGCGAGTGCCATGAGGGCGCGCAAACTGGGCGACCACAAGGGTCGCCCCTTAGGGTCGCCCCTACAGCAATGTCCGAAGACATCCCTTTCAATCGCACTCTCGACCTCGCTCCTGGCGTCGTCGACGACGTCGCGCCCGGCGTGCGGCGTATCCTCGCCGACAATCCGGGCCCGTTCACCTTCAAGGGGACGCTGAGCTACATCGTTGGCCGCGGCAAGGTCGCGATCATCGACCCGGGGCCCCGCGATGGACGCCACACTGCCGCGCTGCTTGATGCGGTGCGCGGCGAGACGGTGACGCACATCATCATCACCCATACCCATCGCGATCATTCCCCGGGCGCCGCGCCGCTCAAGGCGGCGACCGGGGCGCCGACCTTCGGCGCGGGGCCGCACCGGTTGGCGCGGCCTTTATTCATCGGCGAGACCAAACGGCTCGACGCCGGCGGCGACACTGACTTCGTGCCCGACCACCGCGTCGCCGACGGCGACGTCATCGCCGGGGACGGCTGGGCGCTCGAAGCGATTGCGACGCCCGGGCACACGGCAAATCATATGGCCTTTGCGCTCAAAGGCACCGAAGTGCTGTTTTCCGGCGACCACGTGATGGGCTGGTCGACCTCGATCGTGGCGCCTCCGGACGGTTCCATGAGCGACTACATGGCCTCGCTCGACCGGCTCGCGGCGAGGCCCGAGACGGTTTATCTGCCGGGCCATGGCGACGTGATCCGCGACGCGCCGGATCTCGTCGCCCGGTTTATCGCGCACCGCCGCGGCCGCGAGGCGTCAATTCTGCATCGCCTCGGCAAGGGCGAGACCGACATTCCGGCGCTGGTGCGGGCAATCTATATCGGGCTCGACCCGCGGCTTGCGGGCGCCGCCGCACTATCGACGCTGGCGCATCTGGAAGACCTGACGGCGCGGGGACTGGTCGCAACCGACGGCGCGCCGTCGATTTCAGGGCGCTATCGCTTGCCGCCCTGACCGGGCTTCGCGGACGCTTTCGGCGCCGCCTTCGGGCGCTCTTGCCGGTCGGTCTTTGCGGGCGTCGCAGCATCATCGATGTCGTCAAGCAGGGCGAGCACGCGTGCCGCATTGGCGCCGAAATCCGTCTTGCCGTAGCGCGATGCCGAGCGGATATCGATCTTTGCCCCCTCGCGCGTCGGCCGGATGCGCACCGCCACGTCATCGCGGAAGCCCATGATCGGCGTGCGCGCGATGGCCTCGATGTGTCCGTCGCGATTGGGCAACGGCGCCCGCGCATCGACCACGCGCCATTTGCGCTTGGTAATGACCGCCATGGCCCCGTCGTACGCGGCCTTGGGGCTGACGTTGACGAGTAGCGGCTCGATATCCGGCCATGCCTCCTTCTGCAGCTCGGCGGTGGCAAGGCCCGGATAAAGGCTGCTGTTCGGCGGCCGCAGGCGGGCGACCACCTCGAACCGAGGCGGATCGACGGGGTCGGTGGTGACGTCCGTGATGGCGGGCAACCGGTACCCTTGATACGCGAGGTAGCCCGGATAGGCGAGCAGCCCGATGCCGATCACCATCGCGGTCATCGCCTGGGCAAATCCCGGGCCGCCGTTATTCCACAGCGAAACGAAAGACGCGAGCGCCAGCAGGATCGCCAGCATGGAAAGCGCCAGCGCCGCCCCGAAGGTGACCAGCACGGGGACGATCTCCAGCAGATCCGCGCGCTCGATGATGATGGCGAGCGCCGCCACCACGAGCGCGAACACGGCAATCCGGCGCGCCCAGACGGCTAACCGCGAGGTCGGTTCCTCCAAAGCGCGCAGACGTGACATGACCAGGGACATCGCGGATCATCCTTCGGTGCAGATGCTCTTGAGCGCCTCCCATTCGGGAGGGCTCAGCAGCGCCCCCATCGGCGACGGCTGCGCAATCTTGGCGATGGCGTCGGCGCGTTCCTGCGCCGCCGGATGGTCGAGCAAAAAGTGCGGCATTACTGCAGCCGTGCCGGAAATGCGTAACAAAAAGGCGCCAATCGCCTGCGGATCGCCGCCGACCTTGTACATCAGTCTGGCGCCGAATTCATCCGCTGCGGCTTCCGCCGTGCGGGAATACGCGGTTTGCAGAACCGTTCTGGCGGCGATGATCACGGCGCCGCCGCCGGTGAAATCGCCGAGCAGCATGCCAAACAGCAAGGAAAGCCCGGCGGTCTCCAGCACCGACTTGGTGCCGTCGCGGTGGGCCACGTGGCCGATCTCATGGCCGAGCACGCCGGCGACCTCATCGACCGAATGGGCCTCGGCCAGCAGCCGATCGAATACATAGATACGCCCGCCTGGGAGCGTAATCGCGTTGACGTCGGCACGCCGCACCACCAGCGTACGCAATGGCAACGGCAATTCGGCCGCAGCTTCCAATGCGGCGACGAGCTTTGCGAGGGCGGCGCGCGCCGCCACCGCCCGGGGGGAATCGCTGGCCCCGCATTCGAGGGGCTTTCCCCCGGTCGAGGCGCCGAGCGCTTGGCGCACCTGCGTGTCGACGGCGGCGCCAAGGCGCATTTCGAGCGCAACCGGCAGATGGGGCGCAATCCGATCGGCGATGAGCGGCACGCCCCAGATGGCGCCGCCGACCAGCGTCGCGATGGCGGCAACGCTATAGGCCACAACCTTCGCGCGGGTGCGGCGGTCGGTCAGGCCGGTGTGGTCGGACGGCTTGGCGTGGGCGAGCAGCGCCGCCGCCAGCGCCTGATCGTGGATTTCGAGCCGCGCCGCTGCCTTGGCGTTGGCGAGGCCGATCCGCAGCACTCCCGCCGGCGCCGCCAGCGGCGAAATGTCGGCAAAGCGCCACCGCGCCAGCAGGGCGCCGTCCCCCGTTCGCACCTCGATGGCGTCGCCGCCGATTTCCACCGCGACTTTGCGGCGATCGCTGGTGAGACCGTCGTAGAAAATGCCGGTTCCGCTCGTCGTCATGCTCGACTGCTCAGATGGCTCCGGTGCCGAGTGCGTCGGCGAGGCCCTCGCCCACTGCAGAAGACGTTGCCTCGCCGGCTTTCACATGGTCGAGCGCCGCGATGCCCGAAATCAGCACCGATTCCACCGCCACCTGCCACAGCCGCATCTTTACCGCGACCTGATAGATTGTCGAGACGCCGACGATGTAGATCACATAGGCGATCAGGCCCGATCCCGCCAGAAGCCCGTCGCGCAACAGCGACGCGCGGGCGAAATCGATCTCGCCGCGCAGCGCCACGTAGCCGAGCCCACCTATGGCAGCGGCGACAATGGAAAATGCGATCGAGAACAGCGCCACGTAGAGCAGATAACGCAGATACGCTCCGTAATAAGCGCGCATGCGCAAATCCGATGCGACCGCCGTCCCACCCAGCCGCAATCCGCCCAGCCACCACCGCATCATGATCGCTTGATACGCCGGATACAGAATGGCGCCGGCGATGACCGCCCACATCACACCGGGGATCAGCAGCCCGAGCCCGCGCGTAAGGGGCTCATCGATTCCTAAGGCGACAATCAGGTTTAGGGTATCTTCGTCTTCCAGTGCGTCCGCGACTGTAACCCAATCGATCGTCCTCACCGCCGCTACGAGGGCCACCACGAGCGGGCTTACGACCAGGAACCAAACCAGGATGGTGCGCCCGAACAGTCGCCCCCCGGCGCCCGCAAAGCTGCCGCCGAGACTGCCATAGAACGTATTGCGCATCTTGTAGCGTTCGAGATTCGCCGTCGCCCACGGCGAGGCAAGACCTAGCGTCATCCCGATCGGAATCCACCACAGCATGGCGCGCACCGCATAGCGCACCGCCGATCCGCCCTGATGGAACCGCAAGCCGCGAAACACCGTGCGCGTGAGGCGGTAGCGGCGGGCGCGATAAACAGCGTATTGGCCAAAACCGGCCAGCACGACGAACGCTAGGACGCCCGACAATATGCTGAGTATCCCCAGTTCCAGCGACGCCACGAACAGCAACGCGTAAATCGGAACGAGGATGCCGATTGCCATCAGGAACCCGATCAGCAGTTCCACCGCCGTGCCGGTGTATTCGAGCGTTTCGCCCTCGACCTCG
>WNFC01012100.1_pt1 | contig 11604 bp, 9 predicted proteins | sample 5400541 | NCBI WGS metagenome assembly WNFC01 (sample SAMN13153342, study PRJNA577476) | soil metagenome | isolation source: 120 cm saprolite under Douglas fir tree site 2 hole 2 replicate 1 | place: USA:California | collected 2015-04-18
TATTTTGCTTTGCAAAATTCGTGGCCTCGCCTTCCATGATCCGCGTGAACATCCCTGACGAGTTGCGCGAGTTGTCGAAGCGGACGCAATCCGCCGGCGAGGAGCTGGCGAATAGCGTCAGTAACGGAGTGGGTTTCATCGCTGCGCTGATCGGCGCACGGATTCTCCTTCTGGCAGCGTTTCAGCGTGGCGGTACCGGATTTTTCATCGGTACGGTCGTTTTTGCCGCGACGATGCTCTGGCTGTATTTAGGATCGACATTGTATCATGCGTGGCCGCGGACACGCGCCAAATCCGTTTTGCAGGTGCTGGATCATTCGGCGATTTTTTTGTTGATCGCCGGAACGTACACACCGTTTGCGCTCGGTCCGCTGCGCAATCGCGGAGGCTTGACGCTACTTGGACTCGTCTGGGCATTCGCTTTGTTTGGCGTGATCATGAAACTGATGCGCGGACCTTCGCGCCATCCCAAACTGGCGATGTCACTGTATCTCGGAATGGGCTGGGTGATTCCGATCGCAAACCATCCGCTCGCCTTCGCGATTCCGTTCTCGGCGGGGATCTGGCTTCTTGCCGGCGGGATCGCCTATACGGCCGGCGTATTATTTTTCGCAAACGAGCGGCTACGTTACGCGCATTTCATCTGGCATCTGTTCGTTCTAGCCGGCACGTCGTGTCACTTTGCCGCCGTGTTTTCCTGCGCGAGCTGATCAAAACGCGCAGCGTGCGGTCAGCATCGTTGGACAATTTCGTCCGCTCATCGGATTAATTGTCGATGTTGCCAGTCGAGCACAGCGATCCGATCAACGCGAAGATTCTCACCATTTCCGAGGATAAAATCGAAGGCTTTGTGCGGGAACCATTCGAGGAAATCGCGCGCCGCTCCGGTGTCGATGTCGACCTTGTGATGGCGCGCATCTTGGCGATGTTGCGCGCGGGAACGATTCGCCGAGTCCGACAAACGTTGCTTGCCACGAATCTGGCCGACGGCGCGCTGGTGGCGTGGAAAGTTCCTGAGAAAAACATCGACACTGCGTTTGATTGGATGTTTCAGTGCGACCCATTTTCGGGCCACGTGGTTTTGCGCTCGACTGACACGGTCACTGCCGGATCAGATTATAAATTGTGGACGACGTTGAAAGTGCCGCACCGATTCTCCTTGCAGCGGCATTGCGAATTGCTGGCCCGAAAAACTGGTGCGGAACGGTTTCGAATTATGCCGGCCAAAGGCATTTTCACGCTGGGAGTTGGCCACGTGCGGCGTAAAACAATTGAGCCTGGAATGAAGGCCGGCGAGCCGGCAAAAATGATTCCGGTGCACGTTGTCGACTTGGACGAGCATGAATGGGAAATTTTGCTCGCACTCAAACGCGAGTTCGCGCCGGAGGAAATCCGACCGTCGCCCTGGAGAAAGCGTGCGGAAGAGGCAGGCGTTCCGATCGAGGAATTTTTTCGCGTCGCCGAAGATTTCAGCGCGCGAAAAATCATCGGACGGTTTTCCACGTTTCTCGAGCACGTCAAGCCCTCACGAGCTGGCGTGCGCGTGACGCGTTTCAACGCGCTCTTTCATTGGGCCGTGCCGGCTGGACGCGAGATCGAAGCTGGCGGCGAAGTTGGGCGGCATCACATTCTCACGCATTGCTACTGGCGCGAAGCCGGTCCGGAATTCAAAAACGTTAATATCATGGCGGTTGCGCACGGCACCGACAGAACGCTATTGCTTGAGCACAAAGCGGCCATTGATCGACATCTTCAGGCGAGCGGGATTCCCGTTTCTTACACCAACGTTTTTTGGGGCGGCCGCAGCGACATCAAGCCTTCGGAGATTGCGCCGCAGGTTTATCGCGAATGGCTGGCCCAAGCAGAAGGTTAAAAACGTTACAAGGTTCGAAAGTTAAAAAGGGAAGAGAGCAGCCGTTGTAACGTTGTAACTTATTTAACCTTTTAACTTCTTACCGCATGAAAGGGCTCATCGAAAAGCTGCGCGCGGGAATCGACCTCTCGCCCGAAGACATCAGCTACAGTTTGGCCGTTCTCCTCTCGCCGACTGCCTCCGATGACCTCAAGGCGCAATTTCTCACGGCGTTGCATCAAAAGGGCGAAAGCACGGAGGAGATCGCCGGATTTGTACGACAACTCGTCGATCGCGCGATCGATCCTGGCCTGGAACCGGAAAAGCTTCCCGGACCGATGATCGACGTCTGCGGCACGGGCGGGGATGGTCTCGATCTTTTCAATGTTTCTACCACGATCATGTTTATCCTGGCTGCCGGTGGCGCGATCGTGGTGAAACACGGCAATCGCGCGGTCACGTCCCGCTGCGGCAGTGCCGACGTGCTCGAGGAATTGGGCGTGGCCATCGATTTGGCGCCCGATGATTTGAGGGAGTGCGTGGAACGCCACGGGTTCGGATTTATCTTTGCGAGGCAGTATCATCCTGCCTTTCGCGCCATCGCCGAAATGCGGGCGCGGCTGGCGCGACAAAATACCCGAACCATCTTTAATTTGCTCGGTCCACTTCTGAATCCGGCGCGGCCGGCGCGGCAACTCATCGGAGTTTTCGCGCCGCGTCTAACGACGATTTTTGGCGAAGTGCTGCGTCAGCTTGGGCACAAGCGCGCCTGGGTCGTGCACGGGCTCGGCGAAGACGGCATTGGCATGGACGATATTTCCATCAGCGGAGCGACCACCGTTACGGAGCTTGTAGATGGAAAAGTCAGCTCGGCAGTTCTTGATGTGAATTGGCTCGGGATTGGCCGCGCGAGCGTTGCGGAATTGCGCGGAGGAGACGTGCGGGAGAACGCCGCCACGCTGGAAGGAATTCTGGCCGGCAAAATCACTGGTCCGAAGCGCGACATGGTGGTTGCGAACGCCGGCGGCGGATTTGTGGCGGCTGGACTCGTTTACGGTCTCAAAGATGGGATCCAACTGGCCCGGGAGGAGCTGGAGAGCGGGCGCGCTCTCGAAAAACTGCGCGCGCTCCAAAATTATAAACCGCGCAGATCGCGGTAAGTCGAATTTAGCTTACACAGGAGAGCGATGGCGAACTTCGAGCGATCAACATGTCGATCTAATGCCTGGGCAAGGGAAATGGCGCGCTGGCGCAGCTCTTCCGAAAAATCCTCGGGCGCATGATTCACGTTGATCCCGATTCCGGCGATGACGAGATGGGGTGCATTTCTTTGCGCGCGTATTTCGACGAGCACTCCAGCCAGTTTCTTTTTATCGAGATGGACGTCGTTAGGCGGCTTAACCGTTGGGCACAGCGAAAATTCCTCTGAAATCGTTTCTGCGACACTCTGCGCCGCCCAAGCAGTCAGCCGTGCCGATTGTGCCGGCGCAATTGTCGGCCGCAACAAAATTGAAAGCCAAAGTCCCTTACCTGCGATCGACTCCCAATGATTACCGCGCTGGCCGCGTCCGGCAGTTTGTCGTTCGGCAAAAATTACCAAACCTTCCGGCGTAACTGGCGTCGCCCTTTGCCAAATTGCATCGTTCGTTGAGGTCGTTTCTTCAAGAACGATGATTTCGCGGCCGATGGTGGCTTCGCCGAGTGCGGCCCGCAGGTCGCCCGCGTTCAACTTGTCGATCTTGCCTACGCTCACGCGGCCAGCGGCGTCATCTCGAGCGAGAGATCGATTGCGCGCGCGGAGTGGGTGAGCGCACCGATGGAGATGTAATCGACGCCGGTGGCGGCGACTTGGCGAATGTTCTTCAGTGTTACACCGCCGCTCGCTTCGAATTTCACTTTGTTTTTGCCGAGAGCGACCGCTTCGCGGATCTGGGCCGGCTTCATGTTGTCGAGCAGGATAAGATTGATGTCCTCGATTTGGAGAAACGTCCGCACTTGTTGCAGACGGTCCGCCTCAACTTCGATGCGCACATCCGGCCGCTCTTGACGAAGTTTGCGGATGGTTTCGACAAAGGCGGCGAATCCGGAATGAGCGGCGAGGTGGTTATCTTTCACTAGGGCCATGTCAAATAAACCAAACCGGTGGTTAGCGCCGCCACCGGCAAGCACGGCGGCCTTCTCTAGCGCTCGCAGTCCGGGCGTGGTTTTGCGTGTGTCAAGGATTTTGACCTGATCGTTTCCAGCCGCGTCAACAAATTTTCGGGTCAAGGTGGCAATGCCGGATAAGTGCTGAAGAAAATTGAGGGCCACGCGCTCCGCTTTCAGGATCGAACGGGCCAGGCCGCGAATCTCGATGATGACATCACCAGCGTCCACATCGGCGCCGTCAGCTCGAAGAATCTGGATATGCAAGGCCGAATCGATCCGTCGGAATACCTCCGCAGCCGTCTCGGTCCCGGCGACGATCGCCTTTTCGTGACTGACAATGCGGGCGAGCGCGCGCAGGTTGGCCGGCACGAAGAAGTCCGACGTGACATCACCCGCGCCAACATCTTCCTGAATGGCGACGTCAATTGGATCGAAGAGCGAACCGTTCACGAGTTTTGCGCCAGTGCGGGCGCCTGGTAAACGCATTTGCCTCGCACGTAAGTTTCCAAATTTGCGTGTGGGCCGCCGCGATAAATGCAAAGCGCAAGCGCATCTTCAGTCGAGAGTTCGCGCAGCGCCTCGCGATTTTCCGGATACGGCAAAAGCGAGGCAAGATTGACAACAATAAAGTCCGCCTCTTTTCCGGTATCGAGCGTGCCGATACTCCCGGCTTTCCCGAGGGCGAGGGCGCCGCCGTGAGTAGCCAGATAGAATGCTTCGCTCGGCCGGAGGGGACGCAAATTCGGTTCGTAGGTGGCGCGCGCTTTTTGCACGTCGATGGCGGCGCGAATCACCTGCCACATGTTGAGCTCAGGTCCGCCAGCCACGTCGGAACCGAGCCCGACTGCGATGCCCGCCTTCAACAATTGATCGAGTTTGATCAAGCCGCTGCCAAGAAAAAGATTTGAAGTGGGACAATGGGCCACGCTCGATTGGGCCGCTGCGATCGCCGCAATCTCTCTGGAATTAAGGTGGATGCAATGCCCGAGTACGGTCTTGGGCGTGAGCAGGCCACACGTTTCGTAAACGTGAGTGTAGTCATGCGCGGCCATGAAAAGATGATGCACTTTCTCGATTTCTTCGCGGTTCTCGGCGAGATGAGTTTGAAGATATGCGTCGAAACGGGCGGCCAGTTCGGCGGCGTTGCGCATGAGTTTTTCCGAACAAGTGACCGCGAAACGCGGACTGAATGCATATTCGAGCCGCCCTTCTTCGGCACCGTGCCATTTACGGCATAGTCGCTCGCTTTCGACCACCGAAACGGAGAGGACCTTTTTCGGTTGAGACTGACCGTAGGAACCGATGTCCATCATCATCTTGCCCAGAATCGCGCGCAATCCGCTTGCCTTGGCGGCTTCGAAGCCGATCTCGCAACTGTCTTCATAGATTGCACCATAGGCCATGACGGTGGTTGTTCCGTTCCGGGCCAGTTCGCGGAAGAATTGCGGCGCCTCGCCCCGCGCTTTCGGGCCGGTAAACTCGCGTTCCACCGGAAAAATGTGCTGCCGCAACCATGGGAGCAGCTCGCTTTCACCGCGGGCGACCGCGGGATATTGCGGCAGGTGAGTGTGGCAATCGATGAGCCCAGGGAAGATGGCTGCGTTGCTATGATCGGTCCACCGAATCGGCGTCGGCCGCTGGACACGACGCAGATCATCGTAATCTCCGCGCTCTGTGATGCGTCCGTTATCGATGACCAGTGCTCCGGCCGGCCTGCCTCGCAGAGCGCCGAATTCCGGCGTATCGATGAGGAAGCCTCGGATGCCGAACGAGTGGGTGTCACCGTCCATAAAGCGCCACCGCTACAAGAACATCAGAGGATGGCGCCTCGCAACATCGCAATTACGTGGGGCGGTGAGTCGCCCCGCCGCAATAAAAAAAGATTCGGGCAGTGCACGCCAAGGAGAAACAGCAAATACGAGAAACGTGCAACCGCCCGAATCGCCTTAACCTGTTAACTTTGACAGCGACAACCGCTGGTCGTTCGAAATTTTTATGAAATTTTTGGATTGGTCTTGCAACCCCCTGCGGACCGTCAGCCGGCTATAGCTTCAACTCGGACTGGCTTGCTTCGGTCGCCTTGGCGGCTTCGTCCCGGACTTCCTGAAGTAGCGACTTAAATTCGCATTTTTCCAAGGCGGCGATGAGGGCGGGATAATCGGGCTTGATCGGGAGATCGTCGATCGCCACCGGCAATTCTAGGTCGCAATCGAGCTCGACCATTTTGCGGTTTTGAATGATTTGTTCGCGCGCAGCGCGCAGCTTTTCCCGAGTTTTCTCGCTTTTCACCATGTCGATCTTTGCCAGCAGGTTCTCGAGGCCGCCGAATTCGCTTATCAGTTTGGCAGCGGCTTTTCGACCGATGCCGGCACCGGGAATGTTGTCCACCGAATCGCCTGAAATCGCCAGCACATCGCCGATGAACTTTGGTGGAATACCCCATTTCGCCGTTACTTGCGGTTCACTGAGCAGCGCAAAACCGTCTTTGGGAGAAGCCAGCTCGGCCTTCGCCGTCGTGTAAACTTTTACGCCAGAGCCAACGAGCTGAAATAAATCCTTGTCATTGGTCGCGAGCACGACGTCCACGCCGCGCCTGCATGCGGCGATGGCGTAGCAACCCATCAAATCGTCGGCCTCAGTGTTGGGCGCGGAAATACTTTTGAAGCCGAGCAGCGGCGTCAGTTTTTGGATGAACTCGAGCTGCGGAATCATCGGCAGGGGCATCTCCTTGCGAGTTTCTTTGTAAGCCGGTTGCAATGCCACGCGACGTTGCGGCATTCCTTCATCCCAAAAAACTGCGCCCAGCTCTGGCTGCAAATGTTTTACCATGAGCCGCAGCGTTTTAGTGAATCCAAAAATCGCATTGGTCGGTTCGCCTCGCGAGTTCGACAGATTCTGGATGGCGAAAAACGAGCGATAAACGTAGTAATGGCCGTCAATCAGAAGCAGCTTCATCTAAAGACAGGATTAGCTGGATTATCGCGATTTGAAAGTCGTACCTCGAAAATCCGGTGCTGGATTCGCGGTGCTAGATGCTGGATTGTCGCCTAAGCATGGTAGATCAATGGATCATTCGCGTGCATGGCAAGGAATTTGGCCCGGTTGGCATTGAAACATTGCACGAATGGAAACGCGAAGGGCGCTTGCTTGCGCAAAATCCAGCGCGCCGGGTAGATGTCGATCTTTGGACAACGGCCGGTGAGATTCCCGGTTTGTTCGAATCGCCGCCCGCCCCGGAAAACGGCGGGCTACTCCCGCTACACCGTCGCAGTTTCACTCAGATCTTCACCGAGAGTTTTCAAATTTACCGAAAAGGTTTTTTTCCCTTCTTCTGTTTTTCTCTGCTCACTGCCGCTCCCGCGTTTTTCCTTCAGTTAAATTTGCCTGCGCTTGAGATTAGCAACCAGGTCCCGCCAAACTGGAACCCGATTCGACCAGGTTTCTTTTCTGTATCGATGCTCGTCCTGTTTGCGCTGGTCTGGCCGATTTTCCTATCCGGCATCCAGCTAACGAGCGCCGGCGTCGTTCAATCGCGAGAGGTTCGGCTGGCAAATTTGTTTCGGCGCTCCATTTCTCTTTGGCCACGAATGGCTAAGCTCAGTTTGCGCGTTTACGGGAGTTATTTTATTTGGAGCGCTTTGCCCCTGGGCGTGGCCTTCACCTTGATGATCGGCGGGGTTTCAGTCCTGTCGATCTTGCTGGCGTTGGCGATCTTGGTTTTCCAAGTTTTCATGACGGCGCGGCTTTGGATCAATTTCATGTTCTGGCAGCAATCAGCAACACTGGGTGAACTGTCAGGACTGGCGGCCTTGCGCGAAAGTAAAAAGCTCGCGCGCAGTCGGCGCGGCGAAATGTGGCTCGAACGTCCTCTTTATCGCGGCGCTATCATTGTCTCGATTTGGATCGTGGTCGCAATGCTCGTCAGCTTTGCCGTGCAGTTGCCATTCGTTTTCGTGCGATTGCAAGGCGCAACCAATTTCGACCAGGTCCAAACGATTCTGCAAACCCTCGCCTCCGCCCATGCGCCCGAACCGCTAATGCTGGCAGCTTATGCAACCAGCGCGCTGGTTCATGCCGCTATTCGACCGCTGCTCGGAATTGCATTCGTCGTCCTTTATTTCGACGCAAAAGCCGGCCACCAGGAAAACGAGATCTAGCTCACGTGACTTATGGCCTCGCGGGGCGCGGATTTCGTGAATGCGTCAGCGCTCTTAGCTTGTTCCCTCGATTAGTTCCGCGAAGCTTCTTTTCGACCGAGTAAAGCTTTTGCGATTAGCGTGGCGGGGCGGCGCGCCCGGAGAAGTGGCTACGCCGCACCAACAAACAAAGGAATGGGACTTCATTTGTCAGTGTGGAGCGTCACCTACTACCTAGTTAGTTACGAATGGGTTAGAAATGGCCCCAGAACCCCACCGGTTAGTTACTGGTTGTTAATGACGGCCATACCTCTTATATGGCCGTCGTTAACATCAACCCAGGGTGTGGAAGGGACCGGCACCGGCAAATGTAAAGTGACGCGATCTGCGTTTGAGGCTGATTCGCGGCACCCCTGCACCTCTGCACCTCTGTATCCTTGCAACTAGGGATTCCTTGGGGCCGGGCATCAGGGCGAGCGGGCGAGCACGACTCAATACTCAGCATGCGCCTCCCTCGGCCCTGCATTCCCTAATCCCCTTTGACCCGACAAAACGATTCAATTGGTGCGTGGAGCAGGGTCTAGGGTTCGGTTGATAATGGCCAAGATGCCGAATTAGCCCGGACGGGCCGTTGTGGGCCTTTCTGAAATCCTCGGACAATCTGAGAAAGAAGTGGCTTGAGCTTCATGGAGTGGGAGTCGGACTTGTCGTCGGCCACGGTTCTTCTTCGGCTGCCGTTGTCGGGCTCGTGCAGTGACCGGGCCCGGTAATGCCGTTGTTCCAGTTGTCGAGAGTGTTTACGAGACTGGAAGTTTGGCTCGTTGGCAACGTGTCGGAGCCTACTACAAGGCTGCCGATCATGGCATCGGCGGCGGCTATCGTCGAGGCGATGGCCGAGCCATCCGCGCCGTTGGCTATGTCTAGCTTGGCGGCAATCAATTGCTGCGCCAGCTTGGTCAACCCGTTTCCACCCGCAGGGGTATTCAGGATTGCGCACAGTTGAGCTGCACTGTAGGTGTTGTTACCGAGAGTCAAGGAATCCACGGGCCATGCGTTCGTGTTGTTCCCGCTCGCGCAGTCGCCGGTGCCGTGGTTCGCCCAATACCCTTCGGTATAGGTGCAGTTCGTCGATGGTGTTGCCGAGGGAGTCGGTGTCGGCACTGGGGTAGGAGTTGGAGTCGGCGTAGGCACCGGGGTAGGAGTTGGAGTCGGTGTCGGCACTGGGGTAGGAGTTGGAGTCGGTGTCGGCGCCGGGGTAGGAGTTGGAGTCGGCGTAGGCACTGGGGTAGGAGTTGGAGTCGGCGTAAGCACTGGGGTAGGAGTTGGAGTCGGCGTAAGCACTGGCGTAGGAGTTGGAGTCGGTGTCGGCACTGGCGTAGGAGTTGGAGTCGGCGTAGGTGTCGGTGTCGGCAGAGTCCGAGGCGTAGGAGTTGGGGTCGGCGTAGGCACTGGGGTAGGAGTTGGAGTCGGCGTAGGTGTGTCACTACAACATTATTCCCGTCAATCGGGACATTAACTGTAAACGGCTGGCCCACAGCCAATACCCCGAAAAAGAAGTTCTCGATTCCGGTTGGCGTTCCGACGGCTGCATAAAACGGGGCAGCGGCTTTCGGAATCCAACTGAAGATCACGGTCGGCGAAGTCAGGACAGTTCCCGGTGCGGGACTGACGATGACCGGGCCTTTTCCATTAATAGGAACTGACCGAATCCAATTCTGTAGCTGACCTAAGCTAAAGAAGCTGCCAGCGCCACCTTTACGCTTCACCCTATGGTGGGGTCGTGCAATAGCTGACGCAGCGAACAGCACCGCGAGCATAATGGTTGCGATTAGTTTTTTCATTGCCGAAAGGATTTTTTGGGGTTACCGCGTTGTCGAACCGAAACGATTTGAGTGGTTATTGAATATCTAGATATTCCTTTTATATCTAGTTTTTAGCATGCGCACAAACCTCATGCCAAATCAATCTCTTTTATGTTGCATGATTCCCGCGTCTATAAATAACCGGCTCATTATAAACCATTTATGCTGACAAAAATAATTGATAGGTCCCGCTTCTGCAAAACTCATAGATATTTTAAAAGTGTATGGCCGGCCGACGCATTTCCTGTTCTATTGCAATACTATAATCATCATATCGTTATCATATCGTGCGCAAGCCACTCTAAATACGGCCCTTACAGCGAAAATATGACAGCCAAAGCCGGGCGTAAGGAATCCCGACTTTTTCTCGATTCTTACTCAGTGCCACGGTCGTCGCTGGAGATCGATACGGATCGATGGGCGCTTTGCTGTGGCGGGGCTGTGCCTACCCAGGGAACTCCCCATCGTTTAAGAATGCTTTGCGGCGCTGCACGCCGATTACTCTGCGCTCAAAGCCGTCGTGCATCCAAGAACGCAAAGCAACCAAGCGACAAAGGCATCTTGCTCGCGGCGTCCGGCTTCCCTGCGGCCTTTGCTCACAGATCGCCAGGCTGCAAGTTTGCCCGGCAAGACCGTCCGGCTGCTAAGGCTGCGAGGCTGTCAGCGCCTTTGGCCTTTCGACCCGACAAAAGGGCCCCAAAATGGTCGTCGACGCAACAACCGTGCAACTGGAAATCCCTCGGGGCCGGGCATAAGGGCGACAGGGCGGCAGTTTGCCCTGCATCCCTGTTTGATTGTTTCTTTGACCCTTTGTGACCCGACTCCTTGGGCTACGTTGAAAAAGTGGGAAAAGGGATGCAGGCAGCACATCCCTGCTCCTCCGACAAACAGGTTCAACCCTTCCGGCAGGATTTCACCGCTTTCGAGGAGCCGGGGAGGCAAGTCCTTCTGCGCTGTGCTTCCCTGCCTCCCTTTTACGCGATTCCCATTCAATCCTTTCGCCCTTCTTCCCTTCTCATATCCCATCTCTTGCTCTCGTGCCGCATTTGCCGCAACTGCTACCCCGTCTATAGACCGCCGCCTACCTACCTGTTTCAGCTAGGATGTTCCGGTGATTTCAGCGTAACCCCGGAACACCTACTTGTTGGTCTTGCGAGAGATGATGTAAACGCCGCTCTGAACTGCTGAGTTCGTGTTCCCCGTTTTGAACCCGATCGCCTTTAACGTCGTTGTTCCCACGGGAAGTTGGATCGTGGCGCTTGGTGTGCTGCTTGCGTTAGGTGGCGAGATGAGCGTGCCCGTTGTCACAGTGGGTGTGCTGCCATCATTTGTATATCGCACCGACGAACCGGCTGTCGCGTCCAATATTACCACTGGCTCTGTGTCGTGGGGGGTTTTAACCGCGTAAGTCCCAGCTAACGGATTAAACACAGGCTTCGCCACTGCTGGAGTTGGCGTCGGTGTTGGAGTCGGAGTCGGTGTCGTTGTTGGTGTTGGTGTTGGTGTTGGTGTTGGTGTCGCGCTAACACGACCTACTCCAAACTGGCTTCCAACCGCGGTCACGACTCCGTTGGTGAAATCAACTTCCACGAGGTCTTCGGAGGAG
>WNFC01014952.1_pt1 | contig 11603 bp, 10 predicted proteins | sample 5400541 | NCBI WGS metagenome assembly WNFC01 (sample SAMN13153342, study PRJNA577476) | soil metagenome | isolation source: 120 cm saprolite under Douglas fir tree site 2 hole 2 replicate 1 | place: USA:California | collected 2015-04-18
CCAGTGTGGGGGCGGCCGCCCTCGGCCGCGCCGAGCTCTCGTCCCACCGGCGCGCCCGCGATCATCAGCGATCCGCCAAAGTTCGTTTGTACCAGGACTCCGACGGTGTAGTTGCCCGCGCGTCGCGATGACGTCCCGATGCCGCCCTTGAAGCCGAACGCAATCGTGCCGGTTCCCGCGCCGACCGAGCCCTCTTCCACGGGACCGCCGGCCGCCGACTTGATCGCTTGAAAAACTTCGTCGCGCCCAACCGGACGCGATCGGATGTCGTTCAGCGTGCCGTCGTTCGTCTCGGCGACCACAGGATTGATCGACCGGACTTGCTCGTTGCCGGGAAGCGCGAGCATGTAATCGATGAGCGCGTCGGCGACGCGCGGAACATTGAGCGTCGATGTCAGAAGAATCGGCGTCTCGATCTCGCCCAATTCTTCGATCTGCGTAGTCCCGATGATTTTCCCGAAGCCGTTGCCGACGAAGACCGCTCCGCTGACTTTTTCCTGAAAGAGATTGCCGCCGTGCGGAAGAATCGCGGTGACGCCGGTCCGGACGTTGTCGCCGCGGATCAACGTCGCGTGTCCGACTCGCACGCCTGCGACATCTGTGATCGCGTTGAGCGGTCCGGTGGGCAGCGCGCCGATGGTGACGCCGAGGTCGCGGGCGCGTGGGCGAGCCATGGCAACGGCCAGAAGTAACGCAAGAGCGTGCATCGCGCAATCGTAGCGCGCGCTAGTGTTTTCGCGGCTCCCGGATGCCGAGGTAGCGGAAGAAGAGGCGGACGAGCTCTTCGTCGAGCTGTTCCGGCATTCGCAGCCAGTCGGGTGACTCTTCGAGGATCACGATTTTGAGGATCGACGCCACCGCCAGCAGGCCGAATCCGATCGCTACCTCGGGGTTCGGATGCCTGATTTTGTTGCGATGGCTGAGAAGCAGTCCGATGACGGCGTTCATGGTCTCGCGATTCATCTTCCGCGCCTCTCGGCGAAATGCGGGATCGGGATGGGTCTGCGCATACTGATACAGGGCGCGCAGCAGGCCGCGCTTGCGCCGGTATCCCTCGGCGATTCCGAGGATCATGGCGCGGGCGACGATCGGAAGAGGGCGTTCCAACGCCACGACCGATTTGAGGCGCAAAAGATTCTGGTCGCGCATGGTGGTGAAGAAACGCTCGTACACCGCGCGCATGAGGGCGTCCTTGTCGGGGAAGCGGCGATAGACGACGCCGACCGACAGTCCGGCGGCTTCGGCAATGGCCGGAACGGTGGCGGCGTCCAGTCCGCCATGTTCGAGCAACGCTTCGGCGGCCGAGAGCAGGCGATGGAGCGTGTGCCTGCTGCGCGCCTGTTTGGGAGGATTCTCGCGGATCACGCTCTTCAACTTGACACAATTATAATGCGAATGTAAATTCACGTTCGCATGTCAGAGGCAATCGTCACTCGCGGGCTCCGCAAAGTCTTTCTGCCGGAGGTGGTGGCGCTGGAAGGGCTGGATTTGACGGTGGGCGAGGGCGAGTTCTTCGGCATGCTCGGCCCGAACGGCGCGGGCAAGACGACTACCATCGGCATCCTCACCACCCGCGTGCGGCGGACCGCCGGCGAAGCGATCGTCGCGGGAGCAAACGTCGTGGATGAGCCAACGGCGGTGCGGCGGCGCATCGGCGTGGTGCCGCAGCGGCCCAATCCCGACCGCGGACTGAGCGTGATCGAGAATCTGATCTATCACGCGGCGTACTTCGGTGTGCCGCGTGCGGAAGCCGTTCGCCGCGCAGAGCAGGCCCTCGAACGCCTCGACATCGCCGACAAAAAGAAGAGCAAGGTCGATCAGCTCTCCGGCGGTCAGCAGCAGCGGCTGATGATCGCCCGTGCGCTGACGCACGATCCGCGCATCCTTTTTCTCGACGAGCCGACGGTCGGTCTCGATCCGCAGGCTCGCCACGCGCTGTGGGACATCCTTCGCGAGCTCCACAAGCAGGGCCGCACCATCATCATGACCACGCACTACATGGAAGAAGCGGATCAGTTGTGCGACCGGCTGGCCATTCTCGATCGCGGCAAGCTGCTGGCGCTCGACACTCCCGAAAAACTGAAGGCCCAGGCACCTGGCGACACGCTGGTCGAGGTTGCATTCGACGGCGATGCATCTCCAGTCGTCGCGGCCGCGCAGTCGATCGACGGCGTGTCGAAAGCGGAAGCGCGCGGCTCGCTGCTGCGTGTTTTCAGCCGGCGCGGCGGCGAAGTCATTCCGGCGCTGATCGCCGCCGGCGAGTCGCACCGGCTTTCCGTCACCGACATTCACATCTCGCGGCCCAGTCTCGAAACGCTCTTCATTTCGCTGACGGGAAGGAAGCTGGCATGAGCGATTCGGTGTCGCCTGCAAAAGTGTTCTTTGCGATTCTGCGGCGCGACGTCACGGTCGCGCGGCGCGAGCTGCCGTATTTTTTGATCCGCACCACGATGCAGCCGCTGCTGTTCGTGATCGTCTTTGGATTTCTACTGCCGCGCATGGGGCTGGTGGCGCGAAACTTCACCACCATGATGATTCCCGGAATCGTCGCGCTGAGCCTGGCGATGTCTGCGATTCAGTCGGTGGCCATGCCGATGATGGCCGACTTCGGATTCACCGATGATGGCCGACTTCGGATTCACCAAAGAGATCGAGGATCGTCTGCTCGCTCCGATTCCAACGGAGCTGGTCGCGATCGAGAAGATCGTCGCCGGCGTGCTGCAGGGTTTCGTGGCGGCGATTTTCGTTCTGCCGGCCGCGCGTCTGATCATGGGTCCCATTCCGGCGCTGAGCTTCGGCAACATCGGATTGCTTTTGCTGATGACGGTTCTCTCCGGCGCCGCGTTTTCTGCGATGGGTCTGTTCCTCGGAACAGCGATCGCGCCGCAACAGATCGGATTGATATTCACCATGATCCTCGCGCCGATGATCATGTTCGGCTGCACGTACTATCCGTGGGTCGGACTGGAGCGCGTGCCGTTTATCAAGTACGTAGTGCTGATCAACCCTCTGGTTTACGTATCGGAGGGGATGCGATCGGCATTGACCCCCGGGGTGCCGCACATGCCGGTGGCCGCGACGCTGGCCGCCCTGGCGGTCATTTCGGCATTGTTTTTATGGCTCGGACTGCGTGCATTTGACCGTAGGGCCATCAGTTAGCGTTATCAGGCGTTCGGCTTTTATTTACGCGGAGATTATCCGCGGCCTAATCGAGGCGGCCTTCCAGAGTGGTATTGACCTGTCTCAGGCAGACTCGATTGATACTCTGGTCGAACTGCTGACCGGCTCGATACCGAAACAGCGCAAGGCTGTGCGCTAGAGCGTAACTGCTCCGCCGCCAGACGCGCGATCTCTTCCTCGCTGCTCGCTGCAGTGAGATCGATCCCGCTCTGTTCGAACCGATCTAGGATCGTTCGAATCGCGTGCGACCAGCCGAACGCTGTAGCCTCGGGCAGCATCTGCTCGAGATACTCGACTTGTGCCTCGGATAAAACGATCGTTTCGGTGGCAGCATCCGAAACCGTTTCACCTTCCAGAGTCTGCGAGACGACTTTTAGAGACATGATGCCACCTAAGGAGTGACGCTCAGAGCAATTTCCCTACCCCGACTTTAGGAAGGGGTAGGCCAATTGGGCGACAAAACCGGTGGGTATTTTCTCGGCCGCCAGCCCGAATCCGGCCGGCTCTCGCGCAGGCATGTAGAAGGTTCCGAACAACAGATCGATCCACGGAAAGAGGCCCGCAAAGTTCTTGTCCAGGCCATCGTCTTCCGATGTGTGATGCCAGCGATGGAACCGCGGGCTCGCGATCACATAGCGCAGCGGACCGAAATCCCAGCGCAGATTCGCGTGCAGGAAAATGGCGTAGAAGGTCAGAAACGGAACCGCGGAAGCGACCACGCGCGGATCGAATCCCAAAAGAAAAAATGGAATGAGCTGAAGCACGCGGCTGATCGCTTCGTTCAGCGGATGCACGCGCGCCGCAGCCAGCCAGTCGAGCGATTCGGAGCTGTGATGGATGGCGTGAAATTTCCACAACGGCCGGCGATGGAAGAGTCGATGCGTGCAGTAGCCGGTTAGATCGCCGCCGATCATTACTTCGATCCATTGCAGTGCCAGCGGCTGGGCGGCGAACCAGCTCGATCCGAGGCTTCGGCCGGTGATGCGCGACAGGAGAAGAAAGACGATGCCGGCGGCCACGGCAGAAATCGCGCGGCCGACGAACGGCGTGAAGAACCAATAGAGGAAATCGACGGAGCGCTCACGGCGCCAGATCGATCGGCGAGGCGTCGCCGCGAACGTTCGCTCCAGCAATCCGAAGATCAGCGAGAGCGCCATGAGCGCGATGACGATGCGCATCACGACTCCGGCACGATCATCACCGGCGTCCCGATGTGCCGGATGATCTCGCGCTTCACGTTTCCAATCTCGCGCTGCGCGTTCATGAAGACGATGTCCGCATTCGATTCTGATGCATACCGGATGACCTCGCGTTCAACATTATCCCCACTGATGATTACGTGTTTCAGGGCCACGCCGCTGAACAGGCGTCCTGCGACCTCGGCCACGCGCGATTCGGCCGAGGGCCGGTCGCTGTCGGCGCACACGATCAGCAGATGCACTTCGCCGCCTTCGCGGCGCGCGATCGCGGAGGCCAGCTCCGCGGCCGCGTCGGTGGTCTGCTGCAGATGGACTGGAACGACGATCCGTTTCCAGTTCGGCCGTTTGCGAATGCCGTAGCGAATCGCGAGCACGGGCGCGGGTGGATCGTGGATCACGCTCAGGGTCGTCGAGCCGATGAGGAGATGCGCGACATGATGCCGCGCGTGCGTCGCGATGATGATCAGGTCGGCCTTCTCGACCCGCGCCGTCGCGCCGATCTCTCCGCCTGGATCGGGCGCTTTTCTGACGATCAAGCGCGTTTGCACGGCGGCGTTCGCGCGACGGACGCGCTCGCGCAGATTCTCGAGCTCCTGCTGTTCGGCATAGTCATATAGATTGTCGTCTGCCGGAAGACGCAACTCCTCCGGCCTTGACGCGCGGGTCATGCGGATGTGCAGGATCAGAAGGTCCGCGCCGGTCGAGCCGGCGATGCGGATGGCATCATCGAACGCCCACTCCGATGCCGTCGAAAAATCAGTGGGAATCAGGATGCGGCGCCACGGATACACAACTATTTTGCGGCCACCTGCCGTCCACCCGCGGACGCAGGCATGAGGATGTAGCGAATCACGGTCCTGGGGGCGGCTTCGGTCTCGGCGACCTGCAGCGTGATCTGGCGGTCGGTCGACTTCAGCGTATCGCCGGGGATGAAAGGATCCTGCATCGCCTGATTGAGCTGTACTTCCAGCGTCCGCCAATTCTGCTGCGGCGGGAAAGGAGGCTGCGGTGGATATGCGCGGAACTGCGCGAGGTAGGTCGTGTAGTAGTGATAGACCTGCGGAAAGGAGTCATCGGTCGCGAGCGTGTAGACCTCCGCGCCCGATCCATATTGATTCTTGATCATCACGGAGTCGCGCCGGCTCAGATCATCGCGATACTTTGCCCCGGCGTAAACCGGAATCGCCTGATTGATGGCCTTCAGCTCCTTGCGCGCGTCGACTTGCGGCTGCTGCGGGTTGGCCGTGGCCGGCTCCGCCGCGATGGTGTTCTTTTTCGGAGCCTGTTCTTCGGCGGCGCTTCCTTCCTGCCCGCCCGTGCAGCCCAACAGGGCCACGATCAACACAAAAATGGCGCCCACCATCGCCTTCTCTCCCCACATCCTCATACTGTTTTCAAACAGCAAGGGATGTGCCGCTGGACCGCGATCAGTTTTGCTCTGCCTTCCGTGAGACCGCCGGCCGCCGCGTCCGGCTTCGAATGCGTTCGATGGCGGTCTCGCCTCCATATTTTGCTACCAGTTTTTCGTCGTATTCATCCGAGATGCTGGCCACGCTGGCAAGCGATGCGATGAATTGCTCCGGATGCAAACGCCGGCCGAGGAATGAATGGGAGAAGAAAATGTCGTTGCCGACGAGACTGAACGCGCCCAGTGGAACTTCGGAGTTCAGCCGCAACAGCTCCTGCGTCATCTCGAATGAAAGATTGGAGCCCTGCACGCAAAACGCGAGCACTTCGATGACAGCATCATCTTCTTCGTACGGATTGATCGAGATTTCGAGAACGGTCGAACCGTACTTCAGGTAAAAGTCGCAGTGCTCGGCGTCGTCGAAGTGTTCATCCACCAGCTCGTCGAGATACGACTTGACCTGCCGATACACTTCTTCCTGACACCGGGTATGAAAGCGCTTCTCGCGAATGGCGGGCATGTGCGTTCATTATAAGAGTTGAATGGACGAAATTTTCGCCTCAATCAATCGAAAACGCCTGACCCTCAAGCGGGGGAAGGAGCGGGTGATCGCCAACCGCCACCCGTGGATCTTCGCCGGAGCCATTGCGGCCGAGAGCGGACCGGCCGACGCCGCCATCGCCGACCTGGTCGATCCGGCTGGAATCCGGGTGGCCTCGGGGTTCTATTCGCCGCGCTCGGATATCCGCCTCCGGGTGTTGACATTCGGCGACGAAGAGCTGAGCGCGGACCTCATCGCGGCCCGCATTACAGCGGCCATCTCTCTCCGCCGTCCACTCCTTAGCGATAGCACGAACGCTATCCGCCTGATCAACGCCGAGGGGGACGAGCTCAGCGGTCTGGTGATCGATGTGTACAACGACGTCGCGGTGGCCGAGGTCGCGAACGCCGGGATCGAGCGCATCAAACCGATGTTGTTCGAGATCCTGCAGCGCGAGCTGCGTCCGCGTCTGATCTACCTGAACAACGATCTGCCGGCGCGAAGGCTGGAACAGCTTCCGACTGAGCCGGAAGCGATCGGCGAGGGCTCGCCCGCAACCACCATCCTCGAAAACGGCGTTCGCTTCGAAGTCGATCCGGCGGCCGGACAGAAGACCGGCTTTTTTCTCGATCAGCGCGAGAACCGAGCGCTGACGCGCGATCTGGCGCCGGGCCGGCGGGTGCTCAATCTCTTTTCTTACACCGGGGCGTTTGGCGTTTACGCCGCCGCAGGGGGAGCGACATTCGTGGAAAACGTCGACGGCTCCGATGTGGCGATCGAACAGGCGAAAAGAAATCATGATCTAAATAGCTCATCAAATATTGTGCGATTTACGGTGGCGGACGCTTTTGCGTACGTGCGCAAGCTCGGCTCCGAGAATGCCCGATTCGGATTGATCGTGTGCGATCCGCCGGCGTTTGCGAAGCGGAGAGTGGAAGTCGATCGGGCGGCGCGCGGATACAAGGATGTCAATCTCTACGCCATGCGGTTGCTCGAATCGCGCGGCCTGATGCTGACTTTTTCCTGCTCCGGCCACATGTCGCTCGATCTTTTTCAAAAGGTGATTTTTGCCGCCGCGCTCGATGCCGGGCGGCGCGTCTCGATCCTCCGCCGTCTGACGGCGGGCCCGGATCACCCGGCCTCGATTTACTGTCCGGAAGGGGAGTACCTCAAGGGATTTCTGCTGGAAGTGCGGGAGTAGAATGGACGGCGGCTCAGGTTCTTTCCTTAACACACATGACTGTCACTCCCATTGCCTCGCACCGCAAATCCCGCGAGATCACCATCTCGTACCTTGGCCAGCTTCTGTTCAATGCCGGCTTCGTCGACGAGAAGCAGCGCACGGAAGTCGAAAATCTCGACAAGCAGTTCCGCACCTCCCAGTCTCGGGGTTCGTCGAAGTCGCGCGCCGACGAGGAGGCCAGCCCGTTCAAAGCGCTGATGGGCATGAATCTCACGGATGCCAGCGGCAGCGGCACGCGCATCGATGACTTCCTGCTCGCGCGCCTGATCGCCGAAGACGCGCATATCCACTTTTTCAAGATCGATCCGCTGAAGCTGGATGTCGAGATGATCGAGTCCAAGATTTCGCGGCCCTTTGCCCGCAAGCACAAGATGGTTCCGGTGGCGGTGCGCGATGGAAAGTTGATCGTCTCGGTCGTCAATCCATTCGACAGGGAGGCGCTGGACACGTTCCGTCAGATGGTCATGCAGGAGATCGAGGTGGTCGTCTCTTCCGAGAGCGACGTGATGGGCGTGATCACCGAACAGTACGGCTTCCGGGCCTCGGTCACCAAGGCGCAACGCGATCTGGGCCGAGGGGCGATCGATCTCAGCAATCTGGAGCAATACGTCAAGCTCAAATCGGGCGCCGAGATCGAGACCAGCGACGCGCACATCGTCAACGCGGTCGATTTTCTGCTGCAGCATGCTTACGACTCGCGGGCCTCCGATATTCACATCGAGCCGAAGCGCGAGAGCGCGATCATCCGGTTCCGCATCGACGGAGTGCTGCATGAGATTCAGCGCGTGCCCAAGCTGGTCAACCTCGCGATCACCTCACGTCTCAAGACGATGTGCCGCATGGACATCGCCGAGAAGCGCCGGCCGCAGGATGGCCGCATCAAGACCGAGCACGACAGCAAAGAGATCGAGCTCCGCGTCTCGACGCTGCCGACGGCGTTCGGCGAAAAAGTCGTCATGCGCATTTTCGATCCCGACATCATGCTGCGCGAGCTCTCCGGGCTCGGCTTTTACGAAGACGAGCTGAATGTTTTCAATGACTGGATCCAGCGTCCGCACGGCATCATTCTGGTGACCGGACCGACGGGGTCGGGCAAAACCGTGACGCTGTATTCGGCGCTCAAGTCGCTGGCCTCGCCCGAGATCAACATCACGACCATCGAAGATCCGATCGAAATGGTGCACGAGGATTTCAACCAGACCTCGGTGCAGGTGAAGATCGGCATCACCTTCGGCGCGGCGCTGCGCACGATCCTGCGCCAGGATCCCGACATCATCATGGTCGGCGAGATCCGCGATCAGGAGACCGCCGAGAACGCCGTGCAGTCGGCGCTCACCGGCCATCTTGTTTTCTCGACCCTGCACACCAATGACGCCGCCACCTCCGTCACCCGCCTCATCGACCTCGGCATCCAGCCGTTTCTGATTTCGTCAACGCTGATCGGCACGATGGCCCAGCGGCTGCTGCGCAAGATCTGCGAAGACTGCAAGCGCAACCGGCCGCTGACCGTGGAAGAAGCGGGCATGCTGAACCTGCAGGCGCCCGCAGGCAAGCGCATCATCGTGAAGGAGGGCGCCGGCTGCATCCGCTGCCGCAACACCGGCTACTTCGGCCGCACCGGCATCTTCGATATCCTTCCGATCGACAACTCCATCCGCGATCTCATCGACCGCTCCGAAGATTTTCTGAAGATCAAGGACATGGCAATCAAGCGCGGTATGCGCACCCTCCGCCAATCTGCGTTGCGCAAACTGGCAGAAGGCACGACCACGTTCGAAGAAGTGATCCGGGTGACGGGGATCTAGTGCCCGCTGTTGCTCTTCGGCACGTTCACTGAAGCGCTCTTGTGGGTCGCATTGCCGAAACTATCTCTGCAATCGGCTGTGACGGTGTAGACCCTCCCGTTTCCGGCGGCCGAGCGCTCGGCGCGCAATCGCAAGTGATGCTCGTCGACGATGATCCAATCGGGCGTCATGTCGCCGTCACCCAAGCCATTGAGCGGCTCATTGCTGCTGACGCTGAGCGAACACGATGTCGGCGATAGATCGGTTGCGGAGTACGACACGCCGACGTCGACCATCTGATGATTCGGCGGCCAGAGCTGCGTCACGCTCAACAGTAGATCGGACATCGCCGGCGCGGTGGTGTCGACCACGTTCACAACCACAGACTGCGACGTGCTGACAAGGCCATCGCTGACCACGACGTCGAAGGTGTACGCGCCTGCCTGTGTGGCGGTCGGAATCCAGGAGAACGCTCCGGTGCCCGGCTCGATCGTTGCCCCTGTCGGGAAAGTACCGTCAGTCGAAGCAGCGATACTGAATGCCAATGTCTGAGTCTTGACGGGCACGTTGTCGACGTCGGTGCCGGCTGCCGTGAACATGAAGCTGTTGCCCAATTCGACAATCTGAGGATCGGTGGGGACGTCGCTGAGAACCGGCGCGTCATTCACCGGATTGACGGTCACGTTGACCGTGCCGTCAGTGCAGAGCGCGGGCGCGCCGTTGTCGCACACGTGGTAGGTGAAGCTCGCCGGCCCGTTGTAGTTCGAGTCGGGGGCATAGCTCACCTGACCGCTGCCGAGCGTCACAGAGCCGTGCGTTTCGGTGGTTGCTGCCACTGCAGTCACGGTCAAGGTCTGGCCGCTTTCGTCCGCCGGACCGGTGGAATCGTTTGCAGTGAGGTCGGTCGCCGGGAATGTGAGCGGTGTGTCCTCATCGGTGGTCTTCTGATCCGCAATAGCGGTGGGCGGATCGTTGACCGGATTTACGATCGCGTTGACGATGCCGTCGGCGCAGAGCACGGGCGCGCTGTTGTCGCACACGCGATATGTGAAGGTGGCGGGCCCGTTGTAGTTCGGATCGGGAACGTAGCTGACCTGGCCGCTGCTGAGCCTCACGGAACCATGCGTGTCAGCAGTACGCGAAACTCCGGTTACGGTCAAGGTCTGGTCGCTTTCATTCGCTGGTCCAGCCGAATCATTCGCAGTGAGGTCGCTCGCCGGGAACGTGAGAGGTGTGTCTTCATTGGTGCTCTTCTGGTCGGGACTCGCCGTCGGCGGATCGTTCACCGGATTGACGATGACGTTGACCGTGCCGCTGGCGCCCTTCGGGTCGGAAAGTCCGGCGGTGAAGCCGTTGTCGGTAATCTGGTAAGTGAAGCTCGCCGCACCGTTGAAATCCGGCTCTGGGATATACGTGACCTGACCGCCGCTGAGTGTCACGGTGCCGTGCGTGTCGGCGGTTGCGGCCACATCAGTCACCGTCAAGGTCTGAGTGCTCTCGTTTGCCGGTCCTGTTGAGTCGTTCGCAACGAGGTCGCTCGCAGGGAAGGTGAGCGGCGAGTCCTCGTTGGTGTTCTTCTGATCGGCATTCGCCGTGGGCGGATCATTGACCTCGAGAACGGTGATGTTCACCGTGGCGGTATTCGAGGTATGAGATCCGTCGTTGACGTTGTATGTGAAGCTGTCGGTTCCGTTGTAATCGGGAACGGGCGTGTAGCTCCGCGTGCCGCCGGATCCCGACAGAGTGCCGTGCGCCGGCATGTTGGTGATGGTGTAGGTGAGCGGTACGTTGTTGGCGCTCACCGCGTCCAGCGCGAACGTCTTCGCCGCATCTTCATTGGTGCTCACCGACTGATTTGCGGCGCCCGGCGGGTTCACGCCGTTTGTGCCCGCCTCGATGGCGTTCTCGACGGCGTCGGAGACGTTGGAGAAGAAGTCATAACCGGTGAGCGCTTCCACCGCGTCAACAGTGGTTAGGTACTTCGTCCAGTCGTCGTTGCGGATGCCCTGTGCATTGGGCATGTTGATGGCGATGGTGCGCGTGGCTGCGGTCACGCGCGCAACGTCGTTGCCCTCGGCTTTCGGCAGGACAAGAACCACTTTCCACGTCGATGCCGGGACGGTGACATGGCCGTTGGCGAGGGTGGTGGTCGAGCCGCCGTTGCTGCCGCTTCCGCCGACACCGGCCGGTCCGGAGACGATGTAAAGCTCATTGCCTGCATCGGTCAGAGTCCGCAAATAGTTCTCGA
>WNFC01022790.1_pt1 | contig 11603 bp, 7 predicted proteins | sample 5400541 | NCBI WGS metagenome assembly WNFC01 (sample SAMN13153342, study PRJNA577476) | soil metagenome | isolation source: 120 cm saprolite under Douglas fir tree site 2 hole 2 replicate 1 | place: USA:California | collected 2015-04-18
AGAGGGTCGCCTTTCATTCCTGAATGATGGCCCAGATATTCAGTACTTGCAAACCTTCATCATTCCGCTGCTGATATATTCGGCTGCCAATTTACTTAGCGGCATGACGCAGTGGGCATACCTGCTAACACCTCATCAATGAGTAATTACGGCAAGTTATTCGTCCTCTGCGTGGTGCCAATGGCTATGCCGGCGCTCTGCCAGTAAGCTACGGCGTCTGCTTCAGCAATAGCCGTTTCCAAAAGTGTGCGGCTACGGTCTAGTTCATCGAGCTGGACACGTACACGGGCCCTTGCAATCTCCAGTTGCCGCCGCCGTTGTTCTCGCAATCGTTCCGGACGCGTACTGCCTATACCAGCCAGGCTTCGCTCAATATTTTCTGGTTTCAGATCCTCTTCGAGTTGTTCGTCGCGCGCCTGCACTTCTGCCTGCCTAACTTCTAATTCGCTCAATTGCACACGTAAATTAGCGGCGATTTCCTGAGCGCTGGTTTGCGCCAGTGAAGTTGTTGCAAAGAGACCACTCAGCAACAGAGTGGCAGGAATTCGATTTACAAGTCTTTTCATTTCCATACTCCTTCTGTCATCTTCTCGCCTTACAACCTCATCCGAGTTCCCGGAGGGAGCAAGATGCCAGAGACAATTACCAGTACAAAAACCTTGCCACAGCTCCCGCTTGTTGCTGTGTTAGATGAATTGTTTGAAAAGGGGGCGGATAGATGGAGGAGTGTTAGGCTTGGTCTCTTAAACCTCTAGCCAGGTAGCGTGACATAAGTGACGAAATGCGGCCAGATGACGAGCAGCGGTCACGACTGTTGCGGTTGAGGTCGATTGATGCCGAGTTTGCGCATACGGTGGTTGAGAGTGGTGCGGTTGAGGCCCTGACGCGCGGCTGCTCCGGTGCGACCACCAATCACCCAAATATACATTCACGAATAGGAGGAAACCATGGATCCTCGAGCAATATTTGGAATCAACATATTGATGAGTTTTGTCAGTTCCGTCGTGATTGCGAAGCTCTACGTCTGGCCGCGTCTTCGGACCATGAATCGGTACGACTCATTGATTAGGTTGGTGGCGCCTCATATGTTCCTTCGCTTCATCGGACTCAGCTTTTTAGTGCCCGGGGTTGTTTATTCGCGGCTACCAGCAGCCTTTGCAGTTCCCGCAGGCTATGGAGACTTCGTTGCCGGGGTTCTTGCCATCATTGCGACGGTCGCCCTTTCAAGACGCGCCGCCTGGGCCATTGTGATCGTTTGGCTGTTCAATATTTGGGGCGCCGCCGACCTTTTATTCGCATTCTTCCAGGGAGCTCGGACGCAGCTTGATCCTGGAACGCTTGGAGCGGCTTTCTTTATTGTGACCGCAATCGTCCCTCCCCTGCTCGTCACGCATGCTCTCATTTTCCGGGTTCTCGCCTTCAAGTCGCGCACCTGAACGAGCAGCTTCGGCGCCAGCATGGCAGTCTGGCGTGCAGCCGGTTTGTCAAAGCGACCAATCGAGCGAGCAGCGGTGAGAACAGTAGTGTTCATGGGAGGCCGTCCTTCGTAAAGTATCTAGCGATGCGAATTTCACAGCGACAAGGCCAAGACGATGAAGCAAAGAAGTTCCGATCGTTTGCGGTTAAATCTAATTTGTAAGAAACGTGAAACGATAATAAGCAGACAGTGGGGTAAGTCAATGCTCGCGGTACTACGTCGTGGTACTACCTCCTTGAGACAAACGAATCCGTCGGCATGCATGGGATCGCCCGGGAGTCGTTAATGGCGTGAAGTTCGAAAACGAACCGCCGGGGAATGTCGCGCATTCGTTCCCTGGTAAGCATTGGCGCAAGCTGAATGGGAACGCTTCCGGTCAACTCACGGATTTGACAAGTTCTAACTTCCAAAAGATCCTGTTCGCGCCTGTCGACTGCCCTAGGTTAGACTTGCAGCCCGAAGCAGGTCAGTTGCCAGTCGTGTCCGGCAACGGCCACCGCCGCGACATAACCCGGACCTACATCGATCGTCTCGAGCGACCATCGAGAGGCCTCGGTTTCATCCCATCTGGTGCGCAAGAGCATGGTTGGTTCAGTGGGAGCCAGCGTGACATCGAACTGATCGAGCGCGAGTGATAAGCCAATTCCTTTGCCTTTGATGAACGCTTCCTTGCGCGTCCAGCAGTTGAAAAACGCTTCGTGCCGCAAGGCAGCTGGAAGATTGGTGAGACGTGCGACTTCGTTTGAGGAAAAGAATCGCCGCGCTATATCGTCACCCGTTAGTTCCGGCCGGACCTGTTCCAGGTCAACACCAACCTCGCCCACCTGAGTAAAAGCGTAGAGGGCAAAACCACCTGAATGCGCCAGATTAAAATTCAGCCGCTGTGCTGGCGAGGTAGAGGTTGCGAGCCTCGGCTTGCCGTGCGGGACATAACTAAACTGGATTTTGGTAGGAGCAATTTCCAGATAGCGCGCGAGCAAGGTCCTTAGGCATCCGCGGGCAACGACAAAATGTTGGCGATCGCTTTCGAAATGGAAACGATCGCCTCGGGCTTGCTCGTCGAGGGAGAGTAATTGACGAAGCTGCTGGATGGTCGCCCGCGGTTGCTCTAGAGAGACGCGCCAGATGTGAACATCCTTCGTCCCCAGTGGCGGTCGATCAGGCATTAACGACCATGATCGCGAGTTGTTCGAACGCCGCAGCCGTTTGGACTCAATAATCAGCCGATCGTCCAACTCACTTCCTCCCGGCCTCTTCCATCTTCTTTCTCAGGCTAAGGGGCCTCATATCGGTCCAAACCTCCTTAATATAGGCAAGGCACTCCGCTTTTGGCCCCGCCTTGCCCACATCGCTCCAGCCCAGCGGGTTCTCCCGATCCACAGGCCAGATGGAGTATTGCTCTTCGTGGTTAACTACTACCTTGTAAATTGTTGTGTCTTCGAGCTCGTCTTGAGCCATATAATTGTGTTCTCCTGGGTCAGTTCAGGGCCCAGCCCAACTCAGGTCCGACCAAACGGCCGTAGCAAATTCGATTGGGCTTCTGTCAGGGTTCTAAAAGGCCGATTTGCGGTTGTTTTTCAGGTATCTCACCGCTTTTGCGCGTTTCTCTTACACGTCATACTAGTGCGCCAAGTCCTCGAACGCGATGAAACGCCTCTTATAGTGCAAATTATTCAAGCGGGAATCAACCATTTTTCGTCTTGATGGCTAGACCTGAGCGGGCTTTGACGATTCAAGACAAACTTGAGTTGATTACTTGTGGTGTTAACATTACCAGCGGGAGCATGGCGCTTAGCGGGGTTCGAATGCATTACGCGGATTCGGAAGAACAGACAGTGGTGCAGTCTACAGCGGCTTTGCCACAACCCATGCGGAAAGGCTTTGCCTTTCCAGGAACGCCAATAGAAATTGAGGCTGTGCCTCAATCACGAGGCACAGCCTCGAAGACTTAAGAGCAGTGCTTTCGGAGAGCCGGAGGCTTTCCGCAAGGGATGCGGCAAAGCCGCGTTAACTGCACCGATACCAAAAAAAAGAACGACTGGACTTCCAGGAAATAAGTAGCCACGAATGCGGTTCGACTCGATCAAAGATAAGACGGCCCAGTCTCGCAATAGCTGTGTTCACGAGTTGTTCGAGAAGCAGGTTGAACGCACGCCGGATGCGGTTGCTGTTGTGTTTGAAGCAGAACAGTTGACGTATCGTGAACTGAATGCTCAGGCGAACCAACTGGCCCATTATCTGCGAGCGCGGGGCGTTTGTGCCGAAGTCCTGGTGGGCATCTGCGTCGAGCGATCGCTGGAGATGATTGTTGGACTGCTCGGCATCCTGAAGGCGGGTGGTGCTTATCTCCCCCTCGATCCTTCTTATCCTCGGGAACGACTATCCTTAATGCTCGGCGATGGCGAGGTGAGAGCCCTTCTCACTCTGACTCAGAAGTACCTGCGAGACCACTTGCCTACGCAGGATGCTGAGACGATTTCGCTGGACAGCCAATGGGAAGAGATCGCACGTGAGAGCGACGAAAATCCTGACAACCTGTGCACGCATGAAAACCTTGCGTACGTGATGTACACGTCCGGTTCGACGGGCAACCCAAAGGGCGTATGTATTCAACACTGTGGTGTAGTACGGCTAGTGACAAACACTAACTATGCAGAGCTTGGACCTAAGGAAGTGTTTCTTCAGTTTGCGCCGCTGTCGTTTGATGCATCGACGTTTGAGATCTGGGGCAGTTTGCTAAGTGGAGCAAAGCTGATAGTGATGCCGCCGGGATTGGCATCGCTGTCTGAACTGGGCGAAGTGATAAAGCGCAGCCGCGTAACGACGATCTGGTTGACCGCCGGGTTGTTTCATCAGATGGTGGAAACGCAGTTCGAGAGTCTGCGTGGCGTGCGCCAACTACTGGCCGGCGGGGACGTGCTTTCAGTCCGGCACGTGGAAAAGGTGGCGCGCGAATTGTCAGGTTGCCAGTTGATCAACGGCTACGGGCCGACAGAGAACACAACTTTTACAAGTTGCTATCGCGTAAAGCCGGAAGAGCGCTTCGACGGTGCGGTACCTATAGGCTTCCCGATCTCAAATTCCCAGGTGTACATCCTCGACGAAGAGATGAAGACAATACCTGCCGGATTATCAGGCGAGGTCTACATCGGCGGCGATGGCTTGGCGCGTGGTTATCTCAACGATGCTTCGCTGACCGCCGAAAAGTTTGTCCCAGGTCCATTCGGTGCGCCCGGTTCACGGCTGTACCGGACAGGAGACCGAGGACGTTATCTTGCGGATGGCCAGATCGAGTTCTTGGGACGGCTGGACCAGCAGGTGAAGATCCGAGGTTTCCGAATTGAGCCGGGTGAGATAGAGGCAGTGCTTGAGCGACACCCGGTGGTTAGAGACTGTGTAGTTATTGCCCGCGAAGACCAGACCGGTGAACAGCGACTCGTCGCCTACATTGCCTGCAATCCCGAAGACGGCGTTTCCACGAAACGCGACTCTCAGCATCTAAGCGGTTGGCAGGAACTCTACGACGAAGCCTATCATCAAGTCGACGCAACAACAGAACCCACCTTCAACACCATCGGTTGGAACAGCAGTTATACCGGGCAGCCAATACCAAAGGAAGAAATGCACGAATGGGTAGATCGCACCACTGAAAGAATTCTCTCGCTACGCCCCAGCAGAGTTTTGGAGATTGGATGCGGCACCGGGCTGTTGTTGTTTCGAATTACTCCCCATTGTGCGGCCTACTACGGTACCGATTTCTCGGCGACGGCCATCACAAATCTGGAAGAACAGGTGCAGAGGTCGCCAGAGAAGTTCAGCAACGTAACTCTCTCGCTCCGGGAAGCAGATGATTTTGGCGGGTTGGACGCAGAGTCGTTTGACCTGGTGGTCCTTAACTCAGTAGCCCAGTACTTCCCCCGGATAGAGTATCTTCTGCGCGTTCTCGAAGGCGCCGTGCGGGTTACGCGCCCGGGGGGCTTCGTGTTTATTGGAGACGTTAGAAGTCTTCCCCTGCTGGAAACTTTCCACACTTCAGTCCAACTTCATAGAGCATCGTCCTCACTTTCAGTGAACGAGTTGAAGAGACGCGTACGCAAGGCATTGGATGGAGAAGACGAACTGGTAATTGACCCAGGTTTCTTTAGAGCGGTCAGTCAACGTTTGGGTTGTCACGTCCGAGTGATGCCCAAGCGTGGTCGCTACCTCAATGAGCTGACAAGATTTCGCTATGACGTCGTGTTGCAAGTTGGGCACTCAGCTGCGAGCGAAGCAGAAGTTGAATGGCGTGCCTGGAGCGAAAGCGGTCTTACTGGAGAACGTTTACGTAATTTGCTCGAAGCAGGGATGAATGAGGTCGTCGCTCTTTCCAGCGTGCCAAATCCACACGTCCTGTCAGAGGCGCACATAGTCAATCTCCTTGAAGACCACGTACGGTTTCAAACAGTTTCCGACCTGCGCGCCGCACTCGCAACACTGCCGGTGCAAGGTACGGATCCGGAAGATCTCTGGGCGCTGGGGCAAGCGAACTCTTACTTTGTGGACCTTAATTGGGCCGAGGCAACTGACGATGGCAGCTTCGACGCGGTGTTCACAAAACGTACCGGTTTGTCCGGGGCACTTTCTGAGTGGCCAGTTTTCAAGGCGCGGAAAGCACTCGACGATAGGAAAGATTTGAGCGAATATGCCAACCAACCTTCGCTGAAGTCTTCCACTCTGAGTTTGGTCCCGGAGCTCGTTAAGTTTCTTCAGGGCAAGCTGCCGAAATACATGGTGCCGTCGGCGTTCGTGTTGCTCGACGCGCTGCCGCTGACGCCAAACGGCAAAGTGGACCGGCGGGCGCTGCCACCGCCGAGACAGTCGCGCCCAAGTCTTGAACAAAAGTTTGTCGCTGCTCGCAACAGAATGGAGGAGTCGTTGACCGGAATCTGGGCTGAAGTGCTCGACTTGGATCGAGTTGGCGTTTACGACAAGTTCTTTGAGCTTGGCGGTCACTCGCTGCTGGCTATGCAGGCTGCTTCTCGTATTTGCGACGAGTTCCAAACCGAAATCTCGCTCCGGGCATTCCTTGAAAAGCCAACCATCTCCGATCTCGCCCTTCTTGTACAGGCTGGTGTTCAGCGATCGGACACAGAGGTAATTACGCGCCGGACCTCTGGCGCAATCGCTCCGGTTTCGTTTGGTCAGGAGAGGATCTGGTTCTTGAATCAGTTGGTTCCGGGAACGCCCGTGCACAATATTCCCTTCGCCGTGCCCCTTGACTGCGAGCCGGACATAACCGTACTCGAGCAAACCCTGAATGAAATCGTCCGGCGTCACGACACCTTGCGCACCACATTTGCTACAGCAAACGGACAGCCCACGCAAGTGATTGCTCAGAGCCTGAGGTTGTCCCTGCCAGTTGTGGATCTGACACAACTGCCACGGCCGGACCGCGAGGCCGAAGCCCAAAGGATCTTAAGTCAAGAGGCCCACACGCCTTTTGACCTGATCAATGGTCCGCTCGTGCGCGCCAAGTTGGTGCGGTTGAGCGACAACGACCACATTCTGCTCTTGACGCTCCACGGCACGCTGTATGAAGCGTTTTCCGCGGGCAAGCCATCACCATTGCAGGAGTTGCCTATACAGTACTCTGACTATGCTGTCTGGCAGAGAGAGGATATGCAGAGAGAGGTGCAGGAGAAACAGCTCGACTACTGGAAGCAGCAACTTGCGGGAGCGCCTACAGTTCTCGATCTTCCCTCAGATCGTCCTCGTCCGCAGGTGCAAAGCTTCCGCGCTTCGCGCGAGTCGCTCTCGGTACCGAAGAGCCTCTCTCAGAATCTCGGGGTCCTAAGTAAGAGCATGGAGGTCACGCCGTTTATGACTCTCCTAGCGGTCTTCAACGTTCTGTTGCATCGCTACACAGGACAGGACGATATTCTCGTTGGTTCGCCAATCGTGAATCGCCCGCGCACAGATGTTGAGGACTTAATTGGATTCTTTCTTAACAATGTGGCGCTGCGAACGAGACTGTCGCAGGACGTCAGCTTTCGAGAACTACTCGAACAAGTGCGTGACGCTGCGCTCGGGGCTTATGCTAATCAAGACCTGCCTTTCGAGATGGTGGTCGAGGAGCTGAATCCACGGCGCGAACTCAATCGCACTCCGCTTTTTCAAGTGTTCTTCAATTATCTGAACTTTGCCGATGGCAAGATCAGGCTACCGGGTCTCACGAATGAGCCTGTCTCGCCGGCCGGCGTTTGGTCGCAGTCCGTTGCCGCGTGGTCTCAGTTTGACCTAACTTTTTATGTGAGAGAACTTGAAGAAGAGTTGCATCTGCTTATCGTTTACAACTCCGATATTTTTGATCGCCCGCGCATCGCCGCAATGCTGGAACAGTTTGGTTCTCTACTCGAGCAGATCGTCGCTCAGCCTGACAAACAAATCTCTGATTATTCCCTGGTAACCCCAACAGGGTTCGCCGTACTGCCCGATCCGGCGGAGGTGCTGCCTGCGCCTGTTCGCGAACCCATCACAGAAACATTCTTCTTACGAGCAAGAGAGTCGCCGGATCATCCGGCGATCTGCAAGGGCGAGGAGTCATATACCTACAGCGAGCTGGCCGAAGAAGCTCGATCGATAGCGAGTATGCTTCTGGCTGATGGTCTGGAAAAGGGCGACGTTGTGGCTGTCAGCGGGTCGCCGAGCTTTGGACTGATTGCCAGCATGCTGGGTGTTCTCAGTGGTGGCGGTGTGCTTCTCACTCTTGATCGAAATCTGCCGAGCGAGCGACAGAAGCTGATGGTTCGTGAAGCTGGCGCCATGCGCCTATTGTATGTAGGTGAATGGCGAACCGAAGACAAATGGCTCCGTGAGCTTCCCTCGCTCGCTACTACGACGGTTCGCGAAGACCCGCGGACGTTATCTCAATCCGAACGCTGTGCATCCCTGGAAAACTATCGTCTACCCAAAATCAGTCCCTCGGACGCGGCGTATCTATTTTTTACTTCTGGCACCAGTGGTGTTCCCAAAGGCGTGCTGGGATGTCACAAGGGACTAAGTCACTTTCTCAACTGGCAGCGGGAGCGGTTTGGCATCAATCCCGCAGATCGCGCCGCTCAACTGACCGGGCTTTCCTTTGACGTCGTCTTGCGAGATATCTTTCTGCCGCTAACCAGTGGCGCCAGCCTCCATTTGCCTGACGACTCCACCAGTGCTGGATCGGACAGCATTCTTGCGTGGCTTGAACGCGAGAAGATTACGATTCTACACACCGTGCCGACGCTTGCGCAGATTTGGCTCAACGATGTGCCGGAGGAGGTCTCGCTGCGTTCACTGCGTTTGGTTTTCTTTGCTGGAGAGCCGCTTACGGATTCCCTTGTGCGCCGGTGGCGGAAGATGGCATCGGGAAAGGTAGTGAATTTGTATGGGCCAACTGAAACAACGCTGGCGAAGTGTTTTCACGTGGTGCCGGACGAACCGGCGTTAGGGATTCAGCCAGTTGGCCGGCCCTTACCTGAAACGCAGGCTCTGGTGCTGAACGACGCCGACCGTCTCTGCGGCATTGGGGAGTCGGGTGAGATAGTGATTCGCACGCCATTCCGCGCGCTGGGCTACATCAACGCAGCGGAAGAACAGCGGGCGCGGTTCATCAAGAATCCGTTCACTGATGATGCAGCTGACCTTCTTTACCGGACGGGTGACCGTGGTCGCTATCGGCCGGATGGCACGCTGGACATACTTGGACGCCTTGACGAACAGATCAAGATTCGGGGTGTGCGTGTCGAGCCGGAAGAGGTGACAGCAATACTCACCCGACATTCATCCGTGCAGTCGTGCATTGTCGTCCCTTGCAGAGATTTGCATGAAGAGAATGCGCTCGCTGCGTATGTCGTAATGGCCGAAGGCGGCGGGCGCTCATCCGAGCTCAGAACTTACATCAGCAGACACCTTCCGTCCGCGATGGTTCCTTCCTATTTCGTAATCATGGACGAGTTGCCGCTGACACCAAACGGCAAGGTGGATCGGCGCGCTCTTCCTGAACCGGATCGTTCTCTCCGGAAGTTGGAGCGGGAGTTCGTTGAGCCCCGGAATAAAACTGAGAAGGTCATAGCGGACATTTGGTCGGAGGTCTTGAAGATCGACCGCTTGGGCGTTTTAAATGATTTCTTCGAGCTCGGCGGGCACTCTTTATTGGCTACGCGGATCATCTCGAGAGTACGAGATGCCTTCCAGATAGAATTACCTCTGAGCCGTATCTTTGAAAGTCCTACCGTCGAGGCACTCTCACAGGCGGTTGAGGAAGCGCAAAATCAAGGTCTTGATATAAGCGGGCCTGCGATCAGGGCCCTTCCTCGCGAACGCCGCCGCCGGATAGTGTAGGTTGGGCGAGGGCGTTCGGTTGAAACGTGACTCAGGTTAAGAATGGACGGAAGCACCATCACCGAAACCTATCCTTTGTCACCCATGCAGCAGGGCATGGTGTTTCATAGTGTTTACGATCAAGGCGCCGGATTCTACACTCAACAAATGGTTTGCTCATTGCGCGAGGACTTGAACGTCGCCGCATTACAGAAAGCCTGGGAGCGAGTCGTCGAGCGACATGGAATCCTAAGAACAGCCTTTTGCTGGGACCTCGAGTCGCCGCTTCAGGAAGTCCACCAATCGGTGACCTTCGGATTCGCAGAGGAGGACCTGCGCGATAAGTCTGAAGCGGAGCAAACGGAATCGCTGCGAACGTACCTTAGATCGGATCGCCGAAGAGGGTTTGAGTTAGACAATCCTCCACTGATGCGAATTGCCCTTTTCCGTTTGTCCGAAGTTCAGTACCAGATGATCTGGACTTTTCATCACGCATTGCTTGACGGCCGTTCCCACCATCTAATTTTGAAGGAAGTGTTTACCTTCTATGAAGCTTATCGTAGCGGACAAAATCTAGAGCTGAACGAGCCTCGGCCCTATCGTGATTACATCGAGTGGTTGGGCCAACGCGATTCGTCGAAAGAGGAGAAGTTCTGGCTCCGAAGACTGGAAGGATTAACCGCAGCCACCTCGTTGGATTTCAATGGCCCACCAATTGAAAGCCGCAAGCGTGACGCCGACGTTGACGAAATTCATTTGGATGAGAAGACGACATCCGCCCTTAAGTCGCTGGCGGAAAGACATGAGCTAACGCTGAATACGCTCGTGCAGGGAACGTGGGCGTTGCTCTTGAGCTACTATGGTCGTTGTGGCGATGTCGTGTTCGGCGCCACTCGTGCCTGTCGTCGGTCAACCATTGATGGGGCCGACGATATGGTCGGTATGTTTATCAACACCTTGCCAGTTCGCGTGCGTCTCTCTCCGGGCATGCCTTTGATTCAATGGCTAAAAGACTTGCGTCAACAAAACATCGAAGTCAGAGACTATGAACACACCGCTCTGCTCAACATTCAAAGCTGGAGCGAGTTGCCTAAGGGAACTCCGTTGTTTGAGAGCATCCTCGTCTTCGAGAACTACGAGTTCAACGATAGCTTGAAAGCACTTGGCGGCAGCTGGAAAAATAGGCACTTTAGACTGGAGGAGAAGAATAACTATCCTGTTGTCATAGCAGCCTACGCCGGTGCGAGCCTACTAATCAAGATTCAATACGATCGAAACCGATTCGCCGCCGCGGCAATTGAGCGCGTTGTCAGGCAGTTTCGGATGGTCTTGACTGCATTCCTTAGTGCTCCAGCCGAGAATCTTTCTTGCGATGACCTTATGCGCTACTTGGTCAACGACCCTCGCGAAAAGCTGGATGTTGTGACGATCCAGGAAGACGATCCGGAAACGGACGTTTACATTTTCCCTGCATCCTTTGGCCAGCAGCGGCTTTGGTTCCTGAATCAGTTAGAGCCCGCGAGTTCTTTCTACAACATCCCACTGGTTGCCAGGATCAGAGGTGATCTAAAAGCTGACGTTCTAAGCAGGTCGGTTAACGCGATTGTGGAACGTCACGAAGCTCTCCGAACAACCTTCACAGCCGAGAACGGAAAACTGCTGCAGCTGATTGCGCCAAAAGCAGAATTGATACTGCCATTGACCGATCTCACGGGCGTGCCCGACGAGGAACGTGAAATCATCGCTGAACGTTTAGCGAAGTCGGAAGCTGAGGCCCCATTTGATC
>WNFC01038266.1_pt1 | contig 11603 bp, 12 predicted proteins | sample 5400541 | NCBI WGS metagenome assembly WNFC01 (sample SAMN13153342, study PRJNA577476) | soil metagenome | isolation source: 120 cm saprolite under Douglas fir tree site 2 hole 2 replicate 1 | place: USA:California | collected 2015-04-18
GTCCCTTGAGCAGACTTTACTAACACTAGGGATAGTCGTTCCGTGAGTGGTACGAGTCCTACGATCCCTCAGCACCATGGCGTTCGTGATCAATAGGTAAGCGCATCAAGGTTGCTCGAATCCAAGCCGCCGCCGATACTCCCACTATCGCGCAAGAGCGCTTGACTGGCGCCTCGGAGCTCCTTTGCACGTTGATCGAGAGAGGTGTGTTCGTCCGCCAGTTTTGTATGTAACGACTTGTACAGATTTTCCTTGGTACTGAAACCCACATAGGTAAAGAAAGGACAATTTACGATGTGTCAGCCGGACAAGCATACGAAAGGTGAAGAGTAATAAAGGGGGTGCGTACCTCATGTGCTCCTTGATCTACGAAGAGAAAATGGGAAGCGATCGGAACACCACCCAGATGGCCTAGGCAGGAACTGAACGAGAAACTTACCAGGTTCATTATCTCAGTGAACTTGGCCATTATGTCAGTCGCACCAGAGAGCCATTCTTCCATCGTCGACCTAGACCAACGTTCAGCCCCTTTTTCATACAGCTCTGCATAACGCCCCAGATCTGCGTCGGAGAATTCTAGGCCGGGGAAGTCTCCTATCGCTGTAGGGTGGGGAACGTTGGGCGGGAGTATGAAGGTTTGCGTTCCTCCAGGAAACACAGTTCCGAGCGCGGTGGCCTGGGACGGAGAACCGTGAGAACGCAGAGGGCTACGACGAACACAAGGCCGCTTCGAAAGTTCGTGGGGTCGAGTGCCCAGGACAACGTCCTCCTCTCTGTCGCCAGGAGAAGTCGGTCGGATGCGCTTCGTCTGATTTGCGAAGGTGGCGTCAAAATCTGTGTTAAGCGCGGCGGCGGCGCGCATATTCACTCCTCGCGTCGCCTGTACCTGTACCTCGTTACCAGGAGCCGTAGGACGGACGGCATCACTTCGACTCGCGGGGGCGCCAGCGAACCGGTCCCCTTCATTGACGTTTTGTTCAGACATTGAGGTAGAGAAATACCCGCTGTCGTCCAGATTCGGATTGCTCGCGACGCTGTCAAAGGAAAACTGCGAGTTTCCAAAGAACGACTGATGGGGAGGCGGACGGCGCGCAGTGGCTGCGCCTATCTCGTCCTGGGGACGACAGGACATTGGGCGAAACGGTTTCGGGGCGGCAGTATCTGAATTGGACGCAGGTTGACCCGGACGCGCGTTGGTCTCGACTGAGCCCTGCCCCGAAGCAACGTCGTCGAAGCTCTTGAAAAACGGGAGGGAAGGCTTCTTGAACCCTGGTGCTAGGAACGCCATGGTCGGATCCTGAAGCAACGCAGTGGGCGGAGTGAACGGACGAGGCGCATATATGCGCGTTGTGGAGCCTTTGGCGGCCGAACGCGCCACCACACTCGGCACCTGATTCTGGTCGAGGGCGGCGTCGGGGTCTACCGTCGAACCGAAACTTGCTGTGCGTGGCGCAGACCTTTTGAGACTGGAGATATTGAGACCACGGGTGGATCCCTGATAGAGGAGTCAGCTCGACGTAGCCACAAGTTGGTTGCAGGTGGAAGAAGGGGCCACTTAACCCCAAGCTCGAGATGGTTCTTCTCGTTGCTCGATGAAGTATTGTTCGAAACTGCATGAGCGACGTTGCTAGGGGCGGCAAATAGCGTCATCGAGTGAGACTCTCATTGTCCTAAGTTACACTTACAACTCTAGTGGCTATACATGCGAAACCTGATCTATAACTTAATCACATTATTCTACAACAGCCGGAGAATTCTCAGAAAAAGTATCCATAGCTTGCTCCTGCCACATGGAATAGTAGAGACCGCGCGCCAGCAATAGCTCCTCATGCGTGCCCTGCTCGACGACCGCACCGTCCTTGAGCACAATGATTAGATCTGGTTCACAAAAGGAGTCAAGTAAGTACAAAAATACAGAAGGGGACGTGCGGGAACTCGCCGGCTTCGACTACAGTCCGTAGACGGTGTGCAATGAAGATGCTCGTGCGAGCACGGTCGAGCAGCGTCGCGTTGATATTCTTCATGAGTTCCGCCTCTGTCTGCGCATCCAGTGCAGACGTCTACATAATGCCCCATATCAGCACCCCGCACGAATTCTTGCAGTTCAATCCGAGTACGTACCGCCTCATCGAAGAACAAAATGGGTGGGTCTTTCAGCAGGGCGCGTGCTACCGCAAGCCGCTGCTTTTCGCCGCCGGACACCATCAATCCACGCTCGCCGACAGTTGTCGCGTAGCCGTCTGGGAGTTTCATGATAGTTTCGTGCACCTGCGCCTTCTTCGTCGCTGCAATTACCTCTTCGTCACTCGCGTCCAGCCGCCCATATCGCACGTTATGTATAATGTCTGCATGGAACAGTGGGGTATCTTGAGGGACGACACCAACTGCGGAACGCAGCGACGCGAGCTGGACCCGCGATATGTCCTGGCCATCGACGAGTATGCGCCCAGCGGATGGTTCGTAGAAGCGGTACAAGAGACGGAAGACCGTTGACTTGCCGCAGCCTGATGGCCCCACGATAGCTACCTTCTTTCCGGCGGGAATTGTGAACGAGAGGTCGCGGAAGATTGGACGAGATGGATGGTACGCGAATACGATATTTTCGAAGGAGATCTTCCCCCCGGAGAGCACAAGCGGTGTCGCGTCTGGTGGTTCCTGCAGCGAAAGTTCGGTCAACAGGTCGCATTATCCTCTTTACGAGAATTGTATGACCTTGGCTGGAGAATGCTCCTTTTGGAGATTGAAAAGAACCTCCATATCTAACAGGCTCTGCCTGACCTCGCGGTAAATAGTACCGAGAAAGTTCAGCGGCCAAGATAACTGAAATACGAGTTGGTTGACCATAACCAGGTCCCCAACGGTCATCGTTCCTATTCAGAATTAGTGAGGGTATGAATTACAGAGATACCTTCCCAACTGACCATTGATGACACCTTGCGCCGCGAGCCACATGATTCCAGTGAGCGCAGTTGAAAATATGATATTCTGGCCTGAGTTGAGAAGGGCGAGCGATATGGCAATTTTGACAGACGCCTTTTCGTATGCGCGTAGATGCGTATCGTACTGTTTGATCTCGTACTGCTCATTCCCGAAATTCTTTGTGCGAGATAGCTGTCAGTTTAGATTCACCGACCGCGTAACGGTGCGTACGGACCTTTACAGCTTCGTAATTAAGTAGAGAGTCAACTGCGACGGTAGCGGCTTTGTTGTCCGCTGCATTTGCCCGGCGGCGGAACTGCGTTCTGGTGCGATCATCAGAGAAATACAGTTAGCGGCCTAGTAAATAAGCAAGCTCCGAAGTTGACGTACCGCCACGCCGTCGTATGGACAGTAAACCACGTATATGCGGCCATAGTCGTGAGAGTGATCGCCGCAAAGTCCCAACCAAACTTGTAGGTCTATAAACGTTGCCAACTTCCGCAAGTCGAAAGGTGTGCATTTGCGTACCAAGATACCACACACGAGCGATATTTCAAGGGCCGTGGGGACCACCCTGAACAGTACTGCCTGCAAGATGAATGCGACGCCCCTATTGTCGTGGACGGGATAGCACATTAGGCCCCTCCAAGACAAAACCAAAGGCCAAGGGAGGAACGGACTTAGTTCCGCGGTCTATAGCGCGCGTGAGCCCGCCAGTTTGTCGAGATAGATGGAACTTGAGGTCGAGGTTGAGCAGGTGTTCGAACGTCTGACGCGCGACGGTGCGGACCGCACGCTGACCAACGTTCGCGAACACCGCATTCAGCAGCTCACTGAACAACGTTGCGCCTATGCGTGCCGCGCCGTCTGCTCTCCCCATGAACGATCAATCAATCCCGCCCAAACAACGAGGCGCAAAGCTACGACGCACACGCAAGGATGACCGACCCGCAGACAACCCAAACCGTCGAGTGTGCATCGAGGGGAATATTAAGCGTGTCGATGATGTCTTTGAACAACAGCGGGACCTGGACGTTTAATAGCTACAACAACATCATTCATCTTGCGAAAAATGCACGAATCAGGCTGAGGCGCGACGAACCTTGCCGCCAATGAGTAGTCCAACGCCCAAGGCGACACGCCCTCTCGTTCCCCAATCATCTTTCGGCCATATGTGCACCGCGAGCCTACGCACGATAGCCCAATCGCGTCGACGCTGCTCTGCATTCGAAATAGTCACCGTCGACGGCGGCGGCGAGCTCTGCCCTGTAGCGGTGGATTGCGGAGTATTATTCGGTTGCTGCGCGAGGTGGCGAAATGCACGACAGTGATGCGGCGGTGCTGGTAGAGGTGGAATGCGAGGGCGAGGCAATAACGGTTGAGAAAACCCGGAAGGGGAGAATCCCGCTCGTGGTTGACGGCACGGGCCAGATCGGACCGCGGCTTGCTGCCAAAATGGGCGAGATAGCGCGTGCGGGTGCGAAGGCGGGACACACGCGCGCGGAACACTGACACGGCATAGAGTTGCAGCGCTCCGGAGAGTGCTCATCGCTAGGGCTGGTCTGCTAGTTAGAGCTTGACCGTCGGAGGGGGCTCGACGGAACGCAATGCCGCATCGTTAGCATTTCCACGTGACCAATTGCGCGATCGACTCGGATACGGCATTACATGGGTCAATGACTGGTTTCTCAGATTCAAAGTTAACTACGTTACAAGATTTACTGAGTGGTGTATTATCCATACCTTCCTATTCATAGAAACATAGGAATAGGGGGTGAGGGTTACCGTGCTTTCAATATATTTCTCCAAAAGGAATATCGCTCCGTCGGGTTAAAATGGGAATATCAGCTTCAGTCCTCCCTTTACAATACGGCAACCCTCCCTCGTGATTATTCACGACATGGCCTTGACCGGATATTGCTGCTTTCAGCCCGCCAGTTGCGGTGGTCCGTAGGCTCGGGTGTCCACGACTACGGCTTTGGTTTGTGCCATTGGAGCCTGGGCACCTCCGAGTCGTTCGTAGTTGCGTACCGCCCTGTTAACAGGCTATACCAACTTCCCTCGCTCATTCGTGAAATAGTATGCACAGTACTTGCCAAAGGCGACGCGTGGTTCGTGGAATTGGCTCAGTGAAAGCGATTAGCCTGTGATAAGGATCCACATTCGATTATCTGGATGTTGGGGGCTTAAGGTAGTAGTACCCGAACGGGGACCGAATTCTCAGGATATCTTGGAGGGAGATTTGTACTGGTGAAGTTAGGATCGATGTAACATGTCGCATCTACTATTTCAACAATCTGCATAGTAGTGGGTACCCCTCAGTATCCTTCTGCAGGATTGTCACCAAGCTGGCCTGCCCCAGCCCGCCACGTATATACCGAGAGCTAGAGTCCCGTCGAACGCGAGACAAGGGAACGATTCCGGGAGCGGTGTTGCAGAGAAGAAAGGCATCCTAAATTCCCTGCCATGTATCAGTGCCAGCTCAAAAGTCCGCGAACACCACTGACGGGTTGGAAAAGTCACACCTATCCACGAGGCACGGAACGCCCTACAATGTCGCGCCAGCCTCGACCTTGGACCCAACGACAGTAAACCCACGCGGAGCCTTGCGCTCTGCTCTCTGTTGCCCAGCCGTTCGTACTGCGCTGGAAGGGACGTTTTGCACCTCGACGAGCTCCTTGACCGCGAGGATCATACCCGCCGCTTCCGGGGTATGTGGATGGTATACAGTTTGCATGCGCCGTCTCAGACCGAGCGCGGAGAGTGTTCCCTGGATGCGTTTTCCAAGAGAGATGCCGGAGCGTCGCAGGGTGATGCGGAAGTGCGTCTTGGGCTCTAAGGCGGGGTGAGAGGAAGGCGGTGGAGAGGCGGCAAGAGCAGCGACTGTGCGGGAGGCTGCGGTTCCATTGTGGACTAACCTCCGCTGCAGAGTACGAAGAGGGTTGAGAAAAGTATTCGTTGTGAGAGTTGGGCAAGGGATACTGAGGATGGGGACCATCTTGAACCTGTGACGGACAGCTGTGACGAGTGTCTATTCCCCATTCAGTCACGAAGTGGCACGGCGAAAGGCTCAGGGTCTGGCTACGAGTACTGGTGTGGTAGCAGTAGTGGTGGTTGGTACCATCTATCCTCATGCCCGAGGCTTGTCGCGATCATAGGAGGCAGATTCATTATCAGAACCATGAAGCCTTCCTTCATATCTGTACCGTGACTGCGCCTGTGCCCACCCATTATCAGAGACGAGTGGTTCGTGGTGGTACCGGTCCGACGACGAGGAGTTTCGAGCCCACTGGCATTACATTGAGCCGGGCCATTATAAACGCAGCTAGGTACTCTGCATTGTGGGACAAGCCAAATCTTTCCACCCTACCACTTTCTAAGCTTCCTTTTTGGATCAACATCCTTTGCAAAACCAACTTCCTATTACTATGGCGTCGGCTACGTTCCCCGCTTTCAAGCTTGAACCGATTTTTAATGTCGCCTTGACCGAATATACCAAGCAAACCGGGATTGACCTTGCCACATGTCCTTTCGCTGATAGGTTGTTTGACTGCGACTCTCCTGATTCCGTCATTCGGCTATTGGAAGAAAGGGCACAGGAGTTCACGGACTTTCGCGACAGAAATTGGAAGTTGCCCAAATGGCTTCATTCTGTAGTGCACGGCGTCCATCTGGTTTCTGGTGTTCTTGGAAATACCCCCGATTTGGTGAGTTAAGAAGACTTAAGATGCCTCCTGTGAACACGTTCTCATAACTTCGACTTCAGGTCATGATGCATCCTGCAAAGGCCATCCTTGTGGGCATTTATGTTCTCCTTACGGTACGCATTCCCCATCTTTATTTGTCCAATTTTTTTGCGATATTTCAATATACCAGACTGCCAAGGGGGTCACTGCGAGCTACGACTCCCTCGAGTATCTTTTTGGATGTGTCGGAAGTTTTCTCAAACGCGTCCATATTTATGCGAACACACCACTCACCCCATCAATGACGGATATTATCATCAAGATAATGGCCGAATTACTCTCCGTACTTGCTCTATCCACGACACAGATTAAACAGGGGCGACTGAGTAAGTCACTCGTTGTCCATGAGTCTCCTTCCGTTGAACCAGTGACAGAGAAGTTCGGGAAAACGCTGTTCGGAGAGCGCGAGATCGAGGCTGTGCTACAAAGATTGGACCGACTCACCCAGGAAGAAGCTCAGATGGCTCTCGCGCAGACGCTGGAGGGTGTCTACGGTCTTGCGAACAATACCAAGATGATCCTGGACGGTGGGAAAACCTTATCTGCCTGGCTGCTACGTTTGCTAAAGTGAGTTCCGATAGACGGCGAGACATTAGTCGACTCTATACGTTGGGCTTTGGGTGCGTTCCGCCGGTACCTTTAATTTGGTGCTGGTCAGGCTGACTGCGGATGCTAGTTACGCTGCAAGAGACCACGAATGAGATAAATAAGATGAAACGTTAGTCCCACTTCTCCTGCCTGCACTAATTGTAGAGGCTGAGCCAGCCTCTAGGCGATCGATTACAAGAGAAAATCCGAAATTGGCTCTCTCCTCCTGATCCGTCGAAGAACCACAACGCTGCGCGGGAGAATCACCACTGCGGAACTGCTGAATGGTTCACTCAAGGTCCCATCTTCGATAAATGGAAAGAGACAGGCTCTCTCTTGTGGATCCGTGGAAAGCGTACGTGGTTCTCTGGCTTTTCCCTTGCACTTATTGACAGCCGCGTTGTAGCGGGTTCCGGCAAGACTGTCCTTTGGTAAGTCACAAGTGTTACCAACCCTTCTCATCCAAATTATTCATCTTATTCTATCTAGCTCTGCAATTATTAAAGCCCTGCGTGATACCGGATTAGCCCTCGTTGCATATTTCTACTGTGACTTTAGAGATCGTGCAAAGCAAGATGTCCACGGTTTACTCACATCCCTACTTGCCCAACTTTGTTCCGAATCCGACCCTTTCTCCCAAATTCTTTCCGAGCTATATTCGAAGCATAATGCTGGCTGCCAGCAACCTGATGATGATACACTTATACAGTGCTTGAAGAACATACTCCAATTCCCACAACAACCCACTGTTTATCTCATCATTGATGCCCTGGACGAATGTCCCAACACCACTGGAATAGTGTCTGCCCGTGAACGAGTCCTCAAGCTTGTAGAGGAGCTGGTCAGATTAGGCCTCCCAAATCTTCGTGTTTGCCTGACGAGTCGTCCCGAGGCGGATATCCGTGCTTCCCTCGATTCTTTGACATCTTACACCATCACGGTTTCTCTTCACGAACAATGCGGACAGAAAAAGGATATTGAGAACTACGTCAGTTCTGTCGTCCATTCAGACCGGAATATGCGGAGATGGAGAGCGGAGGATAAGCAACTCGTCATTGATACGCTCTCAAACAGAGCAGACGGAATGTAAGCCACTACTAATATAACACCTCGCGACGATTTTTCATTCAGTTTTGCAGGTTTCGTTGGGTGTACTGTCAATTGGAAGTTCTGCGTCGCTGTTTTCCCGCAACGATACGGCGCGCTCTGTACGACTTGCCAAGGAGTTTGGACGAGACATACGAGCGCGTTTTGCTGGAAATCGATACAGAAAAACGGGAATATGCCCACCGCCTCTTTCAATGCCTCGCGGTGTCTGTTCGACCACTGCGTGTCCAAGAGCTTGCCGAGATCCTCGCGATTCAATTCGATGGTGCACCTCCCACGTACAACGCGCATTGGCGCCCGGAGGACCCAGAAGAAGCAGTGCTGTCCGCATGTTCCAGTTTAATCGCCGTCGCGAATATGGACGGTTCACGAATCGTCCAGTTCTCCCATTTCTCTGTCAAAGAGTTCTTGACATCCGAGCGCCTCTCCAACACTGGAGCGAACCTTTCCCGCTTCTACATTCATCTCCAGTCTGCACATACGACATTCGCGAGGGCTACCCTCAGCATCTTGCTGGACGATCATGCTGATAAAAATGGCGTGGCGAACTCTCCACTTGCTATATATGCCGCTCAGCACTGGATCGATCACAGCCAATTCGAGAATGTGTCATCAAGTATCAAGGATGCGATGGTGTGCCTTTTTGACCTGACTCAGCCATACTTTTCGAGATGGGTCTCAATGTTCGATATCGACCATCCCTTTCGGGAACCCGTGTTTGCGACAGTCCCAGCGCGGCCAGAGGCGACTCCGTTATACTATGCCACACTCTGTGGCATTCGTGACCTTACTGAACACCTCATCACTACCTTTCCATTCGACATCAATGCTAGGGGCGGTTACTACGCTACCCCGCTGCATGCTGCGGTCGCCACGGGAAATGTCGAAATTACATTATTGCTCATCGAGCATGGCGCAGACGTGAATACCCTGGACAACGAGGCATTGGGTCCGCTACACCGAGCGTCGCGAAGAGGATGTCTTGACGTCTTGGAGTTGTTACTCGAACACCAGGCAGACGTCGATATTCTTGGGGACGACGAACAGACCCCATTATACCTGGCATCACATGACGGAGAACTCGAAGTTGCACGGATTTTATTACAACGCGGTGCAGCTGTGGACGCCCGTAATAAGAACGGTTGGACGCCGTTGATAGCAGCATCACGCCTCGGACACCTGGATGTCGTGCGGTTGTTAATCCAGAATGGCGCAGTTGTGGACTCCAAAGATGACAAAGGCTGGACTCCACTGCAGTCGGCGTCGCGATATGGTCACCTGGACATTGTGCGGGAACTAGTTGCCTGCATTGCGGATGTAAACACCCAGAACCATGATCTCTGGACTGGACTACATCTTGCATCAGACTCTGGGAACCTCGATGTCGCACGAACCTTAGTCGCACATGGCGCGGCTGTTGACGTGAAAAACAAGGAAGGCGAGACGCCATTGGATCTGGCATCTGGTAACGGAGAACTCGGAATTGTACAGTCATTGATAGATCTTGGCGCGGACGTAAACTCGCGCAACAATTATGACTGGACTCCGTTACACAATGCTTCTTGGAACGGACGCCTCGACGTCGTCCGCCAGTTACTCCGAGTCGACTCTCTGATGGATATCGATATACCAGATAAAACTCTCAGGACACCATTAGCCTTGGCATCACATAACGGACAACACGATATTTCACGCTTACTGATCGAGCGCGGTGCGGACGTGAATTCCAGTGATGATGCCGGTTGGACTTCCTTACACTGGGCGTCGCGATACGGATATCTTGACACAGCACGGCTACTGCTTGACCACGGTGCAGCAGTAAATGTAGAGCAAAAGATGTTCTGGACGCCACTGCATCTCGCATCGGCTAACGGGCATCTCGATATCGCGGACTTGCTAATCAAGAATGGTGCAGATGTTGACAAAGGGAATAAAGCCCAGGGAACGCCGTTGTATTGGGCGTCTGGATGTGGAAAACTCAAGATTGTGCAACTGCTGGCCGAAAACGGCTCGGATACGAACTCCCAAGATATTAGAGGCAACACTCCTCTGCACATAGCTGCCAGAAATGGGTACCTCGACGTCGTGGAATTGTTACTCGAGTGGGGAGCGGATGTCAACACGCGGAATCTCATTGATATGGCCCCCTTAGATTCAGCATCTAGCAATGGGAAAGTTGAGGTGGCAAAGCTCCTAATGGAACGCGTGGGGGCCGTGGACTGTCAGGGTGGCACCGGTGTGATTCCAGTGGATCATACGTCGCCTTCGCGACGATCTGATGTCATGCAGCCAACTTATAGCAGAAAGCGAGAGATACCCATCTCTGACGGTGGAGAAATCGTTTCGTTGCATATCACATCGCAATGGGGAGATCTTGACGTCGTACGCTCATTACTTGATGGCAGCGCGCATGCGGATGAAGTTCGTCGGACTCCTTTGGACCTAGCATCGAGAAAAGGAATGTTTGGATATGCCAAGTTCTTGATCAAGCTTGGTGAAAACGTGAATGGCCGCGACAAGGCTGGTTGGACTCCATTGCACAAGGCGTCACGATTTGGGCATTTCCGTGTCGTACAATTGTTACTGGAACACGGCGCCGATGTAAATGCAAAACAACGACGCAACTGGACGCCGTTGCACCTCGCATCATACAACGGTCACCTCCACATTGTGGAGCTGCTATTGGAAAAGGGCGGAAATGTGCAGGCGCAAAACGAGGCAGGCCGGACGCCATCACAAGAAGCGCTACGAGGAGGGGAGCGTGAGATTGAGCAATTGTTGACGGAGCGTGGCAGACGCGGTATGTAGATTACTTTCGACCATCTTGTAGGCCTCAACTCTTTGCTATCCTTTCATCGGCACAGTTGAGGGACGGCTTGTTCGTGGCACATTCTAGCCGGCTCTTATAGCTGACGAAGACAATTTTGCTACCGTTGTTGGCACCAGAAACGATGGCGGCGCAGGCGACTCTCGCATATCCCGAATGGGCTAATAGTCCTAAGGTGGTATGTGTCCGTCTGGCCTAGGTGCCGCCTAGCAATGTCACCCGCTGGCGGTGGTGCCCACTGGCACTGGCTACTTGAGCTACCGACACCCGAGGCTACATTATGAGGGTGGCCTGCCTATGTGGACTGTGGGTCTGGCGGGCACTTAGAACATGGACCAAACAGATCACAGTGGTCCGCATAGTGCCAGTGCCCGTGGTGCCAGAGCCGGCAAGGATTGGATGGGCCAGCGGAAACC
>WNFC01008078.1_pt1 | contig 11599 bp, 10 predicted proteins | sample 5400541 | NCBI WGS metagenome assembly WNFC01 (sample SAMN13153342, study PRJNA577476) | soil metagenome | isolation source: 120 cm saprolite under Douglas fir tree site 2 hole 2 replicate 1 | place: USA:California | collected 2015-04-18
CGTGCCGCACGAAGCCCATCGCTTCGATGGCCTGCTCGACCCGCCTGCGCCGCGCGGGGGTCACCCGCTCGGGATGGTTGAGGACGTTCGAGACGGTGCCGGGAGAGACGCCCGCAGCGCGGGCGACGTCCTTGACGCCGACGTGTCGCGTGGCCGGCCGGGCACCGTCGTCGGCCGCCGCGGAATCCGCCGCCGAGAGCGCCCCGTCCTCGGCCGACTGCTCACCCCCCAAACCTCTTGACACGTTTTACATAGTCCCCTATCGTTCCTAAAAAAACAAGTTTGCAACGTTTTAAAGACCAGTGATCTTTGTAACACTGGCCCGGCGGTGCAGCAGCCGGCGGCCACCAGAACGGAGAAGTCCATGACCCGAAGTGTCGTGCGGACGGCAACCGGTACGGCGGCGGCGCTACTCGTCGCCGTGTTGGCCACGACGTCCGCCTGCTCCACGAAGACGAACGCGGGCACCAGCGGCGGCGCCAAGAACGCCAAGGTCGCCTTCCTGATGCCGGACGAGGGCTCGACACGGTACGAGCTGCACGACCGTCCGGGGTTCGTCCACGAGATGAACAAGCTCTGCCCCGGCTGCAAGGTCCTGTACCAGAACGCCGACGGCGATATCTCGAAGCAGCAGCAGCAGCAGTTCGACTCGGTTATCAGCCAGGGTGCGAAAGCGATCGTCATCGACCCGGTCGACTCGGCGGCTGCCGCCGCCCTGGTCAGGCAGGCGCAGAGCCAGGGCGTGAAGGTGATCGCCTATGACCGGCCCATTCCGTCGGTGAAGGCCGACTTCTACGTGTCGTTCAACAACGAGCAGATCGGCAAGACGATCGCCGCGTCGCTCGTGAACCACCTGAAGGACGCCAACGTGTCGCCCGCATCCGGTGGCCTGCTCGAAGTCAACGGCTCACCGACCGATGCGGCAGCCGGTCTCATCAAGAAGGGCAGCCACGAGGGGATTGCCGGCAGCGGTTACAAGACGTTGGCCGAGTACGATACCCCGAACTGGGACCCGACGAAGGCGCAGCAGTGGGTCAGCGGTCAGATCTCGCGGTTCGGCCGGAAGATCCTCGGCGTCGTCGCGGCCAATGACGGCACCGGCGGCGCGGCGATCGCCGCGCTTAAGGCGGCGGGCGTGAATCCGGTTCCGCCGGTGACCGGCAACGACGCCACGGTGGCCGGCCTCCAGCTGATCATCGCCGGGGACCAGTACAACACCATCTCCAAGCCCAGCGAGATCGTGGCCGCGGCAGCGGCGAGGGTGGCCGTCGACCTGCTCAACGGCAAGACGCTGAAGGCCGACACCACGCTATTCGGCACCCCGACGCAGCTGTACACCCCCGCTCTCGTGACTGGCTCGAATCTCAAGGCGGAGATCATCGGCAAGAAGATCGAGACGCCGGCGCAGTTGTGCACCGGCCGGTACGCAGCCGGCTGCGCGAAGCTCGGCATCGGCTCCTGACAGCGCGTCACCCCCTGCTCGGGGTGACCGGATGCCGTCGCGGCGAAAGGAACGGCTTTTGATGATGAGCACCTTGAAGACCCCGCAGACGGGGACCGGCGAACTGCTGCTCAGCCTTCGCGGCGTGTCCAAGCATTTCGGGGCGGTCTCCGCACTCATCGACGTCGATCTCGACGTGCACGCCGGTGAGGTCGTGGCGCTCGTCGGCGACAACGGTGCTGGCAAATCGACGTTGGTGAAGATCCTCGCCGGCGTGCACCGAGCCGACGCGGGCACCATGACCTTCGGCGGCCGGGAGGTCACCGTGAGCGACCCCCGCGAGTCGCTCGCTCTCGGCATCGCCACCGTCTACCAGGACCTGGCGCTGTGCGAGAACCTCGACGTCGTCGCGAACCTCTTCCTGGGCCAGGAGGTCAATCCGCTGCGGCTCGACGAGGTCGAGATGGAGACCCGCGCCTGGACGTTGTTGCGGGAACTGTCCGCGCGGATCCCGAGCGTCCGCACGGCGGTGGCATCCCTGTCCGGAGGTCAGCGGCAGACGGTCGCCATCGCCCGCTCGCTGCTCCTCGATCCCCAGGTCATCATCCTCGACGAGCCCACCGCGGCACTCGGCGTGGCCCAGACGGCGGAGGTCCTCAACCTCATCGAGCGGGTGCGGGCTCGGGGGCACGGCGTGATCATGATCAGTCACAACATGGAGGACGTGCGGGCGGTCGCCAACCGGATCGTCGTTCTGCGGCTGGGGCGCAACAACGGCCTGTTCGACGCGAACGCGTCGGCAGAGGAGCTCGTCGGCGCGATCACCGGTGCCGCCGACAACGCGGTCACCCGACGCTCCGCACGACGAAGCGCCAGCACAGAAACGGAAGCCCCATCATGACCAGAAACGTCGACGGTGCCGCCCCGGCCGAGGAGCTGTCGGGCCGGATCGACGAGCGGGTCCACCACGAACCCGACGTCGCCGACGCGGCGCGTGGCTTCGTCCGCCGCATGCAATCGGGCGAACTCGGCGTGCTGCCGGTGATCGTCGGCCTCGTGATGATCGCGGCGGTGTTCCAGAGCCTGAACTCGGTCTTCCTTTCCAGCAACAACCTCGTCAACCTGCTGTTCGACAGCTGCTCCGTCGGCGTCATCTCGCTCGGCATCGTCTGCGTCCTGATGGTCGGCGAGATCGATCTGTCCGTCGGCTCGGTCAGCGGCTTCTCCTCCGCGCTGCTGGGCGTGCTGTGGGTGAACCACGGCTGGCCGGTGCTGTTCGCCGTGCTTGCGGCCGCCGCTTCCGGAGCGGTGATCGGTGGCCTCTACGCGGTCCTCCGCATCCGATTCGGGATGCCGAGCTTCGTCGCGACGCTCGCCGGCTTGCTCGCCGTCCTCGGCCTGCAGCTCTCCCTCCTCGGGCAGAACGGCTCGATCAACCTGCCCTACAGCTCCGCCATGGTGAACTTCGGTCAGCTGTACTTCATGCCTCCGGCCCTGGCGTACGCCGTCGCCGCCATCGCCGGGTTCGCGGTGTTCGGCACCAGTTACCGCACGGCGACGCGCCGGCGTGCCGTCGGGCTGTCCGCTCGATCCCTCGTGACGTGCCTGACCTGGGCGCTCGTCACCGTCGTGGGCCTCGAACTGATCGTTTGGTACCTCTACAGGGATCGCGGCGTGCCGTGGATGTTCGGACTATTCGTCGCCCTCGTCGTGGCGATGAACTACGCGCTGACCCGCACCGGATGGGGCCGGTCGATGACGGCGGTCGGCGGGAACCGCGAGGCCGCGCGCCGCGCCGGCATCAAGGTCTCGCGCATCTATGCCAGCGCCTTCGTGCTGTGTTCGGTCCTGGCGGCGGTGGGCGGCGTCCTGGCCGCCGCGCGACTCGCATCGGCCAGCCTGCAGGCGGGTACGGGTGACGTCAACCTCGACGCGATCGCCGCGGCCGTCATCGGTGGGACCAGCCTCTTCGGCGGCCGTGGAAGCGCCCACTCGGCGCTGCTCGGCATCGTTGTCATCCAGTCGATAGCCAGCGGCCTGACGATGCTCGATGTGTCCTCCGCGCTTCGTTACATCATTACCGGGGGGGTGCTCGCGATCGCCGTCATCGTCGACTCGCTCGCGCGCAAGTCCCGCGCAACACACGGACGCGCCTGAGGGGATCGGCGCCATTCAAGCTCTCCAGCCAAGGAACGAGAACTCGAAGGAATGGTCATGTCGAACAGAGCCGCAGTGATGACGGGTCTCAACGAGATCAAGATCGAGGAGCGGGCGACCCCGCAGCCGGGACCACGAGACGCCGTCGTGCGGATCGAAGCGGTCGGCGTCTGCGGCTCGGACACCTCCTACTTCGTCCGCGGCAGGATCGGTGACTACGTGGTCCACGGCCCGATCGTGCTCGGCCACGAGGTCTCTGGCGTCGTGGAGACCGTCGGCAGCGAGGTCGCCGGCGTCGCACCGGGCGACCGGGTCGCGATCGAGCCCGGCACGCCATGCCGAAACTGTCGAGAGTGCATGGCCGGCAGATACCACCTCTGCCCGGACCTCGTCTTCCTCGCCACACCGCCCTATGACGGGGCGCTGACGGAACGGATGCGCATCGACGCGCGCAACCTGTTCCCGATCCCCGACGCGATGACCTTCGAGGAGGCAGCGCTGCTCGAGCCGTTGTCCGTCGGAATCTGGGGCTGCAAGCGCGCCTCGCTGGTCGCCGGCGACGACGTCCTTGTCACCGGTGCCGGCCCGGTCGGTCTCGTCTCGGCCGCAGCCGCCCGGGCGTTCGGAGCGAGGACGGTGACGGTCACCGACATCTCCGACTTTCGGTTGTCGCTTGCCCGATCGATGGGTTTCGGCACCGAGCGGAGCGAGCCCCCTACGGACGCCGACTTCGACGTCCTGATCGAGTGCTCCGGCGCGCCGGGGGTGTTGGCCGCCGGAATGCGCCGCCTGCGCCCGGCGGGCCGTGCCGCGATGGTCGGCATGTCGAAGGAGGAGTTGATCGGGCTGCCGCTCGCCCAGCTCAACCCGAACGAGCTCACCATCGGCACCGTCAACCGCTACAACAACACGTGGCCCTTGGCGATCGAGCTGGTGGCCTCCGGCCGCGTCGACCTCAAGCCCCTCATCACCCATCGCTTCGCACTCGAGCAGACCGCCGAGGCGCTGACCCTCGCCGGCCGCGTCACCGACTCGGTCAAGGCGATCATCCATCCGCAGCGGTGACCGTCCATCCCCACATCCCCGCCGCACAGCGCAGCAGTCAACGATACGAGGTTTCATCATGCAGATCGGTTGCCACGGTTCCGTCTGGACACGCACGTTCGATACCGCCGGGCTCGAGTTGGCGATCTCACAGACCCGTCAGGCCGGTTTCGACCTGATCGAGATACCGCTCATGGATCCCGACGACATCGACGGGCCTGCGGTGCGGAAGCTCCTGCAGCGCCATGAGTTGGCGGCGACCGCGTCACTCGGCCTGGGCGCCGGTAACGACCTGTCGAGCGAGGACGCGGAGGTCTCGGCCGCCGGGGAGCGGCTGCTCGGCACCTGCCTGGAAGTGCTCAGCGACCTCGGCGCTACCGATCTGGTGGGCGTCATCTACTGCGCCATGCGCAAGTACTCGCAGCCGGCCAGCGTGCTGAACCGCAGCCGCAGCACGGAGGCCATCGGGCGGCTCGCCGAACGGGGGCGCCAGCTAGGGGTGCGGCTGGGGATCGAGGTCGTCAACCGCTACGAATCAAACCTGGTGAACACCAGCCGGCAGGGCGTCGAATACGTCGAGCAGGTCGGCGACGACCAGGTGTACGTGCACCTCGACACCTATCACATGAACATCGAGGAACCGGACATGTTCACGCCGGTGCTCACCGCCGGCCCGAAGCTAGGATACGTGCACATCGGCGAGAGCCATCGCGGTTACCTCGGCTCGGGCACCGTCGACTTCGACTCTTTCTTTCGCGCGCTCGCCCACATCGGCTATGACGGACCCATCGTGTTCGAGTCCTTCTCCTCCGCCGTGGTGCACAAGGACTTCAGCACGATGCTGGGGATCTGGCGCAACCTGTGGAGCGACGGGCTGGACCTCGGGCGGCACGCGAACAACTTCATCCGCGGGCAGCTGAAGTCGGTCGCGTCCATCGGGATGCACTGATGCGGGCCGTCGTCTACTCCGGCCCGCGGGCCTTCGAGGTCGCCGCCGTCGCCGACCCCGCGCCCGGGTTCGGCGATGCGGTGGTCCGGCCCACGCTGACAGGTGTCTGCGGCACCGACGCGCACATCCACTCCGGCGGGTTCTTCACACAGTTCCCGCTCACGCCGGGGCACGAGATCGCCGGCGAGGTCCTCGCCGTGGGTGAGGGGGTCGATCACCTCACGGTCGGGCAGCGGGTCGTCGTTGACAACGCAGCGGCCTGCGGACACTGCCCCGAGTGCGGGCGCAACGCCCCGCTGTTCTGCCGCAACTTCCGCTCGCTCGGGGTCAACGCGCCAGGAGGCTTCGCCGAACAGGTGCTCACCCGAGCGGACAAGGTCTTCGACGCGAGCGATCTGCCGGTCGAGCTCGCGGTGCTCGCCGAGCCGCTGGCCTGCGCGATCCACGGAATGGACGTGCTCGCCCTGCAACCCGGTGCCGACGTCCTCATGCTGGGCGCCGGCCCGACCGGCCTGCTGCTCGCGCAACTACTGATCCACGGTGGGGCCGGCCGGCTGACCGTCGCTGGCCCCACCGAGTTCAAGCTCGCGCTCGCCGACCAGTTCGGCGTCGACCGCGTGGTCCACATCCACCGGGGCGACCCGCAGTGCACTTTCGACGCATTGTCGGCGATGGCGCCCGGCGGCTACGACGTCGCCATCGACGCCACGGGTTCCGCGCCTCTGGTGGACATGCTCCCGGACCTGGTGCGGGCGAACGGCACGGTGATGGTCTACGGCATGTGCGAAGCCGAGGATCGCGTGCGCTGGAGCCCGTACGACATCTTCCGCCGGCAGCTGACGGTCAAGGGCTCGTTCGCCCAGGTCAACTGCTTCGACCGATCGCTCGCCATGCTGCGGTCGGGCCGGGTGCGCGCCGAGGGGCTGATCACCCATCGGTTCCCGCTGGCCGACTACGGCAAGGCGCTGACCGCGCTCTCGGATCGCATCTGCCTGAAGGCGGTCATCGCCCCCTGAGCCTTCGGCCGGCGCACTTGGCCGGCGAACTATACGTCTACGCGCGGGCCAGACGACGAGGGAGGGTCCTGAATCCCTCGCAGCCTCCGACCAGCAGCAACCGGAATACAAGAAAGAGCGCCCTATGCCGTGCCCGGAGGGAGCCATCGTGATCTTCGTCGGAGCAGGAGACGACCAGTGATCACGGTCGTCGGCGAGGCGCTGCTCGATCTCGTGGCAAGCGCCGGCACACGGAACTTCACCGCATACCCCGGCGGCTGCCCGGCCAACGTCGCGGTCGGGCTGGCCCGGCTCGGCTACCCGGTGACCCTGGCCACGCAACTCGGTGACGACCTGCCCGGACGGCTGGTCAGCGCCCACCTGCAGGACAGCGGCGTCACCGTCCAGCTGCTGCAAGCCCGCTCGGCGTCCACCAGCCTCGCGCTCGCGGCCGTCGACGAGCACGGTGTCGCGTCCTACGACTTCCGCCTCGCCTGGGACCTGACACGCGCACCCGCGATCGCGGCCGACCACGCCTGCCTGCACACGGGCTCGTTGGCCACCGCACTGGCGCCCGGCGCCGACGTCGTGGAAGACCTGATCGCGCGCGAGCACCGCCGCGGCGGGATCACGATCTCCCTCGACCCGAACATTCGCCCGACGCTGGCTGGCCCCCGGGCCGCGGAGCGCACCCGCGTCGAGCGTCAGGTGGGCCTGGCCGACATCGTCAAGGTCAGCGCCGAAGACCTGGGGTGGCTGTACCCGGGGCAGGCGGCGAGGGACGTGGCCGTCCGCTGGCTCGCCAGTGGACCGTCCCTCGTCGTGGTCACCCTCGGTCCCGAGGGTGCATTCGCAGTGACCCGCGCGGCCGAGATCACCCGGCCGGCGATCCCCGTGTGGGTCGCCGACACCGTCGGCGCCGGCGAAGCGTTCACCGCGGGCCTGCTCGACGGGCTTTGCCGCGCCGAGGCCCTCGGCACGGCCCACCGCACCCGGCTCGCGACCATGGGCGCGGGGACGCTGACCGGCGTGATCGACTTCGCCGCACGTGTCGCCGCGGTGACCTGCGGCCGCCCCGGGGCGGACCCGCCCACCCGCGCCGACCTGGGCCTGACCGAACAGGGGCCGCTGACCGGGCGGCCGTGCTGACCGCGCATGTCACTCTCGCCCGGGGTCCTGCCCACCGGTGGGCAGGACCCCGGGCGACGATCCCGACCGGTGGCGGTTCTGACCCGGCTTGGTTATCAGGGCCCGCAGGGTGCGGGTAACACCTGCTCAGCCCACCGCGACACACTGGGACACCGGCCCACACGGGACGCAGCGTCCACAGGGGGCGATCGGATGAGCAACAGCCATGACGAGCTGCCCGCCGCCCTCCTCCTACATGATCGTCCGGCACGTGTTGGTGAGTATCGGACGGGAGCTGCGCGCTTCCTGGCCCGGCTCCGGACTCAGCCAGGTGCCTCGCGAACGTTCGTTATAGTGACAGTCTGGCGGCTGCACAGCCCGCGGGCTGGAACCAGCCGATCGCGAGCGGCAGGATGCAGTCGTGGCGACACCCGAGCCCGACGCCGAGCTGGCCCAAAGCAGATCATTTGACAACGCCTTGACCAGCGGAGATGCCCTATATGGGGTGCCGGTAACGAGGGACCGTCAGCATCGCCACGGCGTCCAGTTTCCTGAACGCGGCTGGTGTTGAGCGTCACGACAATGTCAGTAGAAACGTCACCAAATGTCAGTGGCTCGCCTCGGTGACGGCCTGGATGTAAGAGGAAGAACCGCGCAGGCACCAGCGCTGGGCAGGCCGGCTACCCGTTCGTCCAGGCGACTAACCGTTGACGAACGCGTCGCCAGCCGCAAACGAGGGACCCGACCAGTGGCGGCAGCGCGTCACGCCTGCCCGCACCGCCGAATTTTCCGGATGTCAGCAGACCCCGCTGGGGTCGCCTGGCCGATCCCGCATTCGATCCCGGCACCACAGCGACCGCACACGCCGCGATGCCGGTCCGGAGAGATGCGCTCCCAGCGGAGCCAGTGGCCGCGGCCGCGTAGCTTCTCATTCCACGCGGTCATCGACCGCACGTCCGGGGCGGCGAACGGCGACCACACGCCCATTCCTCAGCCCTCCGGGAGCACCGTGTGCACGGCTGAGGCTGCCGGGTCGCCCAGGGCCTTCCCCGGTTCGTAATTCCACACGGTGGCCCGCCACCTGCCGGTTGCCGAGCTTCCGGGGTCGCCGGTCCAGTTGCGCAGGATCTGTGTTGCCAGGGTGCGGGGGGTGCCGTCGTAGCGCATCGCGATGCCGCTCGCGTATGCCAGATCGCCATCGGGGATCCAGCGTCGGCCGGCAGCGTCCCACACCTCGACCAGGTACTGGTAGTCAGCCATTTTGCCGCTCTCGTCTTTCAATACCTCGGGCATGGTCGCCGCTCAGTCGAGGGTGATTACGATGCCGTGGGCGTCGGTGTCCTCGATGTGAGCGATGAACTGGTCGTCGCCAGAGCTGGAGCGGATGGTTCGGCCCGGTAGACCTCGACCTCGGTGCTACTGACATTTCGTGACGCGGCACTGACATTGTCGTGACGTTTCCACTGAGATTGTCGTGACGCTCAACACGGCCCGGCAGACGGCGGTCACCTCGGCGCTACTGACATCTGGTGACGCCGCACTGACATTGTCGTGTCGTTTCCGCTGACATTGTCGTGACGCTCAACACATGCCGTCCCGCCGCAGTGTTACATAAGACGGGGCGGAGGGGCGAAGCGAAGCGAAGCGAAGCAAGCTGTCTTAAAGGCCTCCTTATGCGGGGTCCGAGCGCGGACCCCGCATACCCTGGTTACCGTTCCCCTCGTGACGGGGCGGGGACAGGATCGGTGGGCAGTGACGCAGGCCTCAGCGAGAGGCGGCGGGCGGCGCACGCGCGGGCAGGAGCGGCGCGAGCATCCGGTGACGGTGAAGCTGTCAGCGGCGGAGAAGGCCACGCTGGCCGGCGCGGCGGACAGGGCCGGGATGGCCCTGGCTGCCTACCTCTGCGAGGCGGCGATGGACGCGGCCGAGCACCGGGCCGTCCTGGTCCCGGTCCTGCAGCGGGAGATGCTGGCCGAGCTGATGCGGGTGGCCGGCCTGGCCCGCCGCATCGGCGTGAACCTGAACCAGGCTGTGGCCAGGCTGAACGCCACCGGCGAGCCCGGCCTGGACCTCGGGCCGTCCGCGGCCCACTGCACCCGGGTCCTGGGCCACATCGACGAGGCCGCCGAGCTGATCCGCAGGCGGCTGTCATGATCGGCCAGATCCTCGAGCGCGGCAGCAAGCTGGGCAAGCTGCTGTACTACCTGTACGGTCCGGGAAAGGCGTGCGAGCACGTCAACCCGCACCTGGTGTCCGGGTGGCGGCACCCGGCCGAGCTCGAGCCGCCGCTGCGGCCGGACGGGCACCGGGACTTCCGGAAACTGACCGGGCTGCTGCTGCAGCCGGTGGCGCTGCTCGGCGGGCGGGCCCCGGCCGAGCCAGTGTGGCACTGCGCGGTCCGCGCCGCGCCGGAGGAACCGGACCTGGGCGATGGCGCGTGGATGCGGATCGCCGCGGAGGTCATGGACCGGACCGGCCTGTCCCGCTACGGCGAGGAGGACGAGGGGGTGCGGTGGGTCGCGGTCCATCACGGGGACAACCACATCCACATCGTGGCGACCCTGGCCCGGCAGGACGGCCGCCGGGCCAGCCTGGACAACGAGCGGTGGCGGGTCGTCGCCGCGATGCGCGACATCGAGGCCGAGTACGGGCTGCGCGTCGTGGACGGGCCCGACCGGACCGCGGCCCGCAGGCCCAGCCGGGCCGAGGACGAGAAGGCGGCCCGGGCCGGGCAGGCCGAGCCGCCCCGGGTCACGCTGCGCCGCCAGGTGGCCCCGGCCGCGGCCGGGGCCCGGTCCGAGCCGGAGTTCCTCGCCGGCCTGGAGACGGCCGGGCTGATGGTGCGGCTCCGCTACACCGATACCCGGCCCGGCGAGGTCGCTGGGTACGCGGTCTCGCTGCCCGGGATGGTCCATCACCGGGACAGCACCCAGGTGTGGTACGGCGGCACGACCCTGGACGCCCGGCTGGGCCTGGGGACGCTGCGCCGCCGGTGGCGGGCCGGGCGGGCCGGCGCCCCGCCCGCCGCAGCGGATTTCACCGGCGCCGAGGCCGCCGGTATCTTCGGCTACGCCGCCGACACGGCCGCCGAGGCGGCCCGCCGGCTCCGCGCCGGGCCGGGCCCGGATGAGGCCGCCGACATCGCCTGGGCCGCCGCCGACGTGCTCAATGCCGCAGCGGACGCGACCGGCAGCGCCGAGCTGCGCCGCGCTGCCGACGGGTTCGACCGCGCCGCCCGCGCCCCGTGGGGCCGGATCCCCCCGCCGTCGGCGGCCGGGTCCGGGCTGCGGACTGCCGCGTACCTTCTGGCGCTGCCGGTCCCGGGCGGGACCCGCCGCAAGATCACCCGGCTGGCGCTGGTCGCCGCGCTGGCCGGGCTAGCCGGCGCGGTCACCGATCTGCGCCAGGCGCAACAGCGGCTGCTGCAGGCCGCGGCCGCACGCCACGCAGCTGCGGGCCTGGGCGCCGCGGCGGCTGACCCGGGCCCGGCCGGCGGCCCGGCTCGCCACGGCGGACACCCCACGGCCCCCCGCAGCTGCCCGGCCCGCCGCCGCCCGGCAGGGCAGGGGCCGGACCTCGGCCCGGCGGCCGGCGCCCCGGCCCGGCCGCTCCCCCGGCCCGCGGCGGGCACCGTGACACGCCAGCCCGGCCGGTCCGCCGCGCCCCGCAAATGTCAGCAGCACCCCGCACTATGGAAGGCAGGCGGCAAGCCGGACAGGCCGCGCCGCCGGGAAGGAAGCACGCCATGGAACCGCAGCAGGAAGGCCCCCATCCGGACCCGGTCACGCAGGCCACCACGAGCGCCGGGCAGAAGCTCGCCGAGTTCGCCGCCGTCGCCGCGCTGCTCGCGCAGGTCACCGCCCAGTTCCGGGCCCGCCGCGCCCA
>WNFC01010806.1_pt1 | contig 11599 bp, 6 predicted proteins | sample 5400541 | NCBI WGS metagenome assembly WNFC01 (sample SAMN13153342, study PRJNA577476) | soil metagenome | isolation source: 120 cm saprolite under Douglas fir tree site 2 hole 2 replicate 1 | place: USA:California | collected 2015-04-18
TGCTGGGGTGCGTGAAGCGGCCTGTAGGTGCGGCGATTGCGGCGGGCGCTCTGCCGGTGAATCTGCCGGAGACGGCTTGTCATCTGCCCCGGGTGAGGGTTTCGGCGGAGCGGGAGACTCGGACGATGGTGGGTTTGCGGCCGTTTCGGCCCTCGGGATTTCGCGTCGCTAAGGAGATGGTGGGCGAGACGGCTGTGGTGCATAACTATGGCCATGGTGGCGGCGGGATTACGCTGAGCTGGGGGACTTCGAAGCTGGCGGTGGATCTTGGACTGCCGGGGCATGTAGGGCCGGTCGCGGTGCTGGGGTGTGGTGCGGTTGGGTTGGCTACGGCTCGACTGGCGCAGGAAGCCGGGTTTGACGTGACGATCTACACGAAGGCGATGCCGCCGGAGACAACTTCGAATATTGCCGGTGGGCAGTGGTATCCGGCGAGTGTGTACGACCCGGAGACGACGCTGACGCCGGAGTTTACCCAGCAATTTGTGGCGGCGGCGCGCTATGGGTACAGGCGGTATCAGATCATGACGGATCCGAAGTATGGGATTCGCTGGATGAGGAACTACTTTATTAAGAATTCGCCGTGGCAGTCGACGACTAGCAGCGGTGACTTCGGGTTGATTAACGACTTGTTGCCGGAGATCAAAAACCTGCCGGCGGGGTCGCATCCGTTTGGGACAAAGTTTGTGCGGCAGTTTGACGGGATGATTGTGGAGCCTCCGATTTATCTGCCCGCTATGTCGGATGTTCGGATCGCCGGAGGCAAGATTGTGGTGCGGGAGATGAAGAGTCTGGATGAGGTGCGGGGGTTGCCGGAGAGACTTGTCTTCAACTGCACAGGCCTCGGAGCCAAAGCGCTGTTTGGCGATGAGGAGTTGACACCGATTCGTGGGCAGCTGACGTTTCTGGTCCCTCAGCCTGAGGTGACCTATGCGACCAGCTACGAGAACACCTATATGTTTTCGCGGCGGGACGGGGTGCTGCTGGGTGGTACGCATGAGATGGGGGACTGGAATCTGCAGCCTGATCTGACGACCAAGGCTGCGATTCTGGCGAAGCAGGCAAGTTTGTTTGATGGGATGCGGGATTGTTGAAAGAACAGGCTAGTGTCTTGCCGCTAAAATTAGCAGAACAGGCTAGTGTCTTGCCGCTAAAATTAGCGCCATAACCTCGACGCTAGCATGTTGCTAACCCACAGAAACAGCAGATCCCTCCACTCCCCCTTCGACTCGTTTCATTCGCTCAGGGTCCGGTCGGGATGACAAATTATGTCAATAACTTTTGAGACAGGACACTAAAAGTAGTGGGCCAGGTCGCCGAAGGTAGCGAGTTCGAGGAGGTGCTGGCCGGCCGGGGGCTGGTTGACGACCTCGTGCTCGAGGACCCAGGTGAAGTCGTGGGGGATGAAGATGGCGTTGAGACCGGCGCTGAGAGCGGGGTTAATGTCGGAGCGGGGACTGTTGCCGATCATCCAGGTGTTGCAGGCTTCGCAACCGTGGTGGGCCGTGAGTGAGAGATAGGCTCTGTGGTGTTTTTCGGGCAGGACCTCGACGGCGGTGAAGTGGGGTGCGAGACCGGAGCGTTGGAGCTTGCCGGTTTGCTCTTCGAGGTCTCCTTTGGTGACGAGGATGAGACGGTGGCGGGTGGCGAGGTCGGCGAGGGTCGGGGCTACGTTGGGGAGGAGTTCGATCTCCTGATCGGCGATGGACTGGGCGAAGCTTTCGATGCGGCGGTGCTTCTCGGGGGTGAGGGGAACGTCGGTGAGCTGCTCGAAGCAGGTGACGAGGGAGCGACGGAAGCTATGCAGGCCGTAGCCGTGGGAGAGGACGGTCGCGTGCTCGACACGGTTGAGGTGGCCGCGGACCTCTTCGGGGGTGTGGACGCGGTGATCGAGGTAGGAGATGAAGCTGGTGATGGCGCGCTCGAAGTAGATGTTGTTTTCCCAGAGCGTGTCGTCGGCGTCGATGAGCAGAGTTTGGTTGGGCGGGCGGCGGAGAGGCTGGCTTGGGAGCTGATGGGCGGCCTGATTTGGGGAGGTCACCCACTGATTATAAGGTGGTTCTGGGTGGCTTTTGTTACCAAGGTGCGGCCGGTATGCCACGCTTGGGGGATATAACCCCCTGCCGGGGTGTGTGAGATTGGAAGCAATGATTAATACAGATATTGCACGACTTGACGGACCGGGTGCGAGGAAAACGACTCATGACCGCAGAGCTTCAGCCGATGTGGGTTATCGAGTGTGGAATCCGTTCGAGGCAGAACTGCGAAGCGATGCGGGTGGACGGCATGAGGAAGTCGTAAAAGTCTTTGCCCGCGTTATAGATGTCTTCGAGCGATAGCGGACAGAAAGCACGATAGAAGGCGAATCAGAGGCATGATTCCTGAGGTTGGCCAGAGGTTCGGGCCGTACGAGATCCTGGGCAGGCTGGGCGGCGGCGGTATGGGCCTCGTCTTCCGGGCGTGGGATGAGCGTCTGCATCGCGAAGTGGCGATAAAGCTGCTGCATGACGACTACACAATGCCGGGGATGCGGGAACGCTTTCTCCAGGAGGCGCGTGCGGCTTCGGCACTGAATCATCCGAATATCTGCACGGTCTTCGATATTGGCGAACAGGACCACAATCCCTATCTTGTGATGGAGCTGCTAGAAGGCGAGACGGTGAAGGACCGGGTGGCGCATGGGGCGCTGCCGGCGGAGGAGATCGTCCGCTACGCGATAGAGATTTCCGATGCGCTGGCGGTGGCGCACGCCAAAGGTATCGTGCATCGGGATATCAAGCCTGCGAATATCTTCCTGGTGGGAATGCCGAATGGGAAGAGCCAGGCGAAGGTGCTGGACTTTGGACTGGCGAAGATCGGGCTGGAGCATCGCGGCGGCTGGGAGTCGCGAAAGCTTGATTTGACGCTGGCCGGGTCGACGGTGGGTACGTTGTCGTACATGTCTCCGGAGCAGGCGCGGGGCGAGTCGCTGGATATTCGGTCGGATCTATTTTCACTGGGAATTGTGCTGTATGAGATGGCGACGCGACAGGTTCCTTTTCGGGGGACGACGAGCGCGCTGGTGTTTGTGCAGTTGTTCAGCCATGATCCGGAACCTGTACGCAACTGGAATGAATCGATTCCTCGAGACCTGGAGAAGGTGATTCTGAAGTTGCTGGCTAAGGAGCGCAAAGCACGCTTCCAGACCGCGCAGGAATTGCACGATGCGTTGGTCAAGGTTGGCAAAAAATTGGGACGGGCTGGATGGCTCAATAAAGGATCGGCCGCGGTGGTTCCTTTAGTGCGGGCAAACGATCCGGTGGCATGGCATAAGGGGCCGCGATGGAGTCAGAGTGAGACGAGGGCCAAAGTGTTGTCGGCGATTGAGGGCTCAGCGCCGAGCTCCGGCAGTATGGTGATTCGTCCGCTGCGTGTGCTGGACAAAGATTGGGGCGGCCTGGAGGCGAGGCAGAAGCGCTCCGTGCCAGGGGGCGCTCTGGCGGTTGAGAGTGGAGAGATGCCGAGCGAGTTGGATATCCTTCACGGCGCGGTTGCGGCGGGCAGTTCCGCTACGGTTGCGGCGTCGCAGAGGATGGAGAATGATTCTCTTGCCGCGAGAGAGCCGTGGCGGGCGGAGTCGGTTTTGACGCAGTCGCGGCAGGTTGCAACGCTGCTCGACGACGGCTTGGATGATGTCGCGCTGGGGCAGGTATTGGTTGAGACTGCGGTTGACGATGGTGCTGATGAGGAATTGATAGCAGCTTCTTTGGCAGTGGATGCGCAGACACGGATTCGCATGGTGGTTGCAGCGGTCTTGATCGTCATTGGGGTTGCGGTGGTGGCGATGCTGCACAGTGGGCTCTTTCGACCGCTCGTGCTGGGGTCGAATGATCATTTGCTGCTGACCGTCATCCAGAACAAGACCGCGGATACGAACATGGATGGGACGGTGATGCAGGGGATTGAGATTGCCTTGCGCCAGTCGAGGTCTTTGAATGTACTGGGAGGCGAGGCGTATCGAACCGGACGGCGGCAGATTGAGGTCGAAGGCGGTGCCTCGACAGAGACAGTTTCCGAGCAGCGAGTGGCGCAGAAGGTTGGCGCGAAGGCGTATCTGTATGGCGAGATCACGCGATCGGGGGCGTCCTATACGATCAGCGTCGATGTGTTGAAGGCTGACTCGAATGACAAGGTGGCGACGCTGGAGGAGACTGCGGCGAGCAGGGAAAGGATTCCAGCCGCGATCGGAAGACTGGCGCGGGATATACGCATCGAAGTTAGCGAGGACACCACGGACGAGGTGCGGAGCAGCGCTCCTCTGGAGGTAGAAGCGACGGCGAACGTGAACGCGTTGCACGCGTATGCCGTGGGTGAAGCGGCGATGCAGCGTGGGCGAGCGGGCGGTGCGTTGGCGGCGTATCAACAGGCTGTGGCGCTTGATCCGAAGTTTGTGCAGGTGCAGATGCGGCTGGCGTGGCTGTATCGCTCCGAGAAGGCTGAGGTGGCGTCGGCTAATGCGGCTGGCCTGGCGCGGGGGGCTGCGGGGAAAGCGAGCGAGAAGGTGAAACTGCTGACGCAGTTCTGCTACGAGATGAATGCGAGCGGGGACTACAGCCGGGCAGTGAAGACGATTCGAGAGTTTGTGGCGCGATATCCTCGTGACGTCGATGGAATGAAGGGCCTGGCGCTGGCACTGCGGGTGCAGGGACTTCTGCCGGAGGCGCTGCAGGCGGCCCAGCGAGGTTATGGGGAGCATCCTTTGGATGCGGAGACGTATGCGGAGGCTGAGCTTGCCATGATCGAGATGGGCCGCTACGACGAAGCGGTGCAACTGGAGGCGCAGGCGGAGCACGCTGGAGTTCTGTCAGGCCGGCATGCATTGATTGCTGATTATCTGGCCGGAAAGGATGATGCTGTTACCGCACGAGTCGAGGCGGTGCAGGTCGCATTTGCGGGAACGACCAGCGCGAATGGTACACCGATCACCTATGCGGAGCTATACGAGTATGGTCTTTATCTGGATAGCGTCGGGAAGACGGGAGCGGGTTCAGAGCTTTGGAGGGTTACTGCGGCGGTGGCAGGCAGCGTACCGGAGCTTGCTTCGACGCAGGCGTCGATGCTGGCTCAGGGGGCGTTGGATCGTGCGCTGGTGGAAAATTGCACCGTCGCGCTGGAGATGGCTGATGATGTGAAAAGCCTTCAGAAGGGGCCGGTTGCGAGCTTCAATGCCGGAATGGCAGCGGCCCTTTGTGGAGATCGGCCATATGCGGAGAAGACGATCGCAGCGTTGCAACAGACCTATCCGCAAAGTACCGCGGTGGCGCAGTATTACGTGCCACAGTTGCAGGCGGCCGCTGAGATTGGTGTGAACGAGCCCGAGAAGGCACTCGACACGCTGATCGCGCTTGAGCAATACGACCAGATATCGCTTACACCCTATCTGCGTGGGATGGCGGATGCTGCACTGGGGCAGATGCCGGCGGCTATTCTCGATTTCCAGATCGCACAAGCTCATCGCGGCTCGTCGTTTTTGTTGAGCGGCAACGTCTATCCTATGGCCGAGCTTGGTGTAGCGAAGGCGTATACGGCCAGTCGCGATAAGACCGATAGCGTTGAAGCTTATCGGCACTTTTTGATGCTGTGGAAGGACGCGGACCCGGGACAACCTTTGCTACTAGAGGCGCTGGCAAAGAGCAAGTAGCTGTAAGTGCTGCTATCGCTAATTCGGGCGATAGTTCAAGGAACAGACACATCGCCTGCAGGTTGCGTCGGTCTCCATGTCGAGGGACTGCCTGAACTCCTGTGCTGCTTCTCCATTGATCACCTCTTCCAGTGTGGATGAGGTGATGTTTCCTATCGTGCGATGAAAAAAACAGGGACGTACAGAGCCGTCGACTTCCACAACGGCGGAGACCCAGGGGGCATTGCAGATGGGAGCCTGGGGCGTGAGTTGGCCGAGATACTCGCGAAAGCGGCGGGCGATTCTTCGAAGTTTGACTGCTGATTCGACGATGTACTTGTGATCGATGCCGGCTTCATATTGGAGAATCAGCTGTTCGATCTCCTCTTCGAGGGCACTCACTTCTTTGAGGTTCAGACCTATTTCGCTTTGCTTTTCGCCAGGCCATATGAGTGGGCGGTTGAACGCTTCAGAGGTAAGGTCGGCTGCGAGGAAGGAGATGGAGTCGAGACCGAGTGCTCTTGCGGCATCGACTGTTTGGCGCAGATGACGATGGTTGGCTTTCTGGACGGTGGTGCGGCAGGTGATCGGAAGGGAGGGGTTGTAGTGACGGACGGCGCCGATACCTTTGTGGATAAGATTGTAGGCTCCGCTTACGCGGCGGATGGCGTCGTGAATCTCCGGAGGACCATCGAGGGAGATGATAACGTCGTCGAAGAGGGTGGCGACCTCTTCTGCGCGTTTGTGCAAGAGGAGACCAGTGGTTAGGAGGGTGAGGTGAATCTGCCGGTCGCGAAAAAAGTTACAGAGAGCGGAGAGGTCATTGTGCAGCAACGGTTCGCCGCCTGTGAGAACGACCTGTCGAACACCAAGGCTTTTTAGAGAATTGCGGTGGCGTTCCAGATCCTGCGCACGCATCTGGTCGTTCGACTCGCGCTTCCAGATGTCGCACATGACACAGCGGCAGTTGCAGCGACTGTGGGCGTTCAGGATGAGGATAGGCAGAGTCGCGAGCCGCGCTGGATAGGATGATCTTACGGGAGCTTCACGCAGCGCCGGCATGGTCCACCTTCTTTCCACCGAGACGTATCTCTCGACCTACTACTTTTCTTGCCTCGGCGAGAAGGTTGTCGACGGGAGCGCGAAGCCAGCGCAGATGGCCGTCGATGCTGATAAGCTGCAGACCAGCTTTGAGTGAGTCGGGCAGACAATCGTAAAGCGACGAGCTCGCAAGCTGGACTCGCCCAGCGAGAATGACCAGTTCGACCTGGTCGAAGGTGAGTTGAGCGATCGTTTCGGCCGGAGTGAGAGCCTTATCCTGAACGGCGATGAGATCCGCTACCGAGCCGGTTCGGAGGCGCCCTTCTCCGTTACGCAGACGCAGAACATTTGCCGATCTGGCGGTAACCATCTCATACAGGGAATTGGGAGCGAGGCCGATCTCCTTGTGCGCGAAGTTGATTTCGTCGAGCAGATCGCCGGCGGAGGTGAGCGGAGAGTCGCTGCCCAGGACAACAGTGTTGAGCGATTTGATCAGGGTGGAGGAAGGCGCGCAGTGGAAGAGAAACTGATTGGAGGTGGGGCAGACGACAAGGGCTGAGCGGCGTCGATTGAGAAGCGCGACGGCCTTTGGGTTCAATGCCAGGCCGTGTACAAGTACGGTTCGGTCACCGAGAACCTGCATGCGATCGAGATCAAAGATCTCCTGCGCACTCTTCGCATCGACTCCCTCTGCCGCATGCAGAACGAAGGGCAGATTGGGCGGCGTGTGATCGAAGTTGTGGATCAGATTGGGGTCCATCTCCAGCGAGTGGGCCCAGCCAAATCTGGACAGGACGCGAATAGGGAAGTCGGCGGAGAGCATTTCGCGCGAAAGCGGATTGTGATGACAGACAGTGGTTACGCCGCAAAGCAGATTGCGGAGGGCTCCCCACCATAGACGGACGGCCTTTGGCACCTTGCGATGACGGTCGATGAGAGCGGCGTGGCTGTGGTGAATCTCCTTTGCCCATTCGACGGAGTTTTGATACGGTCCAGAGCCGACGTTGGGGAAGAGGCCAAACTCAAGGTGGTCGTGCGCGTTGATGAGGCCGGGGAGCAGCAGATATCCGGGCAGATCGATGATGGCTGTCGATGGGGAGACGCTGTTGCCACGTTTCGGTGACCTGCTTGAGATGGACTGAATGTGCCCCCTCTCGATCGCGATGGACGCCGTGGTTGCGGCGTCTGGTCCGAGAGCGCAGCTGGCTCCGCTGATATAGAGCATCTCGGAGTTTTCGGGCAGATTGTGCGTACGGGGGGCTATCGCTGATTGTTTTCGCAGTTGCAGGATGTAGATGGCGGGAAGATTTGCGGAGGCCTCGTAGGATTCGAGTCTTCCATTTTGCTCAAAGGTGGTCTTCTCGTGGGAATCAAAGCTTGGTTCGATCAGAGTAAGCAGTTCGAATCCGCAGGACTGAAAGGTGTCGGTAATTTGTTCGAGAGAGTGGGTTCTGACTTGGATATTTTCTTCCATGTCATTCGCTTTGAATGACCTCTTCCAGTTGCAGGAGGCTGCGGTGTCCGGATGCATGTCGGTTAGAAAGATGTTTGCGCCGGGGCGCGCGACGCGGTGTAGTTCGCGAGCGAACGTGTCCACGCTCTCCAGATAGCTAAGCAGGAAGGAGGCCAGGATGAGGTCGGCTGTGGCGCTTTGGACTGGCAGTGCGGTGCAGCTTCCGAGGCGCAACGTTGACTTCGTTCCGAGTTTGGCGGAGGCGCGCTGCAGCATCTCAGGAGAGGTGTCCACTCCTACTAGACTGGCTGGACGGTGCGACGCCAGAAGCTGTAGCCATCTACCCGTGCCGCAGCCGGCATCGAGCACATCGAGGCCGTTAACATCAGGGAGCATTCGACTGAGAAAGCGTTGCTCCAGCGCGAGGAGCGGGTTCGGCTGCTCATCGTAGACCTGCGCCCAGATGTCGAAGAGGTCGGATGGAGAGACAGCCATGGTGGTCATAGACTTTCCCGTTTGGGTTTGCGGAGATTGATGAACTGATTGGCCCATTGCAGTTCAATGGGAAAGCGATAGATGCCCATGGCGTAACGCCAGGAGCTTAGAGTTTTCAGGAGCGCACGGCTCCACTTTGGAGCAAGTATGTCCTGGACCGTGGGCCAGCGTGAACCTATGACGATCTCGAAGTTATCGATGAGCTTCTTTGTCTTGCGTTTGAGCCACGGAGCCTGAGTGTCGATGCGCAAGATGAAGTTCATCCACTGTTTGGTGGCGAACTCGGCTGGTGTAGAGGGGAATTTGATCTCGGCGTCGATGTTGCCGTACATGTTGCCAGGCTGAGGCACCGGAGTGTAGTGGTAGATGATGATTTCGGAGTCGGGATTGATTTTTTTGAGCTTGCGGATGAAGGCGAGAGTCTCGCGAGTGTCGCGCTCGGGGTCTCCAGGGTTGCCGATGACGAAGGAGAACTCGGGGATGATGCCGAACTTCTTCGTTCGCTCCGCTATGGTCACGGTCTGATCGGTCGTGATGCCCTTCTTCATCTCTTTGAGGGCCCAATCGGAGCCGGACTCCGCGCCGAAGAAGATCATGGTGCAGCCGGCGCGTTTGAGGGCAGCAAAGGTTTCGTCGGAGTAGCGGGACATGATGTCGACGCGGGCCTCGCACCACCAGCGCAGGTTGAGGTGTTCGATTCGCCTGGCTAACTCGAGGGCATGGTCTTCCCTGAGGAAGAAGTTCATGTCGTAGAACTGGACGGAGTCTGCGCCGTATTTTGTGACCAGGTGAGTGAGAATTGCTGCGGTGCGCTCCGGCGATTCCATGCGCTCCTTGTTGCCGTAGGCGGCGTGGACGCCACAGAAGCTGCAATTGAAGGGGCATCCGATGCTGGCGTGATGGACTGCGGTGCGTTTGCCGAAGAAGGATGGCCTGAGATATTTTTCAACGGGCACGCGATGGAAGGGGTGCCAAGGGAACTCGTCTGGACCCTTCATCGGCCGTTCGGCGTTATTGCGGGGGAGGCCGAAGATGTCTTTATAGGAGAGACCAAGGATCGACTCGAAGGAACGGCTACCTCGGATCGCATCGAGGAGTTCGAGGATCGTGTCTTCGCCTTGTCCGCGAACGATGTAGTCGACGTACTTGGCGTTCAGCGCGGAGTCGGGATAGACGGAAGGGAAGTAGCCGCCCCAAACGATTTTGACGTGGGGATGCAGCCGCCGGATCTCTCGGGAGGCTTCCATCGCTGCGACCATCTGGGGGCCGGGCATGACGGAGACGCCGAGCAGTTCGACATCGTGAGTGTCGATGAGTTTAAGAATGATGTCGAGCGGGTTGTCGTCGAGGTTGCCGTCGACGATCTCATACTCTTCGCGTCCTTCGAGCACGGCGGCAATGGCCAGTATCGCAAGCGGGAGACGGCGGTTGCGTGGTCTGGTTGCGCGCGGATTGAAGAGGATGATCATAGCTGCACCCGTTCGAAGTGGAGGAGCACGTGGTCGCCGAGCACACGGAACCCAGGGTAGCTGGAGATGGTCCTGTCGATTGTGCGGAGCATGCTTAGTAACTTCGGATGGTTGCGAATCCAGGCCTCAACGTAGGACGGGGGAACGGTGACGCCAACGCCTGTGCAGGAATGCAGGACGAAGGAAGGAGAGAATAATGTTTGAAGTTCGCGGACGGTGGGATAGTACACATCGACAGTGAACTCGCCTATTTTTGCCGTCGCTTGGCCGGAGCATCTGCGAAAGGCTTTGCGGAAGTTTCCGTGTAGAGCGAACCAGAGCATCTCCCATAGGCAGAAGCGGGTTGAGAGACAAACGAGAAGTGGAGCGCCAGGGGATAGTAGGGGCGCGAGGTTTTCTGCGGTCTGCTTCAGATCTACAACGCAGTTCAGGCCGGAGAAATTGGAAAAGATACCGTCAAATTGAGTTGAGGGTTGGAGTTCTCGTATATGCTCGGTCGGAAGGAGATTGAACTGTACAGGAGCACCAGGAGCTTCCTTACGCAGGCGACCGGAGGCGATCTGGATCATCTGCTCCGATGCATCGCAGGCCGTAACGGAGACACCATTTCGTGCCAGGAAGAGCGCGTCTTCGCCGGTACCACAGTTGAGTTCGAGGATATGGTCGTCGCTTTGAAAGATTTGGGTTAGCACGCTCCACACGGCGTCGCGTTGGGCACGGCCGATCATGGAGTTGGTGAAGACGTCGTCGTATTCCCTGGCCATCTGGCCGAAGACGAGAGCTGCGGGCGGCTGTGCGATGGCGACTGGGGTCACGCTTCCACCTCCATCAGGGTGGAGTGCAGACCTTCGCGTGAGAGCTGGATCTGGTTACGGAGAGTGGCCGCAAGGTCAGAGTCGGCCGCAGGTGTTCCTGCCAGGCGCGCGAGTTGGACCTCGTCTCTGAGCAGTTTGTCTGCGTAGCTGTAGAAGGTTCTGGAGTGGCGGCCTTTGATTTTGATCTCGCGATCGGAGCTGACGCCCCAGGGCTTGAGCTGCACGAGGCGGTCGGAGACTGGCGGTCGGAGACTCTTTGGTAATAAGGCGTGCCCTTGATGGGATAGGAGACGGTAGTGAAGAAGATGTCGGGCTTTGAAGTGCTGACGTGTTTGATGGTGGCTTCGATGTCGTCCAGCTCTTCGCCTTCGTATCCCCACATCAGGAACATGCCGCTTTCGATGCCGCGTTCGCGGGTGAGTGCGACGGCTTGTTGGACCTGCTCGACTTTGACGCCGCGATCCATAGCGTCGAGGATTCGTTGGGAACCACTCTCCGAGCCGATCCAGACGCGGAAACAACCGAGTTCGGCGAGGAGGTCGAGCATCTCTGCGTTGAGACGATCGGCGCGGGAGATGCACTCGAAGGGAATGCGCAGGTTGCGGCGGCGCATCTCTGCCGCGTAGTCGCGAATCCACTTGTGATTGATGGTAAAGACGTCATCTGA
>WNFC01008080.1_pt1 | contig 11598 bp, 7 predicted proteins | sample 5400541 | NCBI WGS metagenome assembly WNFC01 (sample SAMN13153342, study PRJNA577476) | soil metagenome | isolation source: 120 cm saprolite under Douglas fir tree site 2 hole 2 replicate 1 | place: USA:California | collected 2015-04-18
CGACGACAGCCTTTGCCAGGGTCCCGTGGAAGGAGTCACCCACGTTAGCTTTTTCGCTGTTCAGGTGCTCGCTGATTCGCACCGGCAAATTGGTCCCCGCCAGAAGATTGAGATGCTGGTTGCTCGCCATCGCCGCCGCTGCGGGGACCAGCAACAGCAAGGCTGTCGCAGCAAGTTGTTTTAAATATTGAGTCATGTCACGCCCCAATGCTAAAGATGGAATGCCTGTGCTCTATGCTAACCACAGTTGGAGCAACAGCGGCCTAACGGAGGTCCATGTCCGAGAGTTTCGGTAAGTCGTGAATCCTGCGACTACGTTGCCAAAAAGCCCGATGTGGTCGGGGCTTCTTGCTTTTATGGCCGCCCTTTAGCGGACCTTGGCCTGGTAGAGATCATCCATTCGCGCGGTTACATTTTGTAGCGTTTCAGTGATCACGTATGTGTTATAGCTACTGTCACCCGCCGGAAACGGGACTTCGTTTCCGCGCACTGCTGCCCAGACGTTGAAGTTGTATACAGATTCAGACGTATCACTGCTGCCACAAGGATAACTGTTCAAGCCGTAGTAATTAACTGATCCCCCTTGTAGCGTGCTGACCCCGTACACGCCCATGGCATAAGCAAGAGTTGCATCGGAGATGATCACGCCACCAAAGCTGGTGTCGAATGCGAATCCGGAATCGTTGCCGCAACCGTTTGGTACCTGGCTGGTCACTTCGGTGAGGCGCTTAGATTGTGCATCATAGGTCCAAAACCGGTTGAAATTGCCACGCAGATAGCCGGTCGGGATTGCTAGCGTGCCCAAAGTGGCAGCAGGAAGAGTGACATGCGTGGTGTACTTAGCCACCGGCCCCATATTGTTGAAATTCAGTGTGAGGTCTTTCCCAAGGATCAGGCTGTCCCAGATGACTGGATGATCTAAGTCACCGCCGAAAACCGTAGGGTCCCAGTTCAGCGGAACCGCTCGGGTGATCTGAGTGTTACCTTGATTTTCAAAGCGCACCGTTGGCGACCCTCGGCCGGCATCGACGCCCGCAGGATAGTAGCCGTTCCCCGCTTCGTTAGGATTCAGGGTTGAGCTTGTACCGAAGTAGAATGCAGCTTGGATTTGGGAGCCGTAGGCGAAATGGTTCTCAAACTGCATTCCGTTCCAAGACCACCGCCATGTGACACCTCCTGCCGCTTTGTTGGATTCCACTGTCACTCCGCCTGCGGACAAGCTAAGTATCACCTCGGCGCTGTTCACGAATCGCGGGTAGCCATATACGGCGAGCGGGCTGACAGTGTAACCGGGAAGACTCTCCGAAGGAGCAACTAAGGCGTAATCACCAGTACTTGGGTTAACGGCTTCCGACAGGACTTCGAGACCCGGGAGCGAGGGCTCGGCCCAAGGGAACCCTAGTGTTTCCTCAAGAGTGTAGCCAGCGGGGGCGTCTGTTCCATCGGCGTGGTCGGTCACTCCGGCATTGAAGTAGCGATTCAGCGTGGTTCGTCCGCTGCCTGGCTGATCGGGCACATAGTATATTTCTCCATCGAATGGATAGGCACTCCGCTCCCCAATGTCCACGTTTGTCATTCGATCATTGCCACTGTACAAAACACGGTACAACACTCGCAGCGTCGTCGGAGTTGGGGGCGATGTCAGGGGTGGCGGCGACGTTGTCATACTCTGTTTGCCTCCGCCGCAACCTAGAAGGATGATTGTGCCGAACAATACGCTCAAGACCAGGCGGGCGATCAGCTGTCTTTTCGAGAGGCCAGAGGCAACGCCACTGACAGCGCGGCGCATCCTGCGACGGGCAGCCAGAGTGCCATCCCGCACTTTCCTGGCGGACATACGGCCCATTATTATACTCCCGGTCAGCGACACCCTTACCTGTCATGCTCCACGCGGTTCACGACAAGCCTGTCTTCCCGCGAGAGTGCGAAGGGCGCCCGGTTTGTATTCCGAGCAAAAAGAAAGAGAGCAGGACTTTGTCCCCTCTCTGTGCTTCATCCCACTAGGAGATGAAGAATTTCGGGTGCCTGAACCAGGACTCGGTTGAGGCTATGTTGTTGTTCAGCCAATTGTCGAGATCCTCCAATGAGGGTTCGGGAAGTGCCTCCTGCATCCCGTGCATTATTTCTTCCATCACGTCGGGATGGATGTCCTGGAAGTAGTACTTCGGAAGACTGTATGACATAGAGTTTATAAACCCAGCCTTAGTGTTTAACCGTGGGGTCTGGCTGGCGACTCGCCACGCTTCAAGTGGAGCGAGTGGGGTTCCCCGCCGGGTCAAGGTGGAACGCCGGAGGCAGAGACGACAAAGCAGCCCGCAGCAGGCGGGCTTTAGAAACACGGACCTTGAGCGGGTGGGGTGCTCGCTACACTGAAGAGAAGGCGAGGAGAGAGGTCACGGATTTTCAGGAGGTCTGGGTCACGATTTTGCGTGGGGTTTGAGGGGTTAATGGGGTTATTTCAGGCGAATGCTGAAGGAGCGCTTCTTAGGAGTTATTACGACCTTGCCCTCGCGCGCGAGCCACCCAATGGCCCACTCGAAAATGGGGCCCTTGCCCTCCACCAGCTTCTTGAGCTGCACGAGCGAAAGCTCGCCGTGGGTGTTGAGAGCGTACCAAATGGCACCTCCCATTTGGCCGATGTCTTCCTCGATGGTAACTCCCATCCTTGTTATGTTATCTCAATTGAGCCCTGACGACTGCCAGTGGAGACGAGAAAACGGTATCCGCCTCAATGCTAACGTCCACCTGGGCTCCTTGTTTAAGACGCGCTTCCTCACCGTGCTCGTCAGTCAAGGTGTTCTCGATGCGAATCTCGCGATAAAGATCGTCCGCAGCTTCAATGTCGATCTGTGCCTTTTCAGGCTGGCTCGGAACAACTGGCTTGAGGATTTTGTCGACGGTACCGCGCAGCTTCTTCCGCTTCTTGCCCATGGCCCCTCACAGGGTAAGGCGTGTCTTGACGAGGCATTTTATCAAAGAGTGGCCTCGTCTGACTGGAACAAAATGAAAAAGACCGCGGGTTAGCGGTCTTGGTGGGTCTCGAATGTTACGGGATTTGGTCCCGGATTTCTCCTGAGGTGTGGGTCGCGGATTTTGCGTGCCGTTGTTACCAAAAAGCCCGACCACATCGGGCTTTTTGGCTTGTGGGCGATAAAGAAGGATCGCGCAGAAGAAACACCAAAACCTGGGTAGCACAATGAGGTGCGTGTAACGTGCCGAAGCACAGGTACGCTGCAGGCCTTTCATCCTCGAGCCCGCTATTCCCTTCGTGCTCACCCAGGGCGACAAAATCGTACACCTGAGAACTTGTGCGGGTCAAGACGATTTCCCAAAAAAAGACCGGGGGTTAGCGGTCTTGGTGGGTGTGGCCCAAATGCGCAGACCATTCCCACTGCTGCGCCACTCAGACTGGCCGACTGTCCCATCGTCACTGCACAGGCTGTGATGCGCGTGGCCGCAAAAGCACCATCTGACACGGCATTCAGCGTCCTTACTCATTAATTTGCATTAATTTTGACCTTGACACCAGCTCGATTGAGAATACACTTGTGCTCCGCTCAGTCGGCTACAGCGGGAAACGGTTGCTCTCCCCTTAGGCGCTCGCGTAGCAACCGCGCACGATGGCGGTCCGTCCTCGGCTAGCGGGGTCCTGGGATCAGGTACGAAATGGGTCAAAAGGGGAGAAGAGATGTCCCGCCTATGTTTCCTTCGCTCAGTTGTAGTCTTGACTGCCTTCATTACACCGACAGGTGTCGGCTCTGCCCAGAGACAAAATAGCAGTGAGCCTTTGGCGTCACCATCGCTTGTCAGTTCTCGCAGGGCAGCGCCCCCAAAAACCGGGCAAGCAGTCCCGGTCCCTGGCGTACCCTTCGATCCACGTCAGCGACTGCATGCGCTCAGAGCATCAACGCGGCAAACTAATCCTCTGGCAGACCCACTAACCGCCACAAGCCCAGCACTAGGGACGAGTTTGAGCGCAAGCAGGATTTTTCTAGAGGCACCCGTATTCAGTTCCGGCGGCTATTCGGCCAATTCGGTCGCCGTCGCGGACGTCAACGGGGATGGCAAGCCTGATTTGCTGGTGGCCAACTACTGTCCATCCAGCCCCTGTGAGAGTGGTGGCACGGTGGGCGTACTGCTGGGGAACGGCGATGGAACCTTTCAATCGGTGATCACCTACCCCTCCGGGGGGCAGGTTGCGATATCGATTGCTGCCGCGGATGTAAACGCCGATGGCAAACCCGATTTGGTAGTGGCAAACGGTTCCGGGGTAATTAGCGTGCTTTTGGGTAATGGCGACGGAAGCTTTCAAGTGGCGTTGAACTACGGTTCGGGTGGCCAGACCGCCGATTCAGTTGCGGTCGCAGACGTGAACGGCGATGGCAAACCCGACCTGCTCGTGGCCAATTACTATGCAGGCAATGGCGACTACTCGAACGGCACAGTTGGTGTGCTCCTGGGTAACGGTGACGGAACTTTCCAGCCCGCGGCGACTTACGCCTTTGCGGGAACGCATACCACTTCGGTAGCGGTGGCGGATGTAAACGGAGACGGGAAACCAGACTTGGTGATAAGCAATTTGTGTGCGGATAGTAATTGCGCGACCGGTTCGGTGGCTGTCATGTTGGGAAGCGGCAACGGGACTTTCCAGCCAGCACTCGCATACGACTCGGGTGGGCTGGATGCCTATTCAGTAGCTGTGGGTGATGTGAACGGGGACGGCAAGCCCGACCTGCTCGTCGCCAATTACGATGCGGGCAATGGCAACTACTCGAATGGCACAGTGGGTGTGCTTCTAGGTAATGGTGACGGAACTTTTAAGCCTGCTGTTAGCTACGCGTCGGGACATGGGTCACTTTCGCTCGCGGTGGGCGATGTCAATGGGGATGGCAAGCCCGACCTGCTGGTAGGAAACCAATGCAGCAGTAGTACCGGTTCTTGCGTTGGCTCGGTTAGTGTGCTGTTCGGCAACGGTGACGGAACATTCCAGGTGGAAGTGTCCTACTCCTCGGGTGGCTCTAGCGTCAATTCGATTGCGCTGGGGGACGTAAACGGTGATGGCAAGGCCGACCTGCTGATAAGCAACCAGTGCGCCAGAGACACCGATTGCGCTGGCACTGTAAGCGTGCTGCTGGGCAAAGCCGATGGCTCTTTTCCTGCGGCGATCAACTACGGCTCAGGTGGCCAGACCGCCAATTCGGCTGCTGTGGCAGATGTGAATGGAGATGCGAAGCCCGACCTCCTGGTGGCCAATCAGTGCGAGAGTAGCAGCAACTGTGCCAACGGCACAGTGGGCGTAATATTGGGCAACGGCGACGGTACCTTCCGGCCAGCGGTGAGCTATGGCTCCGGAGGCTATCAGGCCTCCTGGGTCGCGGTGGCGGATGTGAACGGGGATGGCAGGCCTGACCTCGTGGTTGCGAACCAATGCGCCAGTAGCAGCGATTGCGCCAACGGCACTATTGGCGTGCTCTTGCAAAATGCTGACGGAAGCTTTCAGACCGCTGTGAGTTATGGATCGGGTGGATATTACGCCTATTCGGTCGGTGTGTCGGATGTAAACCGCGACGGCAAGCCTGACCTGGTGGTTGCGAACCAATGTGCCAGCAACGTCAATTGTGCCAATGGCATTGTGGGCGTACTGCTGGGTAATGGCGACGGTACCTTCCAGCCCGCGGTTACTTACAGCTCGGGCGGAGAGTTCGCGTTTTCAGTGGCCATAGGAGACGTCAACGGCGATGGTAAGCCTGACGTGCTCATTGCAAACGAGTACGCGAGTACTGCGAACCAGTCGAACGGCACGGTCGCCGTTCTGTTGGGCAACGTCGACGGTACCTTTCAACCAGCCTTCACGTATGGGTCGGGCGGGAAGTATGCCTACACGGCGGCGCTTGCAGACATGAACGGCGATGGCAAGCCCGACGTGCTTGTAACCAATCAGTGCAGTATCCCTAGCTGTGTCACCGGTGCTTTGGGCTTGCTTTTGGGCAACGGCGACGGGACCTTCCAGTCGGCAGTTGTCACTCCCATACCACAATTGACTGGCGTCCAGCAACTTGCGATCGCGGATTTTGACAGCAACGGCACGTTGGACGTCGCGTCTGGCGCAGGAGACTTCTTACTGCTCGGCAACGGCGACGGAACGTTCCAGTCACCTCTGATTTTGGGAGGCGGAGGCCCGGGCATCGCCGTGGGTGACTTCAATCTCGACGGCAAGCCAGATCTGGCAGTCGGCGGAGTCACCATTCTGCTAAACGTCAGCTCCACAATCGCACGCACCCAGACGACTACCACACTTAGCTCCAGTCCGAATCCTTCCACAGTTGACCAAGCCGTCAATTTCGTTGCAACAGTCGTCGCTCAAAACGGCGGGTCTCCCAGCGGGACTGTCACTTTCAAGGATGGTGCAAACACTTTAGGCACGGCATCCATTGTCACATGTAATTGTGCTTCTCCTGGAACCGCGACTTTGCCGCTCTCAACTCTAGGCGCTGGCACACACACTATTACCGCGGTGTACGGCGGAGATGTCACCTTCACTGGGAGCACATCGTCGGCCATTACTCAGACCGTATTGCCCAAGACTGCTACGACGACGACTCTCAACTCGTCTTTGAATCCGTCTTATGTGAGGCAATCAGTCACGTTTACCGCGACGGTTAGTCCATCGGGCGCGAGCGGCGTAATGACCTTCTACGATGGCGGAACGATACTAGGAACGGGGCCAATGAACAGCTCCGGGCAGGCTATATTAACCACTTCCGCTCTTACTTCGGGCTCTCACAGTATCACTGCATTTTATGGCGGAGACAGCAACTTCGCCACCAGCGCGTCCGCCGCTCTGACGCAAACAGTCAACAAAGTATCGACGTCGACAGGACTTACGCTATCACCGAATCCATCTACCTTTGGTCAGTCGGTCACGATCACTGCCGCGGTTACATCGACTGCGGGGGTCCCGACCGGCACGGTGACCTTCTACGACGGTGCGACGACACTGGGAGCGGGATCACTGAACAGCTCCGGACAGACTACATTAAGCACTTTCAGCCTTGCTCCGGGCTCTCACGCCATCACCGCCTCTTACGCCGGGAATAGCACCTTCGCTGGCAGCACGTCCACAGCTCTGGCCCAGACGGTAAACAAGGCCAATACAACTACCTCCATCGGCGCCCAGGCACCAAATCCATCCTTTGCGGGGCAGGCAGTCGCGGTCAACTTCGCAGTCGCAACAGTATCACTGGGAAGTGGCACGCCCACTGGCAACGTCACAGTAAGCGACGGCGCAGGCGACACATGTACGGGGACGGTAGCGGCAGGCGGTTGCTCCCTCATCTTGCCCACGGCGGGGACGAAGACGCTGAACGCCAACTACGCGGGCGACGGCAACTTCAATGCCAGCACGTCGGCAGGCATCACGCACAGGACAGTAGACTTCTCGATTTCGGCTACTCCCGCTTCTCAGACAATCAAGGCCGGACAGAAGACCAGCTACAAGGTAACGTTGACACCATTGAATGGTTTCAGTGGAGCCATTTCACTTTCCTGCACCGCACTGCCTTTGGGTTCAACATGTAGCTTTGTGCCAACTTCGATCACGCTAACTAGTAGCGCAAGTAGCACGGTAACCGTGCAAACGAGCAAGAGCACGCCGAAAGGTACGTACAACTTGACGTTCACCGGGCAATTTGGCAGCGGCGTGCCTGCAACTGGCGGGTTGACGCACAATGCCAAGGTCACACTTGCGGTTCAATGAACAATCTCAGACCAGTGGGGGCGCTCCGGATGAAAATTGTTTCACAGTGTCGCGAACAGGCGTAATGGGTGTACAATCACCGCTGTTTTCGAGGTCAAAAAGGAAATTCCGGTTTTATCCCCGCAGACAATTCCAGAGCGAAAATCCAGAGCGTAAATAAAAAAGAGGTTGAATGAATCGCAGACCGTCTCGTTTGTGGTACGCGTTAGCAGGATTGTTCTTCTTAACCGGCTCTATTGTTGCGCAAACGGTTGCACCTCCTCCGCCGAGAGTGATTTTTTCGACATATCTCGGCGACAATGGTTTTGACGAAGGTTTTTCCGTTGCCACGGATGCGAATGGCAACGTGTACGTCGCCGGATTGACCACTTCCGTGTCATTTCCGGGCAGCGTAGCTCCGCTCGCCGGCTCCGACGGCATCTACGTTTCGAAATTCAGTCCGACAGGACAGCTCCTGTATACGACACGTATCGGTGGCAGCGGCATCAACGAAGCTTATGCGATTGCCGTCGATAAGGGTGGAAACGCCTATATCACAGGAGAAACAGGTTCGGCGGACTTTCCGATTATCAACGGATTCCAGACCAACTTTGGGGGCGGATTTTCGGATGCCTTTATCGCCAAGCTGGATCCATCCGGGAACCAGGTTTACTCCAGCTTCCTTGGCGGCAACTCTTCCGGTAACGAATTCGGCCGTGGAATCGCAGTCGACAGCTCTGGCAATGCTTATATTGTAGGGACGACAAGCGCCCAGGATTTCCCGGTTCGCAACGCGTTTCAGGGCAATTATGGCGGAGGATCTTCGGATGCGTTTGTCGCGAAAATCAATACTAATTCTGTCGGCGCGGGTTCCTTATTGTATTCGACCTATCTTGGCAGCTTCGGTTTTGATTCAGGCAACGCGATCGCAGTAGACGGATATGGCAATGCCTATGTTGCTGGTGTAGCCGACTGCTGTTTCCCGACCACACCGAATGCCATTCAACCCTTCTTGGGAAATAGCAACGCTCATGTCTTCGTGTCCAAACTCGGCCCTGACGGCTCACTGCTTTATTCGACCTTGCTTGGTGGCAGCAGCAGGGACGCCGGACGGGGAATTGCGGTGGACCAGTTGGGCAACATCTATGTGACGGGCGAGACCGCATCGTCCGACTTTCCGGTTACTGCACAAGCGTTTCAAGTCGCAAATCGTGGCCCATCGAATGGTTTCATCAGCAAGATTGACCACGGACTACAGGGCTCTGCGGCGCTGGTTTATTCCTCGTTCTTGGGCGGAAGCAACGCAGACACGGGAGCCTCCATAGCGGTGGACCCATCCGGCCGAGTCTACGTCACCGGCAGAGCAACTTCTGCCGATTTCCCAGTCCAAAGTGCAATCCAGTCCTCAAATGCCGGGGGGGATGATGCTTTTGTGGTCCAACTCGACCCCACTGTTTCAAATAATCCGGGATTGCTCTTTGGCAGCTATCTGGGCGGCGGGAGTAACGACGAAGGCTTATCCATCGCTGTAGCCCCGGGCGGGCGCGTCGCGATTACGGGCTTTACAGACGCCAATTTCCCAGTTTCGCATGCCTTCCAAAGCGCGCCGGGCGGGTCGCGTGATGCCTTTGTGACCTATTTAACTTGGGACACGGCCCCGCCCATCCTCCTGGTGCCATCGGATACGGTACTGAACGCGACGAGCCCTGCGGGAGCGGCTTTCAACTTCACCGTCACCGCCACGGACCTCATGGACCCCCATCCTGTTGCGCAATGTGCGCCTGCCCCGGGCAGCACTTTCGCGATTGGAACCACTCTCGATACCTGCACAGCCACAGACGCAAGTGGAAACGTCGCGACCGCTTCCTTCCATGTGACCGTCAAAGGTGCGGCACAACAAATCGCCGACCTGAAGGCCTATGTTGCGTCGCTGAATTTGGGCCAAGGGCTGACAAATAGTCTTGAGAGCAAGTTGAATGCCGCAGCTCAGGATCCTCTGCCGGGTTCGTGTTCAGACCTGGGTAACTTCATCAATCAGGTCAACGCGCAAACTGGTAAGGCGATTTCGAGTCAGGTTGCGACACAACTCGTCGCTACGGCGAAACGCATCAAGTCGGTCCTCGGCTGTTCATGAGTGGTTCTTGGCTTCACTAGAACTGATGAACCCGGCGAACCGCGGTTGGGGCAATTGAGGTTGGGCCTGCTTGGACCGAACATCTGACGATCACGCCCTCAGCTCGGAGAGGGTCGCGCCTGCTGCTGGAGACTGCCGCTAAGCGCGACCGGGGGCGCGATGAACGAGAACGACTGGCGGTTAGGCTGAGATGAGTGATTTGCCGTGTGCTTCTGCCATGACATCAGACAGTTTCAGCAGACGTGATTACTGGCTGCTGTTCCCAGTGCGCACCGTGAAGTCGCCATCGACGTAAAGAATGTGCACGGTAGGGTCGCAGAGATAGAAAAGCTGCTGATAGTCCGTCCATGCGCTCGTCTCGTGCGATGGCTGATAGTGCGGATTCTTCAATTCCCTTCTGATCCAAGTCGCATACTGATAAGCAGCGACCAACGCGGTGCCGAGCTTTCGTATCTCGTCTTGCGATAGATTTAGGATTCCAAGGTACCTTGGTTTCGCCCGCAGCCAGAGTTCACGGTCAGGTGTGGTCTGCCCCCACTCTTCTCATTTCGTCGTGGCTGTCCGTGCAGTTGCCAGTGCCAGACTGATGGTTGCTCTTTATTTCGTCGAGAAACGCTCGCAGGTCTGGCGTGACGGTTCTGTGCCGAAAAGCTGTCACGCAACTTCGATGACCAGGGAACCAGGTTCCCTTTCGGTATGTCGATATGATGTCGCCCGCCACCGGTTTTTCAACAAGCCGTTGGAGCGTTCTGCGGCCAAGAATTCAGCCAGAGTAACTAGGTCGAATAATTTCGGGAGAGGGCAAAGCGCTTTGGAAAACAGAAAGGGCCACCGGACGGTGGCTCTTGTTTGTTTCGGAATTGTGTATCCACGACTCAGTTCAGGGTTTCGCCTTGGCAGCCGAAGGCAGAAGTTTGTGCTTCTTGAAAAATGCGATGATCGGCTTGCCGCAGAGAGAACAGAAAGAGTATGTAGCCCACTGAAGCCCAGCCACGATCTCTTCATGCCGATTCTTAATTTCTCTCTTAAAGATATCGCACTGATATATGAGCATAGACCATAAACAGATTACTTATGCCCTCGTCGCAGCTGTTTCCAACGTACCGACGCGAGCCTCGAGCTTTACAAGCTGGTTTTCGTGGCGGCGCAGTTGTTCGGCGCCGGCTATATCTTCGTCACGATGATCTTCAAATTGTTTCAGAACCGTGTCCAGTTTGGTAATGACGGGATCAAATTTGTCACCCAGCTTTTTGTCCAGCCGCTCCTCAACTGCATCAAGAATAACAGTGGCCTGATCGGCCAGAAGCTGCTCCATATTTTTCTTGATGCCATCAAGTTTTTGGTCCGTAGCCTTGGTCTGCTCGGAGAGAAGATGCTCCATCTGTCCAACGAGCTTCCCCTCGAGTTTATCGAGGTCGCCCTTGGTGGCGGGTATGTGCAGTTTGTGGATCATTTTCCATAGACATTGGCTTACATCTTCAGTATCGATACCGCGCAAACCGCGTCAAGGGAACGTATGAGAATGTATGAGAAGAGTAGATGAGTCCTTCTCCCGATGCGAGTGAACACCGAGCAGGCACATGCGAAGGGGAAGCGGCTGCGCTGTTTGGCCAGAATGCGATAGTTGGGATCGGGGGTGGGGTACTTGGGGACACTGGAGCGGAAAGTGTTGCCTTGCTCCATGCTCTTGAGAATGAAATACACACCGTGCTGGTTCTTCCGTTCCATG
>WNFC01008082.1_pt1 | contig 11598 bp, 10 predicted proteins | sample 5400541 | NCBI WGS metagenome assembly WNFC01 (sample SAMN13153342, study PRJNA577476) | soil metagenome | isolation source: 120 cm saprolite under Douglas fir tree site 2 hole 2 replicate 1 | place: USA:California | collected 2015-04-18
GGGGGCTGCTTTCATCTACACCGATCGTGACACTGGTCGGGTCACCACTATCCTCGGCTATCCTACGCAGAAGATCGCGCAAGCGGGGTAATTCGGAAATTTCAAATATGTTTGGCTAGCGTTTGGCTCTGCTCAGAATTGGAGAGTCTAAGAGAACCGACTGGCGGGAATAAGCGGTACTTAATCCCACCCCGTGTCCAGAAATTCGCCAAGCCAAGTCACTAGTGATTTCCAGAATCCCCTCTCTGTTCCGCCTCGTGTTCTCGATCGTTACCGCGCAGGTGCAGAGCGAAAAATTCATCCACCCGACGCCATGCGTCCCGCAGCACGTGCTCACGGCTGAAGTAATGGAATTCGCCTGGATAGATCATGAAAGAAGTCAGAGGGCCTTTGTTTGTTTTCAGTGCTTCGTCGATCAGGCGCACTGATTCAAGGAATGGGACGTTGATGTCCGATGTGCCGTGGAGAACTAATAAGGGTCTTGCCAATCGATCAATGTGGGAGAAGGGTGAAGCATTTGCATACACCTGCGGGTTTTGTTCCGGCGTGCCGATACGGCCTTCGGTCCAATCTCCGTGGTAGGGATCGTTGTAATACATGACGTAATCCACAACTCCCGCCACATCTACCCCGGCGCGAAACAGTGTCGGCTGATCTGTCATGGCAATCAGGGTGAAAAACCCACCGTAACTGAGGCCCCAAACACCTATTCTCTCGCTGTCCACGAAGGGAAGCGTCTTGAGGTAGTTCGCTGCCATCCACGCGTCTTTGGCATCTTTGCCTCCGACATCCATATAGACGCCATTACGCCAGTCTCTGCCATAACCGATGCTGCCGCGGTAGTCAGGCGCGATTACGACGTAGCCTTGCTGCAAGAGGTATTGATGGAAGCTGTAATAAACTGCGTAATTCCGCTGCACGTGCCAGCCATCGTAATTCTGGTTGATTCCATCGCCATGGATCCAAACAATCGCGGGATGCTTCTTCGTGCGATCGAGATTTTTGGGAACAAATAACCATGCCGGCACAGACTGACCGTCCGGACCTGGATAGTGGACGGCCTCGGGCTCGACAAATGCCGATCGGTCAATGGCAGGCGGCATGGAGTCAGAAAGGCGTACTGGCTTGGAACTGCTGGCGGCGTCAATCACGAAAAAATCGGCCGAGTTGTGCGTGTCCGTGTGCTCGTAGACAAGGCGCTTGTCATCGGCAGACCAATGCGGCTCGATGTTGGTTCCGCGGTCAGACGTGACGTAAACGACGCTGGCTTTTGTGGGATCGCTGCCGATGGTTGCAATTCCAACCCTGCGGTCACCGGGCTTGCCGGGTTCATTGGCGTCGAAGGCAATGCGAGTGCTGTCGTGTGACCAGGCGGGCCGCCAGGCCTCGAACTGTCCTTTCGTGATCTGAATCGCTTTCCCGCCAGTTGCTGGCACGACATAGAGATGGTCCCAACCATCCAGATCGGTAAGAAATGCGATCCATTTGCCGTCGGGAGAGGGGTTGGGTTTCGCGTCCGCTTCCCAGTCAGGAAGACTCCAAAATTTGTCTTCCTTATCTTCGTGCACCACTTTCGGTGTCCCGCCGTTGATATCAGAAACGTAGATGGTCCGGATCTTGTAACTGTTCGACTGCCGGTCGTATGTCAGGTGGGTGGCACCCGTCCATGCAACGCCATTGTATTCGCCGGGAGTATCGATGCTGGTGGGCTTGCCTCCGTTCGTGGCTACACTGTAAAGCTGGCCTGGAGCGTACTCCAGATTGACGAAAATCAGTTTTTCACCCGCGTACGAAGGCGATTCGTCATGGTGGATGACCTTAGCGCCTGCGATGTAGGCGAGGTGCGCATCGTCGGGAGACCATAACGGTTCTTCGATGCTGCGATCGTCGTGAGCGAGACTTGATTCGGTGCTGTCAGCAACACTGCGCACGACAAGGTCTCCACCGTGCTGCGACTCGATTTTGCCTGCGCGGCGGACGAAAGCGATTCGCGTTCCATCATGCGAAAGGGCGAAGTCCGACTCAACCGCCGAAGAACTCCAAGCGGCGCGCGGCTGGTCTCCCGGGGCCACTTGCCAAAGGCTGCCGCCATGGGAGTAATAAATGCTGCGTCCGTCATGACTCCAGAACGGGTCCGCAACTCCCTCACCGGAATAGGAAGTCAGCGCAACCGGTTTGCCACGGCCATCGGAGTTCGTGAGGTACAGATTGTTTACGTTGGCGCGGTCCCAGATGAACGCAACATGTTTCCCGTCCGGCGACCAAACCGGATTGGACGGATGCTTGATGTCGATCAACTGTTCGATGCTGAGCCGATTGGCCGGCGCGGTTTGCTGGGCTGCAGACCTCGCGATAAACGGCAGCCCAGCTATCATGAATGCAATTATTCGCAAGAATAGCTTCCGCTTAGACATGTCGCCTCCGGGATCGAAGAAAAGGCGGGTAGGATGTCCGCATCCTTACCCGCCACAAACGGACCGATGTTCCTGCCCCGTGAAAAACGATTGCCTCAGAAATTGAACTTCACACCAAAACGAGCCAAGAAAGGATTAATCGTGTTGGTCGGAAACTTGTAACTGGGGCCGAAAGTCTGCACCTGGGAAACAACGGTTTGCGCGTTCGTCAAGTTGAAGAAGTCAACGATCGGCTGAATGTGCCAACGTTCATTCATCACGAACTCGCGGGTGAGGCGCAGGTTCAAGAGATTGACACTGGGCAGGCGCTGAATACCAGCCGGTTGCAGAATGACTGTTTCCGGCCCCTGATTGAAGCCGGTGAATACTTCTGTCGGTTGAAATGGAAAACCGGTGTAGTGCTGGAAATTGATGCTGGTTCCGATTTTCCAGGGCAGCTCATAGGTGCTGTCTATCTTGAATACATAGGTGGCATCCTGGTTGAGGAAATTGTTTCGGCGGTTGATGTCCTTATTGGGATCATTGAAGTCGTCGAGCAGCGCGTCATCGGTAAATCCGGGACAGCAGAACACGCCCTTCTGGCGCTGGATGGTGAATCCCGTCAGTAACTGCCATTTGTTTGACAAACGCTTGACCGCATCGAACTCCACTCCGTGATAGGCGTTGTCGTTTAGCTCGGGAATGTTGGTCAGCAAGATGTTAGGAGCGGGCGCCGCAGTAGCAAGGTTAAACAGCGTTAGCGGCTGCCCTGTCAGGCCGTTGGTAAATCCTGTCTGGGCAACGTAGGCCGAGGTCGGCTGGGCCAAGTTTTTGAGACCGACCAGGTTCTTCTTGGTGCGGTAGTAGTATGCTGCGCTCACACGCAGATCGCGCCACAGCTGTTTTTCGTAGCTGGCGCTAACCTCGTCTGAGTAGGGACGGGTCATATGCGGATCGATGTGCGTGCTGGTACCGCCGAACCCTCCAAGGAAGTTTGCCGGACTCTTCCATTCGTTTACTTGAGGTATGCCGTCGCCGTTGGCGTCGACCCACTTGTAAGTCTGACCGGCAAAACCAACTGGGTTTACCTGCTCTACCAGTTGTGTGCCTTCCATCTTGTAGAAGCGCCCGTAGCTGAAGCGCAGCACCGAAGTGCCCTTCCCCGTCACGTCAATCGCCAATCCCACTCGCGGTGAGACGTTATTCCAGTCCACCAGATTCCTTGAAGCGGCGAAAGTCTGCGGCGGAAACAAATCGGGGAATGTGAGGTTGGGGCTGCTCGATTGCTTCGGGTAAAAGCTCGTATAGCGGTCGTAGCGCAGTCCGAGGTTAAGAGTTAACCGCTTCTTTAAAGTCCAGGCATCCTGGACATAGGCGCTGGTATCGTGGAAATAAGTTTTTTCGGTGAACGGAGTATCGAAAGCGACTACATCAGTCGGCACGCCGTTGTTGTACTGCGCGTTGATTCCACCATTGATCTTGTAAATGTATGGGTTATAGCTGTCGCCCCATTCAAAGCCGAATTTGAAGTTGTGTGATCCGGCGAGCGCGCTCTTATACCAGGAAGCCCCCGCGGCAATCTTGAACACCCAGGAAGGATTGGCAAAGGAGAACGGAGCAGCGCCTGTCTCGGTCGAGAGCGTCAGGTCCTGGCGGGTAAAGTCGGTGGGCTTTACCCCAGGCTGATACCCAAGAGGAAAGACTTCTTTGTTGTAACCAGTTCGCACATCCAGCAGGAAATTGTTGCTGATCTGACTGGTCCACAACGCCTGTAGGACGTAGGCGGGCTCGATCTGCAACCAACTCGCTTCAGCGGTAACAAACTGGTATGACGTGTCACGGCGGAAGAAACGGTTTTGCTCGTTGTACAGCCAGATTAAACTTAACTTGTTTTTCTGGTTGAGCTGCCAATCGCTGCGCAGCGCGGTGTTTGTCTGGTGGTTGATGTCCTGCACCGGGTTGCCCGCCTGGTCGGTGACCGTGAGAATGCTTTCGCGAATGTCATAGCGGCGGTAAGAACCGAACAGCCACCATTTGTTCTTTATGACTGGGCCGCCGAGGCCGAAGGTCGTGTCGCGAGCCATCACAATCGGAGAGCCCGATTTCTGCGGCTTACCGTTGAACGTGGGAAAACTTGGCTCGGCCTGAGTGCCGGCAGTTTCGTAATATGCCGCCGCCTGTCCGTGCAGCGTGTTCGAGCCCGATTTTGTGACCATGTTCATGTACACGCCGCTAACCGATACCGAAGCGGGAGCGTTGTCGGCAACTACCTGGAACTCATCGAATGAGTCGTGGTCGGGGTAAAACTGGGTATAACCACCGTTGGCACCAGGCCAGTTCAGGTCCAGTCCATTGAAGCTGAAAATTTGTTCTCCCGGCGTGCTGCCATGCACCTGCATGGTGGACTGCTGCATGCTCTGATTGCCGCCCACATCGAAGGTGGTCAATGTAACCCCCGGCATCTGCGCCACCGTGGACCAGGGATCACGCCCAGACGGGATATCCTGGAGGAGGTTTTGATCGAACGTGGTCTCAGCTTGCACGTTTTGGAGATCGACGGTGGAAGCGCCGGCTTCGACATTAACTGCCTCTTTCACCTGACCGACTGGAAGCCGGGAGTTTACCGTGGCGGTGAAGCCGGCTGTGATGACGACGTCGGTTTGCTCGACGGTTCGAAATCCGGGGGCTGACGCGGTTACCGCATACCTGCCGGGCGGTAACAGGTCAAAGAGGTAGCCTCCATCGGATTGACTATGCGTGGTGCGGGGAACCATCAATGCCGGACCATTCACCGTAACCGAGGCGTTGGGGACGGCGGCGGCGGATTGATCTGTAATTGTCCCCGCGATTTTGCCGGTAATGGAAACTTGGGCCGCAGAGATGATCGAGGAGCAGGCGGAGATCAAGATCAGCACAGCCAGCGACCGCGACCGATAAGCGATTTTGCGTGACAGAAAACGGTGAGACATGGGCTGCCCCCCTTGATCAGGAAAGTTCCGATCCAACCAAGGCCGGAAGTGAATTGCTTGATGGAGCGCATAATGTATACAATATGCGGCGCTTGTCAAGACAAAAGAGTTGAATGCGCTAATCGATTTTGTGTTGCCCGGATTGAACGCGCGAACTGTTGCGCGTCCTCGGGGTGCGGTTCGCGAAGTGACGCTTTTGCCTAGGCCAGCAGTCCGAGTGTGATTGGACAATCGGGGCCGGTAGAGGGAGGAAGAGCAAGAAGTGTGTTCATTGCATACCAGCTCCATGGAATCAGATTCTGTATCTAATTCCGCTATTCCCAGGCAGTCACTCACTTCCGCTGTAGCCGATCGGCTGCGCGATCAAATCATCCGCGGAATAATTCCCGAGGGGGCCCAGCTCCGTCAAGACGCGATTGCGAAGGAATATCGGGTGAGTCGGATTCCAGTTCGCGAAGCACTTCGGCAATTGGAAGCCGAGGGCTTGATTTCAATCGTTCAACATCGGGGAGCGGTGGTGAGGGCGTTGTCACCGGACGATGTCGAGGAGCTTTTCACCATACGTGCTCTGCTGGAGCCGGAGCTGCTGAAGCTTTCGATCCCCCACCTCACGGAAAAAGATTTCGCTGATGCGGATAAGATCTTGCGCACTTACGTGAGTGAGCTTAAACACGCGGACCACGTCGGCGCATGGGGACAGCTCAATTGGGAGTTCCATTCTGTTTTGTACTCGCGGTCCAACCGGCCGTACTTCATATCGGTTCTCCGCATCATCAACAATAATGGCGAGCGCTACACCCGGCTACAACTATTCCTCACGCGCGCATGGATCGGGCCAATAAAGAACATCGCAAACTGTTAGATCTCTCGCGCCAGCGGGATGTACCGGCTGCCTGTGAGCTGTTGCGTCACCATATATTGGACGCTGGCCGATCTTTGAAAGAACTGTTGCAGCAAAGGCGAGAGCCCATGCGAGCGGGAGAGAAGGTCAAACACTTTTCTGCGGCTGAGGCCTGAAGATCCAGCGCGAAGGAGTCTCGCAAATAATGCGAGCAGGACAAATACTGCTGTTGGCGGCACTGGCTGTGGTGATTTTGCCAAGGCCTGCTGCCCAACCATCGGATGTGGAAGCGCGCAGGGAGAAACTGAAAGCCGCCCTACAAGAGGAATGGGATCATCAATTAAAAGCCCACCCGGAGTTGGCGACCAGAGTCGGGGACGACCGCTTCAATGACCGATTGAGCGACTACTCGGCGGATTTCTATCTTGCCGAGGTCCAGCATGCAACCCAATTCCTCAGCCAACTCGATGCCATCGACAGTAGCGGGTTTCCCGAGCAGGAAAAGCTGAACAAAATTCTGGCAGTCCGCAGCGTACGGGACTTGATCGAGGAGTCGAAGTTCAGGAACTGGGAAATGCCGGTCAGTCAGTTCGGTGGCGTACACCTCGAGTATCCCTCGCTTGTTTCCGAGACTCCCTTCCGCTCGGTCAAAGATTACGAAAATTACATTGCGCGGTTGCATCAACTGCCGCGAGTTTTTGAGCAGATTACAACGAACATGCGCCTGGGAATTCGCGACCGGTTGATGCCTCCCAGGCACCTGCTGGAAAAAGTGGTCACGCAGGCGCAGAGCATTGCGGACGATTCGGAGCAAGCCAGCCCTTTCAACCAGCCGGCTCTCAAACTTCCAAAAGGAATTTCTCAAGTGGATCAAAGGCGGCTGCACGATGCGATCGGGTCGGCGGTAAAGGGGGAGGTTGTCCCTGCTTACGTCAAGTTCGCAAATTTTGTACACACCGAATATGCGCCGAAGGGTGGCACCGAAGACGGTGTCTGGGCTTTACCGTACGGAGATGCACGTTACCGCTTTGCCGTTCGATACATGACGACTACGAATCTAAACCCGGAGGAAATTCACCAGCTCGGGCTAAAACAGGTTGCCGAAATTGAAAACGAAATGCTTTCCATTGCGAAGAAGCAGGGCTTCAGCGATCTGAAGAGCTTTAATGAGCACATACGCAGGGACCGCAAGCTTTATGCGGCCTCCGGCCAGCAGATGCTCACGCTCTACCAGCATTACGCAGATCAAATGGCGGCCAAACTTTCGGAACTTTTCGGAAAACTACCGAATAACAAATTGATTGTAGTTCCCATGGAGTCTTATCGCGCCCCACAGGCAGTCCCTGCAGACTACACTATTGGATCGGCCACGAACTTGCGCCCGGGACGGATTAACGTGAATGAGTACGATCCCGAGCACCGGCTCCTGCTCAATGTGGAGGCGATCGCCTATCACGAAGGTGTTCCAGGACACCATCTTCAATTCTCCATCGCCCAGGAGTTGCCGGATCTTCCACCCTTCCGACAATTCGGGTTGCATTATCATGCATTTTCCGAGGGCTGGGCATTCTACTCGGAGCGTTTAGGTAAAGAGGTCGGCTTCTACCAGGATCCGTACAGTGATTACGGACGCCTGGGCAACGAGATGTGGCGCTCGGTCAGGCTGGTGGTGGATACGGGCGTTCACTATAAGCATTGGTCACGGCAGCAAATGGTGGATTTCTTTCGGCGACACACCGCAATGGACGAACCGAATATCCAGACAGAAGTTGACAGATACATTGCGTGGCCCGGCCAAGCTCTGGCGTATAAACTGGGTCAAATGAAGATCCTGGAGCTACGTGATCGGGCCCAGCAACAGCTGGGGAACAATTTCGACATTCGCGCTTTTCATGATGCCGTGCTGGATCAGGGCGCCCTCCCGCTCGACATTTTAGAAGAGCAAGTCGCGCGCTACATCGATTCCCGAATAACCCCTAAATAGAGTAAGTAAACATCAGTCCTGTGTCCCGCCCGCCCCGAGCCGCGAGTGCATTTCGTAGGTATTGGGTTTCATTCCAGCGCTGAGAGCCATTCGTGCGCGCATTCTAGCCTCAAACACGTGTTCCCAACTCGACCAAGTTTGGGTGCATGCAATTGTATTGTCTTTCCCCTTGAGGCGCGGCGATACAATCGCTGCAGCAGAGCCTGGCGCTTGGCTAAGAGGGAGTTTAAGTCCGGTAGGACTTTTCTTAGCGCTTCGACAAACTCCTGCCCCGACAATCGCCCATCCTCCGCTGCCGGAAGCGGTTCGATTCGCCCAATATTGTAGGCGTAACGAATGGACAGGCTCGGCTCGGTGGGAATACGACTGGGTTCGGCGAAGAGGCGGAGTGGAAAGAACGAGAGGACAGCTTCCTGGCACGAGCAATTCGGGTTGACGCAGTATTGGTCGTCAAGCGGCCAAGTTTGAGCCCCGACTGTGAACTCAACCGGCTTCGCATAGGGGAAGATTTCGTAATACCCGACCATGCTCCCGTTGCCAGCCACGACTTCCGGAGGAAAATGGGCATCGATCTTGTCCGGATCGGTGTGATCGGTCCAATACTGTTTGGTCTGGAGGTAGGAGTACCTGAGCCTGTTCCAGTCTGCTTCGCTAATCTCCTCCGCAACGGTCTTCGCCAGAGTGATTGCCGTGGGAATCGGCCTTCAGTTTCTCCAGGTTGACGATGTCCTGTTGGGCCAAATCCATCTCCAGGCATACGAAGATGGAAGCTTGACACGGCGGCTCCGTTGTCTCTGGGAAGCACCGGAGCGTAACATGCTCGCACTGGCAAACGGGGTTCTGACAAATGCTGGTTTCAAAGCGATAACACCGGCCAGCCAGATCGCCTCGTTCGAGGAGCAGGCGGCCAGTGGTATCTCCCGACGATGAGAGCCTCAATTGCATACATCTATATCTATTTACCTGGCACCTCGCCAGGCTAGAAGAGCAAATCATGAGAGGTGGGTATCTGCTTGACTCACCAGGCCGCAATACGTAGTATGCGGGATCTCTGCGATTGCGGTTTCAAGCCATGTGGCGGGTGATCAGTCAGAAGAACGGTTTCAGCGCGTTGGGCCCCGCAACGAGTGCTTGGTCTGAAGAGCTATGAGACGGCCTGGACGTGCGCGGACAGCGAAAGCCATCCAACCAGCGCAGATGCAACAGATACTCTCGGCAGGTCTCCTCACTCCGGAAGTGGACAAGGTCAACCCGAAACCACAATTTGTAGGGGGCTTGGTGAGTGAAGCAGATACCCACCTCATGAGATTAAGGGCTGCCAGCGCGTCCGGCCCGAAGCGGGCAGGTAGCTGAACATAAGTTGCATGTTCGCTTCGAATGTCGTTTCGGGTGCCGCTTCCTGGCAGCACCGGTGGTACAACTCACAGGCGTGGCGGCGCAGATGTTGGACCAACGGCGCACCCAGCCCGGCGTGAGTGAAGGACTCGATCAGCATATCCAGAATGGGAATGAACTCCGAGTCGTCGAGCGGATTCCGGTCGTTATGTGCAAACCAGTCTTCAAGCTGTATTTTGCCGAGACGCAGCAGAGCTGCTTCCGTGTTTGTGGGTTGTTGGCCTTCAGCCCGGCGCCCCGGTGGCTGAATGTTCGTGGTCGCGGACCTGCCGTGTAGGGGCGGCAGTTCTTGGGGCGGAAGACGCAGCGCGATGCTCCGCGCCTGGCCCGGCGCGCGCGTGATTAACTCGCGCCGTTCCAGAGTCAGGATTGTCGAATGCACGCTCGGAGGGGTAACTTGGAAGAAACTCGCCATCTCCGCCTCTGCGGGCGGGCGTCCGTGCAGGGTCGTGTAATGGTGGATGAAGGCGAGAAACTGGCCTTGTCGACAAGTGTAAGGCAGTTTCATTCCCAGTATTTATCTTCCAAGGCAATGTTGTACATCAACCGAACGACTTCTTCAATCTCTGTCCGGCCGGAACGGGCCGGAACCGTTCAGGACGTTGCCATGACCTTTGGACCTGGGTTCCTTAATTTCTCGTCGCGTGCTGGTCCCCCCGCCGTGTGGGTCCCCGTAGAGTCGACGAGAACCTCCTTCATCCCTGCTCCAAAAGAACCTTTACGTGGAGAAACGAAGTGACGGGCGTAAGCGTCTTCAATATTGTGGTCGCCTGTCTTTGAAAACCGTAAGAGGGGGCGAGAGCCCTTGGTCCATCGTTTGTACACGGTGAGCGAGGGCTTGAGATCCAGATCGTGCGCGTGCATCCGCAAAATACGCAAGATTCGGCTGGCCTTGCTTAAATTGCAGCGTATGACCCTCTCGAGATACGGAATCCGGCCGCGCCTCCAGTCCTCCACCGATTCCGGGGAAAGCAGATCCATACGAATAAAGAGTTCCAACGGAGCAACGAATCCCTTTTCTCGAAGAAGACCCTCAACCGCTTTCACAATCCGAGCGTAGTATGGATCCTGCCGGTAATTGGCCACTGTTATTTTCTTCAAAAAAGCGTCCTCGCTGTCCCGGAGCGTCTTTCCCATTCACCTAGCACACCACGTTTCTCCAACTCAAAAAACCGTTCCGGTCGATGCTTGCTTGCTCCGCGAATCTGCGCTTCTCGACTGCAAATAATCGGATTCATTCACAGGGAGGTGGATTTGTACATCGCGCAAAAGATCCACTTCCGTCACAGTGACGGCAAGACGTTCGAATGCGGCAAACTGCTGAAGCATAGTTTTCAGCAGGGACACATCGCCGGCTTGGGCGAGACGTAGGGAAAGCACTGGTGAAGGACACTCCGAGGTGGCAACTGCTTCAAGCGAATATTATATGAGCACACGACACCAACCGCTTTCAAACCTAGGCGCGGACGGAGGATGGCCGGGGGCATCATTTCGGAAATGGAGTAGCTTCCGTCTTATGCGTACGGCGAAATGGGAGCGGTGCGGATCAACGACTGGCGAGTACTGCAGATGAAAGTGCGCATGACGTGAGTGACCCTGGGCTGTGTGCCACTGCCAAGGCCCCACTTCTCGCGCGCACAGAACACGCGAGAAATGGGGCACCCTCGGGCTTGAGTATGGCTTCAAATTTTGCGCCCACGATTTTCTCCGGATACTTCTGGCGAGAGATGGATTCCGGCCAAAGGCCGTTACTGATAGCAGACGCCGAACGGAGGCCGAAGGGACGGCCGGACAATCGCCGGATGCAAACCGGATGTCCACCGGACAGAGGCCGGACAGAGGCCGGACGCACGCCGGACGGCGTTCAAGTCTCGTACCCAACACCGGACCTAACGCGCAGCGTTAGGGATGGTGTCTTGTTGCAAGTGAGAAGTTAAAGGCTTTCAACCATGCTTACCATTCGCGCCATGTCCGACGGAAGCGGCTATGCGTCGGATATCACAAACGCGACACCGC
>WNFC01008084.1_pt1 | contig 11597 bp, 18 predicted proteins | sample 5400541 | NCBI WGS metagenome assembly WNFC01 (sample SAMN13153342, study PRJNA577476) | soil metagenome | isolation source: 120 cm saprolite under Douglas fir tree site 2 hole 2 replicate 1 | place: USA:California | collected 2015-04-18
ATCGCCTGACGGTCACAGACAGTTTGAAAGGGTTTGGCAAAGGCCTCGGCTCTGCGGCTCGAGAAGCCGGCTACGCCTGGTACGCCGGCATCTGACGCGCCCTGGACTGTCGAGGTTCGACAAGACTTAGATCGTCGGCTAACCGGAAACTGACCCACAACGCTGTGTGATTAGGTAAAAAGAGCCGACTGAGCGGACCCATCCTCACGGTCGCAAAAGTTACTCAGGCCGACGCCAACCAGGCGAAACCGCTGGTGCGGGCTGAGGCCGACACGTTCCCGCAGCGACAGGGCGATGTTAGTCAGTTCCTCGCAAGCAGCAGGTGGAGAACCTGGGGTGTGGCTGCGAGTGAGAATCTTGAATTCGCTGGTTTTCAGTTTCAGTACAACGGTGCGCGCGATTCGTGACTCCTTGCGCGAGGCGGTCCATGCGTGCTCCGCAAGTTTTCGGATCATCGGCTCCATCTCGCTCAGCAAGACATCTTGCTCAAAGGTGTCCTCGGCGGATATGGATTGTGTCGGCCTGTCAGGAACTACTTCGCTGTTGTCGATTCCCCGCGCCAACTCGTAGAGACGCACGCCATAGCGGCCGAAGCGGCCTTCGAGTGTCGCCAAATCCATTCGGCGCAGGTCGGCGATCGTTTGTACCTCAAGCTGCTTCAGTTTTTCGTCCGTGACTTTGCCTACTCCGGGTAGACGGTCCACGAGCAGCGGCAATAAAAACGAATCTATGTCTTCCGGTTGTATGACAAAGAGCCCATCCGGTTTTTTCCAGTCCGAAGCAATCTTCGCGAGGAATTTGTTCGGCGCTACACCTGCCGACGCGGTCAAGCTCAGTTCTGAGCGAATCTGTTCGCGGATCGTGCGTGCCACTTGTGTCGCGGTAGGCAAGCCAGTCTTGTTCTGCGAAACGTCGAGATAGGCTTCGTCGAGGGACAACGGCTCAATCGAGTCGGTGTGGCGTTTGAAGATTTCGCGCACCTGACGGGAGACGGCCCGATAGCGGGGGAAGTCCGGGGGCAGGAAGATTGCGTTTGGGCAGAGACGTTCGGCCCGAACAGCGGGCATGGCGGAACGCACGCCGAACTTTCGAGCTTCATACGAAGCGGCGCACACTACGGAGCGATTCCCGCGCCACGCGACGACAACGGGTTTGCCACGCAGCTGAGGATCGTGTCGCTGCTCTACGGAGGCATAAAACGCATCCATATCGATGTGAATGATCTTGCGAGCGGTCATCTGGTGACCATCTTATTCCGGGGTCGAGGCAAGTGCGAGGCTTGCTTATTTGGCCGGCGTTTGTTTTCTTAAGGAATGCGATGAAAAGAGAAATGCAAGCACGCTTGGACTCTTTACCCAAAGCCGAAGAGTCGTTCATTGAGCCGATGGAGTGCCTATCGGTATCGAAACTACCTGAAGGCGTTCAATGGGTGTGGGAGATCTTAAACTTGATGGTTATCGAGCCCTTGCGGTCAAGTCTGGAACTGGCGTGACTTTGTTTTCGCGACGAAGAAAATCTCTGAATAGACAATTCCCCCATATCGTGGACGCGCTGGCCGACCTGCCTGAGGGAACGGTCGTAGATGGAGAGTTGGTCGCCCTCGATGACAGCGGCCGCCCCGATTTCAATCTCTTGCAGAATTTCCGTGCTGAAGCATCTCGGATTCATTACTACGTTTTCGATCTGTTGTACTGGGGCGACCGTGACTTGACACGACTTCCACTGATCGAACGGCGAGCGCTCTTGAAATCACTCGTTGTTGTGCGCGACAAAAGAATCAGGACTGCGGACTACGTTGCGGCAGCGCCAAAGGACCTACTAGCGGGAGTTTACAAGATACGGTCGGACAGGTAGCCTGAGGCCTCGACCTCCGTGACTGCCCGAACTGCGAGTCTGCGGGCGTCATCAGACAATACTTTAGTCCTCCAGGAACGGTACTAACTTCCTATAGCTCGTGTCCTTTCGTCTCGTTATCCTGAGAACTAGCGAGTGATGGAACATCGCTCACTGCGGTACGCTGGGCGACAATCCACACGCCAATTATTATGATTCCATCGTCACGTCTAGCCCTGCCGAACGACAAGACAATCACAATCTCTGTGATCTCTGGCCGGTCGAAAGGGTTGGCGCACCGAATAATGAAACCCAAGAACAGCATAGGCAACATTGGTAGCGGCGCAAATATCGAAATTGATGATCCGCAAGTTTCTAGCCTGCACTGCGCTGTAGGTGTAACAGAAGATACGGTTAGGCTATGCGATCTCGACTCAACGAATGGAACCTACGTGAACGATGAACGGGTTCAGGCCACGAATCTCGAACATTTGTCCGAGTTCTGCGTCGGCTCAACAGTGCTGCTGGTCACCATTCTTCCGAAACGCTCGACGGACATAAGGTGAAATCAGTTTCGGTTTTTGGGGACAGTTTAACGGGCGTGTCATCGGAATGAAGCTTAGCGCAGCACTGCCGACATTTCGGAGCCGTTTCCATTCAATGACGTGATAGCGTTGTCGCACATCGGGCAATGACACGGTAGAGTCTGACGAGTTGCCACCCACTTGGTCGCCTTGCTGTCAGTGATTGCCTGGTTGACGAAAGTGCTGAATCGGACCAGAAGATTCGAGAGCAGCATCAGTGGCTATTTTCTTTTCATGCAGGCCTTAGCCTCTGATTTGAGAGAAGGAGTTCTTTCCCAAATCTCTCCCAGGACGCCCGGCGAGTCGGCGCAGCCACGCGTCGATTGTGGATTGCTGCTCGGGACCCATTTCTCCAAACAGCACGCCCATGCCGAAAATTCCAAAGCCGCCGCCAGAATGCATGTAGATCACTTTGCCGGGCAGTTCGCATGTGCTCATGCCATCGCAGATGCGGAGATGTAATTTCGTACGAATGGGAATGGGTTCGAGCGTATCGATATAGCAACCACGCGAGCTCAATTCGGCAAGCTGGCCGCGAACCCACGTTCCGTCGAGTTGGGTAACTTCGGCATCTGCGAAAAACGAGAAGCGCGGATTGGTACGCCTAGTGTAGGGAGCTTCAGCCATGGTGTCTCTCCGGTCCGTGAACCTCAAATACGCTTGAAAACAATCCATCCGTGGAATCAAGCAATCCCCTAACCATCTAGGACCTAAAGAGTAAGAGTCCCTATCTGATAGTGCCTGAACACCTTGGGACGACAGCCACGAACAGTGGGCCAAGGCACAAGCACAAAGGCCAGCATCTTCTTGCGCACTGCTGGAGAATGTTTGCCACAGGGTTTCACGGGACGCGCCCCTCCGAATCGGTTGGGCCTGCTGGTTCGGCCGAAGCGCTGCAGAGGGAGTCAGGGAGGAGATCGGTAAGCTTTATAATAGTAAGCGGGACGACTACAGGTTCCCATCAAAGGAATCCAATCAGTGATAAACGTCAAGTTGAAACGCCTGCAAACGCCCGGCAGATGTACGGTAATGCGTAATGCAACGTCAAAGTGGCGACGATCGTAGCGTAGCGCGATCATCGGATCAACGCGAGAGGCGCGCCGCACCGCCACGCCGGCAGAAAGCTGACAATCGAAAGAATGAGATGCTCCTACGCCGTGGCGGTTGTGGCTTGTGGGGCGGCTTCGACGGTGTAGACCACGACAGCCTTTTTGCCGCCCTTCGCCGCGGTGGCGTGGATCGAATTCAGGTTGACGCCTTTCGCTGCGAGCCTCTCGAGGCATTGCGCCAGTGCACCCGGCTTGTTGGGTAGATCGTACTGCTCCGCGGGAGTTTCCGTGTAGGCCACCCGGGCCGCGTCGAGAGCTTTCTTGGCGCGCCCAGCATCGTCTACGACGACCTGGACCGTCCCGGCCGTGCCCTCGGCAGTTCCCAACAGAGAGAGAATATTTATCTTGGCATTCCCGAGTGTTTTCGCGATTCTTGCGACTGCACCGGGTTGATTATCAACCGCGATTGTGAATTGTTTGGTTTTGGCCATGTCGGCACCTCCTGCCGTGTTGATAAAGGATTATACGCCCACGGGAATCTGCCGAAGTGTTCTCCTGGGATCTCCGGTAAAACGCGTTCTTACCAGGCACTGCGCGCCGTATTAGTTTCCTTTTGCGAGCCTTCTTGCAGATAGCATATGCGTTTGAGTATTGTCGTAGAAGCGACATGGGTTGTCTTGGTGCTGCTGCCCCGAGATGCGGGAAAGGATGCCACTGGCTGCACATCTGCCCAGGAGTCAATTCCACTTCTCCAGTAACTGGGGCGGGCTTGCGCGATCTAAGAAACTCCATTACGCTGGCCCAGTTGCCAGCGGTGGCTTCCCTCCTCACCCGCTATCGGTTGTTCCTGTTGCAATTCAAATTCCTGTCAACGAAGGATGACGTATGACGCGCAAGAACACCTGGGTGAGACTCGCTGTGGCAATAGTACTGAGTTTCTCCTTGACTGCCTGTAAGGTACAAAAACTCTGCAACAGAACGAGCAGTTGAAGGCCCATGTGGCGGAACTTCAGAAAGAGAACGGCCAATTGGGAAACGATCTCGAAACAATGACAGCCGCCCGCGATGCGTTGACGAAAGAGAACGAAAAGTTTAAGGCAGAGATTAAAGCCCTGAAAACGAAGAGCTCCGCAAAAAAAAGCTGCGGGTCGAAAGCGTCGTCGGAGCTAAAGGTCACGGCAACTTTAAGGCCCGCACGTGGTTTGGAATGCGTAAACCGGTTTCTGTTTCATCGTCAGGAAAGGGAGGCTAGAGCATGAAAACGTTTGAGGTGCAGTTTCGCTATCGAGATCGAAATGAAGAAACGGTGGAATCGACGATCAAAGTGGAGGCGTCGAGTCTTCATGGAGCGGTCGGTAGGTCGGTGCGGGAGTTTGTCAAAGGCTTGGACAGGAAACAAAGATTTGACATGAACAAGAATGGGCTCGATATTACGGCCAAGTCTGTCGGTACGACAACGGAGGCGCAGGCAGCCACGTCTGCGGAAGCCGCCGCTAGTTGAGACGTCAGCAGGACCGGAGCTGGGCCGAGGTTTTTACGCTTTGCCACCTATCGCATTGCCTGAGACAACTGGCAAAAACGTGACTTATGCTGTGTTGAATAGGACATCGAGCAATCTTGCTACTCCCAACGAAAAACCCTCGCGAGAGCGCTGTGCAAACGACAAACAATACGGCCAGTGCCGCTACGTCGCCCAGGTGGGCCGACCATGCGTCGCCGTTCCAGATTCCCTGGAGTAGAGGCACCGCGCAGGTCAGCGGCAGCACTCGCGCCACCGCATGAAGCACTGGCGGCAGCGATTCTACGGGCACGAAGAGCCCGAGACAGCGATCATCGGGTACAGAATAATAGCGCCGATCGGCTGCGCAAAGCGCGCCGTGGGAACGATGCTGGTGATGACAAACCGATCGACAGGATGCTCCAAGTGCTGATCAGCAGCGCAATCGTGAAAGAGAACAATGGAACATGAACGACCCTCGCGGTAGATCGAGATTATCGTGATCAGCATCAGCGAAAGCACAGCGCTGACGGCGATCAGAACAGACGCAAGGACTGGTAGACCAGGCGCATAAAACTGCTGGCAGCGAGTGGGGGTGGTACGAGTCTGCGGCCGGCTACACGGTCCAACACGAGGAAAACCAGAAAAAAACGATGGAATGCCTGGACGCGCTGGAAAAGTTCCTTCATCGGGAGCAGGAAGACTTGCCCATATTAGTGAAGGCGGCCCACGGCAAATGGGCGGCTTCTATATGCTGCAGGCGTGCCCCGCGCAGAGGGATTTCAAGATCGGCTGTCGACATTGATGCCACATCTCAACGAGCGGCAGCTTCGCTTGGCCGCTGCTTTGGAGGCGCGTTCGTTGGGATACGGGGGTGTATCGGCGGTGGCGCAAGCCACGGGGATTGCGCGCGGCACGATTTATCGGGGACTGCAAGAGCTCCAACATCCACAAGCCACGCCCGCCCGGGAGCAAGTGCGCGCTCGTGGGGGCGGGCGGAAGAGAATTGTTGCCCAGAATCCGCGGATTTTTAAGCGACTGAGGCAGTTGGTGGAGTCAAGCACGCGAGGGGATCCGATGTCGCCGCTGTTGTGGACCTGTCAAAGCACCCAACAACTGGCGACCATCCTCTCCAAAGAAGGAAATCCGATCAGTCCTGACACCATCGGCCGATTGTTGGCCGAGATGGGTTACAGCCTGCAAGCCAACCTGAAGACGTTGGAGGAAGGCGCGAACCATCCTGATCGGGACGAGCAGTTTCATTATCTGAACCGCCAGGTTCGACGATTTCTGAGGCAAGGCGAACCGGTGATCTCGGTCGATACCAAAAAGAAGGAGCTCCTTGGGCGCTATGCCAATAAAGGCCGCCAGTGGCGGCCTCGCGGGAAGCCAGAGAAAGTCAAGATGCACGATTTTATTGATCCGCAGGAACCCAAGGCGATTCCCTATGGCATTTACGATTTGTCCCACAACGAAGGATGGGTGAATGTGGGGTGCGATCATGATACGGCCAGCTTCGCGGTGGCCAGCCTCCATCGTTGGTGGCAATCCATGGGCAAGGAACAGTACCCGCAAGCCCGGCGTCTTTTGATTTGTGCGGACAGTGGCGGCAGCAATGGATATCGCCTTCGGCTTTGGAAGTATGAGCCACAATCGTTTGCGGATAAAACTGGCTTAGAAGCGCTGGTGGGTCACCTGCCGCCGGGGACGAGCAAGTGGAATAAGATCGAGCATCGGCTCTTTTCCTGCATCAGCATGAACTGGCGGGGACGGCCCTTGGTGAGCCACGAAATCGTTGTGAAACTGATTGGAGCGACCATCACCAAGACCGGGCTAAAAGTCAAAGCCAAACTCGACAAGCGCAAGTATCCCCTGAAAGTCAAAGTAACGGACGAGCAGATGCGTTCCCTGAATATTGAGCCCCACAAATTTCACGGCGAATGGAACTATACCATCCGACCCAGAAAGCAGAAGCCCAAGCAGTAAAGTTGTTCAAGTTATTTTGCGGTGCTTCCTAACGCGAACATCGGTGCGCGAGCTTATCGACGGATTTGCAGAGCCCCTTTTGGAGGGCTCCTCGGAAAACTGACGGATTGGGTATCCTATCCTATCCCCGGCCTGAACGCCGGGGCCTTACGGCTAGGACGGGTAAGTTTGACGCCAACAATGACCTTGACACGTCGCTGATAGTTCCTCCATTATGGAGGAGTTTAGGAGTAACACGATGGCAGTTCTGAACATCAAGAACCTTCCCGACTCTCTTTACAGGAAGCTCCAGGCTAGAGCGAAACGCCAGCATCGATCGGTCGCTCAGGAAGTTACTCATCTTCTCAGCGATGCTCTTGAAACGCCGAAACCTCTGTCGATTCTTGATCTCAAGGGGTTGGGCAAAGAGCACTGGAGAGGAGTTGACCCATCGAAACATGTTGAGCGAGAACGGGCCTCATGGGATTGATGGCCGATCTCGGCGGCGGCCCTCTAGGGGTGGACACGGCCATCTTCATCTACTTCATCGAAGAACATCCCCAGTTTCTTCCGCTGGTCGAGCCCCTTTTCAGAGAAGTGAATGAGGGCCGCAAGGAGTTGGTTACATCGGCGCTAACCTTGCTCGAAGTCTTGGTCGTTCCCTACCGTTCTGGAGACCATCTACTGGCCGGGCGATATGAAGCTCTTCTCACGCAGAGTCGCGGCGTCCACGTTGCAGATATTTCTCGTGACCATCTGCGAGCCGCTGCACAGCTAAGAGCCGCAACGGGAGTCAAGACGCCTGATTCTCTCCAGGTTGTGGCGGCATTGGCAGTCGGGTGCACGGCTTTTCTTACGAACGATCGCGACCTTCCGACCATACCCGGTCTCCGCATCCTGCAATTGTCTTCCTATGTTAGGTGATCCTGCACGCGCACTGCATCCTTTTGATCCACACCCTCGTCCATGTTCTCTCTCCATGTCTGATCCTGGAGACCTGATGCAATGCGAATTGCGATCCGAGCCGGCCACGACTCGTGCCGCACTGCGTTGCGGCCGCAACCAGTCCGTCAGAATCGTGTGGCTACCGGTGTAGTTCTGCTCACGCAGTTCGCGCAGCAGCACCCGTGCGTTCCACACCCCGGCGCGCAGGCGCTCCTCCAAGTACGGCTTAAACGCATCGAGCTTGCTCGGCTGCCCTGAACGTGGACCGTACTCGGGCACCACCCCTGCCGCATTCTGTTCTCGGATTTCCAACCCACAACCCAACCCACAGAGAGTGATGTCTTGCACGACTTCCGCGTACTTTGGCAGTCCCCGCGGTCTTCTAAGTTGTTGTAAAACCTATCCCGGCAAGATTGACAAGGTAGAGGTCTGGGGTTCGAGCCCCCAGGGGCCTATCATTTCTTCAGTTTGGCGATACGTCCAGGCCGAACTCGCGGTGAGTCGTATTCAGGGCTGTTTTCACGGCTTGCTCTTCGATGACGAAAGAAATGTTGCATTCGGAAGATCCCTGGGCAATGGCGATCAAATTCACGTTTTCGCGGCCCAGTGCGTTGAATGTTTTTCCGGCGATTCCAGGGGTTCCGCGCATGTTTTCGCCAACCACGGCGACGATCGCAACATTCGAATCCACGGTGATGTGCTCCACCTTGTGGTGCGCCAGGTCTTGCGCAAATTCCTTGCGCAGCGCTTCCACCGTCCGCTGAGCATCCACGGTGGCAACGATGAAGCAGATATCGTTTTGCGAGGACGATTGCGAAATGAGGAGCACGTTCGCGCGCACTTCTGCGGTCGTGGAAAACGTCCGCCCCAATACATCCGGCAAACCCACAATTCCAGGCCCACCCACGCTGATTAATGTTACGTCGCGAATCGCCGTCAGCGCTTTTACGCCGCCTCCGATGCTGCGTCCCTCCGGCGTGATCTTGGTGCCCGGGCGCTCGGGCGCAAAACTGTTTCGAATCCACACGGGAATCGCCGCCTGCACCACGGGGTTCAGCGTTTTAGGGTGCAGGACTTTCGCGCCAAAATAAGCCAGCTCCGCTGCTTCGCGGTAGGAGATGACCGGAATCGTGCGCGCCTCCGCCACCAGCCGCGGGTCCGCCGTCAGCACACCGTCGACGTCGGTCCAGATGATGACTTCATCCGCGTCCATGGCCGCGCCCAGGATCGTCGCCGAATAGTCGGAGCCTCCTCGCCCGAGCGTCGTTAGTTGCCCCGCAGCCGTGGCTCCGATGAAGCCGGTTACGACCGGCGCGATTCCTTTCTCCAACAGCGGCCGCAGCCGCGCTTGCGATTTCGCTCGCGTCAATTCCATCTGCGGTTCCGCGCCGCCGTGAAACGCGTCGGTCACGATCAGCTCCGTGGCTTCGATCGCTTCGCTTGGCAGCCCCAGCTCTCTGACTGCTGCCGCCACCAGCGGTGCGGAAAGCCTTTCACCCAGGCTCGAAATCGCGTCGAGGGTGCGGAGCGTGAGTTCCCGCAGCAGCGCCGTTCCTTCGCAGAGACGCCGCCCCTCCGCAAGCACGTCTTCCAGGCGCTGCCTGATCCGCGCGCGCTCGTTTTCGTGATGGATCAAGGTCGTTAGCGCGGCGTCGTGCTGCTTTCGCAGCGTGTCGACAACGGCCACAGCCTCTCCCGTCTTCCCTTCCTGCGCCTTTTTTGCGGCCTCGATCAATCGGTTTGTGACCCCGCTCATCGCGGAAACCACGGCGATGCAGCCGCTCTCCTTCGCCGCCTTCGCGATAATCTGCGCCGTCCTGGCGATGCAAGCCGCATCGCCGACCGAGGTGCCGCCGAATTTCATCACCTGTAGCCGCGCTTTCATCTCGTCTAGCCCGTCACCTTGTTGGATCGAGTTGCTTGTTTCGAAGCTTGATGTTTGCTTCTTCCTGATTTTTCTGCTTTGAGTTTACCTTGCGAACCATTCAGCCGCGTACTACTCCGGACTGGGGTTGTTCTTACGTCCAACCTGTCGTCCTTTTTTTCTTCGCGTTGACTTGCTTTTTTAAACTGCTCATCCTCCTTCCCAATGCCGCATAAAAATTCAAATTCCAACTCCACCTTGCCGCTAGGCGAGACCGTCTCCCACAATAAATGGTATGTCTGTCGCTACCCCGGAAGCTCCCACAAATCCCGATTCGCCGCCGGAGACGGGTATCGCAACCTGTACATCGTGCTTCTCGTGTGCGGATTTATCCTGCGTTTCGGATTCGTGCTCTGGAAAAAAACCTATATCGGCTCCCCAAACGATAACATTCCTTTCGGCGAGGAAATTTGCAGCATTGCGGACCACATTGTTCGCGGGCAGGGTTTCAGTTCGCCATTTCACCAGGACACTGGACCGACCGCCTGGATCGCGCCGGTCTATCCCTATTTAGTTGCCTTGGTCTTCCGGCTCTTCGGCAGCTATTCCGTGGCATCCGCGATCGTGCTCCTTGGCATTCAGTGCATCATCGCCGCCTCCACCGGCATCACCATCCACGCTCTGGGCCGCCGCACCTTCGGCGCACAAGTTGGATTCTGCGCCGCGTGGATCTGGGCGCTCAGCCCCTTTTTTTCCGCTGGCCAGTTTCCTGGATTTGGGATTTTACCGCCAGCGCCTTTCTTCTTTCCTCGGCCTTCATCGTTACGCTCGATGTCGCGGAGAAAAATACCCGGACGCTCTGGCTATCGCTCGGCGCGCTCTGGGCGGTGATCGCGCTCACCAATCCGGCTTTGCTCAGCGTCATGCCGTTTACCTTTCTCTACGCGGCCTTTGTGAACCACCGCTCCTTCAGGCCGTGGTTCGCTTCCGCCGCGTTTGCCGGTGTGCTCTTCGCGGCGCTGGTTTCACCCTGGCTGATCCGCAACGAACGCGTCTTCGGGCGGCCGGTTTTTTTTCGCAGCAACTTGTGGTTTGAATTTCACCTGGGCAACTACCACTTCAGCAACGGCTTGGGTTTCAGCGGCAAGCATCCCGGGGCCAATGCCGCGGTATTCAAAAAATATGCGGGCATGGGAGAGAAGGGATTCCTCGACTACTACAAGGAAGACGGCCTGCGTTTTGTGCACGAGTATCCGTCCGAATTTCTCGACCTGACCCTCCAGCGCACCTGGTGGTTCTGGGATAGCACATCGCTGCTCTATCAGGGCAGGGAATGGTGGCAGCCCTGGGAATTCTGGCCGCTGTCTCTCGGCGGCTGGCTCGGGCTTCTTTTCGTTTTCACGCGACTCCCGCGCGGGTGGCTGCTCTTCGCTGCCGCTCTCCTCGTTTATCCCGTTCCTTATTATTTCGTCTATCCCGTCGCAAAATACCGCCAGGCCATCGAGCCCGAACTTCTTCTGCTCTCCGTCTATTTCGTATTCGTTCTCTGGAGCGAAATTCGCGGGCTCGCGCACCGCAAAGCGCAACTTCTCACGCGCAACTTCTCACGCGTTGACTTTCTTTCCGCCGCGCACCTAACATGGCACACGGAAATTCCGCGTCAATCACGTTCGGGCAAGCGATCTTGCAGCGGTGCGGTGGACGTTCAGGGGCTTATTCGAAAGGCGGTCGGGCATGAAAACACGGCGCATTCTGGGTCTGACACTCGTCATTGTCGCGATCGGAGTTGCCATTGCGCTTCGCTCTTCGGCAGATAGCACGGTGAAGCCCGGCGACGTGAACGAGGCGCGCGTCATGTC
>WNFC01019757.1_pt1 | contig 11595 bp, 10 predicted proteins | sample 5400541 | NCBI WGS metagenome assembly WNFC01 (sample SAMN13153342, study PRJNA577476) | soil metagenome | isolation source: 120 cm saprolite under Douglas fir tree site 2 hole 2 replicate 1 | place: USA:California | collected 2015-04-18
TCAAGGGTTCGGTGGTCGAGCGTGACGAGCAGGAAGCGGAGCTGCGCCACGTCCTCAACTACGGGCACACCATCGGGCACGCGATCGAGGCGGTCACCGGCTATCAACGCTTCGCGCATGGCGAGGCCGTGTCGCTCGGTATCGCCGCCGAGGCCGGGATAGCGGAGCGCCTGGGCGTGGCCAGACCAGGGGTCCGTGAGCGACAGGTCCGCCTGCTCGAAGCCGTCGGCTTGCCTGTCCGGAGCGTCGGAGAGGCGCCGGAGCGCGTGGTAGAGGCCCTCGGCCGCGACAAGAAGGCCAAGGACGGTCGCGTGCTCTTCGTGTTGGCGCCCGAGATCGGCGCGTTTCGCCTCGTCTTCGACGTGCCCCGAGCAGTTGTCCTCGACGCCCTCGCTGACCTCGGCTGAGCGCAGGGCGCCGAGAAGGGTCCAGATGCGAGGCGGCGAGCGCCGCGGCACCGCGAGGCGTACTCCTTGCTCAGCCCTCGCCTCGGGGCTACGCCCCTCGGCTCGAACGGCCACGTACGTTGACGGGTGCCGCAAGCTCACCCCAATGTGCTTCTAGCCAAACGAAGCAGATGGGCTCTTGTCGGCGGCCTGCGCATTGACTCCGGGGCGTTTGGCGCTTATAAAAGATTAGCCATGGCGAACCCGATCCCTCAGGCCGGGGGGGCCGCCGCCGAGGATCCCGTGGCGGCGAGCGCCATCAGACGGTACGAGGAGCGGCTGGCCCGCGATCCGGCCTCGCTCGCGTTCGCTCCCCTGGCCGATGCCTATCGCAAGGCCGGACGGACGCGGGAAGCCATCAACCTCTGCCGCGAGGGGCTCGGACGCTTTCCGCACTACACGACGGCGCGTCTCATCCTGGCCAAGGCGCACCTGGACGACGGCAATTCCGAGGCTGCCCTCGCGGAGCTGGGCATCATATTGCAGGCGAGCCCGAAGGACGCCCAGGCGCATCGCCTGACCGCGGACGTGCACCGCAGGGCCGGGCGGCTCGAGGAGGCACGGCAGCATCTGGAGCGCGTGGTCAAGCTCGACGCGGGCGATCGGGAATCGCGCCTGCTGCTCGAGACGCTTGCCGCGGAAGGGCGCGCGGGCGACGGGTCGCCGCTGGGGCGCGTATTGGCGGACGATACATTCGCAACGATGAGCATGGGCGCCCTCTGCCTCGAGCAAGGGCTCCACGACGAAGCGGCGCAGATCTTCCTGCGCCTCACACGGAAGAATCCGGGCGATGCCCGGGCCCGCGACCGTCTCGAAGAGGCGCTGCGGGCCAAGACCCAGAAACGGAAGGGGCCATAACGTCATGCAGGTGTCCACGGCAGAGTTCAAGAAGGGGTTGAAGATCCAGTTCGACGGGCAGCCGTATACCATCGTCGATTTCCAGCACGTCAAGCCCGGCAAGGGGGGTGCCTTCGTACGCACCAAGCTCAAGCACATGAGGCAGGGACGCGTCATCGACAACACGTTCCGGGCCGGTGAGAAAGTGGAGCTGGTCGACTTCGAGGACAAACACATGCAGTACCTCTACAAGGACGATCGCTACCACTTCATGGACACGGAGACCTACGACCAGATCTCGCTGTCCGCGGAGGAGGTGGGCGACGCGCGGGATTTCCTCAAAGAGAACACGGACGTCGACATCCTCTTCATCGACGGCAGCCCCGTGACGGTCGAGCTGCCGACGTTCATGGAGCTCGCCATCGCCAAGACCGATCCGGGCATCCGCGGCGACACGGCCTCGGGCGGCTCCAAGCCGGCTACGCTCGAGAGCGGGGCGGTCGTGCAGGTGCCGCTCTTCCTCAACCAGGGGGACGTCGTGAAGGTCGACACCAGGACCGCCGAGTACCTGGGCCGCGTCGCGGCGGCCGGCTAGACGCATGGCGGGCAAGAAGCGCGCGGCCCGCTCCGCAGCGGGACAGCAGTGGACGCCCAAGCAGGTCGTCGACCTGGCCATGGCCCACGACCTCGCTGAGCTCGAGGTGGAGAGCGGCGGCCTGCGCGTGCGGGTGGTCCGCCGGCACGCGCCCACGGCCGTGACGCCTCCGTCCGCCGCGGCGCCCCTCGCGCTGCCCCAGACGGAAGGCGCCGAGCGCGCCGCCGACACCGCCCTCGGCACCGTGACGATCGAGGCGCCCATGGTCGGCACCTTCTACCGCGCCACGAGTCCCGAGACGGCGCCGTTCGTCAGCGAGGGCGACACGATCAAGGAAGGGCAGACCCTCTGCATCATCGAAGCCATGAAGCTCATGAACGAGATCGAGTCGAAGCTGTCCGGGCGCATCGTGAAGATTCTCGTCGAGAACGCCCAGCCCGTCGAGTTCGGCCAGCCCCTCTTTCTCGTGGAGCCCCGCCGCTAGCCGGATGCTGATCGAGCCACCGGGCGTCGAGAAGGCGGCCTGACCATGTTCCACAAGATCCTCATCGCCAACCGCGGCGAGATCGCGCTGCGCGTCCTCCGCACCTGCCGCGAGATGGGCATCCGCACCGTGGTCGCCCACTCACTGGCCGACGCCGGCTCGCGCCCCGTCCTCATGGCCGACGAGTCGATCTGCATCGGCCCCGCCGAGGCACGCCAGAGCTACCTCAACATCCCGAGCATCATCTCGGCCGCCTCCATCACCGACAGCGAGGCCATTCACCCCGGCTACGGCCTGCTGTCGGAGAACGCGGCCTTCGCGGAGATCTGCCGGGCCTGCGGCATCACCTTCATCGGGCCCGCGCCGGAAGCCATCCGTCTCATGGGCGACAAGGCCCAGGCGCGCTCCATGGCCAAGCAGGCGGGCGCCCCGGTCGTACCGGGTAGCGAAGGGCCGCTCGAGGGCGTCGACGAGGCGCAGGCGCTCGCCGACACGATCGGCTACCCCGTCGTGGTCAAGGCGGCCGCGGGCGGAGGCGGGCGTGGCATGCGCATCGTCCGGGCGCGCGACATGCTGGCGCAGGCCTTCGCCACCTGCCAGGCGGAGGCCGCGCAGGCATTCGGCTCCTCGGAGCTCTACCTCGAAAAGTTCATCGAGGAGGCCCGCCACGTCGAGGTGCAGGTATTGGGCGACCGGAACGGAATCCGCGTCCACCTGGGCGAGCGCGACTGCTCGGTGCAGCGCCGCCACCAAAAGCTGCTCGAGGAGAGTCCCGCCTCGGCCATCTCGGAGGAGACGCGGGCCGGCCTCTACAAGGCGGCCCTGGCCGTGGCCAATTCGGTCAACTACGTCTCCGCCGGCACCGTCGAGTTCCTCGTCGCCCGCGACGGCACGTTCTACTTCATCGAGATGAACACGCGCATCCAGGTCGAGCATCCCATCACCGAGATGGTCACGGGCATCGACCTCGTTCGCGAGCAGATCCGGGTCGCCTCCGGCGAGCCGCTCGGCTACAAGCAGGCCGCGATCACGCTGCGCGGGCACGCGATCGAGTGCCGCATCAACGCCGAGGACCCCGAGCACTTCGTCCCCTCGCCCGGGACGGTGACGGCGTGGCTCCCGCCCGGCGGGTACGGCGTGCGGGTGGACAGCCATCTCATGCCGGGAGCCATCGTGCCGCCGTACTACGATTCGCTGATCGCCAAGATCATCGTCCACGGTCGCGACCGCGCCGAGGCCATCGGGCGCATGCAGCGGGCGCTCGCCGAGACCGTCGTGGAAGGGGTCAAGACCACCATTCCCTATCACCAGAAGCTCCTGGCCGACCCCGCCTTCCTCTCCGGAGAGCACACGCTGCCCCGCCTCGAAGTGGGCTCCTGACCCCCGGGCACTCCGACCCAGTGACCCTGCCGACACCGCTCTACGTCGTCCTCGACCGGGGCGCGGCCGGTGACCGGGATTTGGTCCCACTCCTCGACGCGGTGCTGGCGGGCGGTTGCCGTGTCGTTCAGCTGCGCGAAAAGATCATGCCGCTCTCCGATCTCTATCCGGTGGCGCTGGCGCTCCGACGGCGCTGCCGCGAGGTCGGCTGCCTCTTCATCGTCAACGACCGCGTCGACCTGGCGCTGGCCGTCGAGGCCGACGGAGTCCACGTGGGGCAGGACGATCTGCCCGCGCGCGAGACGCGACGGCTCTTACGCCCGGGGATGATCCTCGGCGTCTCGACCCACGACGAGAGCCAGGCGCGCCGCGCCCGGGACGACGGCGCCGACTACGTCGCGGTCGGCAGCATGTTCCCCACGGGCAGCAAGACGGGCTTCCGGCTCGTCGGGCCGGATCTTCTCAGGCGCGTGCGCCCGGAGATCCGGGTGCCACTCGTCGCCATCGGTGGCATCACGGTGGACAATGTCGCGGAGGTCATCCGGGCCGGCGCCGACGCCGTCGCCGTCATCTCGGCCGTGTGCGCGTCGCCGGACCCCGCGGCGGCCGCTCGGCGCTTCCTCGAGACGATCCGTGCGGCCCGCGAGGGCGCCGCCCGGTGAACGGAGCGTCAACGACACTCCGCCGCTTCTTCCTGCCCGCCGCCATCTTCGCCATCGCCTTCGTCACGTTCCTGCCCGGCCTCTCCGGGGAATTTCTCAACTGGGACGACGACGTCAACTTCCTCGGCAATCCCAACTTCCGCGGGCTCAGCTGGAGCAACCTCCGCTGGATGTTCACCACGACGCACGAGGGGCATTGGATCCCGCTGACGTGGCTCACGCTCGGGCTGAACTACGCGTCGGGCGGCATGGACCCGCGGGGCTACCACCTGGTCGGCCTCGTGTTCCACGCCTCGAGCGCGGTGCTCTTCTATTTCGTGGCGCGCAGGCTCCTCGGCGCGGGGCTCGCGGCCGCCGGCCCGGCCGCGCTGTCGTGGGGCGCGGCGTTCGCCGCGCTGCTCTTCGCCGTCCATCCGTTGCGCGTGGAGTCCGTCGTCTGGATCACGGAACGGCGGGACGTGCAGAGCGTCTTCTTCTACCTGCTGGCCGTCCTGGGGTATCTCCGCGCCGTCGAGCAGGGCCGCGAGGGGCGGCTGTCACCCCTCTGGCGCGGCCTGTCCGTGGCGGCTTTCGTCGCCGCCGTCATGTCGAAGTCCTCGACCATCATGCTGCCGGCGACGCTGCTCCTGATCGACGTGTACCCGCTGCGCCGCACGAGTCTCGGCTGGCGCCGGCTCGTCGTCGAGAAGCTGCCGTACTTGGCCGTGGCCGCCGCCGATGTCATCGTGGCGCTGATCGCGGTCCGGAGCGCGGCAAAGCTGACCGTCCTTGGCACGCACGGCATCGCCGGCCGCATCGCGATCGTCTTGTACAGCTTCTTCTACTACCCGTGGAAGCTGGTGTGGCCGGTCGAGCTGTCGCCGATGTACGAGATGCCTCCGCGCCTCGACCCGCTCGAGCCGCGCTTCGTCGTCGCAGCGCTCCTGGTGGTCCTCGTCACGGCCGCGCTCGTGGCGCTTCGCCGCCGCTGGCCCGCGGGGCTCGCGGCGTGGATCTACTCCGCGCTCATGATCCTGCCGCTCAGCGGCGTGGTTCACGCCGGCTTCCAGCTCGTCCAGGACCGCTGGAGCTACCTCTCGGGGATGGGCTTCGTCCTCCTCGCCGGGGGAGGCCTCGCCTGGCTGCTCGACGCCCGGGCCCGCGGGCGCGTGAGCGCCATGATCGCCAGGAGCGTCATGCTGGGGGCGATCGCCATGATCGTGTTCCTGGCCGCCGGAGCCTGGGACCAGTCCAAGGTCTGGCACGACTCGGAGACGCTCTGGCGGTGGGGCGCCAACATGGACCCCGAATGCACCGTCTGCTGGAACAACCTCGGCACGGCGCTGGTCGGCCAGAAGCGCTACGCGGAGGCGGAGGACAGCTACCGCCGGGTGGTCAGGCTCCGTCCGATGAGCGCGCCTCTCGCCAACAACATCGCGACGGCACTCGCCGGCCAGGGCAAGCCCGCCGAAGCCGAAGAGATGCTGCGCCTGGCGCTCCGCCTCGATCCGGACCTGACGGGGGCCCAGCTCAATCTCGGCCTGTACGAGACGCAGACGGGCCGCTTCGACGAGGCGCTCGCTCACCTGCGGAAGGCCTATGCGCACGACCCGAAGTTCCCCGGCGCGGCGAAGGAGCTCGGGAGAGCGCTCGTCCTGGCTGCCGCCTTCGAGGGCAAGAGCGGGCGCCCCGATCACGCCATCGCGCTGTACCGGGAAGCGCTCGCGGTTCAGCCCGGCAACGCCCGGGCGCGGGAGGAGCTCGAGGCGCTCGTGGCCCGCCGCGGAGTCGTACCGACGGGCGCGCCGCGCCAATGAGCCCGGCCTACGCCGCGCTTCGCCGCCTCGGAGCGCCGTGCCTCGTATTCGCGGTCGCTTTCGTCACGTTCCTCCCTGCCCTGAAAGCGGACTTCGTCAACTGGGACGACTACGACAACGTCGTCAACAACCCGGGTGTCCACGGTCTGGGCCGGGCGCAGCTCGAGTGGATGTGGACGGGCACCGTGCTCGGCCATTGGATCCCGATGACATGGATGAGCTTCGGCCTCAACTACGCGCTGGGCGGGCTCCAGCCGCGCGGGTATCACCTCCTCAACCTGCTCCTGCATGCCGCCACCGCGACCCTCTTCTTCTTCATCGGCCGCCGCCTGCTGCGCGCGGCCGGCGCGGCGGCCAGCGAGCCTGCCCTCTCGGTGGGGGCGGCCTGCGCGGCGCTGCTCTTCGCGGTCCACCCACTTCGGGTCGAGTCCGTGGTGTGGGTGACCGAGCGCAAGGACGTGCTCTGCGGGCTCTTCTTCATGCTGGCGGTCCTCGCCTACCTGAGGGCGGTGGAGGGATCCGCTATCCGGCGAGGCTTCATGTACGCATCGGTCGCCGCATTCGCAGCCGCCTTCATGTCGAAGGCAGCCGTGATGCCGCTGCCCGCCGTGCTCCTGCTTGCAGACGTCTATCCGCTCCGGCGCGTGCAAGCCTTCGGATGGCGGCGCTGCTTGATCGAGAAGCTCCCGTGGGCAGTGGTGGCGGCGATCGGGGCAGGCATCACCCTCAAGGTGGTGCTCACGAGCACGCGCGTCACCGGCTACGAGGCGTATGGCTGGGGCGCCCGCATCGCGATGACGGCTTACACCTTCATGTTCTACCCGGTGCGCTGGCTCTGGCCCGTGGAGCTCATTCCGCTCTACGAGCTGCCGCTGGACGTCCGCCTGTCGTCCCCCCGGTTCCTGGTGCCGGCGGTCGCCTTCGTGGCAGTCAGTGCCGTGCTCGTCGCGTTGCGGCGCGTCTTCCCGGCCGGGCTCGCGGCCTGGGCGCTGTCGGTGCTCATGCTCCTCCCGATCAGCGGCATCGTCCACTCCGGCCGCCAGCTGGCCCACGACCGCTACAGCTATCTGTCGGGGCTCGGCTTCGCCCTCCTGGCCGGTGGGGGAATCGCCCGGCTCCTGGATGCCCGCGCCCGCGGTCGTGTGAGCGCCGTCATCGTCAGAAGCGCGCTCGCCGGCGCGGCCGCAGTGGTGCTCGTGCTGGCTCTCGGCGCCTGGGATCAGTCCAAGATCTGGCAGGACTCCGAGACGCTGTGGAGGTGGTCGGTCAACATCGATCCCGACTGCGCCAGCTGCTGGAACAACCTCGGCACAGCCCTCCTCAGCCAGCACCGCGACGCGGAGGCGGAGGTCACCTTCCGTCGGGCTTAATCTTTGCCGTACTATCGCCAGGCCTTTGCCCAGGACCCGGGATTCGTCAACCTGACCCCCAACTACGTCCTGGCCCTGACCGCCCGTGCGGCGGAGGAGCAAAGGGCGGGCCGGGCACTGGTAGCCGTGACCCTGCTTCACGAAGCGCTGGCCGTCAAGCCCGCCGATACCGAGGCGCAACGTCAGCTGCGGGCGCTTCTGGCCGAGCGGGTCCGCGCAGGCGCGGATCCCCAGGGGTTGCCTCCGACCCGTTGACGACCCCGGCAAACCCGCTATAATGGCGCCGCTCGCACACTTGGCCGACCCGTTCCGAGGAGGAGACCGAATGAGGACCTTTCGAATCCGCCACGTCCTGAGCGCTCTCGCCGTCATCACGATCGCCGGGCTCGCGCTGTTGGCCTCGCAGCCGGTGGACGCCCAGTCCAAGGGCACCATCAAGATCGCCTCGCAGAGCCCGCTCTCGGGCGGACAGGCCGCCCTGGGCGAGGGCATCAAGCTCGGCGCCCAGCTGGCCGTCGAGAAGCTCAAGGGCAACCTCGAGAAGATGGGCTACAAGGTCGAGTTCGTGCCCTTCGACGACCAGGCCAAGCCCGACGTCGGTGTCGCCAACGCCAAGAACATCATCTCCGACAAGGACATCATGGCCGTCATCGGCCACCTGAACTCCGGCGTGGCCATCCCCTCCTCCGAGGTCTACAAGGAAGTCGGGGTGGTCATGATCTCCCCGGCCAACACCAACCCCGTGGTGACCGACCGCGGCTACCCCAACATCAACCGCGTGTGCGGCCGCGACGATGTGCAAGGTGTAGTCGGCTCCGAATTCGCTCACGGCACGATGAAGGTCAAGACCGCCGCCATCGTCCACGACAAAACCCAGTACGGGCAGAGCATCGCGGAGTTCTTCAAGTCCGACGCCGAGAAGAAGGGCGTCAAGGTGGTCGCCTTCGAGGGCACGGAGGAGAAGTCGAACTTCGATTCGATCCTCACGCCCATCAAGGCCAAGAACCCCGACGTGATCTACTTCGGCGGCATCTACGACCAGGGCGCACCCTTCTTCAAGCAGGCGCGCGAGAAGGGCATCAAGTCCAAGTTCATGGGCCCGGACGGCATGGACTCCTCAGACCTGACCAAGATCGCCGGCAAGTCGGTGGTGGGCATGAACTACACCTCGGCGGCCGGGCCGGCCTCCGCGCTGCCCAAGGCCAAGGCCTTCGTGGACGAGTTCAAGAAGAAGTTCGGCAAGAACCCCGAGCCCTACGCCGCCGAGGCCTATGACGCGGCCACCATCGCGGTCAAGGCCATCGAGGAAGCCGCCAAGAAGGGCAAGGTGTCGCGCGAGGACGTCGCCACCGCCGTCCGCCACACCAAGCTCGCGGGCATCACGGGCGACATCGCCTTCGACGCCAAGGGTGACCGCCTGAAGGCACAGTACTTCGTGCTGACGGTCGTGAGCGACGACCCCGCGAAGTGGGGCGACAACAAGATCATCAAGCAGCTCACCATCGCGCCCCCCGCGGCCAAGAAGTAGCCGTCGGGCGCAGTCGTTAGCGGGAGGGGCGGCGACCGCCCCTCCCGCGCCCTCCTCCTTGGGATCGCGTGCCGATGGATCTTGACCTCCTGATCGGCATTTTCCCGCAGGTCCTCCTCGACGGCATCACGCTCGGCTTCATGTACGCCCTGATCGCTCTCGGCTACACCATGGTCTACGGCGTTCTCGAGTTCATCAACTTCGCCCACTCGGAGATCTTCATCCTCGGCTCCTTTGTGGGCGTCGAGGTCCTGCTGGGGCTCCAGGCCCGCGGCGCCATGGAGAGGTGGTCGCCCTTCCTCCTCGTGCTCGTCGCGCTCCTCGTGGGCATGATCGCGAGCGGGCTCCTGGCCGCGGGCGTCGAGCGCGTCGCGTACCGCCCGCTCCGCCACGCCCCGCGGCTCATCCCGCTCATCTCCGCCATCGGGGTCAGCTTCTTCCTCCAGGACGCGATTCGCCTCTTCGAGTCCCTCTGGCGCAACGCCTTCAACCTGGTCTACCCGCCCATGGACGTGATGAACGAGCGCTTCGAGCTGACGCCGACCATCGACATCTCGGTCAAGTCGCTCGTGGTCATCGGCGCCTCGCTCCTCATGCTCTGGGGGCTGCACACCCTCGTCAACCGCACCAAGATCGGCAAAGCCATCCGCGCCGTCGCCGAGGACCAGGCGGCCGCGTCGCTCATGGGCATCAACGTCAACCGGATGATCTCGCTGACCTTCCTCATCGGCGGCGCGATGGGCGGCGGAGCGGGCGTGCTCTTCGGGGTCCAGTACAGCCTGATCAACCCGTACACGGGCTTCATCCCGGGGCTCAAGGCCTTCACCGCGGCGGTGCTCGGCGGGATCGGCAACATCCCGGGCGCCATGCTCGGCGGCCTCGTGCTGGGACTCCTCGAGTCCTTCGGCGCCTCCTACCTCTCGCTGTTGACCGGCGGGGCCTTCGGCGCCGAGTACAAGGACATCCTCGCCTTCTCGATCCTGATTCTCATCCTGATCTTCCGGCCCAAGGGCCTCCTGGGCGAAGTCGTGCGGGAGCGCGCGTGATCAAGAATATTCTCGACAGGCCGGTGCCCGCGACGATCCTCGTCGCGTCACTGCTCTGCGCCACCGCGTGGGGCGTGGCGCACTTCCCGCGCTCCATCGTGGTCTTCATGCTCTTCCAGGGCTCGATCTTCCTCCTCTACTTCGCGCGGATGCCGCGGTGGCTCAAGATTGGGATGACCGTCGGCGCGCTCGGCGTCCTCATGCCGGTGCTCGGAACGATCAACGCCTACTACATGGAGATCGCGATCCAGGTCGGCATCTTCGTGGCGCTGGCGCTCGGGCTGAACATCGTGGTCGGCCTGGCCGGCCTCCTCGACCTGGGCTACGTCGCCTTCTTCGCGGTGGGCGCGTATTCGTGGGCGATCTTCGGATCGCCTCAGGCCAACCTGATTTTCGGCGGCAGCGCTTTCCCGCTCTCCCCGTGGTGGTTCTTCGTCTTCCTGTTCGTGGGCGTGGGGGTGGCGGCGGGCGCGGGCATCCTGCTCGGCCTGCCCGTCCTCCGCCTCCACGGAGACTACCTCGCCCTGGTGACGCTGGGCTTCGGCGAGGTGATACGCGTCCTCGCCAACAACCTCGACAAGCCGATCAACTTCACCAACGGGCCCAAGGGCATCACGCCCATCGGCCGGCCGCCGATCTTCTTCGCGCCGCTCCTGCAGGCCGTCGGAATCACTCCCAACCCCAACGTGATCTACCCGCTCTACCTCTACGCGCTCGTGCTGCTCATCGTCGGCGCCACGGTTCTCGTTAACCGGCGGCTCGAGGACTCTCACATCGGGCGCGCGTGGGAAGCGATACGGGAGGACCAGACCGCCGCCCAGGCGATGGGAGTCCCGCTCGTGCAGATGAAGCTCCTCGCCTTCGCCTGCGGCGCCTCCTTCGCGGGAGCCGTCGGCGTGCTCTTCTCGGCCAAGCAGATCTTCATCAATCCCGAGTCGTTCACCTTCATGGAATCGATTGGCGTCCTCGCGATGATCATCCTGGGAGGCATGGGCTCGATACCGGGCGCCATTCTCGGCGCCACTGTGGTCACCGTGCTCAACCTCCAGGTCCTCAAGGGCCTGTCGCTGTGGGTCAACGAGCTTCGCAACGCGGGCACTATGATCTTCGGCTACAGCCTCGCCAACCTGCCGACCCAGCTCGAGCCGGCGAAGTACGAGCGGATGGTCTTCGGCCTCATCCTCGTCCTCATGATGATCTTCAGGCCGCAGGGCATCCTGCCCGCGCGCCGCCGCACGCGAGAGCTCACGGAGCCGGCGGACTCCTGAGATGGCGACCCTCCTCGAAGCGCGAGGCGTCACGAAGAGGTTCGGAGGGCTCACCGCCCTCAACGCGGTGGACTTCGAGCTGGAGGAAGGCCGGATCGCCTCCATCATCGGCCCCAACGGCGCGGGCAAGACCACGTTCTTCAACGTGTTCACCGGGCTCTACGTGCCGGAGGAGGGCGCGGT
>WNFC01048700.1_pt1 | contig 11595 bp, 6 predicted proteins | sample 5400541 | NCBI WGS metagenome assembly WNFC01 (sample SAMN13153342, study PRJNA577476) | soil metagenome | isolation source: 120 cm saprolite under Douglas fir tree site 2 hole 2 replicate 1 | place: USA:California | collected 2015-04-18
GAGGACAAATCCGGGAAAGAATCCGTAGCGCTTCGGCGGCCTCCAGCGCAGCGCTCCCGTCGGCGGAGCCGCGTACGGGATGCCGAGAAATTCGTTTCCCCCGTCCGTCGTTGAGCCAATCACGAGTCCACTCTCGGTGAAAGCAATCGGGCGGCGGTGGGATGAGTTGTCGGCAGATGCGGTCGCTACCGAAATCAGCGTGAAGACGCAGATAGCCGCCGCTGCAAACAGCAATCTGGAAGTAAACCCACCGTGATCGAGCCGCTTGTTCGCCTTTTCGCTGTTTTTCATCTCTGATTCCTCCATCAGAAGTAGGATTCGGCAAATTAATGAACCGCTTCGAACAGACCGGCAGCACCCTGCCCGCCGCCGATGCACATGGTCACGATGCCGTAGCGCGCTTTCCGGCGCGCCATTTCATTGGCGAGCGTTCCGACCATGCGCGAACCGGTCATGCCAAACGGATGACCGATGGAGATGGACCCGCCATTAACATTCAACTTTTCCGGATTTATTCCCAGGCGGTCGCGGCAGTAGATCACCTGCACTGCAAAAGCCTCGTTCAGTTCCCAGAGGCCGATATCATCCATCTCCAGGCCGGTGCGCTTGAGCAGCTTGGGCACCGCGAAGACGGGACCGATGCCCATTTCGTCCGGATCACAACCCGCAACTTGAAATCCGCGAAACACCAGCTTGTAGGGCACACCCAGCTGATCAGCGCGCTGGCGGGACATCAACAGAGTGGCCGAAGCGCCGTCGGAAAGTTGCGAGGAGTTGCCGGCCGTCACGGTGCCCTCGCCGCTGTGCGGATCAAAGTGAGGCTTCAGCGCGAGCAAGCCTTCCAGCGTGGTGTCGGGCCGATTGCACTCGTCGTGGTCGCAGCAGACCTCCCGCGTCCCAACCTTCTCGCCAGTTTTCTTATCGAGGAGCGCCATCGTGACCTTCATGGGCGCGATCTCGCCCTCGAAAAAACCCTCTCGCTGAGCGCGAGCAGTGCGCTGCTGGCTCAGCAGTGCGTACTCGTCCTGCACCTCCCGGCTTACCTTGTAGCGCTTGGCGACGATTTCCGCGGTGTCACCCATGCCCATGTACAACCCGGGCAATCGTTTCTGCAGTTCCGGGTGAGGATTGCCGGCAGCCGGCGTCATGCTGATACTCTCGACGCCGCCGCCAATCGCCGCCGCCACGCCCTCGCTGATGATCTGGTGCGAGGCCACGGCAATCGCCTGCAATCCCGACGAACAAAACCGGTTTATGGTCGTGCCCGCCACCGAAGTGGGAAGGCCGGCCAGCATGGCGGAAGTGCGGGCGATGTTGTGACTCTGCGGACCGTGTGGTTGTGCACATCCCAACACAACGTCGTCTATTTCGGCCGCGTCAAGCTGCGGCACCCTGCGCAGGACCTGCTTGATGCAATGTGCTGCCAGATCTTCGGGGCGGGTCATGTTGAACGAACCGCGGAACGATTTCGCCAGCCCGGTCCGTGAGCTGGCAACCACTACCGCTTCTCGCATATCTTCTCCCGCGCAGACAATCAAACGCCACGAGCGAAAATCCGCAACGCGTATCCTATCCCTCGCGATCGGGTCACTAAGCTCGCAGTCGTGCTTTTATTCCTACGCCATCACGGCCTGTTCGCGGTTCAGCTCGGCGAAGGTTTTGCCTTCCTCGGCCAGACGCTTCAACACCGGGGCAGGTTCCCAGAGTTCGCCGTGCCGTTGATGAAATTCTGAGATGCGGCGGTAGACCTTATCCAATCCCACGGTATCCGCATACCACATCGGACCGCCGCGATAGGCCGGGAATCCGTAGCCGTTTAGATAAATGATGTCGATGTCGATGGCGCGCCCTACGATGCCTTCCTCAAGAATGCGGGCGCCCTCATTCACCAGGGCATAGATACAGCGGTCTACGATCTCTTCGGATGAAAGCTTGCGTTGCGGGATGCCGGCTTCGCCGGCCCACCTGCGCACCATCTGGTTGACTTCAAGATCGAGAATCGGACGCCGGTTCTCGTCGTAGTTGTACCAGCCCGCAGCGGTTTTCTGGCCGTAGCGCCCAAGTTCGCAGAGGCGGTCCTCCGCGAACGGCTGCCGCACCCCAGGCTTTTCAAGGTGCCGGTACTCTTTGCGGATACGCCAGCCCACGTCAAGACCTGCCAGATCGCCCGTAGCCATGGGTCCCATCGCCATGCCGAAGTCGAACAGCGCCTTGTCCACGGCTTCGATACTGGCGCCTTCCTCCACCAGGAACTGCGCTTCACGGCGATAGGGGCCGAACATGCGGTTTCCCACAAAGCCCCGGCAGTTGCCGACGAGCACCCCGACTTTTCCCAGTTTCTTAGAGAGTTGCATGCAGGTCGCGATCACTTCCTTGCTGCTCGCCTTGCCGCGCACGATCTCGAGCAGGCGCATAATATTGGCCGGGCTGAAAAAATGCGTGCCAATGACGGCATCGGGTCGCAAAGTGGCTGAGGCTATCTTATCTATGTCGAGCGTTGATGTGTTGCTCGCCAGGATTGCGCCTGGCCGGCACACGCGATCCAACTGGCCGAAGACTTCTTTCTTGAGCGCCATGCCCTCGAACACGGCCTCGACGACCATATCGACCTTGCCGAAATCCTCGTAGCTGAGCGTCGGCTTGATGAGTTGCAGGCGTTCATCCACGAATTGCTGGGTAAGCCGGCCGCGTTTAACCGAACTCTGATAGTTCTTCTGGATGGTGGCCAGTCCGTTGGCAAATACGATGGCAATTCCAGTGCCCATCGTTCCGGCACCGACTACCCCCACCGAGTTCACCGGGATGATCACGGTCTGTTTCGGAATGTCCGCGACCTTGGCTACTTCACGCTCACCGAAGAACGCATGAATGAGGGCCTTGGATTGATCCGAGAAAAGGCACTCGCCGAACAGTTTTTGTTCCACCTGGCATCCTTCTTCAAAAGAGAGCCTGGTGGCGGCTTCAACCGCATCGATGGCCGCAAGCGGTGCCATCATGCCACGCTGTTTGGTGCGAGCCTTTTCGCGCGCGGCAGCGAAGACCGATGCGTTCTGCTCGGGAACGCCGAGTTTATTTTTTTCGTTCCGCTCGCGAGTTTTGCGCAGTGGTTTCGCAGCGATGTCGCGGGAGAAAGCTATGGCGCCCGGCAACAGATCGCCTTCGATCAGATGATCGACGAGACCGAGTTTCAGCGCCTCCTGAGCGCTAATCGGATAGCCTTCTGCGCACATCTCGACGGCCTTGGTGACGCCCACCAGCCGAGGCAGCCGCTGGGTGCCACCTGCGCCGGGAATAATGCCCAGCTTCACTTCGGGCTGACCCAGCTGTGCATTCGGAGCCGCCACACGATAGTGGCCGGCCATCGCCAGTTCCAGCCCGCCGCCAAAGGCAGAGCCATGAATGGCCACCACCACTGGTCTTCGCACATCTTCTATCTGAAGCAGGAGCGGAAGCAGGCCCGCGCCTCGCTGGGTCTTGCCGGACGTGATCTTGCCGAATTCTTTTATGTCCGCGCCGGCGATGAACGTACGGCCGCCACCAATCAGCACCACAGCCTTGACGCCATCGTCATGGCCCACCTGCGCAATAGTCTGTCCAATCGCCTTGGCAACCCCAGGGCTCAAAGCGTTCACCGGCGGGTTATTGATGGTGATAATTGCGACATCTTTATCTCTGCTAAGTTGAACTAGATCGTCCATGGCACTGAACTCTTTCGCCAGCATCTTCAAGGGTTCACTTGCGCGCCGTAAATTCGTGCGCCTTGTGTTCCTGTTCGCTCCAATACTTTTTGCGCAATCCTTTTTTCAGAATTTTCCCGGTAGCAGTCTTGGACAAGCTCTCCAGGAACTCGATCGACCGCGGGCACTTGAAGTGCGCAATACGAGAGCGGCAGAATTCGAGCAGTTCCGCTTCCGTTGGGTTTGATCCGGGTTTCGCTACCACCAGCCCCTTGGGCACCTCGCCCCATTTTTCGTCTGGGACCGGAATGACGGCCGCCTCGTAAACCGCTGGATGCGCCAGGAGCGCCTTCTCCACTTCGAGCGATGAAATGTTCTCACCGCCGCTGACAATAATGTCTTTCTTGCGATCAGCGATGAGGATGCGTCCATCCTCGCTGATGGTGGCCATGTCTCCGGTATGAAACCAGCCACCGCGCATCGCTTCCGCTGTAGCCGCCGGCTGTCGCCAGTAGCCCTGCATCACACCGTCGGAACGAGCGACAATCTCCCCCATGGTCTTTCCGTCGCGGGCCACATCGTTGTCCTCGAAGTCCACGACCCGAAGCTCCACGCCCGGAATCGCGTACCCGGTCATCGCCCGTGCCACGTAAAGCTCTCCACCATCGAATTGCTCTCCCGGCTTCAGTTTGGCGGTGGAGAGCACCGGCGCAGTTTCCGTTAGGCCGTATCCGGCAAAACACGCGCAGCCAAGCTTTTCCTCGGTCTCGCGCACCAAGGTTGGAGAACAAGCCGCTCCTCCGATCGAAATCCACTCCAGACTGCTCAAGTCGTATTTCTGCCGCTCTGGCGAATTCACCAATGCCGTTGCCATGATCGGCACAAGGCTCAGCGAGTCGACGCGCTCGCGCTGGATCAATTGGAAGACTTCCGCGCAGGTGAAGCGCTGAAGCATGACATGTTTCCCTCCCACGAAGGTGACTGAATGGGCAGTACCCCAACCGTTGGCATGGAACAGTGGAATTGTATGCAGATTTACGCTATCCGGCTTGGTCATGAACGTCACAATAACCGAGAGAGCGTGGAGATAAACATTTCGGTGGGTCAGCATCACTCCCTTGGGATCGGCGCTGGTGCCGCTGGTATAGAACAGTTCAGCCAAGGAGTTTTCGTCGAAGTCCATCACATCCGCCCGGTAAGGCGTCGCCGCCGCCAGAATGTCTTCATAATTTCTTGGCGAGAGCCAGGCTCCCTGCGGTGCAGCGTCAAGCATGAAGAAAGTCTGCACAGTTGAAACGTTTTGCCGGAAAGAATCCACGACCTCAGCGAACTCTTTTTCCAGGAAGAGCACTTTCACCCCGGCGTCATTCAGAATGTAGCCCAATTCCCGAGGAGCGAGCCGGAAGTTCAACGGGAGCAACACCGCGCCGGTTTCCAGTACGCCGTAATACGCTTCGAGAAGCCGATGGCAATTCAGGCTGAGAAATGCAACCCGGTCGCCCGCTTTCACCCCCGCTTCGCGCAGAGCACCGGCGAGACGGCTGGCGCGTTCACCGAACTGCGCGTAAGTGAAACGACGGTCTCCACAAACCACGGCGGTCTTGCCGGGGAACTGCTGTTCGGCATAACGCAGGAATCGCACGGGGGTGAGCGGAATATTCATGGCCTTATCTCGCCGCTTACCAGGCTGACTGACCTCCATCCACCACCAGCACGTGACCTGTGACATAGTTCGAGGCGGCCGAAGCGAGAAACACAGCAGCTCCTTTCAAGTCATGTTCATTGCCAAAACGCCGCAACGGAATGTGGGAGAGGAAAAGCTCCTCATGGTGCTCCAGGACGCGGTTCGACATGTGTGTGGGAAACCAGCCAGGAGCAATTGCATTTACCTGAATGTTGTGACTTGCCCATTTGCAGGCCAAGTCTTTGGTAAAACTGATGACTCCACCCTTGCTGGCGTGATAGCCAATGGCTGGAAGTTCCGCCGGAGCCCCACCCAGTCCAGCCACTGACGCAATATTAATGATTTTTCCCGCGCTGTTCTGGCACGCCCTGTTCTCACCCCTGCCTTGGCGGATCATGACTTTGCCGACCGCCTGGGCACACAGAAAAGTTCCGGTCAGGTTCGTCTCGATGACCTTGTTCCAATCCTCGAGCCGCATCTCCTCGACGGGAGCGCCCCAGGATATTCCCGCGTTATTGATGAGTACATCGATTCGCCCGAACTGGGAGAGGGTCGCTTCCACCATGTCCTGAATACTGTCCGGGTTCTTGACATCGCAGCCAAGGGCAATGGCTTTGACGCCGAGTTGCTGCAATTCTTCGGCGGCCTGATGGCAGCGTTCCTTCTTGCGAGCGCACAACACCAGGTCGGCGCCCATTTCCGCCAGACCGTCCGCCATTTGGCGGCCCAGTCCGATTGACCCTCCGGTGACGATTGCAACGCGCCCGGTTAGATCGAAAAGCTGCTTCACATTCACCGTGGAATCCCGCGTGGTGCTGGCGGCCTCCTTTAACATGAAGCCTTCTCCTTCTCCGACCCGGCATCGCTTCCCGCACTTCCGGCCTGCTCGTTAAGAAAATGCAGAATAGCGTGGTGTGAAACTTCCGTCTGGTCAGTTAAGAAGAGATGGCTGGCATGCGGAATCATCACGAGCTTCGCACCTGGAATGCGTTCTGCGATTAATTTGGCATTGCCCGGCGGCACCAGTCGGTCGGACTCCCCATGGATCACCAGGGTGGGGGCGGCGATTCCGGAGAGGCGGCTGTACGCCTCCCAAGCAAGTATTCCCTGCAGCTGTGCCGTGTATGCTTCGGGCCGCGGAAACCACGGCCGGCGAATCGCAATATCCTCATCAATCCGTTCACGCGGAGTTGTCGAATCGTAGATAAACGGCACGGACACCTCGGCGGCCTGCTCAGGGCTCATTTTGTCACGCATCTTCAGCATCTGGGCAGCCTCTGGTTCGGCGCGCACCGCAGTCGGCCCGCCCGCCGCGGTGCAGCCCAGTATCAGCGACAGCACTCGCTTCGGGTATTGCAGCGCAAACTCCTGCGCAATCATGCCACCCATCGACACGCCGAACAGGTGGGCGCTTTCAATTCCGGCAGCGTCGAGAACCGCCGCTGCGTCGGATGCCATCAAGGCGATCGGATACGGACCCAATGGCACTTCGCTCCTTCCTACGCCACGATTATCGAACGCGACGGTATGGTAGTGCGCCGCCAAGGCAGGGCGTGTGCGATGCCACATGTAAGAGGGGTAACTTAGTCCCATGATCAGCAAAACGGGAGTGCCGTGGCCTTGTTCGTCCCAATAAATCCTGGCTCCCTGATTTTCAACGAACGGCATGGAGTGTCCTCAACACTAGAACGAGAGGCGAATGCCGAGTTGCACTTGGCGTTTGGGCAAGGCCGATGTAAACGCCAGCGGTGTGCTGGGCGTAGCCGTGCCTCCACTGGCAAGGGCCGTTCCGGGGCGAATGCCATGCACGTTGAAAGTCGTGAATCCCGGGGTCAAACCAAACAGCGGGCTTACTTCGTTGTTCACGCTGGCGAAGTTCGTGCGGTTGACGATATTAAATCCCTCGTCGTAATAATTGGCCCCAAGCCCGGTGTCGCGCGCTGCTCCGATGGGACGTTCGTTGGTGGTGTGATTGTCGCCGTTCACCTCGCCGCCAGCCAGCAGATTAAATGGATGTCCGCTGTGGTAGGAGAAAATCGGAGCCAGCTGAAAACCCGACAAGATGCTCTGCTTCCAAGGGCTATCGAACACGCCCGCGATCACCACTTTGTGCCGCTCGTCGAACTCAGAAACACTTCGATCTAAATTGGGGTTTGTCGGATCCTGCGGCCCGTAGTCGGAGTTGTAGTCGGTCGACGTGTCAAAGCCCTTACTGAAGGTGTAGTTGCCGAACAAGGTGAAGTGATCGCTGAAGCGCTTCTTCACTTCTACAATTCCGCCTTCGTACACTGCGTATGCCTCCGAGCTATATTGGTTGTTCTGCACAACCAGCGGATTCGCAAAGCATTGAGTAGCATTCGTAACCGGGTTGTCGCAGGGCAAGCCGCCCGGCTCAGTGCCCCCGAGTGGATCGGCCCCAGCAGCCGTCGTATTCCAGTTGCGATAGGAAACCGTCTGGCCATTGGCCAGGGTTAGCGTGGTGAGCGGCGCCGGCAGCAGATTGGTATCGATTGCGACCGGCAGTCGCTGGGTGTGCGAATAAATGCCGCTAAGAGAAACTGAGAGCCCAAGTCCGATCTCACGTTCGATGCCAAACGAGGCCTGTTGCGCGATCGGGGGACGGTAACCCGGCTGATTCACGAAAACCACTTGCAGCGGACCAACGGGACCGCGATTCGTAACGTCGATGCCCAGCGGCGCCACAGCAGCGGGAGTGATGCAGGCAGCATTCCCTGCGGCCGGCGTCGTGCACTGAACCAATCCCTGGCTAAAGAGTGTCTGGAAAACAGTGTTCGCGCCTTTTAGGCCTAAAGCCGGCACCCCACCGAGCGGATCTACATAAATGGAGATTTCCCGGTTGCAAGGGCTGGAACCGCTACCTGGGATTATCGGGATCCCGAACTGCGAGAACCCGCAGATCGCGGTCAGATTAGCCACCTGAGAGGCTCCTGGCCTGTTCTCGACCGCGGTCTTATTGCTGTTCACAACCCCCAGACTCAAATCGACGTCCGGGATTTGGACGTCGACGGGTCCATAGAAGATTCCGTACCCGCCCCGGATCACCGTCTTGTGATCCTTGAATGGATCCCACGCGAAGGATACCCGCGGGGCAAAATCCTTCTTATACGTGGTTAAAGGAGCGAACTGCGTGTCCAGTTCGTAGCGCAGACCGTAGTTCAGTGTGAAACCAGGGGTTATCTTCCAGGAGTCTTGGGCGTAGAGACCTGTCAACGGCCGGGTGTAGTAGGGGTATGTCGGATCGCCAAAACCCTGCTGGTAAACTTGGGGCAGCCCAAAAGATGCCGATTGCAAGGGGTTGATGGTGGTAGTTGCAAGTTGTGGACTGATCAAAAACCCAGGGAGCGACCCGAACACAAAGCGACCCGGGAAGAAAGTGTGCGATTCCGTGTGATTGCCGCGGAGCAGTTCGTAACCGCCGAACTTAAATGTGTGATGGCCGCGGATCAAAGTGAAATTGTCCGCGAATTCGTAGCGGCGCAGAATGGTGAGGTTGGGTGTGAAGATATTCGTTCCCAGATTATTAATGAAACTGGGAATCTGAAGCCCTACCTCTCCCGGCTCATTAGGAATCACGTTGAAGTGGTAGTAGTTCCACTGCACCCGTGCCTCGTTCTGAGCGTTCGGGCTGAACTGGCGGTACCAGGCGGCCTGCAGATTGTTATCGTAGGTGTGGATCGAACTCCCAGCCGAAAAGGCGGTTAGAGACTGCACATCCGGCGATTGCTCCAGATCGTGTCCGTACCTATAGGTCAAGGAAATCTCGTTGTTCGCGTTAAAGCGGTGATCCACGCGGCCGGAGGCCAGGTATTCGCGCGTGTTGTAAGGAAAGACTCCTCCCTGGGTTTCAAACTGGTTTACCAGGAAGCCATTTAACGCGGCCTGGCCCGGGGTCACGAACGGATTCGGACCCGGATTCGGGTTCACCGTCAATATGCTCTGAAGCGCTAAGGCGCAAACGCTTGGCGGCAGGGGTAAGACGGTTCCGTTTGGAAGATTAAGGCAACCTACCGGCACCGGCGAGGAGTTCGCTCCCAACTGGGCAATAATGGCATCCTGCGCGGCGCTCGGACGAAACACGTTGGTGTTTGTCAGCAGAGGAACTGCATTCTGCGCATCCTGCCGCAAGCCTTCGAAGGCAACAAACAGAAATGTCTTGTCTTTCTTAACTGGAAAACTCAGAGTTCCGCCGAACTGTTGGCGACTCAAAGTATCCTTGATCGGCGAACCTAGAGTGTCCGGATTGGTGGGATTGAAGGTCTGGCCGGGATGCAATGCCTGGCTGAACGAAAACGGATTTTGCGAGTCCATCGCATCGTTGCGGAAAAAACCATAGAGACTGCCATGCACATTGTTGGTGCCCGACTTGGTCACAATGTTGATCGAAGCTCCGGTGGCTGATCCCAGGTCCGCGGCGTAGTTGCTGCGATTGATTTGGAATTCCTGCACCGCGTCCTGGCTTACCGTCAGGCGCTGGCCACCGCTGTCGCCTGAGGTCTCGCCACCATCCACCGTGATGCTGTTTCCGCGGCCGTTGCTGCCATAGAACGACAACCCGCTTTGCGGTGTCTGCTTGACTCGGAAATCCTGGTCACCGGCTAGGCGTGTGGAATCTGAGACACCGGGGGCGAGCAAGGTGAACGTGAGGTAATCGCGGCGGTCAATGGGCAGGTCAGCGATGAATTGCTGGTTGATTCTGTCGGCCTGACTTCCTCTCTCCGTTTCCACCACCGGCGGTTCGCTCTGCACTTCGATGACTGTTGCGACCTGCGCCGGTTTCATGCGGAAGTCTGAGATTACCGTCTGCCCAACGGCGACCGAGACGCTCTTACGAATCTCGGTGGCGAAGCCTGGCAGTTCGGCACTTACTTCATACCCAGACGGGGACAGACCTGTCACACGGTACTGACCCGCGCCATCGGTGGCGGCCTGGCGCTTCAACCCGGTCTGCGTCTCGACCACGTTGATGGTTACTTTGGGCAAAACGGCGCCAAGGGAGTCGACGACCGTTCCTGTGATATCTCCCGAGGAGCCGACGCCCTGCGCCAGGGCTACACCGGCGGCCAGCAGCAAGTACACAAAAACACGCGCGAGTGTCTTCATAGGATTCTCCTTGCGGAAGCATCTGCACGTCGCCGCATTGGTCCGGCGTATTCCCCAACGCTGAGCAACTCCCTAAAGCCCGCCCGGTGCCGCGACAACCCCAAAAGGCCGTTCAATTGTGATCCAGCTGCCCATTTCGTCCTCGATCAAGAATTCAAAATCGTGTCCAACGAAACCGCAGATTGTGAGAGTTAGTATCACATAAGAGTCACTAACGTCAAGAAGTGAAACGTCGATATTCCCGAGGCGATGTTATCGCGCGCCCCGATAATTCAATGGCGGCAAGGCCATAGTCGTTCGGAAATGGCGACGATGCGCAGGACGAGACTCCGACCTCGGCGAATTCCCGCCGCCAGCCCCTTATGGAGTCAGGACGATTCGGCCCGAGACTTCGCCTTTGCGCAGTAGATCCAGCGCCTCGTTGGCTTCAGCAAGCGGCCGCTTAACCACATGGCAGCGTATCTTCCCGGCGGCAGCCATGGCGAGTACATCCCGCAAGTCTTGCCGAGTACCGACCGTTGATGCATGGATCCGGACTTCTCGCGCTGCCATCAGAATCGGCGGGAAACAGATGTTTTCAGCGGGCAAGCCCACGACGAGCAGAGTACCGGCGGGCCGGAGGCAGGAAAAAGCTGTGTCATAAGCTGCCTTTGCGGCGGAGGTAACAAGTGCCACGTGGATTCCACCTTTGCGACGCAACTGTTTAGCCGCATCAGTGGTGGCAGCATTGAGCGTGGCGAAGGCGCCAGAGGATCTGGCGAGTTCAAGCTTCTCCGGCGAAATGTCGATTGCGGTCACCTCCGCGCCAAAGGTCGGTCCGAACTGCACTGCAAGGTGTCCCAGGCCACCTATGCCGAAAACAGCCAGGCGCTGACGGGGCACAATCCCGGCGCCCTTCAGGGCGCGATAAACTGTTAGTCCAGCACAAAAAAGCGGGGCGGCTTCGAGCGCAGAAAGACCATCTGGAATTTTCAGCGCGTGAGTTGCCGGCGCCTTCACAAATTCGGCGTAGCCACCGTCAACGGTGACACCTGTGATCTTCTGACGGCTGCACAAGTTTTCGTTTCCTTCGCGGCAAAATTCGCACTCACCGCAGCTCCAGTGAATCCAGGG
>WNFC01008088.1_pt1 | contig 11594 bp, 14 predicted proteins | sample 5400541 | NCBI WGS metagenome assembly WNFC01 (sample SAMN13153342, study PRJNA577476) | soil metagenome | isolation source: 120 cm saprolite under Douglas fir tree site 2 hole 2 replicate 1 | place: USA:California | collected 2015-04-18
CAAGATGCGGCGGGCCTCGCTCCTTCTGCTGGAATTGACGGGCGGAGCGCCGTCGCCGGTCTCGACGGCGGTGACCAACGTGTCGGCCGGGCAAGTGCGGTCCGACTCCGCGGCGGCCCCGGCCGCTGTACCGGTGGGCAGCAAAAAGTGGTCTGGTCAGTTACGCGTCGGCCGCATCTTCCACGAGACGCCGGACGTGAAAACGTTTCGGCTCATGAATCCCCTGGGCGGCGTCCTGCCGTTCAGCTATCTGCCGGGGCAGTTCCTCACGGTCGCCGTCCCGGTCGACGGCCAGCCGGTGAAGCGCAGCTACACCATCGCGTCGTCGCCGACGCAACATGACTACGCCGAGCTCACCGTCAAGCACGAGGATGGAGGCGTGGTCTCCAGCTTCCTGCACGCCCGCGTCAAGGCAGGAGACCTGGTGGAGTGCTCCGGACCGGCGGGCGCATTCATCTTCACTGGTCGGGAATGCACGTGCATTCTCTTGATCGCCGGCGGTGTCGGCATCACGCCCCTGATGAGCGTCCTCCGCTACCTGCTAGACCGTAGCTGGTCCGGCGACATCTACCTGTTGTACGGCTGTAGTACCCCCCAGGACATCATCTTTCGGGAGGAACTGGATTACCTCCAGCGTCGTCACCCGAACCTGCGCGTAGTTGTCACTGTGTCGCGTCCCGAGGGCATGGACTGGAAGGGCCCGAAGGGCCGAATCACGAAGGAACTTCTCTCTGGGTCCGTACCCGACCTCCCGTCACGTTACGTGCATATCTGCGGCCCCGTCCCAATGATGGAGGCGGCTAAGCAGATGCTGGCGGAGCTCGGCGTTCCGCGGGAGCGGATCAAGACCGAAGCGTTCGGCCCGGCACTCGGCAAGGCGGAACGGACACCGTCGGAGGTCGCGGCGCCAGCCGACCGCGGCACGAAAGGGGATGCTGCTTTGATTGCCCTCCCCACCGTGACCTTCTCAATGTCGGACAGGTCGGCGCCGTTGCCGCCCGACAAGGTAATCCTGGAAGTCGCTGAAGAGATCGGCGTCGACATCGACTATTCCTGCCGCGTCGGCCTCTGCGGGGTGTGCCGGATCAAGCTGATCTCCGGGCAAGTGACCATGGCCGTCGAGGAGGGGTTGGAGCCTGGCGACAAGGAGAAGGGGATTATCCTGGCGTGCCAGGCGAAGTCGGAGGGGAATGTCACGGTTGAGGCGTGATACGGCGATGACCGCCGTGGAACTTCTAGCGGCAGGAGTGCGACATGACCTTGCGAGATGACATCCTTACGCCAAAGCACGGCCGGAGGCCGCACGCATGAAAGAGCGAGAACGCCTCGTCGTCGCCGGCCTCGTGGCGTTGATGTTGCTGCTGTGGCTGGGGTTCCTCGTGCATCACTCGCCGCGGTTTGCCGGCAGCGCCTGGGGCGGCCTGCTCGGAGTATCAGGCGCGGGGCTGATGCTGGTGCCGCTAGCCTACCTTATCGTCAAGCGCCTCGGGCCGCTGAAGCGGGGGGTGACGCGGCGCGTTTCAATGCGGACGCTCCTCACCTGGCACATCTATGCGGGCATCCTCGGGCCGATCCTTGGACTCCTGCACACCGGGCACAAGTTCGCCAGCCCGTTGGGAATCACCCTCACGGCGATGATGATTGTCGTCGTCTTGAGCGGGTTCGTCGGGCGATACCTCTTGAACCAGACCGCGCAGACGATCCGCGAGAAGCGGGAGATGCTGACCCATCTTGAGCTGGCATACCGTCAGACCGCAGGGGAGGTGGCCGCGCATCCGGAAGAGATAGCGATCTTACGGTCGGTGACCGGGTTCTGGAGGCGCCTGGTGGCTGGACTGATGATCCCACGGACGGCCACGGCGCCGTCCGCGCCCGTGCGCGCGCTGCGGCTGGCCGAGTCGATAGCTGACTTGGAGTACGCCGTCAAGACACACGAGACCATCAAGCGAGCGTTCGCCGGCTGGCTCAAGCTCCACATCGTCATCAGCTTCATGCTGTACGGCCTGCTGAGCCTGCACGTCTGGGCCGGGATGCACTTCGGGCTCAGGTGGTTCTCATGAGACTCTGGCGCTTCCTGCTCACAGCGGTAGCCCTGGCCGGGTTGCTGTTTGCCGGGTTTTACTTCCTGCGAAGCCATCCCGGCGGCGAGCGATCGCGCGTGCTGAGCCCTGTGGCCTGGCAACGCATGGCCAGCCCTGGTGCGCTTTCCCAACCGCATGCCTTTCTAGAACACAACTGCGCCGCCTGCCACACGCCCGTCCGCGGTGTGGAGGCGGCGAACTGCATCGCATGTCATGCCAACGACCAAGCACTGCTGCAGCGGCAGCCGACGACGTTCCACGCCAACGTGACCGAGTGCGCCGTGTGCCACATCGAGCATCAGGGGATCGAGCAGCGGCCGGCGCGGATGGATCATGAGCTGTTCGTGCGTCTGAGCATGCGTCAGCTCGACCGTGCGGCCGCAGGTGATCCGAGCACGCGAGCCGCCGCCGAGCGCATCGCCGCCTTCGTGAAGGGAGACTCCTCAGCGGCCGCGCCACACGTCGCCATTACCCTCCGCGAGGCTGTCATGGACTGCAACGCCTGCCACGGCAACGAGGATCGCCACCGGCAGTTATTCGGCACGGACTGTGTCCAGTGTCACGGTACCACGGCATGGACCATCCCAGAGTTCCGCCACCCGCCACCGAGCTCCACCGACTGCGCGCAGTGCCACCAGGCCCCACCGAGCCACTACATGATGCACTTTCAGATGGTATCGATGAAGGTCGCAGGAATCGAACACGCTGATGTCTCGCAGTGCTTCCTGTGCCATAAGACCAACGCCTGGAACGACATCAAGGGGGTCGGGTGGTACAAGCACCATTGAGCTGCGCACGGGCCATGCCTGTGCGTGATACGCGATGAGCCCTGTAACATCCTGAGAGGAGGAGGTAGTGGCAACACCATTGCCCGCAACTTTTCGAGCTATGCTCACGCAGCATGACGAAAGGAGCGCCTTGGTGCAATGCCCGGTGGATCGCGTGTTTGCCTACGTTGACGATTCCACGCGCCTGGCCTCCCATATGCGCCAGTCTTCGTGGAAGATGGGTGGAGGTCGGATGGCCATTGAACTCGATGAAGGTTGGGGACAACGCGTCGGCTCGCGCATACGTTTGACCGGGCGCGTCCTAGGTATGGAGCTTGTAGTAGAGGAGATGATGACCGAACGCACTCCGCCCCACCGCAAGGTCTGGGCAACGATTGGCTCCCCGAAACTGTTTGTGATTGGCCCTTATCGTATGGGCTTCGAGGTCACTCCCCAGGGGCAGGCCTCACGGCTCCGTGTTTTTATCGATTATGCCCTGCCGGAAAGGGCGCCGGTGCGGTGGCTGGGGCGCCTCTTTGGCAGGTACTACGCGCGATGGTGCACCCAGCAGATGGTCGACGATGCCATCACGTACTTCGCGTCAGTGAGGTAGGGATCGTACTATGGGTCGTGCCAAGCTCCTCGGTCTCGGCAACATTGCCGCTGTACGACACGCTTCAAGGGGCCCAAGGGGTCATGCTGCCCTGCCTTGGCTCCTGTGCGCAACCGTTGGGCTGCTCATGGAGATGGTATGCCGGCCGAAGCACAGGTGAAGACTGCTGCTCCTTGGGAGAAAGGACATTCGCCTGTGTGGACGCGATGGTGTGGGCTGGGGATCACGGCCCATGTGCTCCCAGTGGTAGGCACGCAGCGCAGTTTTGCGTCGCTCGCAAGTACCAGCCGAGCCGCTACTGGCGGTAGGGGCGCTTCTGCGCTGGTAGGACAAGGTGTCGGAGAGCTGCTCTGACAACGTGTCACACTGGCCCGCTTTTCTGGGGTGCTCTCGTGAGGTCCAGAGGCTCGGGGAGAGCGCTGGAGTCGCACTAGCTCGTATGAAGTCAGGAAGAGCAGTGAGCAGGCGAACATGGCATGATTTTTGCCATGCTATGTATGACGCTGATCAAGCGTACTGCTACGCGAAGGGAGGCAGGTTGAGCTTATCAGGAGCGTAGGAGAACGTGGAGACCTTCCGGCAATCTGGAGAGGTCAAGTCTCTCACTGGCAGCTCTGTACTATCGGCTACAGTTCTGTTACCTTATCAACAATTCTGTCTCTATGTGGTCTGCACCCAGTGTGTTGGAGCTTGGGGGAGGATGCGAGGGGACGAAGAGGAAAGGTATCACACAAAGGTGGTGAGGAGCCGGTGAGCGAGAGACGACTGAACTTTGGGAGAGGAGGGTCTTCGTCGGGGCGTGCGGGTGCGCCGGCCACATGCGCACTGGTGCAGTGTTGCACGCTGATTGGGAAGGAAAAGTGCCGAGGAGCTTCATGTGAGGCACGCATAGCGCAGAACTCTGTGAGAAGAGGGAGGAATCCAGAATGCGAGGTAGGACCGTACGTGTGACTCTGGCCATGGTGGCGCTTGTTGTAGCGTTTCACCTGCCGACCCAGCGTGCAGGTGCACAAGAGAAGTTTGATCTTGGGACGGCGATTACCGGAGCCAAGACCCCGGCAGACCATGAGGCAATTGCCTCCTACTACGACAAGGAGAGCGCCGCTGCGAAAGCCAAGGCGGCGGAGCACCACAAGCTCATGGAGGCCTATCGCAACCTGGCGGGGAAGGGGCAGTTCAAGATGGAGGAGCACTGTCAGAAGCTGGCGCAGAACTATGAGAGCATAGCGACAGAATACACCAGTCTCGCCGGGGCACACCGGCAGATGGCACGGTAAGCCCCTCAGCAGAAGTAGGAAGATCCCCCCCTTGAGGCAGCGGCAACAGCAGTGCCTCGCGAGACCATGACCACGTGGGGGCTGGAGACAGCCGGCAGGGCTTGCACCGTGGTGTGAGCCCTGCGATATTCGCAAGGCATGAGCACAGCGCCCCTATTCTGCACTCTAGCATGTCCACACCGTACCCTCTTCTGGTGCGACTGCGCCGCGCGGCATGCCACGCGTACGTGGGCCATCCCTGCGTTCCGCCACCCCTCGCTGCTGTCGATAGACTACGCTCAGTGCCACCAGGCGCCGATGGCCTGGCCTGCATGCACCTCACTCTCAGGAGGCAGGGACACCGGATAGCCGCAGCCATTGGCAACGTAGAGACGCTAGAGCGCCGATCTCTACACCTGCCCGAGCGCTCATATGACATATCGTCATTTGATGGGACAACTTGTCTGGTTCAATTGTCATTGATAGCTCGGTTGTCAGACGTGGATACCAAGGAGAACGCTGTCGTATGGGTTGAGATGTCGTGGCCCTTGGCGGGGAAGCTCTCCCTTCCGCCAGGAAGTCTTATGGAAATGGCATGGTGTTTGCTGAAATACGGAGGCGGATGGTGAAGAGCTCCCTCGGCAACTTTGGTGCGCACGCATCTCTCAGAGAAGGGCTGCTGTGCAGTCTACGCAGCCTCCACATAGGAGAAACCTATGACCACCCATGATCCATCTCAGAAGCATGGTAGGGTGTGGTCTCCGAGCGGGCTGGTGCTGCTCGCGTTTCTTGCCACTGCCGCGTTTTTTCTGATCACGGAACACTGGGCGCATGTCCTCGGCGCACTCCCGTATGTTTTGTTCCTCTTGTGCCCCGTGTTGCACCTGCTCATGCATGGCTGGCACGGCCATGAACACACCGATCACGCGGCACATCAGCCTCGGTCACCACAAGGAGGTGCATGAGGTGTCATGGACTATGCTGGTCTACGATCGGCTGCACTGCGCCGCCGGTGATACGGTCATCCTCCTGATAGCGTTCTGGCTCGTCGCCCTGCGCTGGGGGCGCAGGTGGGTGCGCACGGCGCGAGGCCTGCCGTGGGTGCCATTTCTGGGCCTTGGGCTCGCCTACACCGTCATCAGTGAGCACGTCAATGTCCATGTGCTCTGCAGGTGGGCATCCAGCGACTGTAGGCCCACGGTTGGTGGGATTGGCCTCGTGCCGCCGCTGCAGTGGCTGGGGTCGTCCCGACGCTCAGTGTCCGGCTCGCTAGAAGGCCCATATGACAGTATAAAAGTAGGAAAGGACAGCGCAGCATGGAAAAGCATCAACAGCAGTTCTCCCTATGGTATTTTGTTGTCACCTTTGTTCTCCTCATGCTCCTTCAGACCTTCCTCGCGGCTCCACACGTCCAGCCTCTGGACTACAGTGAGTTCAAGGCGCTACTGCGGGCTGGCAACATAGCCCGAGTCACCCTCGGAACACCCTATCTGCAGGGGGAACTACGCACCGAGGGCATCGAGCACATCCTCCCGCAGGACAAAGTGGCCATGATCGTGAAGACGACAGGGAAGGAGGACAAATCCGGTCTGCATCCCTTCACTGCCGTGCGTGTCGACGACCCGAACCTCGTGCAGGAGCTGGAGGCTGCGAAGGTGCCGTACACAGGCAAGATTGAGCATACCTGGGTTGCGACGCTGCTCTCCTGGGTGGTGCCCGCCATGATTTTCATTGGCCTGTGGGGGTTCTTGCTGCGCCGTATGGGACCCCAACAGGGGCTGATGAGTATTGGGAAGAGTAAAGCCAAAGTGTACATGGAAAAAAGCACGGGCGTCACCTTTCAGGATGTCGCAGGGATTGACGAAGCCAAAGCGGAATTGCAAGAAGTGGTGCAGTTTCTGAAGACCCCCGACCTGTATCGGCGCCTGGGGGCTCACCTGCCCAAGGGCGTATTGCTGGTCGGCCCCCCGGGCACCGGGAAGACGTTGCTGGCCCGCGCCGTTGCTGGGGAAGCCGGCGTCCCATTCTTCAGCACCAATGGCTCGAGTTTCGTGGAGATGTTCGTTGGCGTTGGCGCGGCACGGGTACGCGATCTGTTTGCCCAGGCGGCGCAGCACGCCCCGAGCCCGATCTTCATCGACGAACTCGACGCCCTGGGGAAGGCCCGTGGGCTGAATCCCTTGGGCAGCAACGACGAGCGCGAGCAAACCCTGAATCAATTGCTGAGTGAGTTGGACGGTTTTGACCCCAACACTGGGGTGTTGCTGATGGCCGCGACCAATCGGCCGGAGCAACTGGATCCGGCGCTGCTACGGCCCGGACGCTTCGACCGGCACGTGCTGGTGGATCGCCCGGACATCAACGGTCGCGAAGCCATTCTCCGGGTGCATGCGCAGAAGGTGCAACTGGCCCCTGACGTGGATCTGCGGGCGATTGCCGGGCAAACCCCGGGCTTTGCCGGGGCGGACCTGGCCAACGTGATCAATGAAGCGGCCCTGCTGGCGGCGCGGGCAGGCAAGGCTGCTGTGGAGATGGCCGATCTGCGCGAAGCGATCGACCGCCTAGTCGCCGGCTTGGAGAAGAAAAACCGCGTCATCAACCTCCAAGAAAAAGAGGTCGTGGCCTTCCACGAAGCTGGCCATGCGCTGGTGGCCGCGTCCCTGCCAGGGACCGATCCAGTGCGCAAAATTTCCATTGTGCCGCGGGGCATCGCGGCGCTGGGATACACGCAACAGCAGCCTACCGAAGATCGCTATCTGCTGCGCAAGTCGGAACTTGACAACCGGCTGTGCGTGCTGCTGGGTGGCCGAGTCGCCGAAGAGTTGGTGTTCGGCGATGTCTCCACGGGCGCCCACGACGACCTGCGTAAAGTCAGTGACATGGCCCGGGCCATGGTGACGACCTATGGCATGAGTGACGAGGTGGGCCTGTTGACCTATGACCAGCCGTCCTCGCCGTTCCTCCCTGGAGTCGCGCCCACACCTCCACAAGCGTACAGCGAGGATACAGCGCAGAAAATTGATGCGGAGGTCAGGGCCATTGTAGCGCGGGCCCACGAGCGGGTGCGCCAGCTCCTCGGGGAGAAACAAGCCATCTTGGAACGTCTGGCTCGGCGGCTACTGGAGCACGAAGTCCTGGAAGGGGCGGAACTGCAGGCGCTGCTGGCGCCAGGGCTGGTCACCCCAGTAGAGCTGGCGCTCGGCTAAGAAAGGAGTCACAGGCATGGAGACCGACAGCACTATGACGTATTTCTCGATGGAGATCGCGCTGGCGGCAGGCATGCCCACGTACAGTGGTGGGCTGGGTGTCCTGGCGGGCGATAAGGAGGGCAGGAGTGAGGACGTCGGAGGTGAGTGATGGACACAAGACGTTGGTGGTGGCGCCTCAGTAGCATGGTGGCCCTATTGTCTGGCACCGGGACAGACGTCGCAGCGGCCAATGGCCAGGACTGGGGCCCCTGGGGCATGCACATGATGTGGGGCAGTTGGGGGATCGGCATGATGCTCATGATGTTCCTGTTGTGGGCTGTGCTCATCGCGGCCCTGGTCTTCTTCATCCGTTGGCTGGTCACTGCCGGCCATCGAGGGCATTAGACGATTGCCGGGCACGGCGCGGAAAGCGCTCTCGACATCCTGAAAAAACGCTATGCGCGTGGCGAAATGAGCAAGGAAGAGTTTCAGGACATACACAAAGTTCTCCAGGAGAGGGACTGACGCACGGTGTCGGGAGACGCACATGTCATGCGTACTGTGCTCCTATTATCTCGCCCAGTAAGGAAAGGAGGGAGGACACGACGCACGTGGGTGCAGCAATCACCACATGAAAGGAGGCACGTATGCAGCGCATATCTTGTAAGACATCTGGCTTGCTCCTCGTTCTGGCTGTGGCGCTGGTCGGGGGAGTCCACGCCCAGCAGCATCAATAGCATCATCGCGGCATGATGGGCCGAGGGCGTGGTGAGAGGTAACTGCCGAACGAGGCTGCTGTGACAGCCCCACGCATGAGTTGGTATGTGGTACTGGGAAGAAACTGGCAATGAGCACGCAGATGGAAACGACACGCCTTGTCCTGAACCGTATCTTTCATCCTTCGGACTTCTCGCCAGCGAGCGAGGTGGCTTTTGCCCATGCACTCAAGCTGGCACTCATCACCAAGGCTGCACTGCGCATGATGCATGTTGCTGCGGATGTGGACGATATGCACTGGAGCGATTTCCCAGGCGTCCGTGCCACATTGGCGCGTTGGGGCCTGCTGCCTGAGGGTAGTCCGAGAGAGGCGGTGGGACAGCTCGGCCTCGACGTTGGAAAAATCCTGTGTTCCAGGGCGGACCCCGTGGGCGCGGTGCTGCACTATCTCGATGCGCACCCGCCCGATCTGGTCGTGCTCGCGACGCATCAACGTGCAGGGATGGCACGATGGCTGCACCGGGCGGTCGCTGAACCGGTGGCACGCCGTGCAGGGACGATGACCCTGTTCATACCACAGGACGTGGCAGGGTTTATTGCGCTCGACGATGGCGCCGTGACCCTACGGCGCATGCTCATACCCATGGATCAGGTGCCGCGCCCACAAGCCGCAGTGGATGTGGCTGCGGGGCTCGCTCCTACCCTGGGCTGTCACAAGGTCTCCTTCACGCTGGTGCATGTCGGTGCCACGGGAGATATGCCGGCAGTCCATGAGCCGCGCCACGAGGGGTGGACATGGGACAGAACGGTGCGGCGCGGAGATGTTATCGAGCAGATTCTCGACGTCGGCACGGCATGCGCTGCTGACCTCATTGTCCTGACGACCCAGGGACACCAGGGCTTTCTCGATGCCCTCCGTGGGAGTACCTCAGAGCGTATCCTGCGCAGCGCCCGGTGTCCTGTATTGGCCATTCCGGCCACCTAGTCATCCAGGAAATCACGCAGAAAGGTAAGATGCTGTATGAACGCAGAGATCACGTTTGACCCATCCACCCCGCTCGCCACCGCCACTGTCCAGGACATCCACTTGGAGCTCATTCGCCGCAGCGAGCACAATGCCTTCCACGGTGCCCGGGTCCTGGCGGACCTGCTGACCCATCGCCAGGACTGGCAGGCTGTGCTCTTCGACACCTACGGCCTGGCCACGGACCGTGGGGTACCCACCCGCCTGCTCAAGCTGCGCGACATGGCTTCCAACGACTACAATGCGGATACCCTCTACATCCTGGCGGTCGATGCGGCGGCGGCGCAACGACTCACTGCCCTGGCAGAGGCGTGGGGGGCTGAACCCCGCATATACAGTCAGGAAGACACCGAGCGCGCGCTGGGCACGAGCTGCGCCGACGAGTGCCTGGTCCAGATGTGGTGGGATTGAAGTGCTGCGACGTTGGGAATAGTTGTCATGAGCGTTCGACACACGTGCCCCGGGTGTGGAGCCATGCCAAGACGCACGAGGAGGGAGGGACAATGGAGAAGGTGTTGGCAGTGTTAGCACAAACCGCGGATGGGGTGTATGCGCTGGGCCAGAGGCAACGCATCGTGTTCTGGAACGCCGCTGCTGAGCGCATGCTGGGCTACCATGCAGAGGAAGTCATCGGTCGTCCCTGTCACGACGTGTTCGACGGCGAACCACGCCCCCCGTGAGCGGCACATGCACAATGGTAAACGTGCACACCGTCTACGGTTGGCCTGTTGCAAGCGTGCACCGCTTGCGCCACAATAGGCCAGACGTGTAGTGCATCTCGCGGGAAAAGGAGCCGCCATGTCACCTGCCGACCTCAACGCCTTCTGGCAACGGACCAAGGATGCATTAAAGACGACGCCAGTCAACGCCACGCTGACTGAAGCCCCGGAGCAAAGCGGTCGAGAGTACGTCACCTCCCTGGTACAGCTCGACAGCTTTCAAGGCAAACGCCTCCGGGCCTGGTATTCCGTGCCCACGGACCCCTCCCCGGGCGGCAAGTTGCCGGCGGTGTTGGCCGTGCCCGGCTATGCCGGGGACAAGCCCATTCCCACGTACCTGGCAGTAAGCGGTTTTGCGGTGTTGACCTTCTACCCCAGGGGCCAGGGGGAAAGCCGCAAGGAGTGGGAACTGGAACACAGCACCAAGCTGACCTACCACGTGACCGACAAGGAGCGGTTTTACTACCGGGGCGGTTACATGGATTGCGTGCGCGGACTGGACTTCCTCGCGTCTCGCCCGGAGATAGACGCCACACGGCTGGGCATGTGGAGTCGCAGCCAGGGTGGCGGCTTCACGCTGGCGACGGCGGCCCTGGACCAGCGGTTGCGCGTGGCCGTGGCTGAAGAGCCGTTTTTGTGCAACTACCCGGCGTCGATCCACGTGACCACCAATCCCTACCGCGAGTTGCAGGACTATGCCGCGGCCCACCCGGAGGAGCGGCAGGCCATGCTGGACACCCTGGCCTACTTTGACCCGTTGTATCTCGCCCCGTCTATCCAGTGCCCCACCCTGGTGAACGTGGGTATGAAAGATACAACATGCCCGGCCCACACGATCCTGCCGGTGTTCGAGCGCATCACCGCGCCCAAAGCGTTGCACGTGTACCCAGACCTGACGCATGCTCCTTGCACCGACTTCAACGCCCACGCCATGCACTGGCTGCGTCGCTATCTTGGGGTGTAGCGGTTTGCCGTAAAAGGATTCGAGATGTACGAGCGATGCATCGATATGCAGACCGCCGCTGGGACGCGGGAATGCATTTTCGCCATGTTTCATCGGCAGATCCCGGCCTATGCGGCGTGAGGTATCGTGAGGCATAGAGCAGCACGAGAACACCGAGCAAGTATGGCTCCCTCGCCCTGCCTTCCCTTATCGAGGGATGGTCAGCCGAAGGCTGGGGAGAGGTTCAGACGACAGGAGACGAGTATGCAACAGCGTGAGCGGCGTG
>WNFC01008089.1_pt1 | contig 11594 bp, 8 predicted proteins | sample 5400541 | NCBI WGS metagenome assembly WNFC01 (sample SAMN13153342, study PRJNA577476) | soil metagenome | isolation source: 120 cm saprolite under Douglas fir tree site 2 hole 2 replicate 1 | place: USA:California | collected 2015-04-18
CCGCGTCGAAGGCGTCGAGTCTCGCCGATCCTGATGGTCGACTGGGACTCGATCGCTTCCGCGCCGACCACGGGCTGCCCCAGGCCAAGCCCGTGCCGATCGACGATTTCGTTCGCTACGGGCACTGGTTCCAGCAGCAGGCGGTCCCGGATGTCGACGCCCGAACCGTCACCCACATCGCCGCCAACTCGCGGGGCTTCCACGTCCGCACGGACGATGGCGAGGAATTTCAGGCGCGCCGAGTAGTGATCGCAACAGGGATCAGCCTCTTTGCGCAACGCCCCGCGCAATTCGCCGATCTGCCGGCCTCGCTCGTCTCCCATTCGTTCGACCACGCGGATTTGAGCCGCTTCGCCGGTCGACAGATCGCGGTGGTGGGTGCCGGGCAGAGCGCGCTCGAATCGGCTGCCCTGCTCCACGAGGCCGGCGCCGACGTCGAGGTGATCGCGCGAGCTCCGGCTGCGTACATGATCCCTGACGTGAAAAGTCGTGGTCTCGGCAGAGTAGCGCGGCGCGTTCTCAGTCCCCTCGCGCGACCCCCATTTGACATCATGGGTCCACGGTTCATCAGCTGGCTGATCGCGTGGCCTAGGGCGTTTCGGCGGTCGCCGCGCGCGATCCAGAATTTCCTCACGACGCGTGCCGTGCGGCCGGCCGGCGCGAGTTGGTTGGTGAAGCGTCTGACGTCGGTACCTATGACCACGGGCTGTAGCATTACGGCCGCGTCCACCACTGGGGGCGGCTCGCGGCTCCGCCTCCGGCTCAGCGACGGCACCGAACGGTTGGTGGATCACCTGCTCCTCGCCACGGGTTATCGCGTGGACGTCGCACGGTACGCCTTTCTCGCACCGGCTCTGCGCGACGCGCTGAGCACACGCGAGGGCTTTCCGGAGCTCGGTGTCGGATTCGAATCATCCGTCCGAGGCCTCCACTTTCTGGGGACGCCGGCCGCCGGTAGCTTTGGCCCGCTCTGTCGCTTCGTCGCCGGAACGAAGTACATGGCTCGCGAATTGACTCGTCACGTCATCAGTCGGAACGGAGCAGGGTCCTGAATAGCCCGTTGGCGGTCGTTCTCAGCTCGGATGCCGTCGGTCTGGGAGCGGTGCGCAGCCTGCACCTGGCAGCCGTGCCGACCGTCGTAGTCATGATGGACCCGTGGGAATCCGTGCGAGCGTCCCGATACGGTGACAAGATTCTCGTCCCCAAGTCGAGCGACCCAGACGCCGCAATCCTGAACGTCCTGTCGGGAATCGACGGGGAGACGCGACCTGTCCTGATTCCGACGTCGGACCATCTCACCTATTTCGTGTCGAAACACCGGGCCCAGCTCGAGACGCGCTTCCGGTGCTGCATTCCCCCGAACAGCGCGATCCACATCGTGCTCGACAAGGCCAAGGACACTCAGCTGTTTCAGGGGACGGGGATTCCGTTGCCCCGGACTGTCCAAACGTTGCCAAGCTCTCCCGCAGAGCTGATACGCGAGCTGGGCCTGCCGCTGATCGTCAAGCCGCGCACTCTCGTCGACAAGGAGAATCTGGGGTGGAGGAACGTCATCATCCGCAGCCTCGCGGACGCCGACGCCTTCTATCGCGAAAACCGGGCCAGGTTCAGCAGCGCCATCGCGCAGGAGTTGATCCCCGGCCCTGACGACGCCCTGTGGGAGTGCATTTGCCTGTACAATGACGCGAGTGAGATCACTCGCGCGTTCACCTTTCGCAAGCTCTCGACGATGCCCGCCCATTACGGCGCCACGGCCCGTGGCATAAGCGAACGCAACGAGGCGCTCGTGGACCTGGCCGCGACGGTCGGCAAGCGCCTCGGATACGCCGGCATCGGCGACATCGACGTGAAGTACGACGCGCGGGATGGGCAATACAAATATCTGGAGCTGAACCCGAGGCTTGGGCTGTGCCACTACTTCGGGACGCGGTGCGGCATAAACCTGACGCTCGATGCCTATCGCATGGCCTGCGGCGAGACGCTCTCGGGGGAGGCTGCACAGGTCGACGGGCGGACTTTCCTGGCGATGCTCGAGGAGATCGGCGCACGATTACAGAGCCGTGACTCTTTTCTGGCGGTGGCGCGCGGCCTCCTGACGGCGCTCGTGGCGTGGCCCCCCCCGGTTGGCGCCTATTTCGCCCCGGACGACATTCTGCCGGGGCTGTTGGCGGTGGCTCGGGTGGGCTATCGGCTGGCCACCAAGGCCTGGCGCGGCCAGCTCAGCACCGTGTTCACGAAGCAATACAATCAGGGGGTGTAGCACCCTCGCCCTATTGCGCGGCGGCCCGTTTCACGGGATCTTAATCCGGTTTCCTCACGGGCCAGGCCGTGTCTCGAAATCGGAGTGCCAATTCTTGAGGCGTCCCTCGCTAGCGGCCGGCACGGTTCGGCAACGCATTTCCGATCCATCCGTGGGAGTCCGCCCCGTCACCGGTGTCAACAATCGCTTACTGACCCGCGCGATTCGCCGCGTCGAAGCGCGCTGGCGTGACTTATACGGACCCTCCACCGACGTCGCCGATATTCCCCGCATTCTTGCCGCCTCGGCACTGGCCGCCGATCGGGGCGACGCTTCCTTCATAGAAGCTCTCACGCCGCGGCCCTCGCTGCGGCTGAGCCTGCATCTCGTGGATCTGCTGGAGGATGAGCTTCTGGCGCTCGGCCGCACCGGCGAGACCCCGGCGTCTCAGGTGCTGGAAACAGTCGGGCGGTTGCGGGTGGTCCGAGCGGCAATCGAGCGCCGCTTTCAGCAGCTCCCGGGAGCGCCGCTCGTCGGGATCGACGGCCTCGAGTTTCTCATCGAGTTCGTGCACGACATGCGCTCGCCGCTGAACTCCCTGCTGCTGTTGGCGGACAGGTTGCAGCAAGGGTGGAGCGGCCCGCTCACCCCGCTGCAGCTGCGTCAGCTGCGGCTGATTTACGCCGCGGCGCACGCGCTCAACACCGTGACGAGCAACGCGCTGCAGATGACGCGGGAGTGGGATCAGTTCGAGGAGCCTGAGGCACGGCCGTTCTCGGTCACAAAGCTCCTGTCGGAGGTGCAGGATGTCGTGCGCGCGCTGGCGGCGCAGAAGGGCCTGGAGGTCTCGTTCATTCGGCCCAACGTCGATCGGCGGCTGGGACATCCGATCGAGTTGAACCGCATCCTGCTGAACCTCGTGACCAACGCGCTCAAGTTCACCCGGGCGGGGACGATCACGGTCATCGCCACAGATCGTGATGAGAGTCAAGTGGAATTCGCCGTCCAGGACACTGGGCCCGGCATTCACTCCGCGGCGCAGGAAACGCTGTTTCAACCGTTCCGCAGGTCGTCCGGGGCACACCGCGCCACGTTCTCCTCGACCGGCCTCGGACTCGCCATCACGCAACGGCTCGTGGCGGCGCTCGGAGGCCAGCTCCAGTACGAGACCGCCCCGGGCAAGGGCACGCGCTTCTTCTTTACGCTGGACCTGCCCGTGGCTTGACACCTGGTCCATAGACAGCTATTTCCTAGGGCGTTCTGCGACACTGAGCGGCGTTATACCACGTCGCGACCCTTGGCCCCAGGTGGTATGGCACAGCTCACTCTTGCGTCACCCATGCAACGGACATCGTTGCGCCCAGAGTATCCGCCGTCAGCGAACTCCTACGGCTCGGGCATCCGAATCCTGATCGTCGAAGATGAGGAGACGCTGCGTGAAAGCTGCGCCAGCGTGCTCTCGGACGACGGCTACGATGTCGCGTCGATCGGCGAGGCACGTGAGGCGCAGAATCTCCTGCGCCACCGCGTGTTCGATGTGCTGCTGCTCGATTGGTACTTGAGCGGCATCCCCGGCTGCGAGCTGCTGCCCCTCGCCCTGGCCGCGAATCCGGCGACGCGTGTGATCGCCGTCACCGGAAAACCCACGCTCGCGTCGAGCCTCGAAGCGCTACGCATCGGCGCGTGGGCGTACCTGCCGAAGCCCTTCTCCGCCGTGCAGCTCGGTATCCTCGTCGGGCAGGCGGCGCACGCCACGCTCACGGCGCGGGAATCGTTGCAGCGCTCGCAGCAGCTCGAACAAGCCGGCGAGAACAGCGATAAGATCCGGATCCTCGGGCTCGCCCCCGCGTTCCGCGACGCGATCAGCCGCGCGCGCAAGGTCGCGCCGACCGACGCATCGGTGCTGTTGACGGGCGAAAGCGGCTCCGGCAAGGAACTGTTCGCCCAGTTCATTCATCATCACAGCCGCCGGGCTTCCCGACCCTTCCTCGCCGTAAACTGCGCGGCGCTTCCCGAGCCCCTGCTCGAGTCTGAGATGTTCGGGCACCGCCGTGGCGCGTTCACCGGCGCGGTGCGTGACAAACCCGGATTACTCGAAGCCGCCGATGGCGGCACGCTCATGCTCGACGAGTTGGTCGAGATGCCGAAGACGATTCAGGCGAAGCTGCTGCGGGCGATTCAAGACGGGGTCGTACGGCGCGTCGGCAGTGAAGCGGCGGATGCGGTCGTGGACGTGCGCTTCATCGCGGCGACCAACCGCGAACCCGACCTGGCCGTTACCGAGGGACTCCTGCGCGAAGACCTGTACTATCGCCTGAGCGTGGTCCCGATTCACGTGCCGTCGTTACGTGACCGCGTCGCGGACATCGAGCTGCTCGCGAATTCCTTCCTGACGCATTATTGGCGCAAGTACCGGGGCGTGGACGCTCCCGTGCCGCGCCTGGGCAGAGAGGCGCTCGGGGCGCTGCGGACCCATCCGTGGCCCGGCAACGTACGTGAGCTACAGAACGTCATCGAGCACGCTGTCGTGCTGCTCGAGCCGGCGGCGGAGATCGGCGCCGCGGACATCCCTTTCCTTAGTATACCGGCCCCGGCCCGCGACCGGCGTCTCGGCCTCGAGCACACGGCCGGCACGGGTGCGGACGCCAGCTATTACGAGGCCCGGGATCGGCTACTAGAGAGGTTCGATCGGCAGTTCTTGACGCGCGCTATCGCGCATGCCGGCGGCAACCTGTCGAAGGCCGCGCGGCGCGCGGGCATCGATCGCACCACGTTTTACCGACTGATGGACCGGCACGGGCTGCAACGCGACGAGTCGTGACCGTGTCGAAAGCGCCGCAGATTCGGTACACGTGTGTAAGCGACTGCCACGGGGAAACGGCGCGCGGCGTGACCGCGGGCGGCGTAAGATGCGGTATCACAAAGGAATACCCTTTCGCAGCGGCCGCGCACGAATCCCGCTCACAAGGGCGAAGCAAATGCCCATCAGTACGGCCGTACCGCGCATCCTGCTCGCCAATTCTGATGAGATCTTTGCTCGCTCTCTAGAGTCCATCCTGTCGTCGGCTGGATACGCCGTGCTCTGGGCGCCGACGGCGCTCAGTGCGCTCGAGCAGGGCCGGGCCCGTCCCGACGCCGCGATTATTGCCATGGAACTGGCGGATGAGGGTGGCGGTCTGGCGCTGTGTCGGGCCCTGCGGCGGGAGCGTGGCCTGTCTCCCAGCGCGCCGATCTTCCTCACACAGCCAAGCGCAGCTACGCGGCCCCAGCGCATCGAAGCCTTGCGCGCCGGTGCCGACGAGCTGTGGGGTCAGCCGATGGATCCGGAGGAGTTTTGCCTCCGCCTCGCTGCCCAGCTCCGCGCGAAGTCGGACGCGGATCGGGCGCGCGAGGAGGGACTGTTGGACGATCGCAGCCGGTTGTGGAACGACCGCGGCCTGCTCCGTCGAGCCGAGGAGCTCCTGGCCGCGACGATCCGCGACCACTCCGCGATCGGCGTTGCGGTCGTGGAGATCGATGGCGATGGGCTGAGGAACGACTGGGTTGTCGGTGATCGCGTGGCCGAGGGGTTGCGCCGCTGGGCCCGTCTCTCGGATGCGGTGGGGCGGATCGGCACCGCACGCTTCGGGGTTGTGGCACCGAGGACCGGCCGGACGGGGTGCGCCCGGCTCGGGGAGCGCCTGCTCAACGGCATCGAGTTGACATTCGGTGCGGCCTGTTCGTGGTTGCGGGTCGGCTTCGTCGCGTTCGAAGATGCGTCCGACGCCCCCGCCGCCGCCGAGCTGATGGGGTGCGCCGCGCTCGCGGTACTCGAAGGCGCTCCGAGTGCCAAGGACGTCCGCGTGCGCTGCTGGCCAGCTTAGAAGATCCGCCCCGCTCGTTCCGCAACACAAACCCAACTGCCGCTGTCGCACGTGACGTGCGGAGTTGTACGTCAGCCGCGGCAGCCGCTCCGTCCGGGGACGGGCGGCGCGTCTCGTAACTCGCTGTCAGATAATCAGTAGGGCGTCCCGCGCCGAGAGCATGGGTCCTGCTTCTAGGCTGGGCGTGACGCTCCCCTGGGCCGTACCCGCCCGCCTGCTCTCGTATCGGCGAGTGCTGATCGTCGGCGTGCACCTCGTCCTGATCCCCCTGGCGTACTTGGGCGCGTTCGGCGCTCGCTTCGACTTCCATATCCCGCCGGCCGAGCTGCGCACCTTCGCCGGAACGCTGCCCTACTTGCTGGTGATCCGCCTGCTCATCTTCGCGCGGTACGGCCTGTTCCTGGGCTACTGGCGCCACGTTGGGCTGCGGGACCTCGTGGACCTGGGCGTCGCGACGACCCTCAGTACCGCGCTGTTCGCCGGGGCACTGTTCGCGACCGGCTGGCCGCCCGCCCTCCCCCGCTCGGTCTTCCTGCTCGACTCGCTGGGCATCGTGTTCCTGTCCGGCGGCCTGCGGTTCGCGGCGCGGGCGTTCCGCGAGGGCCAGCTGCCCATGCAGTCGTCGAGGGGCCGGCGCACCTTCCTCATCGGCGCGGGCGAGGCGGCGGAGATGCTGCTGCGCCAGGCGCGGCACGACAGCCGCTTCGCGATCAGCGTGGTTGGCCTGATCGACGACAACCCCGAGACGCACGGCCGGTCGCTGCACGGCGTGCCGGTCCTGGGCGGGACCGCCGACCTGGAACGGCTGGTCCACGAGCACCGCATCCAGCTCCTCGTGATCGCGATCCGCTCGGCCACGGCCGACCAGATGCGCCGCATCGTGCAGCGCTGCACGGCGACTGGCACCGAGTTCAGGATCATTCCGTCGCTCCAGGACCTGCTCGACGGGCGCGCTGGGATCGGTCAGTTGCGGGAGGTCGAGATCGAGGATCTCCTGGGGCGGGAGCCGGTGCACCTCGACCTGGAACAGGTCCGCGGCGACCTGCAGGGGAAGACCGTCCTCATCACGGGGGCCGGCGGCTCCATTGGATCGGAGCTCGCCCGGCAGATCGCCCGATTCCGCCCCGCCCGCCTCGTGCTGCTCGAGCGAGCCGAGAGTCCCCTGTATTTCGTGCACCTCGAGGTGTCGCAGTCGTCCCCCGACGTCGAGGTCGTGCCGGTGATCGCGAACATCACGAATGCCAAGCGGCTCGATGAGGTGTTCGGCACCTATCGGCCGGAGTACGTGTTCCACGCCGCGGCCTACAAGCACGTGCCGCTGATGGAAGAAAGCGTCTCCGAGGCCGTGTGGAACAACGTCGTGGGCACGCTGCGGGTGGCGCAGCGCGCGGTCCAGCACCGGGTCCAGAAGTTCGTGTTGATCTCGACGGACAAAGCGGTCAACCCGACGAGCATGATGGGGGTCACCAAGCGGATCGCCGAGCGGATCGTGCTTGAGCTGCCGTCGCTGCGCGTCCGGACCGACTTCCGCGTCGTGCGATTCGGCAACGTCCTGGGCTCGGACGGCAGCGTCGTCCCGCTGTTCAAGCGCCAGCTGGCCGCGGGCGGACCCATCACCGTGACGCATCCCGACGTGCAGCGCTATTTCATGACCATTCCCGAGGCGGTGGAGCTCGTGCTCACGGCCGCCGCGCTGCCGGCGGCGGCAGGCCGCATTTCGATTCTCGAGATGGGGAGCCCGGTCCGGATCGTCGATCTCGCGGAACAGCTCATTCGACTCTCGGGCTTCGAGCCGTACAAGGACGTGCAGATCGTGTTCACTGGCCTCCGGCCGGGCGAAAAGCTGAACGAGGAGCTCGTCAGCGCCGGAGAAGAGACTATCCCGACGAGCGCCGAGAAGATTCGTCTCGTCGAACGAAACGGGGGCAGCGCGGCCAATGTGGCCGTCGCCCTCCAGCACCTGATCGAATCGTTGACGGCCGGACGCACGGCGGATCTGATGCGCGCTGTAGCAGCGCTGGCGCCCGAATACGTGGCGTCACCAGCGCGTCCCCCGCGCCGATCGTCGGCCGCAGACGTGCGGCAGCCGACGCTGGTCCATCCTCCCAAACCCCACGCCCCTGTCCCGGTACCGGCGCGCCGCGGGTCGCTGCGGGCGCGGCCGTCCCTGCTCGGAGAGTCGCCCTAGCCCTGACGCTCGTCTTCCCACTGGCGCAGGCTCTCCATCTGGCGTCGCGTGGGATCGGCGATCGGCCGCTGGCGTCGCAGCGCGGCCAGCGCCCCCTGGAGCGGTTCGCCGGTCGTCGCGATCCGCCACGCCAGGTACAGCGTGGTCGCCCGGCCGATCCCCGCGCCACACGAGATGAGCGTGGCGGGGCCGCCGTTCCGGCCGGCGTCGAGGAAGGCGCACCCGACGCGCAGCTGGTCCATGGTCGGAGGGTGGTTGTCGCGCACCGGCAGCCACAGGAGGGATTCCGCCGAAGCGAGCCAGGGCGCCGGCGCCGCTTCACCGAGCAACGTGACGACGCGGCCGACTCCGGCCACCTGCAGCTCGCGCCAGCGGCGAGGAAGCGGGACGCCACCCACCCACAGCCCCTTTTCCACCTCGGTCGGTTGCCGGAGCGGCGACTCGTTGGCCAGGCCGAGCCAATAGACCCACCAGGTGCGCAGGGGCCAATACCGCGTCAGGAACCTCACGGCTTAGCCTTCTTCTTGAGCGACTCCCACCACTCGATGCGGCGCTTGACATCCTTCTCGAAGCCGAACTCCGTTGGCTCGTACCACCGGGCGCCCTGCAACGCCTTGGGCAGGTATTCCTGCGGCGCGTACCCATCCTCGTACTCGTGGCCGTACTTGTAGCCAGCCCCGTAGCCCAACTCCTCCATCAGTTTCGTGGGAGCGTTGCGGATGTGCAGGGGCACAGGCTCGGCTGGGTATGCCTTAGCCGCTTCGGCCGCCTGGGCGAACGCCGCGTAGACGCGGTTCGACTTGGGCGCCGTCGCGAGATACACGACCGCTTCGGCGAGGGCCAGCTCGCCTTCCGGCGTGCCGAGAAAGTGATACGCGTCCTTGGCAGCCAACGCCACGGAGAGCGCGCGCGGGTCGGCGAGGCCGATGTCTTCGGCCGCGATCCGTACGATCCGCCGCGCGAGGTACAGCGGATCTTCTCCCCCCGCGAGCATGCGGGCGAGCCAGTACAGCGAGCCCTCTACGTCGCTGCCACGCACCGCCTTGTGCAGGGCGGAGATCAGGTCGTAGTGCTGGTCGCCGGACTTGTCGTACTTGGCGAAGCGTTTCTGCAAGGCGTCGGCAATCAGCGCGACGGTCAGCGCGGGCGGTCCACCCGTCCCGACCAGGTACTCGGCGGCGGCCTCGACCGCTTGCAGCGAGCGTCTGGCGTCGCCGTCCGATGCGCGCGCGAGCATGGCGAGAGCGTCCTCGTCGATGTGGAGTCCCAGGCTCCCCAGGCCGTGCTCCCGGTTCTCGAGGGCGCGGCGCACGAGCGTCATGATGTGCTCGGGTTGGAGCGGCTCGAGCACGAAGACGCGGCAGCGCGACAGCAGTGCCCCGGTCAGCTCGAAGCTGGGGTTCTCCGTCGTGGCGCCGATCAGCGTGACGACCCCGTTCTCGACCCAGGGGAGAAACGCGTCCTGCTGCGCCCGGTTGAATCGGTGGATCTCGTCGCAAAACAGGATCGTGCCGCGGCCCTCGTATTGGAGCCGCTCCTCGGCCTGCGCGATGATTGCCCGCACCCGCCCCACGCCCTCGGTCGCCGCCGAGAAGGGCTCGAAATGGCGCTTGGTGTAATTGGCGATCAGCAGCGCGAGGGTCGTTTTCCCCGAGCCCGGCGGCCCCCAAAAGAGACACGACCCCACATCGCCACAGCGAATCAGCTCGCCGAGCGCCTTGCCGGGCCCGAGGATGTGCTCTTGGCCGAGCAAGTCGTCGAGGGTGCGCGGCCGCATCCGCGCGGCCAGGGGGGGGGGCTCAGCGGAGCGCTGAAACAACGTAGGGTCGGTCATCCGCGAGCAGGGGAAGCTAGCGACCAGCGGTTATTCGGGGGAGGCCGCCGGCGACACCGGGGTGAACGAGACGCGCCGCTGGAACAGCCGGAACCGCTCATCGCGTCGCAGGTAGGGCACGAAGCCCGCGCGGGCGCAGCCCTTCAACGACGCCGCGTTGCCCTCATCCACGAAGGTGACCACCCAGCGTGCGCCGAACTGGTCGGCGCGCTCCGCGATCTGCGCCATCGCGGCGGCCATGATCCCTTGCCCCCGGTAGGCCTCCGGCGTGTACGCCCCCTCGAGCAGCGCCTCGTCGGGGGCGAGGCGCGGGTAGAGGTCGCCGAAAAACGCGCGCACCCGATCGTTCTGGTGCGAGAGAATGAGCCATTGCATGTAGCACGCCTTACCGTCGGGCTCGACGGCGACGTGACAGGTCTGGATGCCGGACCGGAGCAGGCGCGCCTGGCCCAGCCGCGCGTACACCTGGTCGTCCGACAAGCCCAGCTCGCGCACGTCGAGCCACGCGAGCTCGTCGTCAGATGTGAGCGGCCGCACCTGGAACGGCCGCTTCGCGGCGGGGGGGGGGCCAAACACAGCGCCCGCAGGTCGCGGCGCAGACCGACCGACGCTGAATTGGAGTAGAGCCGGTAGGTCACGGCTCGCCACATCCTGCGCCCGCGCCCGGTGAACACCAGTCGCAGGAGGTCCCAGGCTCTCGCTAGGCCGCCGGTCATAGCGTCAGTCGAACCGCGCGCCGTCGCACAACACGGCCGCGATCCGCTCTCCGGTGTGCCCGTCCCAGCGTTCGATCACCGGTGGCGTGGCGGGCCGCTGCGCGACCGCTTCCCGCGCCGCATCCCGGATCGCGTCTCGCCGCGGGGCTACGAGCCGGTTGGTCCCCACCACACAGGTGATGGGCCGCTCGGTGTTGGGCCGCACCGTGACGCACGGAACCCCGAGCCAGGACGTCTCTTCCTGGAGACCGCCCGAGTCGGTGATCACGAGCCCGGCATCGCTGACGAGCCCCAGCATCTCCAAGTACGGGAGGGGTTCGAGGATCCGGACGCCGTTCATCGCGGCCACGTTCGCGCCCAAGGTCTGAATGCGGGCCCGCGTGCGCGGATGCACGGGAAAGAGTATCGGGCTGTCCTTCCCGACGTGCGCCAACGCACCGAGCAGCTCGCACAGTGTCGCCGGATCGTCGACGTTCGCCGGCCGGTGTAGCGTGACGACGGTGTACCGCCCTTTGTCGACGCCATGCCGACGCGGCGCTTCCAGCGCGCGGGCGGCCGGCAGCGCCACCACGAGGGAGTCGATCATCACGTTGCCGACGAAGTGGACGTGCGGACCCGACACGCCTTCGCCACGGAGATTCTCCACCGCGTCCGGGGAGGGCGCGAACAAGAGATCGGCCAGGTGATCAGTCATGAGCCGGTTCAGCTCCTCGGGCATCGTGCGATCGCGGCTGCGCAGGCCCGCTTCCACGTG
>WNFC01009113.1_pt1 | contig 11594 bp, 10 predicted proteins | sample 5400541 | NCBI WGS metagenome assembly WNFC01 (sample SAMN13153342, study PRJNA577476) | soil metagenome | isolation source: 120 cm saprolite under Douglas fir tree site 2 hole 2 replicate 1 | place: USA:California | collected 2015-04-18
GGAGCAGGCGGCACGAGTGCCCTGCAGCAGGTTGCGCGGGCGGCGCCCGACGGGTACACCATCGCTCTCATAACGAGCAGCACTCACGCGATCAACATCGGCCTTTATTCCAAGCCCGGTTACGACCCGGTCAGGGATTTCACGCCGATCACCGTGATTGGCGAGGTGTCCAATCTGATGATCGTGCACCCGAGCAATCCCGCGAAAACTGCACAGGATGTGATCGCGCAGGCAAAAGCGAAGCCCGGAGAGCTCACGTTTTCCTCCGGTGGCAACGGCACCAGCCACCATCTTTCCGGGATCCTGTTCGCTTCCATGGCCGGCATCGACTTAGTTCATGTCCCCTACAAAGGTGCGCCGCAGGGAATCACGGCGGTGATGTCTAAAGAAGTGACGATGGGCTTTTTCAATACGCCCACGGTGATTTCGCAGATCCGCGATGGGCGCCTGAAAGCGCTCGCGGCGACGAGCAAGGCCCGTACGCCGTTCTTTCCTGCCGTGCCGACGCTCGACGAATCGGGATTGAAAGGCTACGAGGTCACGGTCTGGTTCGGATTCGCGGGCCCGGCCCGGCTGCCGGCCCCGGTCCTGGAGCGCCTCTACGGCGAAATGGTGAAGATCATGAAAGATCCGGCCGTGCGTGAAAAGCTGAGCAACCTGGGATTCGAGCTGATGCCGCAGATGCCGCCCGCCGAGTTCGGCAAACTGATCCAGAGAGACCTCGCGAAATGGGTGCCCATCGTCAAGGCTTCGGGGGCGACGGTCGATTGAGCTTGCGCGGCATCGCCAGCGGGATCTGGATTAAATTTCGATGTTTCCTCAGTACGGGTCCCCGTTCGGATGCAGCCGCGCCTCGAGTCCCGAGGACACCAAATTCTTCTCGATCGCCTCCGCCATCGCGCGCGCCTTGGCGCCATGCTGCTGCGCGGCGTCGCGCCGACCCTGCACCGTTCCTCCGCCAGCGCCGCGGCGCGCGACAACTCGGCCTGCGCTCGCGCGTAGGCTTTCTCCGCGAGCCATGCCTCGCCGCGCCAGCGCCGCGCGCTCGCTTCGAGCTCGCGCAAGCCGTTCGACTCCGCGAGCGCGAGCAATTCGTCCGCGACCGTGCGGCAGCGACCCGCGTCGCCCCGGCGGAGCGCGACCGCGGCCAATCCCTCGAGACACCTCACCATCAGGTAGCGCTCGGAGCTGCGGCGCGCTTGTTCGAGCGCGTCCTGCAGCGCCGGCGCGACGTCCTCGTGACCGAGCCGTGAGCGCGCGATCGCGCGGTGCGCCTCGATGGCAACGCGCCAGAAGTCGATGCCGGTTTCCCGGCCGAGCGCGAGACCGCGCTCCATGTGCTCGAGCGCCTGCTCGTTCAGGCCGAGGTCGAGCAGGAGATGGCCCATGAAATCGTACGCGATGAGCTGATAGCGCACCTGCTTCAGGCTCTCTAGCCAGCGCAGGGTTTTCATCATGCCGGTCCACGCTGCGCCGTAGTCTCCGGTGCAGGCGCGCACGTGGTCGAGCCCGAGAAGCGTGGGACCCATATGCCACTGGAGGTCCGCCGCACGCGCGATCTCGAGCGCCCGGTTGAGGTTCACCAGGGCACGCGGGTAGTCCCCGAGCCCTTTGGTTCCGGTGCAGGCGTGCCCGATCATCATCAGGTTCTCGGACTCGTAGCTCTTGTCGCCTATGCCGCGCGCGAGCTCGAGCGACCGGGTATAGCACTGGATCGCCGCGGCGGGCTCGGCGTTCGCAAAGTGCGCTTCGCCGCGCCCGTGGTAGGCCTGCACTGCGACGAGATCGGCAAGTCCGGCCCGCTCGCAGATTTCGACCGCCTCCTGGTGAAATCCGATGGCCTGGTCGTTCAGCCCGCTGCTCCAGGCGACCGTGCCGAGGTGATAGAGGGTGTCGGCTGCGTGGCGCTCGTCGTTCATCGCGCGGGATTCCGCCAGGGCCGCGGTGAGACAGGCGGTCGCCTCGCCGTACGCATCGGCGCGCCGGTACGCCATGCCGAGCTGAATCAGCGCATCGCGCGTTTTTTCCCGCTCGCCGGCGGCGCGCGCCGCATCGATGACGCGGCGCATATCGGCGACGGCGCCTTCGGTCTGCCCGGCCTGGGCGCGGGCCGCCCCGCGCCGCTCGTAGAGCGCGAGGCGTTCGCGTTCCTCCATCGCCTCCGGGTGAGATTCGGCGAGCGCGACCGCCCGCTCGAGCCAGTGCAATGCGTCGCGCATCGCGAACAGCGCCTGCGAGCGCTCTCCCGCGAGGACGAGGTAGCGGAGCGCTTTCGACCAGTCGTGAGCGCGCTCGTAGTGCTCGGCAAGCCGGGCGTCGCGCTCGTGCGCTTCGCCTTCGCCGCGGCGCTCCAGGACTTCAGCCACCGACCGGTGCAGCAGCATGCGCCGGGTTCCGCCGATGTCGTGATAGACCACCTCGCGCAGCTTGTCGTGGCTGAAGTCGTAGATGCCGCCCTCGGACTCCTCGCGCAGCAAACGGCGCTTCACCAGCGCCTCCAGCGCGTCGAGCAGCTGCCCTTCGGGCTTGCGCGTCACGTCGAGCAGGGTGTCGAAGTCGAAGCGCCGGCCGAGTACGGCGGCGGTCTCGAGCGTCGGCCGGATCTCCTGCGGCACCTGCGTGATGCGGGCGCGCACGGCGGCGCGCAAGGCATCCGGAAGCATCGCGGGCTCCCCGCTCGCGCGGGTTTCCAGCGGGATCTCGCCTTCGATCAGGGACTGCAGGATCGACATGAGAAAGAACGGATTGCCCTCGGTTTCACGATGCAGGCGTTCGGCCAATCCCGGGGCGGCGAGCCGCGAGCCGCCGAGCGCCGCGACGAGGCTCTCGGCATCGCCCAGTCCCAGTCGCGCGAGCGGCACACAGCGCGCGTCGGTCTCGCGGCGCAGGCTCTCGACCAGCCGCGCGAGCCGCTCGTCGCTCGCGAGATTCTCGTCGCGATACGCGTAGATCACGAGAGCCGGTCGCTCCGCGACATGCCGGGCGAGGTAGTGGAGCACCTGCGCGCTCGCGTCGTCCGCCCACTGGATATCGTCCACCGCGAGAATGAGCGGCCGACCGTCTCTCATCGCTTCGAGGATCTGCCCGACTGCGCGCGACAGGCGCGCCTGGCGTGCCTCCGGGAAATCGCGCGACAGGTGGGGCAAATCCGGAAAGCGCTCGGTCACCGCGGGAACCAGCGCGGCAAGCTCGGCGAGCGACACGGGCGCGATTTTGCGCAACGCGGCAGGTGACGCCAGGTCAAGCGCGCGCGTGACCAGGTCGATCACGGGCTGATAGGGCATCGCCCGGTCGATCTCGAAACAATTCGTCGCGAGCGTCGGCAGACCCTGGGCTTCCGCGTAGCGCGCGACCTCGCGCATCAAACGGCTCTTGCCGATACCGGGCTCGCCCTCGATCAGGACGGCCTGGCCGATGCCGGTCGTCAACCGCGCGATGAGCCCGATCAGCAGGCCGTATTCGACGCCCCGGCCGACAAAGGGCGCGCTTTCTATGGAGCGAATAGCGGGATCGTGCGCGGTTTCGGCTGCAGGCTCGCCCGCGGTCGCGCCGAGCGGCGCGGCGGCTAGCGGCAGGCGATGGGTGGCGCGGATAGCGCGCGCCGCATCGAGGAAGGCGCGCCGCTCCTCTTGCGGGATGGCGAGCGCCGTGACGAGCCGGTCGGCGAGATGCCGCGACGGCCTGCGCTCATCGGCTTCGATCTTTCTGATCGTGAAGTCCGAGCAGCTGACCCGCTGGGCGAGCGCCTCCTGGGTGAGATCGAGCGCCTTGCGGCGCCGCCTCAGCCAGTAGCCAAAAGAATGCGCACCGTCCTGCACCTGCCCTGAACCCCCCTAGTCTCAGCTGCCCGCGTCCACGGCCCTGTCCCTGCATTTGTCCCGCATCCTGTCCCGCTTTGCGGGACCCCGTGCGCCCACGCGTGGAGTGGAATAGCGGCACGTCGATCGGTCAGGCCAGGGCCGGATCCGACGACGAGCAACGGTAACACGCTGCCAAGAGACGTTCCAAACCGACTTACCAGGAGAACAGTCATGCCAGCAGTCATTTCCGCCGACCCTCCCGCCATCGACTTCTCGGCCGTGAAAACCAAGCAGCAAGCCGCCTGGTCCGCCGGGGACTATGCCGTCGTCGGCACCACGCTGCAGATCGTCGGCGAATCGCTGTGCGAGGCGCTCGAGCTGCGTCCGGGCGCCCGCGTCCTCGACATCGCCGCAGGCAACGGCAATGCGACGCTCGCCGCCGCGCGGCGTTGGGCGGATGTGACCTCGACCGACTACGTCCCGGCGCTGCTCGAGCGCGGGCGCGCCCGGGCGGGCGCCGAAGGCCTGCCGGTGAAGTTCGAGCAGGCCGACGCCGAGAACCTGAAGTATGCCGACGCGAGTTTCGATGTCGTGTTGTCCACCTTCGGCGTGATGTTCACTCCCGACCAGGAGAAAGCGGCCGCCGAAATGGCGCGGGTCTGCAAGCCGGGCGGAAAAATCGGCCTGGCCAACTGGACCCCTTCCAGCTTCATCGGTGAGCTGTTCAAGCTGATGGGTCGCTACCTGCCCCCGCCGGCCGGCGTGAAGCCGCCCTCGCTCTGGGGCACGGAAGAGCGCCTGCGCGAGCTTTTCGGCAATCGGCTCGACTCGATGGCGATCGGGCGCAAGGACTTCGTGTTTCGCTACCGCAGCGCGGCCCACTGGCTCGAGGTCTTTCGCACCTTCTACGGCCCGATGCAGAAGGCGTTCGGCGCGCTCGATTCCGCCAGGCAGGAATCGCTCGCCACGGACCTGATCGCCCTCGCCGAACGGTTCAATCGCGCGACCGACGGTTCGATGGCGGCCCCGGGCCAGTATCTCGAGGTGGTCATCAAGCGCAAGTAGTGCCTCAAGGACTCTCGTCTTCCAACGCACGCGCGAGAGCCGGTTCCTGAAGTGCGTTACCGATGATGTAGAGGAGAACAGAATGACTGAAGCCGATCGCATCAAATATCTACGCATCGCCCTGGTACTCGTGGGGCTGACCTTCACTTTCGGCCTGTGGCCGCTCGGCATCGTCTGGCCGTCCGGCTGGACCTGGCACGAGGCGGGACGCTCGGAATATCTCGAGATGATCCTGGGCATCTATGCCACGCTCGGCGTGTTCCTGATGCTCGCCGCTCGCAATCCGGTCGCACATAGAAGCCTGATCTGGTTTACCGTCTGGTCGAGCATCGTGCACGGCGCGATCATGGGGGTCCAGTCTGTCGCCAATCACCAGCACATCGGGCATCTCTGGGGGGACGTCCTGGCTTTGATTGCCGTTGCAGCTGTGTTAGCACTCCTGACCCCGCGTCCGACCTTCGCAACTCAGCAGCAATAACCACCGGCGGCATGGCGAGCGCAAGGACTTCGTGTTTCGTTATCGCAGCACGGCCCACTACCAAGGAGATTCATCATGAGCAAAGCTTACAAAGGCAGCTGTTTTTGCGGCGCGGTACAGTTCACTGTCAGCGGTGAGCCGGCCGGGATGGGTTATTGCCACTGCGAGTCGTGCCGAAGCTGGTCGGCAGGGCCCGTCAACGCCTTCACCTTATGGAAACCCGAAGCGGTGAAGATCACGCGTGGTGCTGACAACGTCGGCACTTACAACAAGACGCCGAAGAGCTACCGCAAATGGTGCAAGACGTGCGGGGGCCACATCTTCACCGAGCATCCCGGCATGGGACTCACCGACGTGTATGCAGCGGTGATTCCGGACTTCCCGTATCAGGCCGGCGTCCATGTGCACTATCAGGAGACGAAGCTGCACATCAAGGACGGGCTGCCGAAGATGAAGGACGTCCCGAAGGAAATGGGCGGCTCGGGCGTCAGCGTAGGGGAATAACGACCCGCGGTTCGCCGGCGGCCCCGGGCCGGTATCTCGAGGTGGTCATCGAGCGCAAGTAATGCGAGGATACGACCATGAAGATCGCGGGCAGCGCGCTGGAACTCGTCGGGAACACGCCGCTCGTGCGGCTGAACCGGATTGCGGCGGGCTCGTCCGCGCAGGTCGTCGCGAAGCTCGAGTTCTATGCGCCGGGTGCGAGCGTGAAGGACCGGATCGGGGTTGCGATGATCGATGCCGCGGAGCACGCCGGGACGCTCAAGCCCGGCATGATCGTGGTCGAGCCGACCAGCGGGAACACCGGCATCGCGCTTGCGTGGGTGTGCGCGGTGAAGGGTTACCGCTGCATGCTCTTCATGCCGGAATCCATGAGCCGCGAGCGCCGGGCGGTGATTCGCGCGTTCGGCGCCGAGCTCGTGCTCACGCCGGCGGCCGAAGGCGCCATCGGCGCGGTCAAGCGCGCCGAAGAACTTGTAGTGTCGGATCCTGCGCGCTACTTCATGCCGCAGCAGTTCAAGAATCCCGCGAACCCGGAGATCCATCGGCGCACCACTGCCGAGGAGATCTGGCGCGATACCGACGGCAAGGCCGACATCCTCGTCTCGGGAATCGGTACCGGAGGGACGATCACCGGTGTCGGCGAGGTCATCAAGGCGCGCAAGCCCGGATTCAAATGCATCGCAGTCGAGCCCGACGCTTCCGCTGTCTTGTCGGGCGGAGCGAAGGGGCCTCACGCGATCCAGGGTCTGGGCGCGGGTTTCGTCCCCGAGATCCTGAATCGCAGCATCTACGACGAGATCATCCGCGTGACGAACGACGACGCGATCGTGACTGCGCGCCGCCTAGCGAAAGAAGAGGGCCTCTTCGTCGGCATCTCCTCGGGCGCGGCGGTGTGGGCGGCGCTGCAGGTCGGGCGTCGGCCCGAGCACGCGGGCAAGCTGATCGTCGCGATCCTGCCCTCGTATGGCGAGCGCTATCTCACATCCCCGTTGTACGCGGGCCTCATGGATTGACGGGGTGGCGCTCAACGCGGGATTCCGCCCTGGGGCGTTATTTCCGGGCGGTTGCGGGAATCGCGAACGCCAGCACGAAGGTCAGCAGCGTCAGGGCCGCGGAAATTACGAACACATAAGAACCCAGGCCGTCGTACAGCAGTCCACCGGCGAGCAAACCGATGATGCTGGCCACGGCAGCCACACTGCCGGCGAGGCCCTGAACCGTGCCCTGCAAGTTCCGGTCGGCGGTCTTCGCCAGGACCGAGAGCAATGAAGGCCACATGACGCCGTTGCCGAGGGCGAGCAGAGCCGTGCCGACGTAAAGGGTTGCGGTATCGGCTGCGCTGAAAAACGGGAAGCTGGCGGCCAGCACCAGGCTGCCGCCGAGGACCAGGATACGGTCGGACCAGATTTTCGAGACGCGCTTCAACACCGGACCCTGCACCAACGCCATCATCAATCCCATAACGGAAAAAAACACGCCGGTTTCGGCGAGCGACCAGTGGATCCCGGTCGCCGCGTACACGGGAAAGCTGACGTAAAAGAGATTGAAGGCGAGGAACACGAGGAAGTACAGCACGAGCAGGAGCCCCACCGACGGCAGCGCCAGGATCGCGGCGATCGATAGTTTCGGCGCGGCCGTCAGCCGAAAACACGGCTTGTGATCCTGGCCAAGGATCTTGCGCACGCTAAAGGTCTCCGGGTCGGTCCGCAAGGCGTAGGGTTCAGTCTCCGGGAGCCAGAAGGCGACCATCAGACTGGCTATCACCGAGATGACGAAAGCGGCGAGGACGGGCAGCGTCTCCCCCATTGCCATGGCCCCGAGCGCGCCGGCGATCGCCGGCCCCAGAACAAACCCGAGGTTCGCCGACACCGCCATCTTGCCGAAATTGGCGCTGCGGTTGGTGTCGTCGCTGATGTCCGCGAGGTAGGCATTCGCGACTGACACGCTGCCGCCCGTCGTCCCGTCCAGCGCCCGGGCGACAAAAAGCACCACGAGCGGCACCGTGAGAGTGAAAGCGCCAAGCACGGGGGAATGCACTTCGAACAAGGGCCGGACCGGAAGCCAGAGCGCCGCCAGAAAGATTCCCCAAGAGATAAGGGTCCCGACCTGACACAGCAGCAGGATACGCCGCCGCCCGTAGCGATCCGACCAACGCCCCAGCACCGGCGCGCCCAGCAGTTGGAAGAAGGAATAGGTCGCACCCATGACCCCATAGACGAGCGCGTTGCCGCCGAGCTTGGTGACGAGATAGACCAGAAACGGCAGCACGATGCTGAAACCGAGCGTGCCGACGAAGTTGACCGCCAGGATCGGGAAGACCGACACACGGCCGGATGGCTTCGTCTCGACTGCCTTCGCTGGCTCCATCCTGATGTTTCCCTCTCGGCTCCAGTTTATTAGCTTCGTTCGATTTTCCTGTCAAAATGGATTTCCGAGGTCACGTCACATCGGTCCATCGCGAGAAACCCCGCATCGCGGCGATCAGCACCAGGCCCATCTGCTAGGGCAGCAGGTGCTTGCGGAAGAACGCCGCGATCCTGCGGTTCATCTCGGGGAGCACCGAGCGGTCGAAGCCGGGCGGGTCGTTCATCAGTTCGGCGGCGAGGCCGGACCGCCCGGGCGGGAAGGGCGACAGCAGCGCGCCGTGACCTCCGTTCGGGAAATCGCCGAGCCGCTCGCACGCGGCGCATCTCTGGAGGACGCGGTCGCTGTGGAAGCGCGGGAGCAGCCACTTGTCCTGCCGGGCGGTCACCAGCGCGAGCGGCACGCGCGGTGCGGCGAGCGAATTCATGTCGAAGTCGGCGGCATACGGGACGGCGGCGACGATCGCGGCGATGCGCGGCTCGGCGTGGGTGTACGAGGTCGCGTCTTCGAAGCGCCAGCGGATCACCGCCAGGGCGATCGTCTTCTTCAATCCGTCCAGGAAGTCGCCGTTCAGCCGTGTCGCGAGGCCCACGCAGCTGTAGAAATCCTCGGCGATGTGCGCTTCGCAGTGCTCTTTGAATTGCGCCGGCGACCAGCGGCCGCCCGCGAGGCTTAGCGCCGTGTGCCCGCCCGCGGACATGCCGTACATGCCGACCTTGTCGAGCGCGAGAAGCAGGGCGAAGCGCGGATCCTGTCCCGTTGCGTCGATGGCGCGCGACACCTCGGCCGGCCGGCGCTTCCAGCTCTCGGGCCCCGCCGCGCTCAAGTCCTTGTAGTTGTCGCCGCGGTGCTCGGGCACGGCCACCACGAAACCGCTTTCCACCAGGGCGCGAGCCAGGTCGGAATGCACCCAGGGGGAGCCGCCCGTGCCGGGCGAGACGACGACGAGGCGCCCGTTGCCGCGCACGGGGGCGCCTTGCGCGGCGAAATCGAGAGTGAAGGGGCCGCGCTTGAGCGGCTTTTCCTCGGCGCTCGAGGGGTAGAAGACGGTCACGGGGTCACCGTCCTTGCTCGCGATCTCGGTGACGCCCACCGCGGCCCGCGCGGCTGACGACAGGGCGAGGGCAGCGGCGAGGAGGAAGACTGCCCGCGGGCTCGGTAAGCTTGCGTTGAGCCGTTCAAAGCCCATGCATTGAGCTTAACTCTTTCGGGGCGACAGACGCACGGTTGCGGGCCTCGGGGCCTGAGCGCATCATGGATTTTTTTCTGGAGACGGCGACGTGAACAAGATTATTCCTTTGATCGCGGCGGGTCTTCTCGCCGCCGGCCCGGCGCTGGTGCAGGCCGCCGATGTCAGCGTCGGGGTAAGCATCCAAGGCGAGATCCAGCCGGGGGTATACGGGCGCGTCGACATCGGCAACCGGCCGCCACCGCCCCTCCTGTATCCGCAGCCGGTGGTGATCGTCAGGCAGCCGCAGCCGGTGATCGTGGCGCCGGTCTACATGCATGTGCCTCCAGGGCACGCCAGGAACTGGTCGAAGCACTGCCACAAGTACAACGCCTGCGAGCGGCCGGTGTACTTCGTGAAGTCCGCCGAATACGAGCCCGGCTACGAGCACCCCGGCAAGGGTCGCGGCAGGGGCAAGGGCCGCGATTAACGCCGCAGGCGGCTGTCCTGATCGGATGGAGTCTCGGTAATCGAACTGGAGGACTGAAAAATGCGCGCCGGACTGATTGTGCTGTGGATGGTGCTGTGCTCGATGACCTCGGCCGTCGCTCAAGTGAGCATCGGCATCGGGCTTCCCAACGTGAGCATCGGAATCAACCTGCCCTTGTACCCGGAGCTGGTCCCGGTGCCGGGCTACCCGGTCTACTACGCTCCGCGCATGGAGGCGAACTATTTCTTCTACGATGGCATGTACTGGGTCTACCAAGGGGATACCTGGTACGCAAGCTCCTGGTACAACGGGCCTTGGTGGGTTGCGCGGCCGGAGGTGGTGCCGGTATTCGTCCTGCGAATTCCTGTCAGCTACTACCGGCGGCCTCCCGTGTACTTTCGCGGATGGCGGCCGGATGCGCCGCCACGCTGGGGCGAGCACTGGGGCCGTGACTGGGAGCAGCGTCGCACCGGATGGGACAGGTGGGACCGTAGCTCCGTTCCAGGGCCCGCCCCGCTGCCGGTTTACCAGCGGCAGTATTCAGGGGATCGGTATCCACAGTTGGACCAGCAGCATGCGCTTCACAGCCAGGAGTACCGCTACCAGCCGCGTGACACCGTAGTGCGGCAGCACTATAGGGAGCAGGCAGCGCAGTCAGCCCGTACCCCTGCTCAGCGGGGAAACCAGGGAGAGCTTCAGCAGAGAAGTGACAGGCAGCCATATCCAGGGGCAGCGTCGCCTGAGCAGCGCCCGCCAATGTCGCAAGGCCAAGAACGTAGACCGGAAGGCAGGGCAGCCTCGCAGGAGCCACAACGGGGTCAGGGGCAGGGGCAGGAGAAAGGTCGCGGCAGAGATGAGGAGCGAGGCCGGGAACGCGAGAGGTAATACGACCGGAGCTTAGCTCATTGCTCCGCGCAAAGGTTTTTAGCGCCAGGACAGTCAAGCCTTGCGGGATTCCAGCTGCTGCTCGATCGCGGAAACGCCGACGGGTTTTTCGTGCGCGGGTGCGGTCATGATCGAATGAACGGGGTCACGGCCGCTCCGACGAAAGCACGCCGATGATCGGGCACGAGACCTTCCCTCGGCTCGTATCGCACCGTGCTATGAGCTCCCGCAATGTTTTGCGCAAGCGGTTCAGGTCCGTCAGCCGGGACTCCACGATCGCAAGCTTTCTTCCCGCCAGCTCGCGGGTCTCCCGGCAGCTGCGCCCGTCTTCCAGCGCGAGCAGGTTCGCAATTTCCGCGAGCGTGAAGCCGAGATCCTGGGCCCGCTTGATGAACCGGATCCGCTTCACGCTGTCTTCGGAATATCGCCGGACGCTGTTCAGGGGCCGCTCCGGTTCCGCGACCAGGCCTCTGCGCTGATAGTAGCGGACAGTCTCCACGTTTACACCCGCGGCACGCGCAAGCCGCCCGATCGTCAGGTTTCGATCCATGAATTCCACTCCTTGACTCCGTACTGCGGTACGGCAATTAGAATTCGATTGTCGACTTTTGCGGCACGGACGGCAACCCGGCGAGTGCGGGCTTGACTCCGTACCGTGGTGCGGCAGCCAAGCTGTTACTTGGACAACGAGCTTTGGGGATTTACCGATGGCAAACGGCAGTCTTGAGAAAGCATCCCTGGTGGGCGGCGCGCTCGCGGCGATCGTCGCCTCCGTCTGTTGCCTGGGTCCGCTGGTGTTGGTCACCGTGGGCATCAGCGGCGCCTGGATCTCCAACCTCG
>WNFC01008091.1_pt1 | contig 11593 bp, 9 predicted proteins | sample 5400541 | NCBI WGS metagenome assembly WNFC01 (sample SAMN13153342, study PRJNA577476) | soil metagenome | isolation source: 120 cm saprolite under Douglas fir tree site 2 hole 2 replicate 1 | place: USA:California | collected 2015-04-18
TGACGATGGCGATGATCTTCTGGCCTTGCGCCTTGGCATAGCGCAATGCCGCCAGGGTGTCGGCGGTCTCGCCCGATTGTGAGACGAAGATCGCGGCACCGCCCTGCGGCATCGCCGGCGCCCGATAGCGGAACTCGGAGGCGATATCGACCTCGACCGAAATGCGGGCGATCCGCTCCAACCAGTATTTGGCGACGACACAGGCATGGTAGGCGGTGCCGCAGGCGATCATCGTCACCCGCTCGAGGTCGCCCAGCGCAAAGGGCAGCTCGGGCAGATGCACGGTGCGGGTCGCCGGGTTGATCAGTGCGCCCACCGTATCGCCGATCACCGCCGGCTGCTCGAAAATCTCCTTCAGCATGAAGTGGCGGTAGTTGCCCTTGCCGATCAGCGCGCCCGAGGCGGCGGATTCGCGGATCGGACGCTCGACCTCGTCGTTGGCGGCGTCGAAAATCGTCACCGCGCGCGAGGTCACGACCGCCCAGTCGCCCTCCTCGAGATAGGTGATGCGGCGGGTCAACGGCGCCAGCGCCAAGGCGTCCGAGCCCAGAAACATCTCGCCGTCGCCATAGCCGATGGCGAGCGGGCTGCCGCGGCGGGCGCCAATCAGCAGATCGTGCTCGCCGGCAAACAGAAAGGCGAGGGCGAAGGCACCTTCGAGCCGCGCCAAGGTCTTTGCGACCGCATCCCGCGGCGAGAGCCCCTTTGCCAGGAAATGCGTCGTCAGGATCGCCACCGCCTCGGTGTCGGTCTCGGTCCGGAAGGTGTAGCCGAGTGCCGTCAGTTCGCGGCGCAACGCCTGGAAATTCTCGATGATGCCGTTATGGACGACGGCGACCCGGTCGGTCGCGATCGGGTGCGCATTGGTCTCGGTCGGCAGGCCGTGGGTCGCCCAGCGGGTGTGACCGATGCCGATCACTCCCTGCACCGGCTCGCGATCGAGCCTCCTGGCGAGGTTGACGAGCTTGCCCTCGGCGCGCCGACACTCGATGCAACCGTTGACCAGCGTGGCGATCCCGGCAGAATCATAACCGCGGTATTCGAGGCGCCGGAGCCCTTCGAGGAGCCCGTTGGCTACCGCGTCCTTGGCAATGATGCCGATGATGCCGCACATCAGTCTGTTCTCCGCTGGCGAGCCCGGATCTCCGGTGCGCGCCCCGGCTTGTCGACCTGCTGCCCGCGGGCGATCGACAGCGCACCCGCCGGGACATCGTGGGTGATGACACTCCCGGCGGCGACGATCGCGCCGGCCCCGACGGAGACCGGCGCGACCAGCGCGGTGTTGGAGCCGATGAACGCGTCCTCCCCGATTATCGTGCGGAACTTATTAAAGCCGTCATAATTGCAGGTGATCGTGCCCGCGCCGATGTTGGTGCGGCTGCCAACCTCGCTGTCGCCGATATAGCTGAGGTGATTGGCCTTCACGCCGGCGCCGAGCCGCGCGGCCTTCACCTCGACGAAATTGCCGACATGCACCTCCTCTTCGAGGACCGCTCCCGGGCGCAGCCGGGCAAACGGTCCGACTATTGCGCCCGCCCCGACTGCGGCACCTTCGAGGTGCGAGAACGATCGGATCCGCGCTCCTTCCTCCACCGTGACACCAGGACCGAAGGTAACGTTCGGCTCCACGACGACGTCGCGACCGAGCCGAGTATCGGCGCTGAGAAACACGGTCTCCGGTGCGACCAGGGTAACGCCTGCATCCATCGCCGCACGGCGCAGCCGCGATTGCATCAGCGCTTCCGCCTCGGCGAGCTCGGCGCGGGTGTTGATGCCGATCAGCTCCGTGGCCGGGAGCTCGACCGCGCGACATCGAAGGCCTTTGTTGGTCGCCAGCCCCACGATGGCGGTCAGGTAGAATTCGCCTTTCGCGTTGTTGCGGTCGAGCGCCTCGACAAGCTCGAAGATGTGGCGCGCCCGGATCAGCATCAGGCCACCCCAACAGAGGCCGATCGCGTACTCTTCGGGAGTGGCGTCGGCGGCCTCGACGATGCGCAGGATCCCTCCGCCAGGCGCTGAAACGAGCCGGCCATAGGGGCCGGAATCGGCAGGCCGCATGCCGGCGAGAAGGATCGCAGCCGGCCCCTGCTCTTGCTCCGCCAAGAGCCGCGCCAAGGTCGCGCTGCGCAACAGCGGCGTGTCGCCATAGAGCACCAGCACCTCGTCGATGTCGCCTTGCGGTGCAAGCCGGTCTCGTACTGCTCGGAGTGCGGCCCGCGCGGCATCGCCGGTGCCGAGCGGCGGGTCCTGCACGATAGTTTGCGCCGGCGCGACGACGCGGGCGACGTCGTCCATTTGGGGTCCGACCACCACGACCGTTGCGGCTGGTGTCAGAGGCTGCAGCGCGTCCAGCAAATGCGCGATCATCGGCTGCCCGGCGATCGGATGCATCACCTTCGGCATGGCCGATTTCATTCGCGTGCCGCTGCCGGCGGCGAGGATGATGGCGGCGAAACGGGATTGGTTCATCGCTGGCTCGGACCGGACCGAAAGAGGAGCAGCGGCGCCGTCGCGCGGCACCACCGTATTTACACCAAAAGATTATTGCAAAAGTATAGCACAACAACGCAGGGTTTGCAGTAATGAACCGCTTTCTGCTCGTCTTCGATCTCGATGGCACGCTCGTCGACAGCGTACCGGATTTGCGTGCCGCGCTGAACGAGATGCTGCGCGAGCGCGGACGCCCGCCGCTGTCGCCGACCGAAGTCAAACGCATGGTGGGCGACGGTGCGCCGGCGATGGTCGCGCGAACGCTTGCCGCAAGCAGCGGCGATCCGACCGGCGCGAGCGGCGCGCTTGCCCGCTTCCTCGAGATCTACGAGGCGAACGCCGTTCGACTGACCCGCCCCTACCCCGGCGTGCGAGAAACCCTGGTCGCGCTACGCCGGCGCGGCTATGGCACTGCAGTCTGCACCAACAAGCCGCAACGTGCGACGATGGCGGTGATCGAGGGGCTTGGCTTCCTTCCGCTGTTCGACGGGATCGCCGGCGGTGACCGCTTTCCGGTCAAGAAGCCCGACCCCGGCCACCTGCTCGGCCTGATCGAAGAACTCGGCGCTGGTATCGAAGCGACCGTCATGATCGGCGACAACGAACACGACGCTGCCGTCGCTCATGCTGCGGGCGTTCCGCTCGTGCTGATGCGCTACGGCTATGCCCGGGTCGCGCCCGAATCGCTAGCCGCGGACGCGCTCCTCGATCATTTCGCCGAACTGCCGCTGGCGCTCGATCGCCTCGGTCTCGTTCCTTGAACTGACATTGCCGGCGACATAGAGCTGAGCCCCTTGCCCGGATCCTTCGCCCGCCGCATAACTCCCCCGAGGAAACGTCCCCAATGTCACCTGCTTCCGACGATCCGCCGACCGATCGGGTTAGTGCCGGGCCGACGAGTGCCCCGCCCGCTGCGAGCGGAGAGAGTGAGCCGGCGGGCTCGGCTCGGCCGCGGATCATGGACGAGGAGGTTAAAGAGGGAACTAATACGTCGGGCGTGACGAGGGACAACAGCGAAACCCCCACGCTGCCCCGCCCGCGCAGGCGCCGTCGCCGCCGTCGGCCGCGCGGGCTGGGCGTCGCTGACGCAGTAGCATCAGGTCAAAACGAACACGAAAAGCGCGCAGCGGTAGGTGATGCGCCGCAGCCTGGCGAATTTCAGGCCGAGCCGTCGGGCGGTGGCGATATCCCCCGGCGCCGGCGGCGCCGGAATCGCAGTACAAGAAGCGAGGTGGGAACGGGAGGGGTGACGGCAGGGCAGGAAGTCCAGAGTGCGGAGGGTGCACCACCCTTCGGGCCGAGCTCGGCGCGGCGCGGAGCCGAGCCAGGAGCCGGGGACGGCGCGCAGAGTGCCACCACTCCGAACGATAGCGCGCCGCGCGCGCAGCCCGGTCGGCGGCGACGGCGCCGCAAACCTCCGCCCGCGGCGGTCTCTATAGGCGAGACGGCGAGCGGCGCCGAGACTCCTCCCGAAGGGAGCGCGCCGACAGCCGTCGCGCTCGCGCAAAATGCGGCGCAACAAGGTGCTCCAGAGGGCGGTGGCGGGTCGCAATTGGGCAAGCTCAGCGGCAGGCGACGACGCCGTCGCTTTCCACGCTCCGCGGCGACGACGCCAGCCGGTGAACACCAGGCCTCGGGCCGACCTTCCGGTGAGAGCACGCTTGCAACGGAGCCAGGCCGCCGTACGGGCCCATACCGAGAATTGCGAAGCGGGGGATCGCGCGACGGCCGCGGCCGCAACGAGGGGACGGAGGAGGGAAAGCCCCGAGACGCAGGTCAAGGGGAGCGAGAGCCAGGGCGCAGGCCACGCGAAATAACGAGATCGAGGCCGGACGGCCGAGAGCAGGGCTCGCGAGGCCGGCAGGAGCGCCGCAAGGGAGCACCGGGCCCGAAGGACCGAAGGGGCCGGGATGTGCCACAGAAGAGACCGGAGCCGCGGCTTTACGCGCTCGAATCGGTGGTCGACCGAGGTTTCGATGATGTACCCGATGAGGCCGACAGTGCAATTCGGCGCGTCCACTGGACGATCACAAAGCGAACAGTAGCCGATCAGCAAAGCGGCAAACCGATATCGGCCACCTATGTCCTCAAGCGCGACGGGGTCGATACAGAGTTTCCCAGTCTCGGCACCGCACGGGCGGCAGCAAATAAAACCATTGTTCATCCCGAAAAGCTGACACTCTCGAAAGCGGAGCATGCCGCTGCAAAAAAGTAATGGGTAGAAAGATCACCCGGAGGCGCCGCACCTCCGCACGGGATCGGCTTGAGAAACACCTATCAGTGGTTGATGTTAGACGAGGGTGGGAACGGTCTTCCGGATGAGCGCAGCGGAATTGGTCCTGGGCGGAGCCTTTGCACAGGAGGGACCTTCAGCAGGTTGCGGTACAGCCACAAGAACATCATTACGCCGAGCGCACCAACCAACACCCAACTGACTACCCCGACGCCCAGGAATACGATGGCGGTCCAGGTAAGGATCGGCAGGCAAATCGCTGTGCTTGAGGAAGAGACCCACAAAGAGTGAAAAAGTTGTCGAATCCGCCCCCGATTGTACAGCCAGTCTGCCACACCTATACTGGCTGTTCCCAAGATGGCGGCGATCACCTGTATTGTTAAGATCTCCAACATCAACAGGATCTCCTCGCCAGGCGGTTTTCAGGTTGCAGGTCCACCTCTACGCGGGAAGCCGGGATACCGCCATCTCGAAGAGGTGGCGGGTCTCTTGGAGGAATATTCGATCGTGACATCGATGAATTTTATGTCGCATTCGTTGCAGATTTGTTGACGCGGGAAATCGGTGCATGTTCCGGGTAGGTTCACAAGCCTGGAATTGCCGGCAGCAGGTAGGCGTCAGCTTGGTCAGCGAACCAGCTGATCCGCAGCGTTGCGCAGATGCGTACCGGCGAGCAGAAGCCACCTGATGTTATGGCCGCACTCCCGAGGTCCAGACGGCAGCTGTGCGGTCGTTGTGGCCCAGGGTCGCGCGTTGCGGCGCAGGCAAGTGCTGTGCGGCCAACAGCAAGGCCTTTTCGAGTTTGCTGTGGAAGTGGCTGGAGGTGGCAAGGAAATGACGATCCATCCCCTCGGGCCATCCTCCCCAGGCATCAAGATCTGAACATACGGTACGTGCGAAAACGGCACCCTCGAGGCCTCCTTCTTCCGCCGTGGCCTCTCGCGGCTGTCGGACCGACACCCCGCCTTCGCACATCCCGCTGTCGCGAAGCACACGCCGCAGATAAGCCGCTACACCGATCAGGAATTTGTCTGCCGGCCGCCCTGCTTTGACCCAGGCATCCACATTGCCCATGCCCCAATTGTATGCAGCAATCGCGTCCGGCCAATTTTTGTATCGCCAGTACAGCTGCGCTAGGTAGGCGCGTCCGATGGCGCGATTTTGCACCGCGTCAAAGCGATCTCCCCCGCCGACATCTGCTGCCGCTGCCTCGGTGACCTGCATTGGTCCTTGCGGCCCAGATGGGTCGGCACCCCACATCCCACGGTCCTCGCCGTGGCTGGACTCGGCGCCGTCGACCGCATAGGCCACCCGATCAAGCACGGTCCTGGTGCTCGACCGGATTCGTTGGATTGCTCGCTCACTCGAATTCTTTGCCCCGCTCACTCCGACAAGAGGGTCCCTTAGCGGGGTTCGATCCTCAGCTTGGCCCATCGAGGCAGTTTGGATGAGGAAGAAGGCGATCAAAGCCGGTCTTATGCAAATTTTCATAAAGCTTCTTTGCCTGACTTCAGCGCAAGAATAGCGCCACGGAAGATGCTGGCAAAGCCAGAACCTCCGAGGTGGCACCCAAGAAATAGTTAATACGTCTCGATCAATACTTTGTGGTGAATCGGTGTAGATTATCGCCTTATATAGATATTTGTCCGTCGGAGTTGACGGCACTGCCGGGTTGACGCCCCTCGATCTTTGAGTCCGGTGTTGGCCTGAGAGAGTTTCCCTCGGGTGCGTCATTCGCGACGCGCGCCGTCTTCCTCCCTCGGCGCTCCCGTCGCCCCGGCGGCCGCAGGCGGATCTACAACACTTCAAAGAGCCCGGCCGCGCCCATGCCGCCGCCGACGCACATGGTAACGACGACCCAGCGCACACCGCGCCTCTTGCCTTCGATGAGCGCATGGCCGACCATGCGCGCGCCCGACATCCCATAGGGGTGACCGATCGAGATCGCGCCGCCGTCGACATTGTACCGCTCGGGATCGATGCCGAGCCGGTCTCGGCAATAGAGAGCCTGTACGGCGAAGGCCTCGTTGAGCTCCCACAAGCCGATGTCGTCGACTTTGAGCGCGTGCTGCTGCAGCAGCTTCGGCACGGCAACGACCGGGCCGATCCCCATTTCGTCCGGAGCGCAACCGGCAACGGCAATCCCGCGATAGGCGCCGAGCGGCTGCAATCCACGGCGCTCCGCCTCTTTGGCTTCCATCAGCACCGAGGCGGCGGCGCCGTCGGAGAGTTGCGAGGCATTACCCGCGGTGATGAAACGGCCCTCCTTGACGGTCTGACCATCGAGGAATACCGGCTTCAGAGCCGCCAGCCCCGCGAGGGTCGTCGAGGGCCGGTTCCCCTCGTCCCGATCGAGGGTAACGGGGACATAGGAGGTCTCGCCGGTTTCGCGGTTGTCGACCCGCATCACCGACGGCATCGGAGCGATCTCCCGATCGAGACGGCCTTCTGTCTGGGCCGCCGCGGTCCGCTGTTGCGACCGGAGCGCGTATTCGTCCTGCGCCTCCCGGGTAACCTGGTATCGCTCGGCGACGATCTCCGCGGTCTCGATCATCGTCATGTACAGGTCGGGGCGATGTTCGACGAGCCAGGGGTCCTGTGCCCGATACTGGTTGCGCTTGTCGTTCTGGACCAGCGAAACCGACTCGAGGCCGCCGCCCACGGCAATCGCCATGCCATCATGCACGATCTCCTTCGCCGCGGTCGCGATCGCCATCAGCCCCGAGGAGCATTGCCGATCAATCGTCATCGCCGCGACCGAGACCGGCAATCCGGCGCGGATCGCGGCCTGTCGGGCGACATTGAAGCCGGTGGACCCTTGTTGGAGGGCGGCGCCGAGCACCACGTCCTCGACCTCGGCCGGGTCGACGCCGGCGCGCCGCACCGCCTCTGCGACGACGTGGCCCGCCAGCTCCTGACCCTGGGTGTCGTTGTAGGCGCCGCGATAGGCCCTGCCGATCGGGGTGCGGGCGGTCGATACGATAACGGCTTCGCGCATCTGTGTTCTCCCTGGACAGCAGTCGGGCGCTCTTTCCTATAGCATAGTCGAATTGCCTGGGGTCATGTAGCATCGTCCTTCGAATCACGCGAAGGGGACCGTTATGCCCGACACCTACCCATTGCTTTCCGCCGAGCCCGCGAGCCTCGGGTTTGCCGCGACGCCGCTCCAGCATCTCGATCGGCTGATCCGGCAGCATATCGAGGAAGGCCGCTATCCCGGCGCGCAGATCGCCTTGGCGCGGCACGGGAAGCTGGCGCTGTTCCGGAGCTACGCCGACGCAAAGACCGATCCTCAAAGGGTTCCGGCTGGCGGCGAGACCTTGTTCCTGCTGTTCAGCCAGACCAAGGTGCTGACCAGCGCCGCAGTGTGGGCGCTGATCGAGGAGGGCAAGCTCTCCTTCATGGATCGGATCGCGGACCACCTGCCGGAATTCGCTCAGCGCGGCAAGGGCGAGATCACCTTGCACCAGGTGATGACGCATCAAGGCGGGTTCCCGAGCGGCGACGTTACCAAGGCGACCTGGACCGACCACGCGCGGATGCGCGCCGAGGTCTGCGACTTCTCGCTCGATTGGACCCCGGGTACTCGGCTGCAATACCACCCGCGCGCCGCACACCTGACCCAGGCGATGGTGATCGAGGCGGTGACCGGCCGGGATTATCGCGACGTCATCCGCGATAAGGTGCTGGCGCCGCTCGGGCTTACGGGCGACATCTTTGTCGGCGTTCCGGCAACGGAGCAGGAGCGCTGCGCCGATACTTACGCAGCCGAGCCGCGCGACAACTCGGCAGAATTCAAGGCCGCCGGAATGCCGAGCGGCGGCGGCTACGCCACCGCGCGCGGGATGGCGGCATTCTACCAGATGCTGTTGGGCCGCGGCCGGCTCGGCGATGTCCGGCTATTGTCGCCGCGGCTGGTCGGCTACGTCACGCGCAGCCACACCGGAGAGCGCGGCGACGACGCGATGGGCGGCATCCCGATGCATCGCGGTCTCGGCCCGCATGTGCGCGGCGAGAGCGAGCGCATCCGCGGCCTCGGCACGATCGGCGCGCCCGAGACCTTCGGCCATGGCGGGGCCGGAACCTCCTATTCCTGGGCAGACCCCGTGAGCGGGGTCTCGTTTACCTACATTACGAATTTCGTGGCGCCCGATCCGTGGCATACCGCACGGCTCGACCGGGTCGCCAACCTGGTGCACGCGGCGATCGACTGAGCACCCACAAACGCCCATGGCTCCGCGCGTCGATCCCGTCCGTTCCGATGACGCGTTGCCGGCGCGCGCCGATGTCGTGATCATCGGCGGCGGGATCATCGGCACCAGCACGGCCCTGTTTCTGGCGCAGAAGGGGGTATCGGTCGCACTCTGCGAGAAGGGGCACATCGCCGGCGAGCAGTCGAGCCGCAACTGGGGCTGGTGCCGCAAAATGGGGCGCGACCCCCGCGAGGTCCCGCTGATCATCGAGAGCCTGCGGTTGTGGCAAGGCATGAACGATCTGGTCGAGGCCGAGACCGGCTTCCGCCAGGCCGGCATCATGTATCTCGCCGAGACACAGGCCGAGCTCGGACAGCTCGAGGCCTGGCTCGATCATGCCCGCCAATACCAGCTCGACACCCGCATCCTCAGCCGGACCGAAGCGGCGGAGCTGATGCCCGGATTGACCGGCACCTGGACCGGCGCGCTCTACACCGCCAGCGACGGCAAAGCCGAGCCGCAGCGGGCGGCTCCGGCGATCGCCGAGGCGGCGCGAAGGCAGGGTGCGGCGATCCTGACCCAGTGCGCCGTGCGCGGTATCGAGACCGCGGGCGGACGTATCTCGGCCGTCGTCACCGAACGCGGGCCGATCGCTTGTGGCTCGGTCGTGCTCGCGGGCGGCGCCTGGTCGCGGCTCTTTTGCGGCAATCTCGGCATCGAGCTCCCACAGCTCAAGGTCCTGGCCACGGTAATGCGGACCGAGCCGCTCGAAGGCGGCCCGGAGATCTCGGCCTCCGGAGGTCTCTTCGGCTTCCGCAAGCGGATGGACGGCGGCTACACGGTCGCTACCCTCGGGGTTCGGACGATCGACCTCGTACCCGATCATTTCCGGCTGTTCTTCGACTATCTTCCGGCGGCGCGGCTGCATTGGCGGAAGTTGCGGTTTCGAGTGGGCGGGCGCTGGGTCGAGGAATGGCGTATGCCGCGGCGTTGGGGTCTGGACGAGACTTCCCCGTTCGAGGCGGTACGCGTGCTCGATCCCGAGCCCGACCGCTTCGTCGTCGACCGCGCGCATGCCGCCACCGCCCAAGCCTTCCCGGTGTTTCGCAATGCGGTCGTGGCGGAAAGCTGGGGCGGTATGATCGATGTCATGCCCGACGCGATCCCGGTAATCTCGCCGGTCGAGAGCCTGCCCGGTTTCTTCATCGCGACCGGGTTCTCCGGCCACGGCTTCGGTATCGGACCCGGGGCCGGCAAGCTGGTGGCCGATATGGTCGCCGGCGATCCGACGCTGGTCGACCCGGCGCCGTTCCGCCTCTCGCGCTTCACCGACGCCTCGAACCCGCGGCCGCACCCGCTCGCGAGCTGATGTGACCTGCGTCGGCCCGCTGCTTTTGCTGTTTCTGCAGGAAATTATCAGCTACGGGCATCGCCTTTGCCGCAGGAATCCTGGCGTTCCAGCGGCCAGGCGGATGACAAAACAGCGGGCTCCGGTGCTGCGCCCGGCTGTAGATTGATAAAAAGCGATGGAAGGGGGCGCGCGTTTGCGTGCGACCAACCATGTCTGCCCGGCCTCAAAGTGCGAATGTTGAGAAAATAGCATTAATTGTGCATCTTGTCAAATGCAATTTGCCGGGCCGGCGCGCCACAGGAACTAGTCAACTGCCTCGCGGAAGGGGCGGCGCCAGAGGAGGGCGACGGCGAGCCCGCCGCACAGCGCTCCGAGTGCCGAGGCCGCGAAATCCAGGAACGACGGATGCCGGTCGGGCGAGAAATGCTGGAGGTACTCCAGAATCGCGGCATACACCCAAAAGCCGCCGATGACCCGCACGCCGCCTTGGCTCAGGCCGTAGCCCGCCATGCCGATCGCCGCCGACCCGGCATAGGTAACGAGATGCTCAAGTGGGCCGGGGAGACCGCTTCGCATCATATTCAACTCGGGCAACACAAACAGAAAAGCGAGCCCTCTCCCCGGCCACAACGACAGGACCGCGAGAAGGATGACGCAGCACCATGTGAGGACCTGAGAGACTGTGATGACGAGGCTAGTGCGCATCGCCGGACGTTGATCGATGGGAACCCATCTGGCGAGCCCTTTCGAGTAGCGCCAGGGCGAACGATCAAAAACCGAAAGTGTGTAGAGAGGGTTACAAGGGCGCCTGATCAGCGGTGACGATACCCGCAATCGGGGTGTTAGAGCAGGTGAGCCAGGCCTGTCCCCGCATCAGCGGGCGCGACCAGTTGGGACAGCTAGTGTGGGTGCGCGATGGCGCTCCATACGCATCGGGCGCAAGGTTTAGGCTTTAGGTTATCACAGCGCCGCCGAGACTGAAGTAACAGCCCTCCAGATTGCTGCCCAGAGCCCGAGCGACAGGAGCAAAACGACAATCAAAGACTCTCCTATATCCGCCCGATCATCGGGGGTGCGTTTCCTGATCGATCGGCCCGTCGGGTGATCGCCTGCACAGCGAGCGCCCTTCAACAGAAATTTGCTGTTCACCAGCTCCTCCGTCACCCGGCATGCGTCCAATTGGGCTAAGCAATCGCGGTGCCATCGCCGCGTTCGGTGTCAAAAGCGTGTCATTTGGCGCTGGTCTGATCGGCCGCCCCAGCCCTTATCCCCCGACATCGACCACCCGGCCGCGAATAGGCTCCGCCACGCGAGCCGCAGGCCCGG
>WNFC01013220.1_pt1 | contig 11593 bp, 9 predicted proteins | sample 5400541 | NCBI WGS metagenome assembly WNFC01 (sample SAMN13153342, study PRJNA577476) | soil metagenome | isolation source: 120 cm saprolite under Douglas fir tree site 2 hole 2 replicate 1 | place: USA:California | collected 2015-04-18
CTCGCCGTGGAGACCCTGGGCCAGTCGACCACCATGGGCGATCCGATTCCCGCGCACAGCTCGGCGCTGCTGGCAACCGACGCGTCCAGCTCACCGAGCGGCGTGCTGGCCTGGTATCGGGACTACCTGACCCGCCATGGGTGGACCGAAGTCAGCGCTGGAAACTTTCGCCGGTCGGGCGAGGTCTTCAAGGTCGAGTTCTGGACCCTGGGTCAGGTGCGCGTGACCTACGCCATGGGCGGGTGCCGGTCGGGCGCCACCAACTGCTTCGGGTTGATCGTGGGATCCAATTTGCCCCTGCCGCTCGGATCCAACGGCTAGCGCGACCGGCTAACGGGACCACAGCGCCTGCACTATTGACGCCTGGCGGACCAAGGGGAGACGAAGCGCGCCGGCGCTCGTCGACGGCTGCGGAGCCGACGGCCGCAGGCCCTGTTTCGTGGATTACCGAGGATTCGGTCGCCATCCTGGACTACGCGACAAATCCGGTCGGGAGCTGCTGAGCAACCCGGTCCGCCTGGAATCGTTGGAGGCCGAAGGCCGCAGCGTAGAGGACTGCCACCAGGACCAGCAGGACCCGGTACCCCGTGATCAGTGATACGTACTCGAGGATGCCGCCGACCATGGCCCCCAGTAGGTTGGCGCCGAAGGCCAGGCTCGAGGAGGCGACGTCACGGAAGCGCTTGGCAAAGATCAGGTTGGCCAGGAAGACGGGGATGAAGGCGACCACGGTCGCGACCAGGAACCGCGGGACCACCGCCAGCCCGAGCAACAGATTCGGTTGTATGACCCAGGCGCCCGCCAGTGCCAGCAGCAGGGCAACATACAGACGCCAGGATGCACCGAGGTCGAGCCGGCGAGCGACCTCGATGGCCAGGTAGACCGCCAGCAGGATGCCGATGAAGACCAGCGAGTTGACGAACCAGGTGGTGCCAAAGAGCAGCGCGAACTGGACGACATTCTTGGTTTCGAGCAGCAGGAATGCGGCGCCCATACAGAACAGGTCGAGATAGCGGCGCATCGGCCGGAGCGGGCCGGCCGTGACCCGCAGGAGCAGGAGGGCGGCCGCCAGGATCAGGGCCAGCGTCAGCAGGTAAAAGCCGGGTATGGCTCGCTGGCGCAGGTAAAGGAAGGGATAGTCATCACGGGCCGGGGCCGGGACCGCGACTCCGCCCGCCTGCCACGTGGTCGGGCATTGCAATGCGTCCGGAGACGAGCTCGCCATCAGCAAGGCCAGCCGGTACGCCTCGCCCGCCGAATCGAGACAGGGTGGGTGACCGTAGACCTGCTGGAGGGTGCCGGCCAGCCGGTCGACAAGCCATTGCTCGCGGTAGTAGTTGTATTCACCGAACGCCCCTTGGGCGGTGAGATGGGCGCGGGCGGCCTGCATGGCTTCGACCGTAAAGAGGTAGCTCTCCAGCCGCAGCGACGACTGGCCCGCGACCAGGGTAAGTGAGTCTGGTAAGGCAAAGAGAATCAGGTCATACCGCTGCCGGCTCTGCTGAAGGAAGGCCCGACCATCGTTGACGTACGAGGTCACCCGCGGGTCCTGGAAAGCTCGGTCGGGATTCTGCTGAACGCCAATTTCGTGGATGCGTGGATCGATTTCCACGGCATCGATGTGCCCGACCCCCTGGCGAAGCGCAATCGCCACATCGTCCCCGGTGCCGGCGCCGACGATAAGGACGGTGTTCGCGGTGGAGCGGATTCTCTGGTATGGGAGGCCGTACAGCGGGACGGTCGCCAGTCTCCGGGTCGCCAATTCCATCGTCTGGTGCGGAATCCCGTTCACATACAGGCTCACGGCGCCGGACGAATTGGGAACCAGCCGGATCCGGTAGTACGGCGACCAGCTGTCCGTCCTGACGGTCGACTCGGCGAGCACGATGAGCACGGCCATCAGCACTGGTACCTGCCAGGTGGCGCTGCGACGCTCGTTGAGCAGGAGCAACGCCACGGCGACCACGGCCCCCCAGGCTATGGGTGGCGCCTCGAGAAATGAAAGGATCGAGAAGGCGACGATGCCGGCCAGGCTGCCCAGGATGTCCAGGCGATAGGCCTCCAGCGGTGGAAATCGTCGAAATGTCCGGGCGACTCCCTCACCGACGAGGGCCATAACGCCGGCCACCCCCAGGAACAGGATGGGCAGCGTGAGCCAGGGCGGTAGCCCGCTCCGCGTCCCCAACGCACCGAAGAAGATGAGCTCAGTGCCGGCTCGATCGATCTCGACCGGAAACACCCGGACGAAGGCCACCAGCGCCGCCAAGCCGATGGGCGCGAAGCGAAACAGGTCGTGGCGGGCATTGGCTCTCAGGAACCCGACGCCGATCCCGAGGAAGCTGGCCAGCAAGATGAAGTTCGAGAAATAGGACAGGTAGAGCACGTTGGAGCCCGTCCACCGAATGAGGGCGAGCTCCAGGAAGAGCATCAAGAAGCTGAGCCCAAACAGCCGGACCCGTCCCGAGTGGGCCCTCGCCATGACCGCTCGCCTGAGGATCGGCCAGGCGGGCGCTCTCATCCAGGATCGACGGAGCGCCCGAATGATCCTTGCTTTCGGTCGGCGGTGCCATGCGTCACGCCGGACAGCGTAGGGGAAGCGAGCCCGGTTCGGGTTCCCGGAGGCGATGGCTCACAGCACGTCGTCGGGCGTCGCGAACGGTCAGGCCGCCATCGCGCGCCGCTGACTGCCCCCGGCGAGGGTGAAGAAGAACGTGGCTCCCTTTCCGACCTCGGCCTCGGCCCAGATCCGTCCTCCGTGCCGGTTGATGATCCGCTGAGCCAGGGCGAGGCCGACCCCGGTCCCTTCAAACTCGTCCGCCCGATGGAGGCGCTGGAAGACACCGAACAGTTTGTCGACGTAGCGCATGTCAAAACCGGCACCGTTGTCCTTGACGTAATAGACGAGCTCACCCTGATCATTCGACTGACAGCCGATGTCGATGCGTGCCACCTCGACTCGCTGCGTGTACTTGATCGCGTTGCCGATCAGATTGGTCAAAACATGCTCCAGCAGACTCTCGTCCCCCTGGCATCCGGGCAGCTCATCCAGACGAACTTCGACGCGACGAAGCTCGATCGCGCCCTGTTGTTGCCGAAGGATGCGCCGCGCCAGCTCGGTGGTATCAATCGCGACCTTGCGCAGAGGCTGGCGGCCAAGCCTCGAGAACTCGAGCAGATCGTCGATCAGGAGACCCATGGTGCGGGCGCTGCCCGCAATGATCTCCAGATATCGCCGGGCCCCTGGGTCCAGCTGCGGCGCGTGCTCATCGACCAGAATCCGCACGAAGCCGTCGATTGAACGCAACGGGGCGCGCAGATCGTGGGAGACGCTGTAGGAAAAGGCTTCGAGGCCCTTGTTGCTCGCCTCAAGCTCGGCCAGGCGCTCCGCCAGGGCCGCGTTCAGACGGTTGATTTCGTCCTCCGCGTGCTTCTGGGCGGTCATGTCTCGGGCGATGGCGAAGATCAGCTGCTCGGACACCGACTGCTTGGCCGTCCAGGCCAGCCACTTGTACGATCCGTCCTTGCATCCGTAGCGGTTCTCGAAGTGGATCGTGTCGATGCCGCCGGAGAGCTTCGTGGCTTCCGCGATGGTCGCCGCCCGGTCGTCTGGATGGACAAAGTCGAGATACGGCCGAGCGGTGAGTTCCTCGCTGGTGAAGCCGAGGGTCTGGCTCCAGGCGGGGTTCAGCTTCTTGAAGTAGCCGTCGAAGCCCGCGATGCAGAGCATGTCGATCGAAAGGGCAAACAGGCGATCGGCTTCACCGCTCACAGGTGATCTCTGGCCGGTTCATGGTCCCACCACTGCGTCGTACAGCTCAACGCGAATATGCGCGAGTCAGAGCGTTGAGGTGTGAAGTTGCAGCGCCGTGACATACCGTGTCCCTCGCGTGACAGCGGTCCGCTCCTACGGGCGAATGGCCGCTGAAATGGTCCCGGCCAGCACGGTGGCGTCCTCGCCTACCCCGAGAAGCGTGGCGGACTTGCGCTTGCGCTGGAAGTGCACACCCATGAAATGGAGTCCGCGGACTACGGTGCTGGAGCCGTCCTGCTGGATCGGGAAGCCCATGTCGTCGAACCCGTCAGGAAACCTGACCCAGCTCGCGTAGTCTGGCCGGAAACCCGACGTAAAGATGACCGTGCCGAAGCCGCCGAGGTCCAGGGTCTCCGGAGCGTTGGCGTGAAAAGGCGGCGGGGGCACCATCTCGGGTGGTCGGGTTGCTCGCGCCGCGCAGCTCTTGCGGATCAGCTCGCAGATCTCGGCGTAGCGGGCGTCGCCAAAGGCCACCGAGTCCGCCAGGTCGGGCGCGAAATGGGCCCGGCCGTCTGCCACGCCGATCAAGTGGCCTGTCAGGTGGACGCCCTGGGCTTGCAAGGTTCGGAAGTGCAGCTCATGACCTCCCAGGCGGCCGCTGGTCTGGGGATTGGCGAGGAGTCGCGACTGTGGGTTGGGCAGATCGGCCGGCTTGACGTCGAAGAACGGCGTTTCGTTGATCCACGCGATGGTGTCGCGGCCCTCAAGTTGACGCGGAATCCATGGGGCGCGCCCGCATGCGAGGGCCACATCTCGCCCAGCCTCGAAGATCTCTTCGGCCAGCTGGCACCCCGTCTGACCGCTGCCGACCACGAGGACCTTCCCGGGCGGCAGCGCAGTTGGGTTGGCGTAGGCCTCGGCGTCGATGGCGTGGATTGCGGCGGGCAGCTGAGAGGCCGCCGGTGGCCGGTGCGGTTTCTGGTAGCCGCCCGACGCGAGCACGACCTCCTTCGCGCGAATCTCACCTGCGGACGTTCTGAGGAGAAACGCGCCGTGGTCGCCTGGCTCCAGGCTGGTCACCCTCACGCCCTCACGCACCGGCGCGTTGAAACTTTTCGCGTACCCGACCAAGTGGCGGACAATCTCGCTCTTGGGCATGAATCCGTCGGGATCGTCTCCGCGATAGCGGCCGCCCGGCAGCTGGACCGTCCAATTGGGAATCACCAGGCAGAAGCTGTCCCAGCGCCCGCGCCAGGTCTCGCCCACCCGGCCCCGCTCGAGAACGATGTGGTCTACCCCGGCGGCAGCGAGCTCGTGGCTGAGCGACAGCCCGGCCTGTCCGGCGCCGACAATGGCGACGTCAACGGCCGGACTCATCGACCGGCATTGTAGCCCCGCGCATCAGAGCTCCCTGACGATCAAGGCCGATCGGGCGGGTCCGACCCTGAGGAAGTGGCTGGGGCGCTAGGATTCGAACCTAGGATTACCTGATCCAGAGTCAGGCGCCTTACCAGCTTGGCCACGCCCCAGCGGGCCGGGTCAGGCTGCCACAGTCTACCAAACGTTCTGCGGAAATCCCGCTTCTGTAACCTGCTGGGCGGGAGCGTCGTAGAGGGGGTAGAGCGAGTGGACGACGAGGCAGCGGTCGATCTCACCCGACAGGGGGACCGCCGCGGCCCCGAATGGCTCCTGGCTCGGTATCAAATGAGCGTGTACACCCTGACCTACCGCATGCTGGGCAACCAGGCCGACGCCGAGGATGCCACCCAGGAAGTGTTCCTGCGGGCCTTTCAGCGGCTGCACCAGTACCGTCCCAGCGAACCCTTTGGCGGGTGGCTCACGGGCATCGCCCGCCACTACAGCATCGACGTCCTTCGCCAGCGCCGCCCGGCGGCCGACCTGGTAGAGCCGTCCTCGTCGGTCGACGTCGAGCGCACCGTCCTCGATCGCCTGGACCGGGCGCGGGTGCAGGCCGCCGTCAACCGGCTGCCGCATCGGGAGCGCACGCTCCTGGTGCTTCGCTACTGGGAAGACCAGCCGGTCGACCGCATTGCGCACCTGCTCGGCATGTCGGAGGGCGCCGCCAAGGTCGCCCTGCTGCGCGCGCGGCGGTCGCTGGCGGGAATCCTGACCCGGGAGGTGGCACCCGATGCAGTGTGAGGAGGCGCGCCGGCGCCTTCGGAGCGGCGAGGACGTGGAGGCCGAGGCCCACCTGGCCGACTGCGCCACCTGCTTCGCCGTCCTGGAGGCGGGCGATCCACTGGCCGGGGTGCTCCGCGCCGCCCGAGCCGAGGTCCGTGAGGTGCCGGCCACCATCTCGGCTGGGGTGCTCCGGCGCTGGCGGGCGCCACGGGTCTCCTGGCGCCTGGGCCTGGCCGCTGCCGCGGGTCTCCTCCTGGTAGCGGCGGTCCTCGCCGGCTCGACCGTCTGGCTGGCACCCGCCACCGTCGCCAAGCCGCTGGGCGTGGCGTCGAATGCGTTCGACATCGTCGCCACCATCGTGAACGGCATCCTGGCGGTGCCGCGGGTGCTGTTTGCCGACCGGCCGGCGGTCATTGCCGGGTACGCGGTGCTCGTCATCATCGTCTGCGGGCTCTGGGTCCGCCTGTATCAATCCATCGCATTTCAGAGGAGGCGGGTCACTCGATGAATCTCAAGCGCATCATTCTGTCCTTCACGATGGCGGCGGCCTTCGCCCTGGGGGCGCTCGTCCCGGCCGCGGCCGCCGACCAATCGACCAGCACCAGCAACGATCAGGTCACCTTCGGCGGCAACATCGTCGTCCCCGCGGGCGAAACCCACAACGGCGATCTGGTCGCCTTCGGCGGCAATATCGAGGTCGATGGCACCGTGACCCAGGACCTGGTGGCCTTCGGCGGCAACGTGGTCGTCAACGGCCGGGTCGAGCGTGACGTGGCGGTGGTCGGCGGAACGCTGACGCTGGGGCCTGGCTCCTATGTCGGCCGCGACGTCTCGTTTGCCGGCGGCTCGCTCAACCGGATGCCAGGAGCCTTCGTCGGGCGCAACGTCGTGGAGGGTCGCGGCCAATTTGACCCGCGCGTATTCCGGCATTGGGGCAGCGCCTTCGGACATACCGGTTTTTCGGATCTCGCGTTTGGCCTGGTGACCGGGCTCGGCATCCTGGTGCTGGCCCTGATCATCCTGCTGTTCTTCCCCACCCACCTGCAGACGGCGGCCTCGGTGGTCGAGCGGCGACCCGTGGAAACGTTCGCCCTGGGCTGCGGGGGGACCATCGCGGGCATCGTGCTCAGCGTCCTCCTGGTGATCACCCTGGTCCTCCCCTTCGTCGTGCTGGGGGTGATGACGGTCGCCTGGCTCTTCGGCTGGGCCGCCATCTTCCTGCTGATCGGCCAGCGGCTGCTGCACTCCATGCAGCGCCCGCAGGAGCTGGTCCCCGCCCTTCTCATCGGTGGAGTGCTGGTCGTGATCCTGGCCAACATCCCGGTGCTGAACGTACTGGTCCTGCTGATCGGCGGCAGTGTCGCCCTGGGGGCGGCCCTCCTGTCGCGATTCGGAACCCAGGGTCCCGGCGCGCCCCTGCTGCCGGTGAGCTCTACCACGCCCTCGGCTCCATCCGGGCCACCGGCGCCCTCGACTCCGCCTGCGGCTTAGTCTTCCCCGGACTGGTCGCCCGCCGGCTGGCGGGCGACCAGCTCCATCAAGAAGTCGCTCTGCAACTGCAGCACGTGATTGGTGATGTCGCGCAGCGCGCGGTTGAGCTCGGCGCTCAGCTCGGCAGCCTCCCGCCGGATGCTTTCCTCCGCCTCGGCCGTGCCCGCCGCGGCCCGGCGCTCGAGAAGGCGACGCGTGCTGGCCTGGTATTCCGTCACCATCACCCCGAACGCCTTCAGGAGCTTGCGGGTTTCGTCCGGCTCGAGCCGCTCGGTGGACATTGAGTCGTAGGGTACGCTCCCCACTGGTGACGATGACTCGCGCGCAGATCGGTGTCCTGGCGCTCGACCTGGGGACCTCCTCGGTACGCGCGGTGGTCTATGACCAGCGCGGGCGGCTCGTGGACCCGACCTTCGCCGAGGTCCCCTACCAGCTGGATACGTCGATGCCTGGCCAGGCCAGCTCCGATGCCGACCAGCTCGTCGATCTGATCGAAGGCGCCATTGACGATGCGGTCAAGGCCGCCAAGAAGGAAAAGCTCTCCGTCGCGGCGGTGGCGGCGTCGTGCTACTGGCACAGCCTCATGGGCGTCGACCGCGCCGGTCGTCCCACCACGGAGCTGCTGACCTGGGCCGACACCCGCAGCCAGCCCGCGGCGGCGGCGTTACGCGCGTCGCATGACGAGCGCGCCTACCATCGCCGGACCGGGTGCTACTTCCACGCCAGCTTCTGGCCGGCCAAGCTGCGCTGGCTGAAGGCCACCCGGCCGGCAGCGTTCGGCAAGACCGTGCGCTGGGTCTCGCTGGCCGAGTACCTCTACGGCCGGTTCTTCGGGCCGGCTCCGGTCAGCCTGTCGATCGCCTCCGGCACCGGCCTGCTGGATGTGCACCGCTGCCGCTGGGACGCCCAGGCGCTGCGCCTCGCGGGGATCGGCGGCACCGCCCTCTCGCCAATCGCCGATTGGGACACCCCCGCCACTGGCCTCCGGCCTGCCTATGCCCGGCGCTGGCCCCGATTGGCTCAGCTGCCTTGGTATCTGCCTCTGGGCGACGGCGCCCTGAGCAATGTGGGGGCCGGCTGCCTGAAGCCGGAGTGGCTATGCGCCATGGTCGGCACCTCGTCGGCGCTGCGCGTGGTGCTGGAGACGCCCGACGTGGAGGTGCCGTGGGGGGCTTTCGCCTACCGGCTCGACCGCCGCCGGTTTGTGTTGGGGGGCGCCCTCAGCGAGGGCGGCAATGTCATCCGCTGGCTGCACAAACTCCTCGGCTTCAAGAAGCGGGCCGAGGCGGAAGCCGCGGTGCGGAGCATCCCCGCCGACGGCCACGGCCTGACCGTGTTGCCCTTCTGGGCCGGCGAGCGCAGTCCGAACTGGCGGGGCGACGTTCGCGGCGTGATCAGCGGGCTGTCGCTTAGCACCCGGCCGGAGGACGTCGTGCGGGCCGCCATGGAAGCCATCAGTTTTCAGATCGGCCAGGTCTACGGGGCCCTGCGCCAAAGCACTCGCCGGCCTCGCCGGGTGATCGCCACCGGCGGCCAGCTGCTGCATTCGAACACCTGGATGCAGATGCTGGCCGATGTGCTGGACGTGCCGGTCAGCGCGTCCGCGGAGCCCGAAGCCTCCAGCCGCGGGGCCGCTTTGCTCGCGCTCTACGCGCTGGGCCGGCGACCCGCACTCTGGCGCGACCAGCCCCGAATGGGCCGCACCTTTCATCCGCAACCCACCGCCCGGCGGGCTTACGCCGCAGCCATGAAGCGGCAAGCCGAGTTATACGACCGGCTCTTCGCAGCCCAGCGTCAGCTGCGGGCGACCACCAGGTCCCAGAAGGCCGGGTCTTCTAAGCCCCAGCATCGCCTTGCCGGGCGGCACATCCCGGAGCGTGTAGTCCAGCGCCTGGCGCATCCAGGGGATCCCCGAGACCGGTCCCGCCAGGGTCACGCCATTGTGCTGGTCGTAGGTCATGACCGAGAGGTAGTCCGCCGCTCGCGCCAGGGCCGGAAAGTCGTAAGCGCCTGACCACGCCTGGTAATAGTCGAGGGCCGCGCCCGTGGCATTCTCGTCGCCGGGTAGCCGGGGGATGACGGCAATCGACAGGCTGAGCCCGACGGGATGGAAGACCCTGGCGCAGTCCTGCACCAATGCTGTGAGCAGGTTCCGATCGGTCCAGCGGACCTGCTCGAAGTCCAGCTGGAATCCGGCGTAGCCGTAGGTTTGGGCCTCCGCCACCAATCGGTTGGCGAGGGCCGCCCGCCGAGCGGGGTCGGCCAGGATGGCGTGAGCCACGTCCGGATCCACGTCCGCGTTCACCACCAGCGGCACGATCTGCACCCCGCGGGCGTGGGCCGCGTCGATGATGGTCTGCCGGGCGGAGCCGGTGATACTGCCATCCGCGTTGGCGTCGTACCAGCCTGGGCTCAGGATGTCGATCTGGTTGGCGTGCGCCAAAAACGAGGCCCTGGCCTCGGGCGTGTTGACGTAATACATCTGCACCACCCGGTCCGGCGTTACGACACTGAGGATGGAGGGGATGGCCAGGCCGGTGCTGGCAAAGCCGGCCGTGAACGATTGGTCGGCAGCGACAATGCCGGAGTCCAGCATCACGACTTCCGACGTGCCCAGCGACAGTCCGGTGGAGACGATCTCCAGCGTGCTGGCGTCGACCCAGCGGTACGCGGACGTCCCGCGGGTCACCCGGACGTGCTCCTGGGCCGCCGCCTGGTCGAAAATCGGATGCGAGAAGTGGATCCGCGTCCGAATGATGGGCACCGTCTGGAGGGCGAGCGGCCCAAAGCGCATCTCGACGCTCGCTTGCAGCGGCCCGACCACCCGGAACGCCACGTCGATCGGCCTGGAGCCGGTCTCGATCCGCAGCCGGTGGCTGGTACCCAGGCCCAGTGGGCCGGGCAGGGCCAGGTCGAGGAAGCGGGCCGGCCCGCCCGCCATCGGGATCGACACCAGGTGGCCATCGAGACGGATATGCCAGTCCTGCGCCGCCAGCTGCCGGCTGAGCGCCACATGCAGACGGGGGGTAGGCGACACCTCGGCGGCCCCCCGCGGCGGAACACGCTGGCCGTCGAGCTCCACCGCCTGCACCGCGACCGCGGGCGCGCTCAGCCGGATGAAGACCAGACCGCCGGCGAGCAGGCCGCCGGCCACGATTCCGAAGCGCACCAGCCGGCCCCTCATCCCGGCCGAGTATCGCGACCTTTGCCGGTGGCAACAAGCCGCCGGCGTGCCCCCATAAGCTGCGCAGCCTGCTATCAGGTGGCCGTTTTGGGGTCCGCGCGATCGGGGTATGAATCAAGCCGTGGATCTTCTGGAAGTCCTGCGCCGCCAGGCGGCCCGGTATCAGTGTCCGAGCTGCGGCCAGAGTCTGGCCGACTGTGAGCTTGACCTGGTCTCGTCCACCGACCACGAGTCCGTGGTCCGCATCACCTGCAGCCAATGCGAGGCCAGTCGGCTGGTGGTGGTCCAGGCGGCGGCCTGGGTGGGGGAGTCCGTACCCGTCCTCGATCAACCCCTCTCCGACGACCCGGCCATCGGCGTCGATGACGTCCTCGATGTCCGGCTGGCCCTGGCCGGCCACGCCGGCGACCTCAAGAGCCTGCTGACCCGCTAACCGGGGAACCGGCCCAGCCGGAAGTGACGATCTCGTAACGGACCAAAGCGCCCAGCGGCACCGCTGGACTTCGGCCCCCGCACTCCGTACGATGGCGCCGTGAAGAGGGCGTTGGTGCGAGCCGCGTGCACCCTGCTGGCGGTGGCGGCGGGGGCCGGCGGAGCGGTGCCCGCGCTGGCTGGGACCAGCGCCGTTCCCGTGTTCACCCAGCGCTCGCCGGTGTGGGCGCACGAGCCCCTGGGCACGGATCCGATCGATACCATCGGCTCCTCGGGTTGCGCGCTGACCGCCGTGACGATGGTCCAGGCCGCCTTCGGCTACCAGACCAACCCCCATCTGCTGAACCTGTGGCTGACCCAGCATGGCGGCTACGTCGAAAATGACGCCATCCTCTGGCGGACGGCGATGGGGCCGACAGCCGGCAGCGTGCGGCTCAAATGGATCCACATCCCCGGCATTGTTCCCCAGCTTCGTTGGGACGACCAGGACAGCAGCGACCGGCCGCCGCCGGCGGTGATCCGGCAGGAGCTGGGATCCGGCAACCTGGTGGTGGTGGAAGTGCGGTTGCACGGCAACATGCACTTCGTGGTCC
>WNFC01018909.1_pt1 | contig 11593 bp, 8 predicted proteins | sample 5400541 | NCBI WGS metagenome assembly WNFC01 (sample SAMN13153342, study PRJNA577476) | soil metagenome | isolation source: 120 cm saprolite under Douglas fir tree site 2 hole 2 replicate 1 | place: USA:California | collected 2015-04-18
CATTCATAACCTCTCTCTGGATTGGACAAGAAGAGGGACTGGAATTTGTAGGGGCCGTTCGTGAACGGCCCTCTTTCATTTTTCACAGCCGGGAGAATTGCGATGCGCTTACGCTTGCGGATTCGATAACTCGGCGAGATCGCAGAAAAAATCCGGATAGGTCTTCGAGACGCATCCGGGATTCCTGATTCGGATACCGGCGGTCTTCAACCCTGCCATCGCGAACGCCATCGCGATTCGATGGTCGTCGTAGGTTTCGACCGCCGCCGCGCAAATCCGCGACGGCTCGATCAGCATCCCGTCCTCGTATTCGTGGACCGACGCACCGAGGCGCTGAAGCTCCGTAGCGAGCGCGTGCAGGCGGTCGCTCTCGTGATGGCGGATGAAAGAGACGCTGCGAATCCGCGTGGGCGACGAACAAAACGGGGCGATCGCGGCAAGCGTCGGCACCAGGTCCGGCATCCCATCCATCGCGACATCGACGCCGGCGAGATTTGTTCCGCTGCTGCTCACTTTCACGCCGTCCTCGCGCCACTCGACGCGCGCGCCCATCCGCTCGAGCAGCTTCATGAACTCGATATCCCCTTGCACCGAGTCGGCGCGGAGCCCGTCCAGTACGACGCTGCCGCCGACCAGCGCGGCCGCCGCGGCGAAGTAGCTCGCGCTCGAAGCGTCGGGTTCTACCTCGAAGCTTTTTTGTGCCGAGTAGCGCTGACGACCAGGCACGACGATTTCACTGCCGCTCATCGTCGCGCTCGCGCCCCATCGCTCCATCAGCGCGAGCGTCATCGTGATAAACGGGCGCGCGGCGCCTCCGATGACTGTGAGCTCGAGCCCCTGTGGCCAAAGCGGCGCCGGCATCAGCAGCGCCGAGACGAATTGCGAGGAAACCGCGGCGTCGACTCGCGCGGCGCCGCCGCTCACGCCGCCCTCGCCGATCTCGATCACCACCGGCGGACATCCGTTGTCCCGCTCGGCGCGCACCGAGATGCCGAGCGCCGCCAACGTATCGAGCAGCGGGCCGATAGGACGCTCGCGCATCCGCTGGTTTCCGTCGAGCCGAAAACGTCCGCGCCCCAGCGTCAGAAAGCCGAGCAGAAAGCGCATCGCGGTACCCGCGCCTCCGGCGTCCAAGTCTCCGCCGCGCGCCGGTATCGCGCCGCCGCGCCCGTCCACGACAATTCGCGCGGCCGTTTCGTCGACACCAAGCCCGAAGCCGAGCGTGCCGAGCGCGGCCGCCATCCGGCGCGTGTCATCATTTAGGCCCACGCCCGAAATAGTCGAGAGCCCTTTTGCCATCGCGGCCAGCAATAGGGCGCGATTAGTGATGCTCTTGGAACCGGGAACCCTGATGGACGCGGCCAGCGGACGCCGCGGCGGAACTATTTCAATTTCATCCACGTAGATGCTTCGATCGCGAGCTTAGCTGCGGGTGTAAACCCAACTCAAGGTGCTACTCTCGCCACTCCAAGCTCGCGGATCCATCGGTTTTCGGGCACCTATAACAGGCGTAGCGTCGCAAGTCAGGGGATTTGCAGAAGATTCGCGTTGATACGTTAAAGCATTTTGTTGACTATCTTAGCTCAAAGGCATACTTGGTATATCTCGTATCGGCACCGGGCGGCGGAGAGCCGCACGCGCGCCTTGCGATGGACGGTAGCGGCAGAGGGCGGAGATGCCGAGAACAAAGTCAGCAACTAGGCAGATCAAGCGGGCGGCAATGGCCGCCGCAATAGCCACATTGATGGCTGTTTTGCCGCGCGCGACCGCGCAAGCCGCGAGCGAAGTCGCAGTCGCAGTCGCGCGAGTCAGTACCCAGGCCTCGCCCTTCCCACGTCCCGCCGCGATCGAGCCCAACATCGATTTCTGGATCAAAGCCTTCACTTACTGGAGTGAGCGGGACTTCGTCGTTCACGACCGCGACAACGTTTCGCTGGTCTACCAGAAATTTCATATGCCGGGCGACGGCGCTCCGACCGGCGAAGAGGTCGAGTGGGCGAACGCCTACCTGAAGGCCAAGTATGGCGACATCCTGAACCGGCTCGCCACGGGACAGCAGCCAGTCGGGTGGGACGAGCAGCGGATTGCCGTGATGTTCAAGGGGCAGCCGCCGTCGGCGTATGCGCGGGCGGCGCAGAATTTGCGCGTGCAGCAGGGCCTCTCCGAGCCGTTTCATGATTCGCTCCTGCGCAGCCGCTACTATCGGCCCAGGATGGAGCAGGTGTTCAAAAGGGCGGGGCTGCCGCCGGAATTGGTGGCGCTGGCGTTAGTCGAGTCAGGATTCTCAGCGCGCGTGCGCTCGAGCGCCGGCGCGTTGGGAATCTGGCAGTTCACCCGCTCCACGGGCCGCGAGTTCCTGAAGATCACGCGCTACCGCGACGATCGGCTCGACCCGGTGCGTTCGACGGAGGCAGCCGCGGAGCTTTTGCAATCGAACTACCAGGCGTTGGGAAACTGGCCGCTCGCGATTACCGCTTATAATTATGGGACGGGCGGGACGGAGCGAGCGGCCGCTGAACTTGGCAGCGATTACGTAAAGATCGTGCGGAACTACAACGGCGAGCACTTCGGATTCGCGGTTAAGAATTACTACTCCGAGTTCCTGGCCGCCGACCAGGTATATCGGTACCAGGACAAGTATTTCCCTGGAATCGAAAGCGAAGAAGCGCCGCCACCGCCGACCTCATCGCCGATTCTGCGGCGCATCATCCACCACTTTCATCTTCACCATCATCGCGGCCACGTAAAGCAGGTTGCCTACTCGCATCGCCACGCCGGCGCGACCGCGGCGCATCGCGGCAGCAAGTCTTAAGGCGCGCGCCGATCACGCGCGGAGGGCCGCGCGAGATCCTTCGACTCCGGCAGCCTTCGCTCAGGACGACCGAAGAAAAAGCTTCACCGAAGAAGCGGGATCGCTTCGCTCAGCGTAGCTCGCTCGCCTCGGCAACTTTGGTGCGCGGGCTTATCGCGCGATAGCTCGGCCGCAAGCGCAATTCCCGCAGGTAGCGCTCGACGCGGGGAAATTCGTCCAGCGCCAACTGATCGACTTCGAGCACCATCGCCAGCACCATCATCGGCACGTCGGCCATCGAAAATCCGCCGCAAAGACATCCGCCGGCGGGCGCCGCGCCGAGCACTGTTTCGATAAACGGAAGATCGCGGTGCCGCAGTCCCTCGCGTCCTTTCTCCATGCGCTCGACGTCGCGCTTGTCGGGATCGCTCCAGTAAGCCATCCAGATCGGCGGCAGGTCGCCGCCCAGCAGCGCCTCGTCGGCGAACTGCTCGAGTTGCCGCACGTGCGCGCGCGCTAGCGGCTCGTCGGGCAACAGGCGCGGCGGCCCATAGCGATCGTCGAGGTATTCGTCGATCACGGTCGAGTCAAAGAGTGTCACGCCCTCGTCCTCGATATACGGGACCTTGCCGAGCGGATGGCGCGCCAGCATCTCGGGCGGCTTTTTCCAGAGATCGCCGGGACGCAGATTTTCGATTCGGTAGCGGATGCGCTTTTCCTCGAGCACGACTTTGGTCTTGCTCGCATGCGTGGAACGCAGCGTACCCCACGGATAATCGCGCTCGGTCGTGTACAGAACGATCATCTGAAAAACCTCCCGGCGGATCCTGCCGAAGTCTAGCATCGCGTCAAGCCGGGCTGCCATCGCATAGGATCGGACCGTTTCCCGGGCCGCGGGCGCCATCGCGCGCGCTGGCGCGAGGCTCTGATATTGTGATTGACGATGCCCGAAACGGTTGTGCTCGCGCCCGAGCTTCGCGATCTGGCGGCGCAGCTTGCCCGCCTGCTCGGCGATTCGGATCTCGCCGCTGCAGCCACGGCGGCGGTGGCACATCGCGCGCCCGACGAGCGCCTGGCGCTCGCAACCCTGCTCAAGCTCGTCGAGGAATCTCCAGCGGAGTTAAAAGCGGCGCTCGCCGATACGGCGCTCGCGGGCGATCTCGTGCAATGCGTGGGCGGCTCCGAGGTCATCGCCCAAGGACTCGGCACGATGGGTCCGCGATGGCTTGAGTTCTTCCGCGCCGCGCGCGGCGCAAGCGTCGAATCGATCGACAGCGCCATCCGCTTCACTGCCGGCGCCAGCGCGGATCGGCAGGAAGCCGCGCGCCGGCTCGGCGAATTCAAGCTGCGCCTGTTTCTGCAAATCGCGATCGCCGACCTGCTCGCCCGGTTCGACGTGGCGGCGACGATGCGCGCGATGTCGCGGCTCGCCGACGAATGTATCGCGGCAGCGCTAGCGTGCGCGTGGCTCATTGTGGGACGCAAAGCGCCGGCGGTGGGAGGGTTCTGCGTGCTCGGGATGGGCAAGCTGGGTGCGCAGGAACTCAACCTCAGCTCCGACATCGACCTGATCTACGTTTTCGACGGCCCGAATGACGACGCCAAGGCGGTGGCGCGGCTGGGCGAGACGCTGACCGAACTTTTGTCGCCAAAATGTTTTCGCGTGGACATGCGGCTGCGTCCGGGAGGCAGAAGCGCGCCCCTGGTCACGCCGTTTGAAGGCGCGCTCAGCTTCTACCAGAGCTTCGGCGAGACCTGGGAACGGGCGGCGCTGCTGCGCGCGCGCCCGGTGGCCGGCGTGCTCGAGGTCGGGCAGCGGCTGCTCGGCGAGCTCAACCACTTCGTCTATCGGCGCTACCTCGACTTCGACACGCTGCATCAGTTGCGCGCGATGAAGCTTCAGATCGAGCGCGAGCTGCACGCGCCCGACCTGGTCGCCCGCAATATCAAGCTCGGCTACGGCGGAATTCGCGAGCTGGAATTTATCGTGCAGGCGCTCATCCTGGTCTATGGCGGACGCGATCCGCGTCTGCGCAGCGCCCAGACGCTGGCGGCGCTCGAACGTCTCGGCGCCCTTGGCTACCTCAACTCCGGCCGCGCTCGCGAACTCGCGGCCGCCTATCTCTTCTTGCGCGACGTCGAACACAAGCTGCAGGTTGTCGCCGCGCTCCAGACTCACGTGCTGCCCGCCGACGACGCGGGCCGCCGTGCGCTGGCGGCGCGGATGGGCCGCGGCAAGGATGCCGCCGCGCGGGGCAGTTTCGAGACGGAGCTCATCAACCATCGCGCGCTGGTCGCGGCACAGTTCCGCGAAATGCTGGGCGCCGCGGAGGATCGCGGCGGTCCCGCAGCTTCCGAAGCCGCCGAGCGCGCGTGGCGCGCGGCGCTCGATCCGCAGCAGTCGGCGCCGAGGCTGCACGCGCTGGGCTTCACGCGGCCCGAGGAGAGCGCAGGGCATCTGATGCTGCTGGCGCGCGGCCCCGAACATGGGATCGCGGCGGGAGCGCCGCGCCGGCGCGAGCTGCTGGAGCGCCTCGGCCCTCTGCTGCTCGACGAAATTCGCGAGCTCGCCGATCCCGATCTTGCGCTGATGAACCTCGCCTGGTTCATCGCCGCGATCGGCGCGCGCAGCTCCTTTCTGGAGCTGCTCGAGCAGCACCCGGCAACCCGCCGCGTGGTGCTGAGCCTGTTCGCTTCCAGCGCTTACCTCTCGACGATTTTCATTCGCCATCCCGACATGATCGACACGCTGGTGCGCTCCGACCTCGCGCGCCCGCGGCGCTCACTTAACGAACTTGACGAGGAGTTGCGCGCGCTGCTCGCGGCGAGCCCCGACTTCGAAAGCCGCCTCGACGCGATCCGCGCCTTCCGCCACCAGGAGTTCCTGCGGGTAGCGATCGCGGACCTCGCTGGCGAGCTAGACGCCGACGCGGTGCAAGCCGAGCTTGGCCTGCTCGCCGAAGTGGTGCTGCGCCGCGCGCTCGAGTTGGCGCGGGCCGAAGTGGCGGCGCGCATCACGATTCCGCCGGCGCTGGAGCTGGTGGCGGTCGCGATGGGCCGGCTGGGCGCGGCCGAGATGTCGTACAACTCCGATCTCGACCTGATTTTTGTTTACCACGATCGCGGCGAGGTGGCCGAGGGCAGCCGCGTGGCCGTCTCCAAAATCGTGCAGAAGCTCATCGCCGTGCTCGAAGCGCGCACGCGCGAGGGCTACGCCTACAAGATCGATCTGCGGCTGCGCCCCTCGGGCAACGCCGGGCCGCTGGTCGCTTCGCTCGAGGGCTTTCGCGACTACCATCGCACCAACTCCTCGGCCGTCTGGGAACGCCAGGCCCTGGTTCGCGCGCGCGTCATCGCGGGCGAACCCGAACTGGGCGCGGAGGTCGAAGCGGCACGGCGCGAATTCGTATTCGGCCGCGGACTGAGCCGCGCGGAGGTCGGCGAGATCGCGGCGATGCGCCGGCGTATCGAGCGCGAACTTGGCGCTGACGGACGTGGCCGCCTCAACATCAAGCAGGGCCGCGGCGGCCTGGTCGATGTTGAATTCCTGACGCAGATGATGGCGCTACGCTACGGCCACGCGCATTCGGAGCTGACCAGCCGCGCGACCGTCGCGCTCGTCCGTGCAATCGGCCAGTGTGGGCTGCTCGAACATGGAGCGGCCGCGCAATTGGAGGCCGACTACCGTTTCCTCTCGCGCCTGGAGAACCGGCTGCGCATCGAGACCGACCAGGCCGCCTGGGCGCTCTCGACCGCGCCCGACAGCCTGGGTCCGCTGGCGCGCCGGATGGGTTATCGGGACGCCGACGGCGCGGCGCGCCTGCTGGCCGAGGTCGAAGCGTGCCGCACCCGCATCCGCGCGACCTTCGACGAATGTTTTCGCGCCGAAATGTCGCGCGACGGATGAGCGCGCGCGGACCTCGCTAGAAATCCACTTTCACTCCGGCAACGAAATTTACCGGCGGCGCCGGAAACCCAAATACCTCGGCGTAGTGGCGATCGAGCATGTTCTGCACTCGCACGTATAGTTCCTCGCCGCGAATCCGGCCGAAGTGCATCCCCGCGTCGTAGGCCATCGTCAGGTCGAAGCGGTTGTACGCGGCGTGGTTATGAATCGTCGCGGTGAGCTGGTCGATGTCGTCGCGATCGCCGACGAAGTAGTAGGCCAGGTTGGCCGACACCGCGTCGTTCGAGCTCCAGAGCGCCTTGCGCGCGTAGGTCAGAAGCGCAAAGGCCGAGTACTTGGGCACGCGTAGCGGCCGGATTTCCGGCGACGACGAGACGTGGGTCTCGTCGATCACGGTCAGGTTGCCGCTGAACGCGAGCCCGCGCATCAGTTGCACCGCCGGCACTAGCTCGACGCCCTGGGTGTCGACGCGGCCGGCATTGGCCGCCACTACGCATCCGGGGAACGCCGTGCACGGCTCGGCCACGATCAGGCTGTGCACGCGCCGCGAAAAGTAAGTCGCGGTAAGCGACGCCGTCTCGCCGAAGGTCTTAGTGATACCGCCGTCGTATTCGCTGGAGATCTCAGGATTCAGCTTCGGGTTGCCGAAGTTGGGAAAAAACAGCTCGTTGAAGCTGGGCGCGCGAAACCCTTCGCTGTAACTGCCGCGCAGCGTCACGCCCCATCGCTCAAGCGGTATCGCGACCGTCCACGACGGGCTTACCTCGATACCGAAGTCGCTGTTGCCGTCGACTCGCACTGCGCCGGTCACCAGCATCAGGCCGTCGAACAGCCGTCCTTCCTGCTCGAGGTAGCCGGCGTATTCCTGGCGGCGGGCGTGGTACGCAGTGAACGACTGCGTAGGCGGCTCGACGGTGTCGAACAGATGCGCCGAGCGCACCCAGCGATCTTTGAAGTCGAAGCCGGCGAGCGAGCGAAAGCCCTCACCCCATCGGTAATGCAACTCCATGTTGGTGCCGCGCGTTTCGTCCGGAACGCGGTCGCGGGTCGACCGGCGTTAGAAAGTCGGAGAAATTGACCAGGCTAACGTTGGAGCGGATGTAACGCGCGAAGCCGGTGAATTTCGTGTCGGGACTTAGATGATAATCCAGGCGCGAGACGGCCGAGAGATTATCGAAGCTGGCATTGCGCGGGCGAAACGCGGTGGTCGAGTAGTACGACAACGCTCCCGAGTACGCCAGCCGCCCGTCGGCGCCGTCGAAAGTCACCGCCTGGCGTTGGGTCGCGCGGTTGCCGCCCTCGCCGTCGTAGCTGAGCTTGAGCGGGCCGCTGCCCTCGCGCGTGATGAGGTTGACCACACCGCCGATCGCTGATGAACCGTAAAGCGCGCCGCCCGCGCCACGCACTACCTCGATCCGATCGAGATTGTCGCTGGTCACATCCGCGATGTCGAAGCCGCCGGTCGTCCCGGTGTTGACATCGACGCCGTCAAGGAGAATCAGCGTCTCGGCAGCGCTCGAGCCGCGAATCGACACGTCGGTCTGATTGCCCGCCGATCCGCTCTGATTGATTTCGACGCCGGGCACCTGGCGCAGGACGTCACCGGAGGCATGAATCTGCTGCTCCTCGATCTGATGCGCGCCGACGACGCTCACTGTCGTGCCAACCGTATCGAGCGGCTGCTCCATCCGCGTCGCCGTCACCACGAACACCATCTTCGGCAGCTTGCGATGCGGCTTTGAAGAAGTTGTAGCGTTATTTGATTTGGCTTGCTCCTTGGACTTGGCCCGCGCCAGTTGCGGCGCGGCGGCGACGTTATGCGTGCCGCCAATCGAGCTGGACGCTCGCGCATTGGGTTGCGGTGCGGCAGATTCGGGCGCAATTTGGGCGCGCGCGCTGCGCGGATCAATCGGCAATCCGGAAAAAATTAAAAATGTCAGGACAAGAGCAACGGCGACTGATTTTTTCATAGCCTCCCTCGAGCTATGCGTCAGCCATGCGGGATCGACTGACTCAGGCGCTCGGGCAGGCTCCCCGGTGAGGGAGTGGCGAGTAGCCTAAGCCTCCTCTCCCACGAAAGGCCGACGGCTTAATAGTCACCCGGCCGGTCTCCTGGCTTGGGGATCAACCGCGGGCCCGCCTTCCCGCTCGTTAGCGGTGGCTCGGATGGGCCGTTGTCCCCCCGTACAGTTGCGGGGCAGCGCCGGACTCTAACCGGCTTCCCGTACACCGGGCGCAGAAGACTGATATGATTTTCACGCCAGGTAAGTCAACCATCACAAGCGCCCAAGCGCATCGGAGATAGTCAGGCACGCGGATGGGTACCGTAAGGCTGATAACCGGAGGCGCGCGCAGCGGCAAAAGCGCGTACGCCCTCACGCTGGCAGAGCAGGCGCCAGGTGCGCGCCGCTTTTTCATCGCCACGGCTGAGCCGCTCGACGACGAGATGCGCGAGCGCATCGCGCATCATCGCGCCAATCGCTCCGCCGATTTCGCGACGATCGAAGAACCGATCGCCGTCGGCGCCGCGCTCTCAAAGTTGACGAGGCACGCCGATATCGTAGTCGTCGATTGCCTGACGCTTTGGATCTCGAACCTGCTCATGGCGAATCGCGGCGACGAAGAAATTCTGGATGAGGCTCGCGGACTCGCGGCCACGATGGCCGGCGCGCCCTTCGCCAGCATCGTGGTGACCGACGAAGTGGGAGCGGGAATCGTGCCGGAGAACGCGATGGCGCGGCGCTTCCGCGACCTCCTCGGATGGACCAACCAGATGATCGCGCAAAGCGCAGAACGCTTGGTGCTGATGGTCGCGGGCTATCCGATGCGCGTCAAATAGCCGCCATCACCAACAACACCGCGACTTCCACCAGTTCACCCGCCGCACCGAGGAGATCTCCCGTCACGCCGCCGAGCCATAGCCGGTACGCTGCGCGCAGCACGGCCGCAAGCGCGACGGCCACGACATACGCCAACAGCACGCGCCCCGAGAAGACAGGCAACGCGGCGAGCGCGACGAGCACGCTCGCCAGCGCGAGATTTCGATCGCCGCCAGGCGCCAGCAGCAGCGTTCCCGCGCCCTCGGCGCGCAGATATTCGATACGCCATCCAACGGTCACCATCGCCCAGCGTGCCAGGCCCGGCGCGAGCCACAGCGCGATCGTGCGCCGCGCTTCACCCATCGTCATAAGCGCCACGATCTCGAACGCGAGAAAGAAAAAGATTGCGGCCGCGCCGAAGCTGCCGATCCGGCTGTCGCGCATAATCTCGGGCGCCACGGCGGCGCGCGGAAGTACGGGCAGGATGGTCAGAAAGCCCGCGGCAAGGCGAAACTCGGTGAGCTTTGCGCCACGCACGACGCGAGGTGGCGCCTTTGTCTCGTTCTCATGATCCGGCGCGCCATGCGCATTCTCGCTCATCCGATCTTCTCCGACACTCCGGCGCTCTCGAATGTCGCCATCTCGTGGAATAGCGCCAGCGCGGCTTCGATCACGCTCATCGCCAGCGCCGCGCCAGTGCCTTCGCCCAGGCGCATCCCAAGGTCCATGATCGGCCGCACGTCGAGTTGCTCGAGCGCGATCCCATGGCCTCCTTCGGACGAGCGATGGCCGAACAACAGATGGGCAAAGAGGCCGGGGCACAGGCGCTCGGCGGCCACAGCGGCGGCCGTGGCGATAAAGCCGTCAACCACCACCGGCGCGTTCAGCGCCGCGCCGCCCAGACACGCGCCGGCCATCGCGGCGATCTCGAAACCGCCGAGCGCGGCGAGGGTGGCGAGCGGATCTTTGAGAGCCGCGCGATGGAGCTTGAGCGCGCGGTCGATCGTCGCGACTTTGCGGCGCATGCCGGCATCGTCGACGCCGGCGCCCCGACCGGCCAGGCGCGCCGGCCGAAGCCCCGTGAACGCCGCGAGCAAGGCCGCCGCCGAAGTGCTGTTGGCGATTCCCATCTCGCCGATTCCAATCAGCGTGGCGCCGGACGCGACCGCGCCGCGCGCGACTTCCACGCCAACCTCCAGCGCGGCGCGCGCCTCTGCGACCGACATCGCGGGTTCGCGCGCCAGGTTGCGCGTACCTGCGCCGATACGCCGATAGAAAACTCCGGGCAGCGCTTCGTCCCTGGTATCGGCCGCCACACCGACGTCGGCGATCCACAATCGATAACCGAGTCGCCGCGCGAGCACGCTTACCGCCGCTCCGCCGCCCGCGATATTGCGCAGCATCTGGGCCGTGACCGCCTGCGGATAGGCGCTCACGCCTTCATCGGCAACGCCGTGATCGGCGACAAAAACGCAGAGTGCGCCACCGCCTATCCGGGCCTCCGGATCGCGCCGGATCGCGGCGTAGCGGCGCACAATCTCCTCCAGGTGGCCAAGGCTGCCGCGCGGCTTGGTCAGCGAATCAAGCTGGCGGCCGGCCTCCGCGGCGGCAATCTCGTCAGGCGGCAATATCGCCGCGAGTGTTTCTTCCAGCAGACCCATGTATTCGCCGCCTAACTATTGTCTGACTAATCGAAATACGCCCGAGCGGCCGCGATCAATTGCTCATTCTCTTCGCGCAGGCGCACCGCGACGCGATACACCCCGAAACCGCAACCTGGCAGGTCGCGCAAATCGCGCACCCCGATACCGCGCGAGAGCATATGTTCCGCGAAGCCGATAGCACGCCCAGCCTCGGCCACTTCCAGCATCAGGAAGTTGGCGGGCGATATGAAAATTCGGATGCCCTCGATCGAGTTGAGCGCACAAAAGAGGTGCGCCCGCTCTGTCGCTATCAGGACGCGGCTTTGCGCGGCAAATTCCTCGGCCACGTCGAGGCAGGCGTGGCCGACGCGCTCGGCCACTACGTTGACCGACCAGGGCTCGATCGCTTCGCGCAGGCGGCGCGCCACATCGC
>WNFC01008093.1_pt1 | contig 11592 bp, 6 predicted proteins | sample 5400541 | NCBI WGS metagenome assembly WNFC01 (sample SAMN13153342, study PRJNA577476) | soil metagenome | isolation source: 120 cm saprolite under Douglas fir tree site 2 hole 2 replicate 1 | place: USA:California | collected 2015-04-18
GCCGTCACGTACAGGATCCGCGTCGTAACCCGAGCGCTCTCGATGGCCTCAATGGTTTCGGGCAAGCCAGGGCCTGTCCCAGGCAGCGGAGGAAATTGCGCGAAGACGGGAGGAGGCAAGAATGCAGTTAAACCGCAAGCCATCAATACCAGGATCGCCAAACGTTGAAAATAAGAGTTCACGCAACCTCCAGGGCAAGGCAGCTCAGAATTGTTACTGTGAACCTGCAACTGTCGACTGCGAACTTTCAAAAGGCCATTGTCTCACTTCGCGCGCGCGAACCAGAAACGCTAGTGCCCCCAGTGCGATTTCCGCCAATCCCCATTTTCGCGTCGGGCCGGTCTGCCAGAAGAGCCACGCCCAGCCGATCATCGTCAGCACCGCCGGCAGCGGATACAGCCACATCTTAAACGGCAAGCCCTGTGTGCCTCGCCGCCGTCGCAGCAGCATCACGCCGACCGCCTGGCCAATGAACTGCACTAGCAGCCGCATCGCCAAAATTCCCGCGATCGCCTGCTTCAGTTTGAGCGAAACGCTGAACAAGACCGCGAGTCCGGCCAGAACAATCAGTGAGACATGCGGAAAGTGTTTTGTGGGATGCACGCGTCCGAACACGGGAAAGAAATTCCCGTCCCGTGCCGCCGAATAGGGGACTCGCGAAGCGCCGAGCAAAACGGAGAATGCCGATGCCACCGCAATCCACAAAATCATTCCCGTCGCGAAGCGCGCCGCTGCTTGCCCGTACAATCGTTCGACAAACAAGCTGGCAATGAAATCGGAATTCTGCGCCTCGCGCCACGGCACCACCCCCAGGATGCTCGTTTGCATCGCCAGATACAGGATGGCGATCCCCAGCACGGAGAGAAAAATTCCCCGCGGAATATTCCTCTCGGGATCCTTGATCTCGCTGCCGAGATGACAAATGTTGTAGTACCCCCAGTAGCTGTAGATTGTGCTCACCATCGCGGACCCCAGTCCCGCAAACCACACCCAGGACAAATGGAAAGCTCCCGGCGGGAAATCAAACGCGACCCTAGCGTCGAAATGCGTGGCTCCTCCCCAGATCAACCAAAGCATCGTTCCCACAACGCCAATCCACAGCAGGACGGAAATTTTTCCAATCGTCGTGATCCGGCGGTACAGGAGAATTACAATAAAGATGACGAGTCCCCCGGAGATTGCCTTTGCTTGCAGGGGTGTGAAGGGGTACAGATAACCTGCATACTTTGCGAAACCAATGGACGCCGACGCCACGGAAAGCGGAGCCTGCACCAACGTTTGCCATACGAACAAAAACGACATCAGCCGGCCCCACCGCTCCGGGCCGTATGCCTCTCGCAGAAAGACGTACGTGCCCCCCGCCTTCGGCATCGCGGCGCCCAGCTCGGACCACACAAAGGCGTCCAGTGTTGCCAGGAGCGCTCCCGCCAGCCACGCGATGAGGGCTTGCGGCCCGCCCATCGCTCGAATCACCAGGGAACTGACCACAAAGGGTCCGATCCCTACGATTTCGATCATGTTCAGCGCGACGGCTTCTTTCAGGCCCAAGCCGCGTTCCAGACCGGTGTTCTCTGTTTTGTTCCCCGTGGTCATTGGTCCGCCGAGAATAGCAAATGCACGGCGTGCCGCCTAACCGAGATTCCCTTCGCAAAGACCGTTTGATTTGCGGCACAGCGTCCCTTCGAACCATCCCGAACCGGCTCTTCCGCAGTAAAATCAAAGTGTCCGAACCTGGCTGAAAATTATTGCTCTCAAGCCGCTCCGGACGCCTCGCGGGCTCTCTATTTCCGCGGTGGGCAAGTACTTCCCGTTCTTCGATTTGCACTGTGACGCGCGCATAGCTCCTCCCTTGCGCGCTGCGAAGGAAAGGTTGCTCTAGCGATGTCCTCCACCTCTCCGTCCATTCCTCGGCGGCCATTTCCAATCTCCACGCGAAAAGCGAAGACGGTGCTCCTCGGACTCGTTTCGCTGACTGCTCTGATCTGGCTCGGTTCCCGTACACTTCTCGCGGCGAATTTTCTCCCCCATTGGTATTGCTACCTTGGCAATCAGCGTCTGCTCTGGTCGAATGTCATCGCCGACCTCGTCATCGGGCTTTCTTACGTAGCCATTTCCTCAACTCTGGCTTGGCTTGTGCGTCGCTCCGGTCCGGATCTCCCGTATCCGTATTTTTTCTGGGCCTTCGGAGTCTTCATCGTGAGCTGTGGAGCAACTCACTTTATGGAAGTGCTCACCGTCTGGAAGCCCGTCTATTGGCTCTCCGTCGCGGTAAAGATCGTGACCGCAGCCGCCTCCGCGGGCACCGCCGCCGTTCTGCTCTTCGCGGCTGACGACATTGTGGAATTCGTCCGAACGGCACGCGAGGCCGCCGCTCGCCGCGGAAATGAACAGTTCCGCGCTTTGGTTCACGCTTCTCCAATGGCGGTCGTCAGCGCCGACCTGGAAGGCAAGGTCGCGGTGTGGAACCCCGCCGCAGAACGTCTATTTGGCTGGTCGGCGAAAGAGATCGTAGGGAATATCGCTCCGCTCACTCCGCAGGAGCTGGAAGTCGAAATGAATATGCTCCGCAAAAAAATCATGGCCGGAGAGGTCACGCAAGGATTGGAAACCGTTCGGCTCAATCGCGTGGGCGAGCGTATTCCCGTGAGCATTTCTGCGGCTCCTTTGTTCGACGAGAAACGCACGCTGGTTTCCACCATGAGCGTGTTCGAGGATATCCGCGAGCGCAAGCGCCTTGAATCTCAAGTGAGAGAGGCACAAAAGATGGAAGTGCTCGGCCGGCTCGCCGGTGGCGTGGCCCATGACTTCAACAACATGCTGATGGTCCTTGGCGGGTGCACGGAATTATTGGACCGTTCGTTGCCTGGAGAATCTCCCGCCCGCTTGTATCTGGATCAGATCCAGCGCACGACGGAAAAGGCCGCCGCCATTACGAAACAACTGCTGACCTTCAGTCGGAAACAAGTTCTCGAAATCCATCCCATGGATTTGCACGAAGCACTTACGGAATCCGAGTTCATGCTTCCTCGTCTTCTGGGTTCGGACATCGAGCTCACGTTTCATCATAATGCCGCGAAGTCCTGGATACTCTCAGCCCCCAGTCAGATTGAGCAGGTTATCGCCAATCTCGCCATCAATGCGCGCGATGCCATGCCCGAAGGCGGCCGACTGGATATCTCCACGCGCAATGCCACAATCTTGCCGAAAGAGGGTGCGGATTTTCCTTCGCTTTCAGGGAATTGGGTAGTCCTCGAAGTGAGCGACACGGGCACCGGCATCGACGAAAGAACGCGCGCTCAGCTCTTTGAGCCGTTTTTCACGACCAAACCTGCAGGAAAAGGAACCGGATTGGGATTGGCCACCGTCTACGGGATCGTCAAGCAGAGCAACGGCCAAATTCGTGTCGTCAGTGCTCCCGGAAAAGGCGCGCGGTTCCAGCTCTACTTTCCGCTCGTCGAGCCACGCGTTCCTGAATTGGAGGAATCCTCTCCGGCCGAAAGTACGGAGGAGGCTAGCAGCGGTGCGACGATCCTAGTTGCGGATGACGAAGCCGCTTTGCGCCACGCAGTTGCGGAAATTCTCCGCGCCTCAGGGTACAAAGTGTTTGAAGCCCGGACTGCTCCGCATGCTCTGGAAATCGCAGAACGGCATTTGGGCAAATTGGATGTACTCTTGACCGACATCGTCATGCCGGTGTTGCGCGGCCCCGAACTCGCTCGCCGCGTCACCAAACTTCACCCGGATATCCGGGTTGTCTATATGTCGGGTTATGCGGAAGGATTTTCCGAAGCAGAACTCCCGGCCAATTCCGTCTTTCTGCAAAAACCATTTCGGTTTGCAACTCTCCTTGAACAGCTTAAACTCGTCCGGCGCAGAGCCTGAACCTGCACAATCTCTTTCTCGGACGGGAACGATGAATGCATTGCGGATAGCTCGCCGCGCCGGCTTGGCTTGCCTGCTACTCTTGGCGCCTCGCGCCATCGCAGCGCGTCCTTCCAACATCTCTCTGCCGCCCGAGACCCCCGCCATCCTCGACAAAATCTATTCTTTCGACCTCCAGGGGGCAGCCGATGCCGCGAAGCGTATGGAAGAAGAACAGCCCAATCACCCCCTCGGCTATCTGCTGGAAACGGAAGCAATGTGGTGGAGGATCTGGTGTACATCCGCCGATTTCAAGTATGGAATGAGCGATGCCCGTCGCCGCCCCAAGCTCGAAGCGGATCGGCACTATTTTGAACTCTCCGCCAAGGCCTTGTCGTTGGCGGAAGCGCAGAACAAGCAGACCGAATCGGCGGAAATGCAATTTTATGCCGGCATGGCTGAAGCCTCCTTCGCACGTCTCTACGGACTGCGCGGCGAGAATCGCAACGCAGCGCGCTCCGGAGTCCGTGGACGCGAACACCTCCTGCGCGCCAAAGCTCTGGATGCGAATTTCGCCGATGCCGACATGGGACTGGGTCTTTACAACTATTACGTGGACACGCTAAGCGGCATTGCCAAGATCCTGCGCTTTTTCATGGGTATCCCCGGCGGTTCAAAGCAAGAAGGAGTCCGCCTTCTCGAACACGCCATGGCGCACGGCGTTCTCACCTCTAACGTCGCGCGCTTTTATCTCGCGCTGAATCTCCACCGTTACGACCAACAGTACGAAAAAGCGCTTATTGTCCTTGGCCCGCTCGTCGAAAAGTACCCGGCAAACCCGCTATTTCAACTGGCGCGCGGCGACCTCTATGCCAAACTTGGCCGCAAACAACAAGCTTTGACCTGCTATCGCGCCGCAAGCGCCTTAACAGTCCAGAATGCGGAGTGTCAAACCCGTATTCAGGAACTGGTGCGCGCATCGCTTGCAGCACTCGGCCCCAATAAGAAATCTGGCCTCACAAATTCACAGCCGCAAGATTCAACAAGATCCCACGACTGCCGGTTTTCTTGCTCCTGAATCCCCTCGGATCTGCATTGACCTTCTCCCCTTCAAGATGGTAATCATGTAGGGTTGCCCGAGTCCCCAGATTCGTGGCAAAGTGCGGCCTCACGCAGGGGTGGATAAAGGCTGGGCGGCCTTCTCCGGTTCCCAGCTTCGTCGCGGTCAACGCGCAGCACAAAATTGGCATCTCACCCCCAAAGTGCGCTGGCGCTACGGGCTCCCTCCGTTCGCGCAAGCAAGTTGGTCCCGGCTCGGCTGGGGCCGTCAGAATAGATGAAGGAGTCTCAATGAAGCGGTCTTCGACAGCATTGGCTGTCGCACTGATGGCGATTTTCGCGATAGCAGGCTGCAACGATTACGGCAACACGTTTCAGAACAACACAGGTGCCTCGGTTTCCTTTCTTTCTCCTTCCCAGATCAGCGCCGGCAACGCAGATTTTACGATGACAGTAAATGGCAGCGGCTTCGTGCTAAAAACAGTAGTGCAATGGAATGGCAAGCCTCTTGCCACAACGGTCCCGGTGGACAGCACGGGAGCTGCCCTCGGGAACATCGTCACGGCAACCGTTCCTGCTGCCTTGGTCGCAAAATCCGGCGTGGCCACAATCATCACGGTGAATCCCGCCAGCGGCGCGGGAAACAATGGCCTGTCCAATCCCATCGCTTTCATCATCAATCCGCCGCCGAATCCGCTGCCGGGCCTTACTAGCATCAGCCCCGCGAGTGCGCCGGCGGGCAGCGCGCAATTCACGTTGACGTTGAATGGTTCAGGTTTTCTTCCCAGCACCGATCCCTCGGGCGGATCCCAGGTCAATTGGAGTGTTGGTGGGACACAAAAGAAACTCACAGTCCTTTCGGGAGCATCTTCATCCCAGATTCAAGCGACCGTCACTTCGGACCTGCTCGTCAACGCTGGTACGACTAACGTGACAGCGAATGTGACTGTCTTTAATCCTCCCTCTCCTGCTCCCCCGGGCTGCGTCACAGCCTGCACTGGCGGGGGCGGCGGCGGATCGAGTGCGCCCGTAATCTTCACCATTTGTCCCTCAAGCGGGTGTCCGCCAGGCACCCCGGCGAGCGCTTCCGTGGCCGCTCTGGTTGCGGAGGAGACGCCGGCGCTCAGCATCGATGGCCGCTATGTTGCTTACACCGCGGTTCAGAATGATCGCGCCCAGATCTTTTTGCGCGATACCTGCGAGGGTGCTGCGGCGAGTTGCCGGCCGCGGACAACTCTTCTCTCTGCCGCAGCCGACGGCACTCCGGCAAACGAGGAAAGCCACACACCTTCGATGAGCTCTGATGGCCGCTATGTGGCCTTCAGCTCAGCCGCGACGAATCTCGTGGAAAATGCACCGCCTGGCCGGCAGATCTATTTGCGCGATACCTGTGCAGGTGCGGACGAATCGTGCAAACCGTCCACGCAACTCATTTCCACCGATTCGAACGGCGCTCTTGTGGGAACGGAAAGCATTCTGCCTTCCGTCAGCGCTTCGGGTCGCTTTGTTGCGTTTATCGCCGCCACGCCCAGCCATTCTTCAAATCAAGCTTCGGCTCAGTTGAAGAGCCCCGCGAGCGGCAACAACAGCGGATACCGCCAGGTGTTCATTCGTGATACGTGTCTTGGCGCGAGCAACTGCACGCCCAAAACGACTCGGATTTCGCTTCAGTCCGGCGATGGGATAGGATCCAGCGCAAATCCCGCCGGACCTGCTTTGAGTGGTAATGCCGGGCACATTGCTATCGTGGGCGCAAACGCCGCTACTCTCTTTACCCGCTCGATTGCCGTGGATGATGGCGTGTTCTTGGCTATCGCGAATCAGCAGCATTGAGTTGGTTCAACGCCGAAATTTAGCTTCAGTTGAACCGCACCTTGATATCCGGCCGCTTCTCCAGGTGCACCGAATCGATGAACCGTACTTGCCGCTCATCCAGCGTTAGAATCATGGAGCTGGTGCGCACACCTTCTCCGAAAAACCGCACGCCCTTCAGCAAGTTTCCGTCGGTCACGCCCGTGCACGCGAAAATCATTTTCTTCCCGGGCGCCAGATCTTCAGTATCGTAAATGCGCTTGGTATCCTTTACGCCCATTTTTGCCAGCCGTTCCGCGTGCTCCGGCTTGCTGACCACCAGCCGCGCTAGAATCTGCCCATTCAAACAGCGCAGCGCCGCCGCCGTCAGCACGCCTTCCGGCGCGCCACCCGTGCCCATCACCGCGTGTACGCCCGTCCCTACCACCGCCGCGGAAATTCCCGCCGAAAGATCGCCATCGCCAATCAATCGGATGCGCGCGCCTGCCGTGCGTATTTCTTCAATCAGTTTTTCGTGTCGCGGCCGGTCCAGCACGATCACCACGAGATCCTCGACGTCGCGGTCCAGCCGCTTGGCGATGGCCTTCAAGTTGTCCGCCACCGGCGCATCCAGGTCCACGGCGCCTTTGCACGACGGCCCGACCACCAGTTTTTCCATGTACAGATCCGGGGCGTGCAGCAGCCCGCCGCGTTCGCTCGCTGCCAGCACCGCGATGGCATTCGCCGCGCCCGTCGCGCAAAGGTTCGTTCCTTCCAGCGGGTCCACTGCAATGTCCACTTGCGGAAACAATGCTTTCGGCGCGTGCGTTCCCAATCCCACCTTTTCGCCGATGTACAGCATCGGCGCCTCATCGCGTTCGCCTTCACCAATCACGATCGTTCCGTCAATCTCCACCGAGTCCATCGTCTTGCGCATCGCTTCCACGGCCACTTCATCGGCATGGTGCCGGTCGCCGAATCCCATCGTACGCGCCGCCGCAATCGCTGCATTTTCCACCACGCGCAAAAAATCCAGGCTCAGTTGTTCTTCCATCCGTCCCTCTCCTAAATCCTTTGTGGTGCCGGCATTTTTTTCCAAGGCCTTTCAGCAATCCTCTCCTCGCACGCAGCCGCCATTCGCTCGCCGTCCTTCTTCTTGCTCCGCAGGACGACTCCGCCAGCCTCGGCAGGCGGCCAATCATAGGCCAAATTGCCTCACATCGTCGACAGCCGCGACGTTTTGGTTGCGATGCGGCGCCAAACAGTCTATATAATTTCCCGCGATCTTATTGCCCTGAGGTGTTCCATGATTCGCTGCTTACTCGGAGCTCTCCTCTCTCTGTGCTTCTTCGCAGCCAACAGCTTTGCCCAGGCCAACCCCTGCTCCCTCACCGACCACATGGAGTACACCAAGAAAATCAAAGAGTTCACCACGGAATCCTTTTTCAGCACCGAACTCGTCGACCATCTTCCTCTCAGCGCTTGCGTTCCCCCGCCAGATGCCTCTCTTCATCACATTGTCGGGGCCCCCAATGTTCTCGATTACACCAAGGACATCAACGCCTATTTCCGCCTGCTGGCCAGCAAGAGCCCCAGGGTCAGAGTCTGGAGCATCGGCACATCCGAAGAAGCCCGCGAGATGCTCGTCGCCGCCGTCTCCGACGAAGCCAATCTCTCCAAACTGGATCGCTACAAGGAAATCACCGCACGCCTCGCCGATCCTCGCGGCCTCAGCGATGCCGAGGCACAAAAGCTCATCGCCGAAGGCAAGCCGATCTACTGGGCCGACGGCAGCATCCACTCCCCCGAAACCGGCGCTCCGGAAATGCTCATGGAACTTGCCTACCGTCTCGCCGTGGAAGACACGCCCTTCATTCAAAAGATCCGCCGCGACTCCATCGTGCTGATCACTCCCATCGTCGAAACGGATGGTCACGACCGCATGGTTGACATCTACATGCAGCACAAAAAGCATCCTGACCTACCGCCTTATCCCCTCGTCTGGTGGGGACACTACGTCGCCCACGACAATAACCGCGATAATATGGGTGTCAGCCTCGCACTCTCCCGCAACATGCTCAAAACCTTTCTCGACTGGCACCCCACCGTCATGCATGATCTCCACGAATCCGTCCCGTATCTCTACATCATGACCGGTACCGGTCCTTACAACGCCTGGCTCGATCCCATCGTCATCAGCGAATGGCAGGAAATGGCCTATCACGAAATTGAGGAGATGACCAAGCGCGGCGTCATCGGCGTCTGGACTCACGGCTTCTATGACGGCTGGGCCCCCAACTATCTGTTGTCCATCGCCAATTCTCACAATTCCATCGGGCGTTTCTACGAAACTTTCGGCAATGGCGGCGCCGATACGCGCGTCCGCATGCTTCGACCCCCCGACACCAATCGCGAGTGGTACCGCCCGAATCCCCCTCTCCCCAAAGTGAAATGGTCCGCCCGCGACAATACCAACATGCAAGAGAGCGCCATTCTCTTCGGCATGAACAACGTCGCTTCCAACGGCCAGAAGTTTCTCAACAACTTCTATTTGAAGAGCAAGCGCTCCGTCGAAAAAGCCCGTGCCGAAGGCCCTGCCGCCTGGGTCTTACCCGCTGACGACCCGCGTCCCGCGGAACAAGCCAGCCTCCTCAATCTCTTGCAGCTTCAAGGCGTCGAAGTTCAACGCCTCGAAAAGGAGTTGCACGTCACGGGCGTCCAGAGCGGCCAAGAAGCAGGGAGCGACAAGGAAAAATCCACGGAAAAACCCGATGTCGCGGCCAGACCGAAAGAAGAAAAGAAATCCCCGGAAGCCGTCATCCCCGCGGGCAGTTACGTCGTGCGCATGGACCAGCCCTACAGCCGGCTTGCGGATATGTTTCTCGACACCCAGTATTACAGTCCGCGCGATCCTCGTTCCTATGACGACACCGGCTGGACTCTCGGCGCGCTGCGCAACGTCAAGACCACGCGTGTCACGGATCTCTCCATCCTCAACGCCGCCATGCAAAAAATGGGCAGGATCGATTCCCCCGGCGGAATTGACGGCCAGGGCAAGACCTTTCTCATTCAACACAACACGGACAACACTCTTGCCACACTCCGCTTCCGCCTCACTGGCGTCTCTATGGAGGCAGCCGAAGGTTCCTTCGAAGCCGACGGCATGAAGTTCAAAGCCGGAGCCTTCGTCATTCGCAACGCAGATCGCGCCCAACTCGAAAAAGCCGCCAAAGACCTTGGAATCAAAGTCCACGCCACAAACACCAGCCTGAGCGTCAAAACGCATCCACTCGCCGTTCCGCGCGTCGCTCTCGTCCACAATTGGCAAAACACGCAGAATGATGGCTGGTTCCGTATTCCCATGGAGGAACTGAAAGTTCCATACACCTATGTTGCCGATACCTGGTTGCGCGAAACGGCGAACCTCCGCGAAAAGTTTGACGTCATCATTCTTCCTCCAATGGGTGGCGGCGGCCCCGCAGGGCTGAGCGCCGTTGTGCGAGGCCTGCCGATGCGCGGTGATCCTCGCCCCTGGAAAAACTCTGCCGAAACTCCAAACTTTGCGGCTCCCGGTCTGGACTCCACTGCCGATATTCGCGGGGGCCTCGGCTATCAGGGCCTTGCCAATCTGGAGCGTTTTGTCCGCGAAGGCGGCTTACTCATCGCCGTGCAAACCAGCGCTTCGTTGCCCGTCGCCGGCGGCATGACGGAAATGGTGAATGTTTCCGATGCTCGCAGCATGCAGGCGCCCGGAAGCGTCGTACTCTCCACCATCGACGACAAGAAAAGCCCCATCACTTACGGTTACGACGAGAAGCTCTACGTTTATTTCCGCCAAGGTCCCGTCATCACTGTTGGAAGCAATTTCGGCGGCCCGGGGGCTGAGGAAGGCCTGGGCGGTGCCCCGCGTTCCAGCGGACGCGGCACCGCCAGCGACCCGGACGTCATTCAGGGGCGTCTCTACGAGCCTCCCGAAAAACCCGTGAAACGCTCCGCGCACGAGCAGGAGCTTTACGTTCCCGAAGACCTGCCGGAATTTGCTCGCTGGGCAATCCCCCCGAAAGACCAGCAACCGCGTGTGGTCCTTCGCTTCGCCGCCGAAAAAGACTTGCTCCTCAGCGGCTTGATTACTGGCGGCAACGAAATCGCCGAAAAGCCCGCCGTTGTCGATGTTCCACACGGCAAGGGACATGTCGTTCTCTTTGCCAACAACCCCATGTGGCGCGGCGAAACGATGGGCAGCTATTTCCTCGTTTTCAACGCCATGCTCAACTTCGATCACCTGGACGCCGGCGGCGCCGCCGTCACGAGCCCATGAGCGGTTTACAATCAGCCGTTCACGCTTCCAAGGCGATGGCGCGCGGCAGGCGCATGGACTCCATGCTTTCTCGCTGCAGGACTTGGCTACAATGTTGCCCGGAGGAACCATGTCCAAATCGCGCAGGCAGTTCTTGACCCAGACTTCGCTCGGTCTTATCGGGGCGACCGTCGCCTCAAGCGGGATCGCGCAAGGCCACGCAGAAGAACTCTCCCAAGAACCCCCGCCACTCCCGCCTGGGGCGCCGCCCGCATTCGGTACCGGACCAGCCGTTGGACCAAATGTGTCGCCTGCGACCTTTGCCGAAGCGGAAAAACTCGTACAAGTGAATTTAACAACCGCGGATCGCGCGCTCGCTGCAGAAACCTGGCGGGTGAACTTGGCCTCCCTTTACGAACGCCGCACCGGTCCCCGCACCATCGCTCTCGAACCTACGCTCGCACCCTTCTCGCGCTACCATTCCGCCCTTCCCGGCCAGCCTTCCGGTCCCCAGCGCGATCAATTTATTCGCAGCAAGATCGACCCCGGCCCGCTGCCCGCCAACGATGCGGACATCGCCTTCG
>WNFC01010736.1_pt1 | contig 11591 bp, 10 predicted proteins | sample 5400541 | NCBI WGS metagenome assembly WNFC01 (sample SAMN13153342, study PRJNA577476) | soil metagenome | isolation source: 120 cm saprolite under Douglas fir tree site 2 hole 2 replicate 1 | place: USA:California | collected 2015-04-18
TAGACGCCGGCGCCGACGCCGCCGACGTCGATGAAGACGCGGCGCGGCTTGTCCTTGTCGATCACCTGCTTGACCCAGCCGGCCGCCTGCATGGTGTCGAGCTTGGCGCGCGTCTCCACCTTGAGCAGCCGGCGGCCCTGGCGCCACGCCATGGCGTGGCGGTCGTCGCCTTTCCAGGCCGGGTCGAAGCCGATCACCAGCGGGCCGGAGGCTTCGCACTGCGCTTTGCGCGCCATAGCGACGAGCGCGGGCGGAATGAAGCTGTCGTGGCCGCTCATCTCGAACGCCTCGGCGGCGCAGGCAGGATATTCCTGGCGGAAGAGCGCAGGATCCCTCAGCTCCGCGATTTTTGCGCGCCGCCAGGCGAGCTGCTCCGCATCGAGCCGATAGAGCTCGCCATAGGCGCGCTCCTCATCGCTCCCCACGACATCGGCAGCGGACTTGCGGTATTCGTCCTGCCAGTACCAGGGCACGAAGATCGGGATGTACGCGTTGCGGCCCGCTTCGGCGTCGCGCCAGGTGCGATGAAAGAAGTTGCCAGGGCCGTTGGCGGTGCTCTCCAAAACGATCTCGGTGCCGTCGGCGTCGGGCACAGCCTGCAGCACGCCGGCCGCGTGCGTCTCGGCGTGCGGCCAGAACGCCACTTCCGAGCCGTGGAAGAGCTGGATGGTGGACGAGCGCCCGACGCCCTTGGTGCCCGCGGTGCCGAGCGTGTAACCCGAGTCCATCTCGGCGAAGATCATCCCGTTCGCATTGGCGATCCGCGTGGCGCGCCGGACGTTGTCCTCGCACCTCACCTGGAAGCGCTGCACGATGTCGAACAGGTTCTGCGTCGCCGCCTCCTCGTGCGTGAGGATATAGACACGCACGCCCTTTGCGTACATCGCGCGGTGAAAGAAGCGCGCCGCTACGTATGTGCTGCAGCCCTGCTGGCGGCCTTTCAGAATCAGCGCTCGCACGCGGCCCGTCTTCCGGCGCTGCGCTTCGAGCGTCGCGTGGACGTGCCGCTGGGCGCGGTTGAACACGAGCCGGGCCAGCGCGCCGGCCTTGCTGCGGATGCTGATGTTGGTCTCCGCAAAATGCGGGAAATCGGACGCGAGCTTCTCGCTCGCGCTTTCCTTGATCGAAAGCATGTGGGGCCTCGTCTATGGGCACGAAAAAACCCGGGCCGCCGCCGGCGTCCGGGCCTCTCGGGATCGACATTGAAAAGCGCAAGTCAGGCCGGGCCTGCTTGCGCACAAAAATCTCCATCTACCATTTCGCCACTTACACTATTCGCACGAATTTGGGAAGAGCTCATCGCGCTCGGAAAACTATTTTTCGTCTTCGCCTGTATTTCTCCTGTAAATTTTCCGCAGCTTTTTCTTGCGCAACGCGCGCGGCTGTGCTAAATGGCGATATGAGATACGGACGATTGCGCCCGGCGCCGGAAGCGGCCCGGGTTTTTTGTTGGCCGTAGCTCGCCGCCTGCGTTCGCCACCGGACGCATTCACGGGGCCGCCGTCGGGCGGCCCTTTCTTTTTTGGACGAAAGAGGACGCTACGATGTCTAGAATCCGCGAACACCAGCGACGGATGGAACAGCTCGAAGCGGTGAACAAGCTCGACCATCGCATTGCGATCTATGTCGATGATCGCAAAGACCTTCACACCAGAATCGACGAGCTGATCGCGGCCGGCGCACTTGCGGAAGCGGACCGGCCGCGCTGCGTCTTCTGGCTCGACTACCGGCACCACAGCGAATGGCAGAGCGACGACGAGGCGACCCGACGCCTCGACGCGCAGGCCCGCATCACGCTGCCGTCAGTCACGGGATCCTGCGAGGCCGACGCCCGTCCTCCGCGCGACGCGCCCGACGCAGCTCTTTGATCGAATTGGAATTCTTTCAACCCACGCGCCGACCGGTCACGCCCGGCGCGGAATCATGCATGCAGAAAAGGAGAAATCAGATGCCCTTCCAACCAGGTCAAAGCGGAAACCCGGCCGGCCGTCCGCGCGGCTCGCGCAGCCGCCGGAGCATCGTCGCCGAGTGCCTGCTCGACGACAACGTGGAACTGATCATGCAGCAGGTGATCAGCAAAGTGAAAGACGGAGACCCGGTGGTCCTGCGCGCCTGCCTCGACCGCCTCACCCCGCGTGCGAAACACGCGCCGATCGCGTTCGAGCTGCCGCCGATCGCAACGCCTGCCGACGCCCTCAAGGCCATGAGCACGATCATGCAGGGCATCGGCGCGGGCGAGCTCACGCCGGTCGAAGCAGCGGAGCTCTCCATGATGGTGCGGCTCATGTCGCAGGTCGCGTCGGAAACCGACATCGAGCAGCGCATCAAACTCCAGGAGCAGATCACGGCCTTGCGCGCAGGCAAGGCAAAATGACTCCTTCCGTCGATCATGAGCTATGCGCGTGGCGCATCGAAAATGCGCCGCGCGAGTCTTGCGCCGCGAAAGCGGCATTGTTTTCCATTGTTACGAACAATGCCGCGTTGCGACGAGCCATGCGTCCGGGGAATGAAGAACGCCAAGCCGAAATGACATTGCGCCGACGCCGGGCATCGGTGCAATTTATGCGCACGAGGAGCGAGCCATGCCGGCGGCGCGACGAACCGAGACACTGGCCAAGATCCCGTTATTCAGGTCGCTCGCCGCGGCGGACGTGGCGCGGCTCGACACGCAATGCTCGTGGCGGCATGCGCCGAGCGGCCAGTGGCTGCTCGATCATCAGGATGCGAGCAGCGACGTCTTCTTCGTGGTGGCGGGCGCCGTGCGGGTGATCATCCAGTCGGGCGGCCGCGAGGTCCTGCTCCGCCAGATCGAGGCGGGCGAGTTCTTCGGCGAGCTCGCCGCGATCGACCAGCAGCCGCGGTCGTCGGGAATCCTGGCGGTCTCCAACGTCACGATCGCGCGCATGCCTGCGGCGGTCTTTCGCGCCGCCGTGCACGAGCATGCCGACGTGTGCGATCAGCTGCTGGCGCTGCTGGCCGGGCAGATCAGGATGCTGGCGAACCGGGTGCACGAGTTCACCACGCTCGACGTGCCGCACCGGATCAATGCCGAATTGCTGCGGCTGTCGCGGCCCGAACCCGGGCGGCCCGGACACGGCATCATCTCACCGCCGCCCATCCATGCCGAGATCGCGGCGCGCGTGAGCACGCGGCGCGAGGCGGTCGCGCGGCACCTGAGCGCGCTCGAGCGCGCCGGATTGATCGAGCGCCGCCGCGGCGCCATCGCGCTGACCGATGTGGACCGTCTGCGGCGCCAGGTCGACGAAGCCGCCGACAACGGCTGAGCCCGCGTGGGACATCGACGCCGGCGTGGCGGCGAGCGAACCGGTCGTCGTGGTGAGGCAGCTCATCACGATGCGTGCGCCGAATATGAGATTCGAAAGCTTCATGTGCGCAGGATTAGACGGCGGCGGACGTCGAGGTGGTGCGAAATCGCACAATGGGCGCAGCGGAACGCCGGGGACCCCTGCGCATGCGTAAATGGCCGGCCACGCGGGCCGGCCATTTCTTGGTCACTTCCGGGTCTTGCGAGAGCTCAGCGGCCCTGCAGCTGGAAGTCGCCGTTCGGGCTGCCGGCGCGGCTCTGAACGTGGCCGGGCACCCGGGCCGAAGCGTAGGCATCGCTCTGCGCGGCGCGGTAATTCAGCGCGGTGCTCATTTCCTCATCGGTTGCCTGCTGGTTCGCCGCATACGCGGACGACACGCCGGCGATCAACGCGGCCAGAGCCGCAGTGGTGATGAGCTTCTTCATGGTCAGTCTCCTGTCGTTTCATCTCGGTCGAGCTCTCCACTTCCACCGCTCGTCGGTTCGAAGCGATCTCGATGATGGGAAGGTAGGCTCGCGCCGGCGCGCCCGGGGTGCGAAAACGCACAGCGCGCGCAGGGGAGCGTCAGAACCCCTCTCTGAATGCGAAAATGGCCGGCCACGCGGGCCGGCCATTTCTTGGTCACTTCCAGATCTTGCGAGAGCTCAGCGGCCCTGCAGCTGGAAGTCGCCGTTCTGGACCGCACCGCGCGAGCGGGTCGAAGCGTAGGCGTCGTGATTTCCGCGGGCCTGCACGGTCACCTGGCTCGAGATCTCCTCGTCGGTTGCCTGCTGGTTCGCCGCATACGCGGACGACACGCCGGCGATCAGCGCGGCCAGAGCCGCAGTGGTGATGAGCTTCTTCATGGTCAGTCTCCTGTCGGTTCATCTCGGTCGAGGTCTCCGCTTCCACCGCTCGTCGGTGCGAAGCGATCTCGATGATCGGAAGGTAGGCGCGACCCGGCGCAGCCGGGGTGCGAAAACGCACACCGCGAGCATGGTGCGAAAATGGCCGGCTCCTGGGCCGGCCATTTCCACATCAGTCGCCAGATGCAGGTCATTGCCGTCTTCAGCGCCCCTGCAGCTGGAAGTCGCCGTTCGGGCTGCCGACACGGGCTTGAACGTGGCCGGGCACCCGGGCCGAAGCGTAGGCCCCGCTGGTCGCGGCCTGCCAGTTCAGCGCGTTGTCCAGTTCGGCACTGGTCGCCTGCTGGTCTGCCGCATACGCGGAGGTGACGCCGGCGATCAACGCGGCCATCGCCACGGTGGTGAAGAGCTTCTTCATGTTCAGTCTCCATCGTTTCATCTCATCGAGCTCTCGGCCGGCACCGCGCATCGGTGCGAAGCGATCTCGATAATCGGGAAGTGAGGCGGGGTCGGTGGGGCGGGCGTGCGAAATCGCACACCGCGAGCATGTCCGCCGTTTCCCCTCTCCCCGCAGGGGAGAGGGTGGCGAGCGAAGCGAGCCGGGTGAGGGGTGCTCGGACTTTCAGTTCAAGCTCCGAGAGCCCCTCACCCCAACCCTCTCCCCTGCGGGGAGAGGGAGACCAACCGCCCGTGCAAGCGGCGCCGTTTGCGGATTCAGAGCGCCAGCAGCGCTTTCAGCTCGTCATGCGCCCGGAACGGCATGACCAAAATATCCCCCTTGCCGGCAATCGGCAGCGCGATCGGGTTCGCATCGATGCGATCCGGAGCGAGCAGCGCGACGGCGGCGGACGAAGCGATGAGCGTGCATTCGAGCCGCCGCGTTTCGACCTGCAGCTTGGCGGCGAGGTTTCCGGTGTCGCCGAGGAATTGCAGCGACGCCGCCCCGGGCGCCGAGATCATGCCGACCACGGCCGGGCCCACATGCAGCCCGATGCCGATGCGGAGCGGAAGCTCGAGCTCCGGGGCGAGGTCGCGGTTGAGCGCTTCGACGCCGTCCCACAGCTGCAGCGCCGCCATGAAGGCGGCGCGCGCGAAGGTCGTGCCGCCGCCGCGCCCGGCGAACATCGCCATCACGCCGTCGCCCGCGATGCTGGTCACGTGGCCATGATGCTCGCGCACCGCGGCGGTGACGACCTGGATGTAGCGATCGAAGATGAAGAGCGTGTCATAGGGCAGCCGCCCGGCCGCCAGCCGCGTCGATTCACGCAGGTCGATGAAGACCGCGGCGACCTCGGTCTCGGTGCCGCCCGCGATCGCCGCGCTGAAGCGCACCGCATTGGAGAGCGACGCGGCGCCCAGGGGCACCAGCGGTTCGACATGCACGTCGCCTTGCGGCCGCAGTTGGCAGGCGAGACGCACGCCAGGCGGACTTCCGATGCGCTCGAGCGTGCGGCGCTCGATCGGGCCGGGGAAGGGCAGCATCTCGGCGCCTTCGACGATCCGCACGCGGCAGGTCGAGCAGCGTCCTCGCCCGCCGCACACCGAGGCGTGCGGGATTCTCGCCCAGCGGCTGGCCTCCAGCACCGAAAAGCCGAGCGGCACCGTGATCGCGCGGCCGCCCGGATAGGTGACGCGAACGGCGCGAAAGCGCCGCGCGTGCCAGTCGCGCACCCCGCGCAGCGCGATCGTGCCGGCCAGCAGGCCGAGATAGGCCCACGCCAGAAGGGCGGCGAGCTCCCGCACCTGGTCGACGCGCGCGGCCGCCGGCGTGCCGGGCACGGCAACGAAATAGCTCGCCGGCAGATCGGGATTGCGCGCGGCCGCGTCGCCGATGTCGAGCAGCGCGTTGGTGAAGCCGAGAAGCGCGAGCACCGGCACCAGCACGGCGAGCGAGGCGAGCGCCGCGGCGGCGCGCGGGTACCAGGGCTTTAGCGCAAGCCACGCGCGCAGCCCGATGCAGCCGTGGATCCAGAGCACCAGCAGCAACAGGTATTGCTTGATCATGGTTTCCGGCGAGGTCCAAAACAGATGGACGAGGCGGAGATAGTTGGGCTCCAGCCCATAGAACGATTGTCCGATCCGGATCGCCGCCGCGTGCGGAATGAGCAGCAGCGGAATGGCGAGGCCGAGCGCCAGCTGCCAGGCTTCGCCGGCCGGCATGCGCAGATGACGCCGCCGGTAGAGGGCATAAAGGCCGAGCGCGCCGTGCGTCAGGAAGGATCCGTAGAGCAGCAGGAGGCCGACGGGCGTCTGCCACGGCTCCAGCAGCACCACGCTCGCGCGCTGCATCGCCTCGATCGACCGGATGCCGAACGCGTGATTGAGGAAGTGCGTCGTCGCATAGGCGAACAGGATCAGCCCGGTGGCGAGCCGAAGCGGACGCACCACGCGTTGCGCCATTTGCGCGGGCCCGGCGTCGATCGGAAGCGATAGAGTCATGCGGCGGATTATTCGCGTGACGTTGGAGGCGCCGCCATCATACCGCAGATATCGCCACGCCTGCATGCGGCTTGTTCCGCCGCGGAAGGTCCGTTACTCCAACGCAAGGAGGGCCCGACATCATGGCCGAACGGGGCAATGGCGACATCAACGTCAATGGGCGCAGCTACCGCAAGCCGGCGCGCCCGACCGTCGTGATCTGCTACGACGGCTGCGATCCGCGCTACATCTCCCACGGCACGTCGACGGGTCTGCTCCCCAATATGTCTCGAATGATGTCGGAGGGCTTCTATGCCATCGCCGACGCCGCGATGCCGACATTCACCAATCCGAACAACATGTCGATCGTGACGGGCGCGCCGCCAAAAGTGCACGGCATCGCCGGCAACTACTATCTCGACAAGGCGACCGGACGCGAGGTGATGATCACCGACGCGTCGCTCGTGTCGTCAGGCACGATCCTCGCGGCGCTGGCCGGAGCCGGAGCCCGGGTCGGCGTGATCACCGCCAAGGACAAGCTGCGCAAGATGCTCGGCGTCGGGCTCAACGGCATCTGCTTTTCGTCCGAGCGTGCGTGCGCCGCGACGCGCGCGGAGAACGGCATCGAGGCGGTCGAAGCGCTGGTGGGACGGCCGACGCCGGACATGTACAGCCCGGACCTCTCCCTGTTCGTGCTCGATGCCGGCATCAAGCTGCTCGAAGCGGGCCGCAGCGACGTCCTCTATCTGTCGCTGTCCGACATGGTGCAGCACAGCGCGGGCCCGGGCGAAGCGCTGGCGGATGCGTTCAACCGGGACGTGGACAGGCGCGTCGGACGCATCCTCGAGCTTGGCGCCACGCTCGGAATCGTGGCGGACCACGGCATGACCGACAAGTGCACGCCCGACGGCGAGCCGCAGGTGGTCTATCTCGAGAAGGTCTTGAACGACCGGTTCGGCGCCGGCGCGGCACGCGTGATCTGTCCGATCACCGATCCGTTCGTGAAACATCACGCGGCGCTGGGATCGTTCGTGCGCGTCTACGCCATGGGTTCGGTGCCGGCGCAGGACCTGATGGATGCGGCCGCGCGCATCCCAGGAATTGCCCTGGTGCTCGATGGTGACAGCGCCGCGGCGCGCTACGAGATGCCGCGCGAGCGGGAAGGCGACTTCGTCGCCATCGCCGACACATATAGTGTGATCGGATCGCGCCCCGACGAGCACGACCTCTCGGGGCTCAACGGCCACAAGCTGCGCTCGCACGGCGGCCTGTCGGAGCAGCCGGTGCCGTTCATGCTGTCGCGCCCGCTGACCGCGGCCTATCGCGCGGTCGCCGCCGGCCGCCGCCTGCGCAACTTCGACATTTTCGATTTCGCGCTGAACGGCACGAAATAGCGCCTCCGCAAACTCCGTCGTCATTGCCCGCGCAAGCGGGCAATCCAGTAATCACCGGACTCGCTACGGAGTACTGGATCGCCCGCTTGCGCGGGCGATGACGCCGCGAAGCGTGGAGGGCGCTTGCGCTACTCCGCCGCGTGCAAAGCCTGCGCGTCGCGGCCTGCCCGCACCAGACGGCCGGGCAGGGCGCCGGTGTGCTCGCCCTTCTCGAAGATCGGGGTGCCGGCGACGAGCGTCGCCGCGTAGCCGTCGACCTTCTGCACGAAGCGCCGGCCGCCGGCCGGCATGTCATGCACGAGCTCGGGCTGGTGCACCCGCAAGGCCTCGAAGTCGATCAGGTTGACGTCGGCGCGCAGGCCGGGCGCGAGCCGGCCGCGATCCGCAAAGCCGAAGAAGTCGGCGGTCTCGCTGGTCTGGCGCTTGACCAGCAGTTCGAGCGGCAGCCGCGGCCCACGTGTGCGGTCGCGGCCCCAATGCGCCAGCATGAAGCTCGGCAGGCCGGAATCGACGATCGAGGTGCAGTGCGCGCCGCCGTCGCTCAGGCCCAAGAGCGTGCCGGGGTCGGTCATCATCTCGCGGATCGGCTCGTGGTCGCCGACCACGTAGTTCACCACCGGGAAGTAGAGATACTTTGCCTCGCCGCTGATCATGTAGTCGTAGGCGACCTCGTCGGGCGCGCGGCCCTCGCGCGCCGCGATCGCGGCGACGCTCGTCTCCGGCGCCGGCTCGTAGTCGGGCGGATCGCCCATGACGAAGAACTTGTCCCAGCGGCTGGTGACGAGCTGGCGGAATTGCGCGAGCCTTTCCACCTCGGCCTGCGACGGTTTCTCGGCCAGAATCTGCCGGCGCAGCGCGGGATCGCGCAGGCGGGCGCGCTGCTCGGCGATCGGCAGGTGCTCGATCGCCTTATAGCTCGGCCGCACCGTGAACGGATTGAGCGCGGTGCCGATGCCCATCATGATGCCGATCGGCCGGCCCGCGATCTGCGCGGTGAACGAGAGGCCCTCGGCGCGCGCCGCGTGCACGGCCTTCATCAGGCGCCGCCAGCGGCCCGGATCCTCGTAGCGGTCGGTGAGCAGGAACCAGACGGGCCGCCCGGTCTCGCGCGCGAGCTTCCTCATCCAGGCAAGCTCATAAGCCTCGTCGTCGAAGTCGCTATTCATGCCGAACGCGCCGGCGCCGACCGCGCCGAGCGCCGAGCCGATGCCGACCAGCTCCGTGGCGTCCGCATCGCGCGACGGCACCAGCTCGCCGTCCGGCGTCTTGTGCGAGTCGGTGCGCGACGTGGTGAAGCCGAAGGCGCCGACGCGCAGCGCCTCGATGGTCAGCCGCCGCATCTCGGAGATGTCGTCCGCCGTCGCCGGCTCGCGCCGGACGGCGCGGTCGCCCATGACGTAGACGCGCGTCGGCAGGTGCGCGGCCTGCGCCGCGATGTCGATCGCGCGCGGCCGCCGCTCCAGCTCGTCCATGAATTGCGGAAAGGTCTCCCATTCCCAATTGAGGCCGGCGGCGAGCACCGGATTGGGAATCTCCTCGACGCCTTCCATCAGATCCATCAGCGCCTGGCGGTGATGCTTCTTCACCGGCGCGAAGCCGACGCCGCAATTGCCGAACATCACCGTGGTGACGCCGTGCCAGCACGACGGCGCGAGCAGCGGATCCCACATCGCCTGGCCGTCGTAATGGGTGTGGATGTCGACCCAGCCGGGCGTGACCAAAAGCCCGTCGGCGTCGATCTCGCGCTTGCCCGGGCCCTGCTTGCCGCCGACCGCCGCGATGCGCCCGTTCGCGATCGCCACGTCACCCGTAAACCCTGCCGTCCCGGTCCCGTCGACGATCTTTCCGCCGCGGATGACGATGTCGTGCATGGGGCCGCTCCTGTGCCTGATTCACGGGATGATGCGCCCGCAACGAGGGCGCCGCAACGGGGTGCCGTCACGGGCACGGCGCGTGCGCCCCCTCCCCCCACACACTGACTCTCCGCCCCTCCCCCGCTTGCGGGGGAGGGTAGGGAGGGGGCGCCGCTTGTGCATGCACTTATGGGCTTCCCCCTCCCCGCCCTCCAGCCGAAGTCGGATTTATCCGACTTCGGCCGACTATAGGTGCCGAAATCGGGCAAGCCCGATTTCGGATGCAAGCGGGGGAGGGGGCGCACGCGCGGTGCCTTGTCGCGCGATGGACGTAGCCCACACGCCGCACACGCCGCGGTGTTGGTAGGATCGTCACACATTCCGTCATCGCAAGCCTCGGCCCCGCGCGGCCGAACCCGGGAGGTCGCCGATGTCGCAATCCAAATCCTTGAACGTCAACGGCAAGCAGGTCCGCATCACCATCGACGATCCGGAGATGCCGCTGCTCTATGCGCTGCGCGACAATCTCGCGCTCCAGGGCCCGCGCTTCGGCTGCGGGCTCGGCCAGTGCGGCGCCTGCACGGTGCATATCAACGGCGCGGCGGTGCGCTCGTGCCAAGAGCCGCTGTCCAAGCTTACGGACAAGCACAAGATCGTGACGCTGGAAGGCCTCGGCACACCCGAGAAGCCGCATCCGGTGCAGAAGGCCTTCATCGAGGCGCAGGCGGCGCAATGCGGCTACTGCATCAACGGCATGGTGATGGAGTCGGCCGCGTTCCTCGCCAAGACCAAGAACCCGAGCGAGGCCGACATCAAGAAGGCCCTGGCGAACAATCTCTGCCGCTGCGGCACGCACGTCCGCATCGTCGAAGCGGTCAAGCGCGCGGCTCGGGCGTGAGGGAGGCAGCCATGAACATCCATACCTCGAATTTCCGTACGTCCCGCCGCAACGTGCTCAAGGGCGGCGGCGCGCTCATCGTCAGCTTCTCGTTCTCCGGCGCGATCGATGGCGCGCTGGCGCAAGGCGCGGCGGCGGCGAAACCGCTGGCGCTGACCGAGGTCGACGCGTTCCTGGCGATCGACGCCAAGGGCGCGGTCACGGCCTATTCGGGCAAGGTCGACCTCGGCACCGGCGTGCGCACCGCGCTCACGCAGATCGTCGCCGAGGAGCTCGACGTGCCGATGAGCCGCGTGACGCTGGTCACCGGAGACACCCAGCTCACGCCCGACCAGGGCACGACCTGGGGGAGCCTCTCGATCCAGCTCGGCGGCATGCAGCTGCGCAACGCGGCCGCGACCGCCAAGGCGGCGCTCATGGAGGAGGCCGCCAAGCGTCTCGGCGCCAAGCCGGAGGACCTCAAGTCCGCGGACGGCGTCATCACCGGCAACGGCAAGCGCGTGACCTATGGCGAGCTGATCGGGGGAAAATCGTTCGCGCTCAAGCTCGACCCGCAGAAGCCGGCGAAATTCAAGGACCCGAAGGATTACACGATCGTCGGCAAGCCGGTCGCGCGGCTCGACATCCCGGCCAAGATGACCGGCCGGTTCGTCTACATGCAGGACTTCCGCGTGCCGGGCATGCTGCACGGCCGCGTGGTGCGTCCGCCCGCGATGGGCGCCACGCTCGAGAGCGTGGACGAAGGCTCGGTGAAAAATATCCCCGATCTCGTCAAGGTCGTGCGCGAGGGCAATTTCCTCGCGGTCGTCACCAAGAGCGAGTGGGGCGCGATCAAGGCCGCCAAGCAGCTCAAGGCG